>VFQP010000066.1_pt1 | contig 313652 bp, 301 predicted proteins | sample 3512351 | NCBI WGS metagenome assembly VFQP01 (sample SAMN10412372, study PRJNA504923) | tailings metagenome | isolation source: Relicate 1 Philex TSF1 revegetated site | place: Philippines: Tuba, Benguet | collected 2017-08-29
CGTTCAACATCACCTTCTTCCCGATGCACTTCCTGGGTCTGGCCGGCATGCCGCGCCGTTACGCCGACTACCCGATGCAGTTCGCAGACTTCAACATGATCGCCTCGATCGGCGCCTTCGGCTTCGGCTTTGCGCAGGTCTACTTCTTCCTGGCCGTGGTGCTGCCCGCCATGCGTGGCAAGGGCGAGAAGGCGGCGCAGAAGCCCTGGGAAGGCGCAGAAGGCCTGGAATGGGAAGTGCCTTCGCCGGCCCCCTTCCACACCTTCGAGAACCCGCCCAAGCTTGACGCCACCGCCACCAAGGTGATCGGCTGAGCCGAACGGTGACCGCGATGACGCCCGATCAGAAGAAGAACAACCTGCGCCTGGGGCTGATCCTGGCCTCGGTGGCGCTGGTGTTCTTCCTGGGTTTTGTCGCCAAGATGGTGCTGTTCGGCGGTTGACGGGTGTAGTGCGCAATGGGACTTCGACAGGAAAACCTCAAGATCGTCGGCAAGCTGGCCGTGATCGCGCTGGGCATGTTTGCCTTCGGCTACGCGCTCGTGCCCATCTACCGCCACATCTGCGAAGCACTGGGCATCAACGTGCTGGCCGTGTCCGAGACCCGCGTGCCTGGCGTGGCGGCCAAGCTGCCCGCCAACACGCAGGTCGATCGCAGCCGCACGATCACCGTGGAGTTCGACACCAACGTGCGCGGCCCCTGGCATTTCAAGCCTGCGGTGCGCTCGCTGGAGGTGCACCCCGGTGAGCTGGCCACGGTGATCTACGAATTCCAGAACATCCAGAACCGCACGATGGCAGCGCAGGCGATCCCGAGCTATGCGCCGAAGCAATCCGGCTCGCATTTCAACAAGCTCGAGTGCTTCTGCTTCTCGCAGTACACGCTGGCCCCGGGCGAGAAGAAGGCATGGCCGGTGGCCTTCGTGATCGATCCGCGCCTGCCCAAGGATGTGACCACCATCACCCTCTCGTACACCTTCTTCGAGGTGGGCGGCGGGGTGCCTCCCGCACCGGCATCCACCGTGACGCCGCAGGCCCGCGCGCCGCAGGCGCCAGGGGCGGTGTGAGTCCCATGGCCACGAAGCCGACCACCGGTTCCTTCCTCGACACGCTCAAGGCGGTGTCGTGGGGTTTTCTGGGTGTGCGGCAGCGGGGTGAGTACGAGAAAGACATCAAACGGCTGCATCCCTTGCACTTGATGGTGATGGGCATCGTGATGGCTTTCGTGTTCGTCGGCGTGCTCATCGCGCTGGTGAACTGGGTGGCCGGTTGAGGGCGGCCATCCGAACGACGTTTCTTTGACATTGACACAGCGATAGCAGCACAACAGGAGTGAGCAGCATGTCCGCAGCATCCCATGGCTCGACGCCGTACTACTTCGTCCCCGGACCATCGCGGCACCCGGTCATGGCCTCGATCGGCCTTTTCTTCGTGATCCTGGGCGCCGGCCAGTGGGTCAACGGCGTGCAGTGGGGCGCCTGGTCGGTGGCCTTCGGCCTCGCGTTCTGGCTGTTCGTGCTGTTCCAGTGGTTCCGCGACGCCATCCACGAGAGCGAAACCGGCATGTACGGCCGCAAGATCGACCTCTCGTTCCGCTGGAGCATGAGCTGGTTCATCTTCTCGGAGGTGATGTTCTTCGGTGCCTTCTTCACCGCGTTGTGGTGGGCCCGCTCGCACTCGGTGCCCAATCTCGGCAACATCGAGAACGCGCTGATCTGGCCCGACTTCTCCGCCGTGTGGCCCAGCATCCAGGCCGGCGCCACCGCGTCGCCGGCGGGCATCGTCGAGCCGTTCCAGACCATGGGCCCGTTCTGGCTGCCCACCATCAACACGGCGCTGCTGCTCACCTCGGGGGTCACGCTCACCATCGCGCACCACGCGTTGCAGGCTGGCCAGCGCGCCAAGACCATCGGCTTCATGTGGATCACGGTCTTGCTGGGTCTGGTCTTCCTCTTCGTGCAGGGCTACGAGTACTTCCACGCCTACACCGACCTGAACCTCAAGCTCAATTCGGGCATCTTCGGCTCCACCTTCTTCATGCTCACCGGCTTCCACGGCTTCCACGTGTTCGTGGGCATGTTGATGCTGCTGTTCATCACCCTGCGCCTGCAAAAGGGCCACTTCACCGCCGATCGTCACTTTGGTTTCGAGGGCGCGGCTTGGTACTGGCACTTTGTGGACGTCGTTTGGCTTGGCCTGTACATCCTTGTCTACTGGATGTAATGCCCGACCAGGGACGATCGCCCCATGAAAAAAGCGCCGCGAGGCGCTTTTTTCTTTCGTTGCCAGCCGCCGCGCAGATCAGCGTTGCAGCGGCAGACCGGTTGGCTGGATCCACCCCATGAAGTACGACACCAGCACCACCACGAACAGCAGGACGGAAAAGCCCACGCGAAACGCCAGGGCCCGTGCCATCTGCCGTTTGCGGGGTGTCTCGCCTTCTCCCTGTACGCCACCGCGCATCATGAACACCAACGCCGCGGCCAGGCTGCCGATGATGGCCACGAAAGCCAGGATGACCAGGTACTTCATGGCCCGCATTATCCGGGGGCGGCCCGGTCACGCAGCCGCGCACGGTCAATGCGGGGTGGCTGTATGAGCCGTGTACGCTTTCTGGTCGTCACCTTGGCCACGGCCATCACGATGACCGCGACCGCCTCGTTGGGTCTGTGGCAGCTCGACCGGGCACGCCAGAAGACATCGCTGGAGGCGGCCCTGCTTTCGCGCGCCGCGCTGCCTGCCTTGGGCAATGCCGACTTGCTGGCGCAGGCGGACCCTGGGTCGGTGTTGCATCGCTCGGTGCAACTGCGCGGGCAGTGGGTGCCGCAGCACAGTGTCTTCCTCGAGAACCGGCAGATGAACGGCCGCACCGGCTTCTTTCTGGTCACGCCGCTTCGCTTGAATGGCAGCGACCGTGCCGTGCTGGTGCAGCGCGGCTGGTTGCCGCGCGACTTCAACGATCGCTCGCGCGTGCCCGACGTCGCCACGCCCGCGGGTGAGGTGCTGGTGCCTGGGCGCCTGGCCCCGCCGCCCGGGCGGCTATACCAATTCGGCGACGCCGGCAGCGGCCCCATCCGGCAAAATATCGACCTTGCTGCGTTCCGGCAGGAAACCGCGCTCGCGCTGCTCGATCTCTCTGTGCAGCAGACTGGTGAAGACGAGGGCGAAGGCCAGGGGCGCTTGCACCGCCAATGGCCGTTGCCCGCCACCGATGTGCACAAGCACCATGGCTATGCCTTCCAATGGTTCGCGCTGTGCGTCCTGGTCGGCGGCCTCTACCTTTGGTTCCAGATCATTCAACCCCGGCGCCGACGCGCCCGTCTCCATGGCCAAGACGCCCGATGAACCCCTGACGCTGACGGTGCACAGCCTGCCCACGCCCGATCGCGGTGACGCCGAGCGCGCCGCGGCCACGCGCGCAGGCCGCTGGAAGATGCTTGCCATCCTGCTGGTGTGCGCAGCGCCTGTCATTGCGTCCTACCTCACCTATTACGTGATCCGCCCTGAAGGCCGCCGCAATTACGGTGAGCTCATTGCCGCACAGCCTCTGCTGCCTGCGATCGAAGGCCGCGACGTGCAGGGCAGGGCCGTGCCGCTGACCTCGCTCAAGGACCAATGGCTGCTGATCAGCGTGGCCGACAGCGCCTGCGACGCCGCTTGCGAGAAGCACCTGTACCTGCAGCGCCAGCTGCGCGAGACGCTCGGGCGCGAGAAGGACCGGCTCGACTGGGTCTGGCTGCGCACCGGCGCCACCGACCTGAGCGAGCCGCTGCGTGCGGCCACGGCGGCCGCCACCGTGCTTCAGGTGGACGCCGCTGCGCTGGCGCAATGGCTGCAGCCGGCACCGGGCCATCGACTGGAAGAGCACCTCTACGTGGTCGATCCGCTTGGCCGCTGGATGATGCGCTTCCCCGCCGACATCGACCCTGCGCGCGCCAAGCGCGATCTCGATCGGCTGTTGCGCGCCTCGTCGTCCTGGGACAAGGCCGGCCGGGAACATTGAAATCGCAATGGACGCTGCACAACCCCTTGTCGACCTCGCACCGATCGCGCGCCTGATGCTGCTGGGCATTGCGATCGCGCTAGGCCCGCTGCTGTGGATCGGCCTCAAGCACCGCAACGCCAGCCCGGCGCAGCGCCTGCGTGTGCTCACGCTGGTCACGCTCTTTCTCACCTTCGATCTGGTGCTCTTCGGGGCTTTCACCCGCCTCACCGATTCCGGGCTCGGCTGCCCCGACTGGCCCGGCTGTTACGGCGCGGCAAGCCCGATCGGTGCGCACGCCGACATCTCCGCAGCGCAATCGGCCATGCCCACCGGGCCGGTCACGTTTTCCAAGGCCTGGATCGAGATGATTCACCGTTACCTCGCCACCGGCGTGGGTGTGCTGATCATCGTGCTCGCGGTGGGCAGCTGGATCGAACGGCGCCGTATCCAGGTGCACTGGGTCTGGCCGGTGGTCACGCTGGTGTGGGTCTGCCTGCAGGGTGCGTTCGGCGCGCTCACCGTGACGATGAAACTCTTTCCCGCCATCGTCACGCTGCACTTGCTGGGTGGGCTGGTGCTGCTGGCGTTGCTGCGTGCGCAATCGGTGGCCTACCGCCTGGGCGAGCCCGGCAGCCCCGGCCCCGCGCTCATCAGCCCGGCACAGCGCCTGGGGCTGCTGCTTGGCTTTGGCCTGCTGTGGTTGCAGATCGCGCTTGGCGGCTGGGTCAGCACCAACTACGCGGTGCTGGCCTGCAGCGAGTTTCCCACCTGCCAGGGCAGTTGGTGGCCGCCGATGAACCTTCGCGAAGGCTTCACGCTCTGGCGCGAACTGGGCACCAACCGCGCGGGCGACGCCATCACCTTCCCGGCACTGACCGCCATTCACTACGTGCACCGCATCGCTGCCTACGCGGTGTTCGCCGCGATGCTGGGGCTGGCTTGGGCGCTGTGGCGCGTGCCCGGCCTGCAACGCTTTGCCCGACTGCTGGTCGCCCTGTGCGCGTGGCAGTTCCTCACCGGGCTCACCAACGTGGTGCTTGACTGGCCGCTGCTGGCGGCGGTGAGTCACACCGGCGGCGCGGCCGCGCTGGTGGTTGTTTTCACCGGCGCGATCGCGGCCACGCGTGCGCAGCGCCCGGCCGCTGCGCCGCTGCACCTGAGCGAGGCTGTTCGATGAGCGTGACCCCCGCCCCCGAGGCGCGTGCACTGCCACTGCCATCCACCTGGCGCCAGTTCAACGCGCTCACCAAGCCGCGCGTGATCCAGCTCATCGTCTTCTGCGCCCTCATCGGCATGGTGCTGGCCGTGCCCGGTGCACCGAGCTGGGCTCAGGTGCAGCTTGCCGCCGTGGCCTGCTTCGGCATCTGGTTGGTGGCCGGCGCGGCGGCGGCCTTCAATTGCGTGGTCGAGCAGCACATCGACGCCAAGATGAAGCGCACCGCCTGGCGACCCACCGCCAAGGGCGAGCTCACCAACCGGCAGACGCTCACCTTCTCGGCCGTGCTGTGTGGCATCGGCTCGGCCATCCTGTGGTTCTGGGTCAATCCGCTGACCATGTGGCTCACCTTCGCCACCTTCGTCGGCTACGCGGTGATCTACACCGTGATCCTCAAGCCGCTCACGCCGCAGAACATCGTCATCGGCGGCGCCTCGGGTGCCATGCCGCCGGTGCTGGGCTGGGCCGCCATGACGAACACGGTGGCCCCCGAGGCGCTGATCCTGTTTCTCATCATCTTCCTCTGGACGCCGCCGCACTTCTGGGCACTGGCGCTGTACCGCGTGGAGGATTACCGCAAGTCCGGCCTGCCCATGCTGCCGGTGACCCACGGTTCCGAGTTCACACGCCTGCAGATCCTGCTGTACACACTGGTGCTCCTGGCGGCCACGCTCATGCCCTTCATGATGCGCATGAGCGGCTGGTTCTACCTCGTCTCGGCGCTCGCGCTGGGCCTGGGGTTCTGCGGCTATGCGTTTGCGCTGTGGCGCCACTATTCGGATGCGTTGGCCCGCAAGACCTTCCGCTTCTCGCTCGTCCATCTTTCGCTGCTGTTCGCGGCCCTGCTCATCGACCACTACCTGCCATGGTGAACACTTTCTCGCGCCGCCGTTTGCTGGTTGCCGCCACCGGGGCATTGGCCCTGGCCGCCTGTTCCGAGTCGCCGCAAAGCTTCAGGAGCATCGACATCACCGGCGCCGACTACGCGACCGGTTTCTCACTCACCGACCAAAACGGCCAGAAGCGCACGCTCGCCGACTTCAAGGGCAAGGCCGTGGTGGTGTTCTTCGGTTTCACGCAGTGCCCTGATGTGTGCCCCACCTCCCTGACCGAACTGGCCGAGGCGAAACGCCTGCTCGGGCCCGATGGTGACAGGCTGCAAGGCATCTTCATCAGCGTGGATCCCGAGCGCGATACGCCCGATGTGATGAAGCAGTACGTGGCCAACTTCGATCCGAGTTTTCTCGCGCTCCATGCCACGCCGGTCGAACTCGAGGCCCTGGCGAAGAGTTTCAAGCTTTATTACAAGAAGGTTCCTGGCAGGACACCCACCAGCTACACGATGGACCACTCCGCGGGCAGCTATGTGTACGACCCGCAGGGTCGCATCCGCCTTTACCACCGCTATGGCAGCGGGGCGCAGGCGCTGGCCGACGACCTGAAGATCCTCCTGAAGGGATGAACCGCACAGAAGCGAACAGGGGCGCCGCGAGGCGCCCCTGTTGCATGGGCAATTCGTCCGACCTCAGTCGACCTTCGCACCACTGAGCTTGACCACCCGCTCGTACTTGGTGCGCTCGCGGGCCATGAACTCGCCAAAAGCCTGCGGCGTGCTGGGTGCAGGCTCGGCCATCAGGCCGGCGAATTTCGCCTTCACATCGGGCGATTGAAGCGCCTTGCCAAACGCCGCGTTCAGTTGGGCCACCACATCGGCCGGCGTACCGGCGGGCGCGATCAGGCCCCACCAGGTGTCGATCTCGAAGCCGGGCAGCGTTTCCGCCACTGTGGGCACGTCGGGCATCACGCTGCTGCGCTGGGTGGTGGTGACGGCCAGGGCCTTGAGCTTGCCCGCGCGGATGTTGGCGGCCGCGGTGGCGAGGTTGTCGAAGTTGAAGTCGACCTGCCCCGAGAGCAGGCCGAGCTGCGCCGGGTTGCCGCCGTTGTACGGGATGTGCACCGCAAAGATGCCGGCCTGGTTCTTGAACAGCTCGCCCGCCAGGTGGCCGGCGCTGCCGTTGCCGCCCGAACCGTAGTTCAAACGGCCTGGGTTGGCCTTGGCGTAGCGGATCAGGTCGGGCACGCTGTTGATGCTCAGGCGCTGCGCCGTCTCGGCGTTCATCACCAGCACGTTGGGCACGCGCAGCATCTGCGTCACCGGCGCGAAGTCTTTCGCCGGGTCGTAGGGCAATTGCTTGAACAGCCAGGGGTTGATGCCGTGCGAGGCCGTGGTGGCGATACCCAGGGTGAGGCCGTCGGGCGCGGCCTTGGCAACCTGACTCACGCCGATGTTGCCGCCAGCGCCGGGACGGTTCTCGATGATCACGGTGCCCAGCGCGTCCTTCACCGCCTCGGCCAGGATCCGCGCGGTCACGTCGATCGGCCCGCCCGCAGCGAAAGGCACGACGATGCGCGTGGTGCGGGCCTGCGCCCAGGTGGGCAGGCCCAGCGCGGCGGCTGTGAAGGCGAGGGCGTGACGGCGCGAAATCATGTCCGTGTCTCCGGTTGGGTTGATCAAGCCTTGTCGGCAGCGCTGGTGAACGAGTCGGCGAAGAAACTGTGCTCGGGTAGCTTGCCCTCGGCCAGATAATCACGACGGGCCGATTCGACCACGATGGGTGCGCCGCAGGCATAGACCTCGTAGGCGCTGAGGTCGGGGTGGTCCTGCAGCACGGCGCGGTGCACGAAGCCGCTGCGCCCGCTCCAGCCGTCTTCGGGCAGGGCGTCGGAAATCACCGGCACGTACTTGAGGTTGGGCATCGCGGCCATTTGCTCCTCGATCCAGGCACGCTGGTACAGGTCGCCCGGGCGGCGGCCGCCCCAGTACAACGTGGCCGGACGCTGGATACCTTTGAAGCGCATGTGCTCGATGATGGCCTTGATGGGCGCAAAGCCCGTGCCCGACGCGAGCAGGATCATGGGTTTGTCGCTCTCCTCGCGCAGGAAGAAGCTGCCGAACGGCCCTTCGATGCGCAGGATGTCCTTCTCCTTCAGGGTGCTGAAGACCTGGTCCGTGAACTTGCCGCCGGGCATGTGGCGCAGGTGCAGCTCAAGGCCGGGCGCCTCGGCCTGTGTGTGCGGCGCGTTGGCCATGGAGTAGCTGCGTCGATCGCCATCACGCAGGATGAACTCCACATACTGGCCGGCACGGTACTGGAAGCTGTCGCTGGCAGGCAGCTGCAGGCGCATCACCATCACGTCGTGCGAGGCGCGGCTGAGGCTGCTCACGCGCGCGGGCATCTTTTTGATGGCGAAAGCCCCCACCTCGGTGACCTGGCGCGATTCGAGTACCACGTCGCTGTGCGCCACGCCGCAGCAGGTGAGCACATAGCCCGCGGCTTCTTCGTCGGCGCTCAGGGCCTTGGACTGATGCGGCCCGTGCACCACGCTGCCGGCCAGCAGCTTGCACTTGCATGAGCCGCAGGCGCCGTCCTTGCAACCGTAGGGCAGGCCGATACCCTGGCGGATACCCGCAGCCAGCATGGCCTCGCCGGGGTCGGCGGAAAAGGTGCGCCCGCTGGGCTGCACGGTGATGGTGAATGTCATACTCGCGAACTTTCGGAGAGGGGTACACGTGCCGTGTGCCCCACAAGAGCCAACGCGCATTGTCGCAAAAGCCCCTGTGTCATGAATTTCCTGGGTGCCTTGCCCGCACGATTTCGCCGTGAACGGGTCCTCATCGTGGGTTGTGGCGACGTGGGCCTGCGTGCCGCGCGCGAGCTCGGTGCGGGCCGGCGCGCCCGCCTGATGGCACTCACCTCGTCACCCGCACGCGCCGATGCCTTGCGTGCGGCGGGCATCACGCCGCTCACCGGCAACCTCGACGATCCGCGCAGCCTGCGCCGCCTGGCTGGTCTGGCCTCGCGCGTGCTGCACCTGGCGCCGCCGCCCGGCGAGGGCAACCCCGACTGGCGCATCGACCCGCGCACGCGCGCGTTGGTGCGCGCGCTGGCGCAGCGCACACCGCCTTTGTCGCTGGTTTACGGCTCCACCAGCGGCGTCTACGGCGACCGCCAGGGCGCCTGGACCAGCGAAGCCGTGCCGGTGCGCCCGCACACGCCACGCGCCTGGCGCCGCGTCGACGCCGAAGACCGCGTGCGCTGGCTGGGCCGTGCGGTGGGCGTGCGCGCCAGCATCCTGCGCATCCCGGGCATTTATGCCAACGACCGTGAAGGGGGCACGCCGCGCGATCGCCTGCTGCGCGGCACCCCGGTGCTGCGCGCCGAAGACGACGTGTTCACCAACCACGTGCACGCCGACGACCTGGCGCGCGCCTGCGCGCTGGCGCTGTGGCGCGGCCGTGCGCAACGCGTGTTCCATGTGGTGGACGACACGGTGCTCAGGATGGGCGACTACTTCGACCTCGCGGCCGACGTGTACGGGCTGCCACGCCCGCCGCGGGTGGCGCGCGACTCGGCCAAGGACCAGTTGCCGCTGATGTTGCTGAGCTTCATGGGCGAGTCGCGCCGGCTCACCAACCATCGCCTGAAGCAGGAGCTGCGCCTGCGTCTGCAACACCCCACCGTCGTCGAGGGCTTGAAGGCCTGAAATGCAGAAGCCCGGCAAGGCCGGGCTTCGAGCAAGGGGTTGCGTGGTGCCGAAGGCCGGACTCGAACCGGCACACCTTGCGGCGGCGGATTTTGAATCCGCTGCGTCTACCGATTCCGCCACTTCGGCCCAGGCAAGGGCGCGGATTATGGCACAGTGACGCCATGCAATACCCCACCATCGAAGACGCGATCGGCCGCACGCCGCTGGTCGCGCTGCAACGCATCGGCGCGGCCGACAACGCAGCCCGCGGCAACGTCATCCTCGGCAAGCTCGAGGGCAACAACCCGGCCGGCTCGGTAAAGGACCGGCCTGCGCTGTCGATGATCCGCCGTGCCGAGGAACGCGGCGACATCAAACCCGGCGACACCTTGATCGAGGCCACCTCGGGCAACACCGGTATCGCGCTGGCGATGGCCGCCGCCATCAAGGGCTACCGCATGGTGCTCATCATGCCGGAGGATCTTTCCATCGAACGCGCGCAGACCATGAAGGCGTTCGGTGCCGAGCTCATCCTCACGCCCAAGAGCGGCGGCATGGAATCGGCACGCGACCTGGCCGAGAAGATGCAGGCCGAGGGCAAGGGCCGCGTGCTCGATCAGTTCGCCAACCCCGACAACCCGCGCGTGCACTACGAGACCACCGGCCCGGAGCTGTGGGAGCAGACCGGCGGGCGCATCACGCACTTCGTGAGCGCGATGGGCACCACCGGCACCATCACCGGTGTTTCGCGCTTCCTGAAGGAAAAAAACCCCGCGATCCGCATCGTCGGCGCGCAACCGAGCGAGGGTTCGCGCATTCCCGGCATCCGCAAGTGGCCGCAGGAGTACCTGCCGAAAATCTACGACCCGAAGGCGGTGGACGAACTGGTGTACGTGGCCCAGAGTGACGCCGAGGACATGGCGCGCCGACTCGCACGTGAGGAAGGCATCTTTGCCGGCATTTCCGCCGCCGGCGCCCTGTGGGCCGCGCTGCAGGTGGCGCGCCAGGTGGAGAACGCCACCATCGCATTCATCGTCTGCGACCGCGGCGACCGCTATCTGTCCACCGGCGTCTTTCCTGCCTGATGTCTGGCGATTTCCGCTACTGCCCGCAGTGCGCCACGCCGCTGCAGCTCATTGCCGCGCTCGAGGACGGCGGCGAGAAGCAGCGCTTGCGCTGCCCGGCCTGTGGCTTCACGCACTGGAACAACCCGACACCGGTGCTGGCCGCCATCGTCGAGCTCGATGGCAAGGTGCTGCTGGCGCGCAACGCCGCCTGGCCTGGCAAATTCTTTGGCCTGATTACCGGTTTCATGGAGGCCGACGAGACACCCGAAGAGGGCATCCGTCGCGAGATCGCCGAGGAGACCGCGCTGACGACCGAGTCGCTGTCGCTGGTGGCGGTGCACGATTTCCAGCGCATGAATCAGGTCATCATCACTTACCACGCGCGCTGCACAGGCACCGTACGGCTTTCGCCCGAGCTGTCCGAGTACCGGCTGCTGGAGCCGGCGGCCGTGCGCTGTTGGCGCGCCGGCACCGGGCTGGCCCTGGCGCAGTGGCTTTTGTCACGCGGGCACACGCCGTCGTTCCTGGATGACCCACCAAATCCCCGCCCGGCCTAAAATGCAGCGTTTTCCCGCCCGGAGCCTGCTTTCATGATCGCCGCTGACCGCGAACTCGACGCGCGGGGCCTGAACTGCCCCTTGCCCATCCTCAAGGCCAAGAAGGCCCTGGCCGACATGCACAGTGGCCAGACGCTCAAGGTGGTGGCCACCGATGCGGGCTCGGTGCGTGATTTCCAGGCGTTCGCCAAACAGACCGGCAACTTGCTGGTGCATCAGGAATCGGTGGGCGGCGACCACATTTCGGTGCTCAAGCGCCGGTGACACGCGCCATGGACGTCCTGCTCGTCGATCCGCTGGTGCCCGAGGCACTGGCGTGGTTGCAGGAGCGCTACCAGGTCGCTTACCAACCCGAACTGGCCGACGACCCCGCCGCACTTCGCCAGGCCGTCGCCGATACGCGCGCCATCGTGGTGCCGCCGCACGTCATCGTGTCGGCCGAATTCCTCGAGCATGCGCCGCTGTTGCAGATGGTCGCGCGCATGCAGATCTCCAGCGACAACACCGATCTCGAGGCCTGCTCGCGCCGCGGTGTGCGCGTGCTGCAGGCGCGCAGCGCAACGGTGCGCTCCAACGCGGAATACCTGCTGTACGGCCTGCTGATGCTCTATCGCCGCGGCATGGTGAGCGCCCTGCTCGGGCGCAGACTGGGTCAGGTGCGCATGGGCCGCGAGCTTGCGGGCAGCACGGTGGGCTTGCTCGGCATGGCGCCGGTGGCGCACACGCTGGCGCCCATGTTGCGCTGCCTGGGCGTGCGCGTGCTCGGCTATGACCCGGCCGTGCACCACGCCGCGGAACTGTGGGACAAGCTGGGTGTGGAGCCCGTGCCCTACGACGAACTGCTGTCGCGTTCCGACGCGATTTCGCTGCAGATGGTCTATGCCTCGCGCTTCAAAGGCTGGATCAACGAGCGGTTGCTCAACCACTGCAAGCCCGGCCAGCTCTGGGTCGGCGTGAGCCGCAGCGCGCTGTTCGACCCCGAAGCCCTGGCGCTGGCCCTGTGTGACGGCCGCATCGACGCCTGTCTGCTCGACGGCGCCAACCCGGCCTTTGCTGCTGCGGGCTCGCCCTTGCACGGCGTGCCCAACCTGCACCTCACACCACGCCTGGGCTCGCACACCCGCGAGGCCAAGCTGCGTGCCAGTTGGTACCTGGCGCGGCGCATCCACGAGACGCTGTCGCCCGAAGAAGCCCGGCGCGAGCCCGGTGGCAGTGATTTCGCCGCGCTCGACAGCACTGGCTTCCCCGAGTCGGGCGACCCACCGCAGGCGGCCACGCCCTCGCAGTGGGCGTCGCTGGCCGCCCTGGACCGGGACTGAGGCTTCAGCCCAGGCGCGCGAGTTGCGCCTGCACCTTCTCCAAGGTGGCGCCGAACTCGGCCACGCGCTGCTTCTCCTGCTCGATCACCGCCGCGGGCGCCCGCGCCACAAAGCCCTCGTTGGCCAGCTTGCCCTGCGCCTTGGCGATCTCGCCCTGCAGGCGCGCGGCTTCCTTGGCCAGGCGGGCCTTTTCGGCCGCCACATCGATCTCCATGAACAGGCACAAGCGGGCCTCGCCCACCACGGCCACCGGCGCCGCGCCCGCGGCCTGCACCCAGGCGGCCTCGTCGTCGAACACCCGCACCTCGGACAACTTCCCCAGGGCCTGCAGCACCGGCCCGGCCCCGCGCAGGAAGGCGGCGTCGCCCACCACATACAGCGGCAGCCGCTGCGCCGGTGACACACCCATCTCGCCGCGCAAGGTGCGGCAGGCGTCCACCAGTTTCTTCAGGCGCGCCACGTGCGCCTCTGCGGCCTCGTCGATGCGCTCGGGCTGGCTCACCGGGTAGGCGGCCAGCGCCACCGTCTCGCCCGCGCGGCCGGCCACCGGTGCCACCTTCTGCCAGAGCTCCTCGGTGATGAAGGGGATCACCGGGTGTGCCAGGCGCAGGATGGCTTCGAGGGTGCGGATCAGCGTGCGGCGCGTGGCGCGCTGCTGCGCGGCATCACCGGTCTGGATCTGCACCTTGGCGATCTCCAGGTACCAATCGCAGAACTGGTTCCACACGAAGTCGTAGATGGCGTTGGCCACGTTGTCGAGCCGGTACTCGGCAAAGCCCTTGGCGACGTCGGCCTCGACCCGCTGCAGCGTGGAGACGATCCAGCGGTCGGCCTGGCTGAAGCTCAGGTAGCCGTGGAAAGGTTGCCCCACGGCGCATTCGTCCTTGGTGTGCTCCTTCAGGCCGCAGTCGTGCCCTTCGCAATTCATCAGCACGAAGCGCGAGGCGTTCCAGAGCTTGTTGCAGAAGTTGCGGTAGCCCTCGCAGCGCTTGCTGTCGAAGTTGATGCTGCGGCCCAGCGAGGCCAGCGCGGCAAAGGTGAAGCGCAGCGCGTCGGCACCGTAGGCGGGAATACCTTCGGGGAACTCCTTCTCGGTGTCCTTGCGCACGCGCGGCGCGGTCTCGGGCTTGCGCAGGCCGGTGGTGCGCTTTTCGAGCAGTTGCGGCAGCGCGATGCCGTCGATCAGGTCCACCGGGTCGAGCACGTTGCCTTCGCTCTTGCTCATCTTGCGGCCCTGGGCGTCGCGCACCAGGCCGTGGATGTAGACATGGCGGAAGGGCACGCGGCCGGTGAAGTGGGTCGTCATCATGATCATGCGCGCGACCCAGAAGAAGATGATGTCGTAGCCGGTGACGAGCACGCTGCTGGGCAGGTAGACGTCAAAGTCCTCGGTGGGGCCGGCTTTCTGGTTCGGCCAGCCCATGGTGCTGAAGGGCACGAGGGCGGACGAGTACCAGGTGTCGAGCACGTCGGGGTCCCGCGTGAGTGTCTTGCCCGCGGCCTTGGCTTGCGCCTCGGCTTCGTTGCGCGCCACATAGATACGGCCGTCCTCGTCGTACCACGCGGGAATCTGGTGACCCCACCAGAGCTGGCGGCTGATGCACCAGTCCTGGATGTTCTTCATCCACTGGTCGTAGGTGTTGACCCAGTTCTCGGGCACGAACTTCACCTCGCCAGAGGCGACGGCGTCGATGGCCTTTTGCGCGATGCTCTTGCCCGTCGGGTCCTGCTCGCTGACCTTGCTCATGGCGATGAACCACTGGTCGGTGAGCATGGGCTCGACCACCGCACCGGTGCGCGCGCAGCGCGGCACCATGAGCTTGTGCTTCTTCGTCTCCACCAGCAGACCCTGCGCCTCCAGGTCGGCCACCACGGCCTTGCGCGCGGCGAAGCGGTCCAGGCCGCGGTACTTCGCCGGCGCGTTGTCGTTGATGGCGGCGTCCAGTGTGAGCACGCCGATGGTGGGCAGCTTGTGACGCTGACCCACCGCATGGTCGTTGTGGTCGTGCGCGGGCGTGACCTTGACCACACCGGTGCCGAACGTGCGATCCACGTACTCGTCGGCGATCACCGGAATTTCGCGATCGCACAGCGGCAGCGCGACCGTCTTGCCGATGAGGGCGGTGTAGCGTTCGTCCTCGGGGTGCACCATCACCGCGGTGTCGCCCAGCATCGTCTCGGGGCGGGTGGTGGCCACCACCACCGAGCCGCTGCCGTCGCTCAAGGGATAGCGGATGTGCCAGAGGAAGCCGTCTTCCTCCTCGCTCTCGACCTCGAGGTCGCTCACCGCGGTCTTGAGCACCGGATCCCAGTTGACGAGGCGCTTGCCGCGGTAAATCAGACCCTGTTCGTACAGGCGCACGAAGGTCTCGGTGACCACGGACGAGAGCTTGTCGTCCATGGTGAAGTACTCGCGCGACCAGTCCACCGTGTCGCCCATGCGGCGCATCTGGCCGGTGATGGTGTTGCCGCTCTTTTCCTTCCACTCCCAGACCTTCTTCGTGAAGGCCTCGCGGCCCAGGTCGTGGCGGCTGATCTTCTGTTCCTGCAGCTGGCGTTCCACCACGATCTGCGTGGCGATGCCCGCGTGGTCGGTGCCGGGCACCCACAGCGTGTTCGCGCCCATCATGCGGTGGTAGCGCGTGAGGCTGTCCATGATGGTCTGGTTGAACGCGTGGCCCATGTGCAGGGTGCCGGTCACGTTCGGCGGCGGCAGCTGGATGCAGAACGCCGGTGCGCCCTCGCGCGCCGCGCCGGTGCCGCGAAAGCCCGCGCGGCCCACGCCGCGCTGCTCCCACCAGGGGCCCCACTGGGCCTCGATCGGTGCGGGTTCGAAGGATTTGGCCAGCGAAGCGAGGCCGGGTTGCTGCACGGTGTCGGTCATGGGACGCGCCAGAAAGACAACGGCATCCCGCGGGATGCCGTTGGAATGTTCGGGGGAGGGTGGCGATTTTACCGGCCGCTCCGCGCCGCGGCCGGGTTCAAAGGGCTTCGCGCGCCGCGCCGATGCAATCGCTCAGCACCTTGGCGTTGCCCACCTGGTTGGCCAGCAACAGGATGAGCCGCGCGCTGAAGGCCTGGATCTGCTCGGGCGTGAGCCCGGCTTGCGCGTCGAGCAGTTGCTCGTAAAAGGCATCGGCGTCCTGCCAGTTCGGGGTGGTGATCATGCGTGTACTCCGGTCAGACCGAGGGACAGGGCGATGGCTTGCACCAGTTCGCCGTCGATGGCGTGGCCGCTCGCGGCGAGGTAGCCGTCGGGGCGCACCAGCGCCCAGTCGCCGGTTTGCACCTGGCAGGCGCCGCGCAGGTGGCCTTGTGGGTCGCGCACGTGCTCCACGGCCTGGGCCGCATCACCAGCACCCGCTACCTGCACCACGCGAAGTGGCGTCGTGCCCGCAAGGCCCGCCAGCCGCGCCAGGGCGGCTTTCGACAACGCCCCGAAGCACAGCAGCAGCAGGTCACTGCCCACCCAGTCGAGCAACTGGTTGACGCGTCCCTCGCGCCCGTTGGCCCAGCGGAACGCCACGTTCTGCACCGATTGGCCGGCCGCGCTGCCGGCGCGGTACAGGCAGGCGCGCGAGCGCGTGTAGGGGTTGGCCACCGCCATGCGCCCGGTGTTGATGAGCGGGCGCGCGAACGCGTGGCGCTTGGCCAGCGCGATGGCCGCGCTGCGGTAGACGCGCTCGATGCCGTCGGCCGGGCGCAGGAAGCGCGCGGTGCGGTTGGTCACGCGCACGTTCTCGCGCGCGGCCTCCAGGCGCTCGTCCTCGTAGCTGTCGAGCAGGGCCGGCGCGGCCTGGCCGCGCTGCACCGCGGCCAGCTTCCAGGCCAGGTTGTCGGCGTCGGCCACGCCGGTGTTGCCGCCGCGCGCACCGAAGGGGCTCACGATCTTGGCCGAATCGCCCATGAAAAACACGCGCCCGGCGCGCATGGCGTGCACGCATTCGCTGCGGTAGGCGTAGGGGCCGACCCACACGATCTCGACCTGCACGTCCTTGCCGAACTGGCGCGCCAGGCGCTCGCGCACCACGTCCTCGCGGCTCACCTGGGCCGGGTCGGCGTTGGGCGCCATCTGGTAGTCGATGCGCCAGACCTCGTCGCCCATGAGGTGCTGCCACACGGCGCGGTTCTCGTTGAAGGGCGCCTCGATCCAGGTGTGCCGCTCCTGCGGCGGGCGGGTGGTGAAGCGCACGTCGGCGATGCACCAGCGGTCGTCGCCGCGCTTGCTGTCGAAGGGCACGTTCAACCACTTGCGCAGCGGGCTCGCGGAGCCGGTGGCGTCGATCACGTGCTCGGCGCGAACCTGGTAGCTGCCCGCGGGTGTTTCGATGCTGAGCAGTGCGCTCTTGTCGTCCTGCTCGAAAGCGGTGAGGCGGTTGCGCCAGCGCAGCTCGACATGGCCGAGCGCGTTGATGCGGTCGACCAGGAAGGCCTCGATGTAGAACTGCTGGATATTGATGAAGGGCGGCTGCTCGCTGAGGTGGAAGTTGCCCTGCTGGCGCAGGTCGAAGCTGTAGACCTCGTCGGTGCCGGCGTAGGTGCGGCCCACGCTCCACTGCACGCCTTTGGCGGCGATGGGTTCGTACACGCCCAGTCGTTCGAAGATCTCGAGCGACTTCTGCGTGTAGCAGATGCCGCGCGACGATGCGCCCTTGACGCCCACGGTGTCGTCCTCGTCGATGAGGATGGCCTTGACGCCCAGGCGCGCGAGCGAGCAGGCCATGGTGAGGCCGGTGATGCCGCCGCCGACGATGACGATGGGGTGGTTTGCCGGCGTTGCGCTGCCGATTTCCGGTGGTGGTACGAAGGGGTAGGTGGGCAGCTCGTAGCCACCGCCCTGGGTGAACTCGTAGCTGTTGGTGTGGGCGACTTCTTTGTACGTCATCTGCTTGTTCCTCGGGTCGTCATGCCGACATTTCGCTCGTTGCACCTCGCACACACTCGCGGGGCCGGACACCGGTCGCCACGAACCGCCCCACGCCGAGGCAAAGGTGTCAGACCTTCGCAGCCTTCGCCGACACCTCCGGCCGGTCGTTCTGCTGTGGCTTCAGCGGCGCCGCGCTCTTGCCCTCGGCCCGCTCGCGCCGCCACTGCTCCTTGCGCGCATTCCACTCACCCAGGCGCGCATGCGCCGTCTTGCTCTCCTGCAGCATCTGGAACTCGTCGGCCAGTTGGGCCGTGAGCTCCAGGCGGATGCCGTTCGGGTCGAAGAAGTAGATGCTCTTGAAGATGTGGTGGTCGGTCACGCCCAGCACCTCGATGCCGTGCGCTTCCAGCCGCGCCTTGGTGTTCTCCAGCTGCCCCACCGTGTCCACGCGGAAGCTGATGTGGTTCACCCAGCGCGGCGTGTTCGGGCTCGGCAGCGCCGCCTCGTCGTCGCCCAGGTCGAAGAAGGCGATGAACGAGCCGTCCTGCAGGCGGAAGAAGAAGTGCGTGTACGGGCAGTACTCGCCCGTGCTGGGCACGTGGTCGCTCTGGATGATGTGGTACAGCGGCAGGCCCAGGATGTCTTCGTAGAAGTGCCGCGTTTCCTCCGCGTCGCGCGCGCGGTAGGCGTAGTGGTGCAGCTGCTGGATCGGGGCCGGCGCGGGCAGGTCGGCAAGGGGCTGGGCAGGCGTCATGGCGGTCTCCTTCGACAGGTCTGTAAATTTACCATAGTGAAATGCGTTTCTCCAAACGTAATTCTCCAGCCGGTACTCCCAACCCCACCGGCCGCCTTCCGTCGGACGCCCCGCGATAATCCCGGTTCCCCGGGGAATCCCGTTGTCAGCCGCCCATGCTTTTCCTCATCTCGCCCGCCAAAGCACTCGATTACGAGACGCCGCCCCACGTAAAGACCCACACCCAGCCGCTGTTCGTCGAGCAGGCGAGTGAGCTGGTGGGCGTGCTGCGCCAGAAGTCGCCACAGCAGGTGGCGGCACTGATGGACCTGTCGGACCAGCTCGCCGCGCTCAATGTGGCGCGCTACGAAGCCTGGCAACCGACCTTCACGGCAAAGAATTCGAAGCAGGCCGTGCTGGCCTTCGACGGCGACGTCTATGGCGGCCTGGACGCCCGCTCGCTGTCGGGCGACGACCTTGACTGGCTGCAGGAGCACCTGTGCATCCTGAGCGGCCTCTATGGCGTGCTGCGCCCGCTGGACCGCATGCAGCCCTACCGGCTGGAGATGGGCACGCGGCTGAAGACGGTGCGCGGCCCGTCCCTGTATGCGTACTGGGGTAACCGAATCGCCGAGTACCTGAACCAGCGAGCGCAGGCCGACAAGAGCCCGGTGGTGATCAACCTTGCCAGCGAAGAATATTTCAAGGCCGTGGATCGCAAGGTGTTGCGCCCGCGTGTCGTCACCTGCGTGTTTGAAGAACGCAAGGGCACGGGGTACAAGGTGATCAGCTTTCACGCCAAGCGAGCGCGCGGGCTGATGGTGCGCTGGGCGGTGCAGCACCGCGCCAGCACGCCCGAGCAGCTCAAGGGCTTCGACCTCGAAGGCTATCGCTTCGAGGCGAGCCTGTCCGATCCCGAGCGCCTGGTGTTCCGCCGCGACGGTGCGGCCTGACGCCGTCAACCGAGGAGGTCCCATGAGCCAGAACGTCACCCCCGAACTGCGCCGCTGGATCATCGAGCAGGCGAGCGCCGGTTTTTCGCCCGAGTCGGTGCTCAAGGCCATGCTGGACGCCGGCTGGGAAGAGGGCGTGGCCGAGAAGGCACTGGAGCGCACGCTGCTCGACCACCTGAGCACCGTGCCACCGCAGCAATTGAGCGCGGCCGCGCCCGAAGTGCGGGAGGCCGTCCAGACCGCTCTGGGCAGGGGTGTGCGCGTACCCGTCATCGACCTCTCGGGTTCGCCGCGGCGCATCGACGCGGGCGACCGCTGGGTCGACATCATCACGCACATGAACCACCCGCGCGTGGTGGTGCTGGGCAACCTGCTCAGCGCCGAGGAATGCGATGCGATCATCGAATCGGCGAAGCCGCGCCTGGCGCGCTCGCTCACGGTGCAGACCAGCACCGGCGGCGAGGAGCTCAACCCCGATCGCACCAGCAACGGCATGTTCTTCAACCGCGGCCAGACGCCCGAGGTGACGGCGGTCGAGGCCCGCATCGCGCGCCTCGTGGGCTGGCCGGTGGAGAACGGCGAGGGCCTGCAGGTGCTGCATTACCGCCCCGGCGCCGAGTACAAGCCGCACTACGACTACTTCGATCCCGACGAGCCCGGCACACCCACCATCCTCAAGCGCGGAGGCCAACGCGTGGCCACGTTGGTCATGTACCTCAACGAACCCACGCGCGGCGGCGGCACCACCTTCCCCGACGTGGGTCTGGAGGTGGCCCCGGTGCGCGGCCACGCGGTGTTCTTCAGCTACGACCGGCCGCACCCGTCCACGCGCACCCTGCACGGCGGCGCGCCGGTGCTCGAAGGCGAGAAATGGGTCGCCACCAAGTGGCTGCGCGAAGGCGAATTCAAGTGATCGGGTTCAAGTGAACGGATGCCCCTGATGGCCAACACCCCCGAACAGTCCCAGCTCGGCAAGGCCTCGGCCTACGTCGACCACTACGACCCGGGCCTGCTGTTTCCGCTGCCGCGCGAGGCCAAGCGGCGCGAGATCGGCATCGCGGGCAGCGTGCCCTTCCTGGGCTGCGACCTCTGGACCGCCTACGAGCTGTCCTGGCTCAACCCGCGCGGCAAGCCGCAGGTGGCCATCGCCCACATCACCGTGCCCTGCGAGAGCACGCACATCGTTGAGAGCAAGTCGTTCAAGCTCTACCTCAACAGCTTCAACAACACGCCCTTCGACAGCGCCGACGCGGTGCGCGAGCGCCTGCGCGCCGACCTCAGCGCGGCCGTCTGGCACGGTGGGCCGGTGCAGGCCGGTGTGGGCGTGAAGCTCGTTGCGCCCGATCGTTTCGACGCCGAACCGATTCACGAACTCGATGGCCTGAGCCTGGACCGGCTCGACGTGGAATGCACGCGCTACGAGCCCGCGCCCGATCTGCTGAAAGCCGCCACCGACGAGCAACCCGTGAATGAGACGCTCGTGAGCCACCTGCTCAAGAGCAACTGCCTCGTCACCGGCCAGCCCGACTGGGGCAGTGTGCAGATCACCTACAGCGGCCCGCAGATCGACCAGGCCGGCCTGCTGCAGTACCTGGTGAGTTTTCGCAACCACAACGAATTCCATGAGCAATGCGTGGAGCGCATCTACATGGACGTGTGGACCCGATGCAGGCCGAGCAAGCTCACGGTGTACGCGCGCTACACGCGCCGCGGCGGGCTCGACATCAACCCCTGGCGCAGCAGCCATCCGCAACAGCCACCGGCCAACGTGCGCACGGCACGTCAGTGAGTCGCTCGCTACCGTTGGTCAGTCCGATCCGCGAATCACCGAAACCCTTAGGTGATCCGGTACTTCCCGCGTAGCATCCGCCACTTCGCCGTGATCGCACGGCTGATCACTGGCCGTTTGGTCCCTTGCGGGGTCTGCGGCTTTCTCTGGCGGCCCGCTTCCACGCGGCAACCGCCCTCTCTCGCGGCGCCCATGCCCTTTGCAGGCCGGCACGCTTCTTCGAAAGGCTCAGTCATGAGCAGCAAACTGTACGTGGGCAACCTGCCCTACTCCGTCAATGACGACTCGCTTCGTCACAACTTCTCCGAATTCGGCTCCGTGGCTTCGGCCAAGGTGATGACCGACCGCGACAGCGGTCGCTCCAAGGGCTTCGGCTTCGTCGAAATGGCTTCCGCTGGCGAAGCGCAAGCCGCCATCGACGGCCTCAACGGCCAGTCGGTCGACGGTCGCAAGATCGTGGTCAACATTTCCCGCCCCAAAGAGGCGGGCACGGGCGGCGGCGGTTACCGCAGCAATGGCCCGCGCTACTGAGCACGGCCTGAGCCCCAAGAAAAACCGGCGCCTCGCGCCGGTTTTTTTTCGTCCGGGTTTCCGGCGTGCGCCCGTCAGATCTGCTTCTGGATCAGCGCGCCCTGGAACAGCACCGGCCCGGTGGGCCCGCGCTCGCTGGGTACACCACCCAGTGGCTCCAGGCTGATCGCCAGCGCCGGCACCTCGCGCACCGCGCTCTCTTGCGCCGCCAACTGCAGCAGCCGCTCGGGCGTGAGCACGCCCAGCGAGCGCGGTGCCGCTCCCGGCGGCAGGGCCCACAACTGCAGCGAGCGATCGGCCGCTTCCTGATACGCGCCCACGCGTTGAAGGCTCAGGCGGTTGTTCTTCGGGTCGAAGGTGATCAGCATGGCCGGGCGGGCCTGCTCGTCGTTGAGCACCGACACGTAACGCACCTCGGGAGCGGCGAGCAAACGGCGTTCGAGCTCGGCCACCTGCGCGCTTCGCTGCTGCGCCTGTTGCTGCAGTTCTGCCAGTTGCGTGTCGCGCTGCTGCAGGTCGCGCAGCAGACCCGGCACGAACACGGCCGCCAGCAGCAGGGTGCACAGGCCCGCCAGGCCGGCGCCGCGCCACAGCGCCAGGTTGTGCCACACGCCGCGCCCCTCGGCGGGCGCGCGCGCCTGGGTCATGGCGGCGCGTTCGACGTCGGCCTGCACGAGGTTGTGGATGCGTGTCCACACCTGCGGCGCCGGCTCGGCCGGGCGCTGCAGTTCGTTCAGGCTGGCCACGCGCGATTGCCATTCCAGGGCCGCCGCGCGCACCACAGGTTGCTCGCGCGCGATCGCTTCAAAGCGGCGGCGCGCGCCGCCGCGCAAGGTGCCCAGCGCATGGGCCGCGGCCAGGCGTTGCACAAGCTCGGGGTGGCGATGGATCCGCATGTCAGGCAAACCTCGCCATGCAATCGCGCAGCCGATCCAGGCCGCGGCGGATCCAGGTCTTCACCGTGCCCAGGGGCAAGGCCAGCCGCTCGGACAGCTCGCCGTGGCTCAGGTCGCGCAGGTAGGCCAGGCTGATCACCTCGCGCTGCTTGTGCTCCAGTTGCCCCAGGCACTGGTGCAATGCCCAGGCCTGCTGGCTCGCCAGGCTGGTGTCCAGGGGATCGGGGGTGTCGCCCTCGAGCGTGTCGGCCAACGTTTCGTCCAGCTCTTGGGTCAGGTGGCTGCGTTCGGCGGCTCTGCGTCGCAGGCTGTCGAGCGAGCGGCTGCGCACGATCAAGCCCAACCAGGCCATGGGCGGGCTCAGCGTGGCGCGGTAGTCGCCGGCATTGCGCCACACCTGCAGAAAGCTTTCCTGCAAGGCGTCCTCGGCCGCGTCGGCGCTGCCCACCACCCGCAGCGACAGGCCGTAGAGCTTGCGCGCGGTGAGGTCGTACAGCGCCTTGAGCGCGGCTTCATCGCGCTGCGCGATGCGTTCGATCAAGGTCATGAGGTGATCGTCGTCGGTGGGGGCGCTCATGCGCACATTGTGCGATGGGCGCGCGGGGCCATGGGTGGTGTCGGGGAAATGCCTCACCGCCGGCGCCGGGGCTGGATGCCGGTGCCCACCTCGAAGGCGCTCACGGGGCCCACATGCACCGAGCGCGCCGCTTCATCAACCAGTTGCTCGCCGTGCCAGATGCGCAGGCGCGCCGCGCCCTCGGGAACGCCTTGCAGCGTGATGCGCCCGTCGGCGTCGGTGCGGGCGGCCCAGGGGGAATCGGTGACGTACACGAAGCCACGCATGGAGCCGTGCAGGTGGCAGCCCAGGCGGTAGGCGCCGGGCTCGCGCACGGTGATCTCCGCGCTCGGCGCGGCCTGGCCGGGCGCATGGCCCGCCAGCCGCAGCTCGTGGCCGGTGGGTGTCGAGCCCGACAAAGCGATCGTGGCGGGCAGCATGCGCACGTGGTGTTCCCAGCGGTCCAGGTTGGTGAAGCGCAGCGTGGAGCCGGTGGGCACCAGGGTGAGCATCGGCGCAAACTGCATGCGCTCCTGATCGATGCGTGCCTGCACAGGCGCCGGGGCGGGCGCGGCGCCGGCGTTGGCCGGTTCGATCAGCACCACCGCATCGGACAGCGGCTGGCCATCGCGCGCCAGCACGGTGACCTGTACCGTGGCCGCTTGCGCGGTGGTGAACGCGGCCAGCGCGAGCAAGCCGGTGATGCAGTGCGTTCGGGTGCGGGTCATGGCGCTCATCGCACGGTGATGGTGTCGCGATGCATGGGCGCGAGCAGCGCCAGCATCTGGTTCTGGCGCGCGAAGGGGATGCCCTTGGCGTCCATGCTTTGCTGCAACACCTCGACCAGCGCGTTGAAGTGGGCGCGTGTGATGTCCATGCTGGCGTGGGCCGTCTTCATGTCGGGGCCGTTGTAGGTGCAGGGGCCGCCGGAAAGCTGGCACAGCTGTTCGGTGAGCGACTTGGCCAGGTTCTCCAGGTTGGTGTCCCGGAACTGATCGCCGATGCGCGGGTCGGCCTTGAGGCGCACGACGAAATCGTCCATCAGCGTGCGCAGTCCCTCACGTTCTCCGAAGGCCTGGTAGAGGCCGGGGGCCGGGGCCATCGGCCATGCGCTGGCGGCGGAGGGGGCGGGCACGGACTGGGCCTGCGCGTGCAGGCAGAAGGCAGCGGTCATCGCGGCGATCACTTGGCGAAGCGTCATGGTGATTTCTCCTGGGGATCAGAAAGCGATCTGGGCCGACACGTAAGCGCCGGACTGTTTGCGGTTGCCGGTCGTCGCAGGTACCACGCGCCCGAGGCTCACGTAGGCTGCGGTGATCGACACGTTGCGGCTGGGCGACCAGGCCACGAAGATGTCCTTCCAGTCGTCGGCGCGCAGACCGTCGCCCAGCCCGGCCGCCGCACCAGCGCGCTGCAACTTGTTGGGCATGCCGCGGTATTCGAAGCCGATGGCGAGGTTGCGGCGCAGCAGCCAGGCCACCGACAACTCCGGCTGCAACTCGTAGCCGTTGTCGGCACCGCCGAGTCGGGCGCCGTGCCCGAGCAGGCCGTTCTGGTTGGCGCGTGTGGCACGCAGGGTGCCGTTGACCAGGATGCCCTGGGCCAGGAAGAGCTTGGTGGCGCTCACGTAGGCGTCCAGCCCGTCGCGCCGGGCGCCCAGGGCATCGAGCGTGCCGTCCAGGCCGCTGCGGTGCAGCCGCTTGTATTGCAGACCCACCGCGATCTGCGGCATCAGCGTGTCGCTGTCCAGAATGGCATCGCCCGCCACGCGCAGTTTGACCCCTGCGATGTCCTGCCGAAGGTGCAGGCCAGGCAGCCCGAGCAGGGTGCCAGTGACGCCGGTGTCGAAATCCTGATGCCCGAGCGAGAGCTCCAGACGGTCATTGAAACCCACCGCCACGCCCGCGGCGTTGAGGCGGTAGTCATCGGTGGTGGCGCGGCTGACGTAGGCCGCCACGCCCGTTTCACCTTCCGTGGCCTGGGTGCCGATCACCGCCCAGGGGCTGATGCCGCCGCCGGACGCGCCTTCGATGCTGCTCACCCCGCCGGTGAGCACGAGCTTGCCGGTGTCTGCACGGGCACTGCCGAAGCCGAACACGGCGGCGGCCATGCAGAGGCACAAGGTGGTGTGAAGGGGGTGCCGGGTGGGCATGGGCATCGCAGGTCTCCTGAGGGTCGGGCAACGGCCACATCGCCGTCCTTGTGAGTACGCCCGGCTCGTGCCGTCGGATTCGCGTCGGCCGTGCGCCTTTGCACGACCAAGCAAATCACTCGGGATTGCCGAATCCGTTGCCGGGGGTCCCCGCGTATCCGACGTGACAGCTGTCACATCCCATCCCGTTTCAACCCACCGCGAGAGACAAGCCCCATGAACCCGTTCCAAGACAACCGCCGTACCTTCCTGCGCACCGGCACCACCCTGTCCGCCGTCGGCCTCGCCCTGCTGGCTGGCAAGCCTTCCCTGGCGCAGGGCATGAAGGCCGATGTCGCCAAGGACGTCGACATCCTCAACATCGCGCTCGGCCTGGAGCACGAAGCCATCAACGCCTACCAGCTCGGCGCCGGCAGCGGCCTGCTGCAAAAGCCGGTGCTGGACGTGGCGGTGCAGTTCCAGGGTCACCACAAGGCCCACCGCGACGCGCTCGCGGCCACGATCCGCAAGCTCGGCGGCCAGCCGGTGGCCGAGAAAAAGCTCGACGACTACGCGAAAGACCTCAACGCCGCGTCGCTCAAGAACCAGGCCGACGTGCTTTCGCTCGCGGCACGACTCGAACTCGGTGCGACCAACGCCTACATCAGCGTGATCCCGACCATGGCCGACCGCGAACTGGCCAAGGTGGCCGCGCGCCTGGCGGCCGACGAGACCCTGCACTTCACCGTGCTCACCAACGCGCTGGGGCGCCCGCTGCCCCCCGGTGCCTTGTCGTTCGGCGCTTGAGCGTCGTTCAACCAGCAGGGCGGGCCATGTGTCCGCCCGACGAGCCTCCCTCCATCCCTTTCAACGGAGTTTTTCCATGATCCTCAAATCCGCCCTGGCCTTTGCGGCCGTTCTCGCGATGTCTGCCTGCGCCACCTCGATGGGGTCGCAGCCAGCGATGTTCTCGCAGGCCAGCCTGCCGGACGCCGTGAAGGTCCCCGCCGGTCACCGCGTGGCCATGGAGACCGTTGGTGTCGGCGAAATCACGTACGAGTGCCGCCCGAAAGCGGGCATGGCGGGTCAGTTCGAGTGGGTCTTCGTTGGCCCCGACGCCAGGTTGATGGACCGCGCCGGCAAGCCGGTGGGCCGCTACTACGGCCCGCCCGCCACCTGGGAGGCTGCCGATGGCTCGAAATTCACCGGTGCCCAACTCGCTGTGGCGCCCGCACCGGGCACCGGCAACATTCCGCTGCAGCTGGTGAAGGCCAACCCGGCCATGGGCATGGGCGCGATGCAGGGCGTGACCTACGTGCAGCGCGTGGCCACCGTCGGCGGCGTGGCCCCCGCCATGCCGTGCGCCGCCAGCAATGCCGGTACCAAGCAGATCGTGCAGTACCGCGCCGACTACATCCTCTACAAGGCGGGCTGACCGGTTCGTTGCTTTTCAGGGTTTGGCCCTGCGAACGCGGGATCGTCGCAGGGCACTTTTTTCATCCCGGTTCGGTTGTCAGGCCCGGCTACCCCAGGGGGTAGCCGGGCTTCTGTTTTGTTGTCGCCCTGCAACACGAAGGGCCACCCCCCGGAGGGCAATGGCCGCTGCCCGAACACCCGTTTTTCCTTCTGGATTCAAGGCCCTGGGGTGCTTCGCACCCCGACTTCGGTGGTGCAGCAGACAGCTGTTTGACAGCCAGTCTTTTCAGCATCAATGAATACCAAGGAATTCATTTATTCGAATGAAAAGAGTGTTTTAGAACTCTTTTCAGTGAATGAAGGGTGCTTTGGTATGCGTCTCCGTTGAGACCGGCCCACAGGCCGCCACGCGGTTGCGCGAATTTCAACCTTCATCCGGAAAGCAACCATGAAAAAGCATCTGCTGGCACTTGCCATCCTGTCCGCCTTCGGCGCGGCCCATGCACAGTCCTCCGTCACGCTGTACGGCGTGGCCGACGCGGCGATCGAGCGCGTCAAGGGCGCTACCAGTGTCACGAAGCTGACCTCGGGTCAACAACAAGGCTCGCGCTGGGGCCTGCGCGGCACCGAAGACCTGGGCGGTGGCATGAACGCCGGATTCGTGCTGGAAGCTGGCTTCAGCCTGGACACCGGCGCCCTGCCATCCAGCGGCAAGGCATTCCATCGCCAGTCCTTCGTGAGCCTCGGTGGCGGTTTCGGTGCCATCCGCCTGGGTCGCCAGTACTCGCCGATCGATGACGTGGCCGGCATCGTGGGCACCAAGACCTACGACCTGCTGAGCGTCTCGAAGGTCATTGGCGTCGATGCCTTTGACCGCCTCGACAACACCCTGACCTACGTCTCGCCCAACTTCAGCGGCTTCACGTTCCAGCTCCAGCACAGCCTGGGCGCCGAGAATGCCCCCACGAGCGCCAGCCCGGACGAGAACAAGACCACCGGCGCCCACGTGATGTACAGCGGTGGCCCGCTGAACGTCGGCTTCGCCGTTGTGAACGTGTCGGATGCCGTTGGCGCCACCGCCGGTGATCAAGAGCGCAAAGCCAGCATCCTCACGGGTTCCTATGCCTTCGGCGACTTCAAGGTCAGCGGCTACTACAGCGTCAACGACTTCGACACCGTCGACAACTTCAAGGCTTATGGCATCTACGGTGCCTACACCATGGGCGCGACGACGCTGGCACTGGGCCTGGGTCAGACGAAAAACTCGGCCGGTGTGACCGACCGCGACGCCAGCATGTGGACGCTGCAGGCCACCCACAACCTGTCCAAGCGCACCGCGCTGTACGCCCACTACACCGGTGTGAGCAACGACAACTCGTCGCAGCTCGGCTTCAATGATCCGGTCGCAGGTGGCAATTCCAACGGCGTCCAGGTCGGTGTTCGTCACCGCTTCTGATCCGGCATTCCCGGCGATATGAAATGGCGCCCCGTAGGGCGCCATTTTTTTGTCCCTGCACCCTCAATCCGTACCGCTGTCGCCTTCGCGGAACGAGCGCAGCGGCGCCAAGGCATCGAACTGCGCCGTGCGCCGTTCCTTCATCGCCGCGATGGACTCCCGCACATGGGCATTGCTCCAGATTGCACCCTGCAGCCAGCCCATCTGCCGCAGGCTGTCTTGCACCGAATGGTCGCGCGCGTAGTCGATGGCCTGCTTGCTGCCCCAGATGGCCACCGGCGGCTTGCTGGCGATTTCGCGTGCGCACTGCAGCGCAGCGTCCACCGCGGCGGCGTGCGTGTCGAACACCTCGTTCACCAGGCCCACCGCCAGCGCGCGCTGTGCCCCCAGGCGCCGGCCGGTGTACGCGAGTTCCTTCACCACGCCCATCGGAATCAGTTTGGGCAGGCGCTGCAGTGTGCCCACGTCGGCCACCATGCCGATGTTGATCTCCTGGATGCAGAAGAAGGCGTCGGCGCTGGCATAGCGGATGCACCCGGCGCAGATCATGTCGACCCCGGCGCCGACGCAGCCGCCCTGGATCGCGAAGATCACCGGCACGCGCAACGCCTCCAGCCGCGTGAACGTGGCCTGCATGTCGGTGAGCAGGTCGAAGATCGCGGCGCGGCCTTCGGGGCTCTGGTCGTCCATGGTGATGGCGCCACCGAAGGTCTCGAGCGCCATGCCGGCGCTGAAGTGCTTGCCGGTGCTGCTGATGACGAGCGCGCGTGCACGCCCTTCATCGTGGAGCTCGCGCAGCACGTTGTCGAGCTCGCGCCAGAAGGTCGGGCTCATGGTGTTGAGCGACTCGGGCCGGTTCAGCGACAGGTGCGCGACGTGGTCAATCCAGCTCAGGGAAAAGCAGGTCGGTGTGTTCATCGCGGTGGGCCTTGTCTCGGGGCTTGGGGTGCGGGGCATTCTGGGCCGCGGCGGCGTGCTCCGCTGTCCCGGGTTTGACGAGTTTGCTCGCGCGCACGCCCAGCAGACGAAAGCGGCGCGTGAGGTCCACGCGCTTCAGGCAAAGCCCTGCCGCGTGGCGGATCGCCGCAGCGTCGTGCGTCGGCTGGTCCAGTGTGAGGTCGCGCGTGACCTTGCTGAAACCCACGTAGGTCAGCTTGACGCCGATGGTGCGCGCAAGATAGCCCTTGCGCCGCAGGTCGCCCGCGACCTGCTCGCAAAGCCGTGTGAGCAGCGCGCCGAGTTCGGCGCGGTCGTGCACCGCATGCAGGTCGCGTTCGAAAGTGGTTTCGCGGCTCATGCTCACAGGCTCGCTTTCGGTCACCACCGGGCGCTCGTCGCGGCCCCAGGCGGCGTCGTGCAGCCAGGCGCCGTAGCTGCGCCCGAAGTGGGCGCTCAGCCAGTCCGGCTCGCGCGCGGCCAGCTCGCCGATGGTGGTGATGCCGTGCGACTTGAGCTTCTCGTCCGCCTTGGGGCCGATGCCGTTGAGCTTGCGGCAGGCCAGCGGCCAGATCAGGCGCTGTAGGTCCTCGGGCATCACGATGCTGATGCCGTTGGGCTTGTTGAACTCGCTGGCGAGCTTGGCCAGCAGCTTGTTGGGTGCCACGCCGATCGAGCAGGTGAGGCCGGTGGCCTGGTGGATGCTCTTCTGGATCAGTCGCGCGAGCACGCGCCCGCCCTCGCGCTGACCGCCCGGCACGTCGGTGAAATCAATATAGACCTCGTCGACGCCGCGGTCCTCCATCACCGGTGCGATTTCGGTGATCACGCGCTTGAACTCACGCGAAAGCCGCTTCACTTCGTCGAAGTCCACCGGCAGCAGGATGGCTTGGGGGCAGAGCTTGGCCGCCTTCATCAGACCCATCGCCGAGCCGACGCCGAACTGCCGGGCGGCGTAGGTGGCGGTGGTGGCCACGCCGCGGCCCACGTAGTCGGCCAGCCGCGGGAAGAACTCGGGCGGAATGCGGTCGAGAGTGTCGGGGCCCCAGTAGGTGTCGGGGTAAGCGGTGCGCAATCGCTCGAACATCTCGGCCTCGCGCCGTCGCCCGCCACCGATGACCATCGGCAGCCCCTTGAGCTGGGGGTAGCGCAGCAACTCGACCGACGCGAAGAAGGCGTCCATGTCGAGGTGGGCGATGCGGCGCGGCGGGTTCACACGGCGATCGTAGCCCGCTTACCATGCCCCGTATCCCGCCGACCACGCCCCGGCATTTCAGGAGCATCCCCATGACCCACCCGCTGATTCGCTTGCTGGCCGCCGCGCTCTTGGGCGCCGGCGTCGGCGTGGCCGGCCTGGCCGTGAGCAACGGGCTGGAACGCTTTCGCCTCGCCGATCGCACCGTGACCGTCAAGGGGTTGGCCGAGAAGGACGTGGAGAGCGACTTCGCCATCTGGACGCTGGCGTTTCGTCGTGGTGGCAACACCTTCGGCGAGGTGCAGAAGGCGCTGGCCGGCGATCGCGACGCCGTGCTGGCCTTCTTGAAGGCGCGTGGCTTCCAGGATGCCGAGATCGAGGTGCGACCGCTGGCCGTGCAGGACCTGTTTGCGCGCGAATACGGGGGTGGCCAACAGACCCTGCGCTACCAGGGCACCGGGCAGGTGATGGTGAAGTCGGCCCGCGTGGCCGAGGTACAAGGCGCAGCGCTCGCGGTGGACCCGCTGATCCAGGCTGGCGTACAACTCAATGCCGAAGGCAACGGGGGCCCGCAGTTTCAGCTGCGTGGCCTCAACGACGTGAAGGCGCCGCTGCTGAGCGAAGCCACACGCAACGCGCGCGAGCAGGCGCAGAAGTTTGCTGCCGAGGCCGGTGCCACGCTGGGCCCCCTCAAGGTGGCCAACCAGGGCGTCATCAGCATCAGCGGCGCCGATGGCAACGAGCAAGACAGCGCCGGCTCGCGCGTCAAACGTCTGCGCGTGGTCAGCACCTTCGTCTACGAGCTGCGCTGACGCGCTCGAACTCAGGCGGTCGGGAAGGTGCCCGGCAGCAGGATCGAGCGGTCCACCGTCTCCACATCGGTGTGGCCGCAGAAGGCCATGGTGAGATCAAGCTCCTTGTGGATGATTTCCAGCGCCTTCGCGACGCCTTCCTCGCCCATGGCGCCCAGGCCGTAGAGCATGGCGCGGCCGATGTAGGTGCCGCGAGCGCCGAGTGCGCGGGCTTTGAGCACGTCCTGCCCGCTGCGGATGCCGCTGTCCATGTGCACCTCGATTCTCGAGCCCACCGCGTTCACGATCGCCGGCAATGCCTCGATGCTGCTTTGCGCGCCGTCGAGCTGGCGCCCCCCGTGGTTGCTCACGATCAGCGCGTCGGCGCCCGACTGCACCGCCTTGTGCGCGTCCTCCACGTCCTGAATGCCTTTGAGGATCAGCTTGCCGCCCCAGCGGTTCTTGATCCACTCGACGTCGTTCCAGTTAAGCGCAGGGTCGAACTGCTGCGCCGTCCACGCGCCCAGGTTGGCCATGTCGGTGACGCCCTGCACGTGGCCCACGATGTTGCCGAACTGGCGCCGCTTCGTGCCCAGCATGCCCAGCGCCCAGCGCGGCTTGCTGGCGATGTTGATCATGTTGGCGATGGTGAGCTTGGGCGGGGCCGACAGCCCGTTCTTCAAGTCCTTGTGGCGCTGGCCGAGGATCTGCAGGTCGAGCGTGAGCACCAGCGCGCCGCAGTTCGCGGCCTTGGCGCGGTCGATCAGGCGTTCGATGAAGGCGCGGTCTTTCATCACGTAGAGCTGGAACCAGAACCCCTCGCCGGCGTGTTGCGCCACGTCCTCGATCGAGCAGATGCTCATGGTCGAGAGCGTGAAGGGAATGCCGAACTTCTTGGCTGCGCGCGCAGCCAGGATCTCGCCGTCGGCGTGCTGCATCCCGGTCAGACCCGTGGGCGCGATCGCCACCGGCATGGCCACCGGCACGCCCACCATGGTGGTGCGTGTGCTGCGGTTTTCCATGTTCACCGCCACGCGCTGGCGCAGCTTGATTTTCTGGAAGTCCGATTCGTTGGCGCGGTAGGTGCCTTCGGTCCATGAGCCCGAGTCGGCGTAGTCGTAGAACATGCGCGGCACGCGCTTTTGCGCCAACACGCGCAGGTCTTCGATGTTGGTGATCACGGTCATGGCAATGTCTCCTCGGGTCTGGTTGGGCGCGATGGTAGCGAGCGGGTCGCGGGGCGGCACGTGAAAGCGCGACAGCGCAGCTTGAAACTTTTTCAGACAGGGTGCGGTCTCTGGTCCGTCCAGCGGTCGGCGGGCGCGGGAACCGGTCGGGACAGCCAGAATCGCAGCACCATGATCCGCAAAACCCTCCCGCTGGCGCTGCTCGCGCTCGCTGTGTCAACGCTCGTGCACGCCGCCGACATCTGGCGCTGGACGGACCGCTTCGGCTACACGTACTACACCCAGGCGGTGGACATTCCCGAGCGCTATCGCGCCAGTGCCGTGCCGGCCCATGCGCCACTGCCCCCGGGCACCCCGGCCTGCGAGGTCGCGTGGCACCGCTACGCCGCCAGTCAGGCCTGCTTCGATGCCTACCGCGTGGTGGGGGGTGGCCTCAAGCCCGAGGCATTCAAGCAATGCAAAGAACTGCCGGAACCGGAGCCCTGCCGCTGAACCGGCATTGGAGCCCCTGTCACTGCGCCGTGATTTTTTGTTCGCGTATGACCTTGCCCCAGTCGGCCGACTCGCGCACGATGTCGGCGGCCAGGGGCCCGGCCGCCATGTAGGCCGGCACGGCGCCCTGCTGTGCCGCCGCCTTCTCGATGTCGGGCGCGGCCATCACCTGCCGCAGCGCTTCGCTCAGCCGCTCGACGATGGGCGCGGGTGTGCCCGCCGGTGACAGCACGTACAAACGTGGCACGGCCGAGAAGCCGGGCAAGGCGTCCGCCAATGGCGCAATGTCCTCGGCGCCTGCGATCTTCACCGGATTCATGAGTGCCAGCGCCCGCAGCTTGCCGGCCCGATGCTGCGCAATGGCGGCGGCTGCGCTGACCACACCGATAGGCACTTGCCCGCTCATGACATCGGGCACGATCTGGGCCGCGCCGCGGTACGGGATGTGCACGACGAAGGACCGCGTCTGGCCCTTGAGCATCTCGAAGCCCAGGTGGTGCACCGTGCCCACGCCCGAGGTCGCAAAGGAGTACCGGCCCGGGTTGGTCTGCAGCAGCTTCACGAACTCGGCCGGCGTCTTCGCGGGAAAGTCGTTGTTGGTGACGATGATCAGGGGCAGTGTGAACACGCTGGCCACGGGCGTGAAGGCCCTCACCGGATCGAAGCTCATGCGCGGCTGCAGGTGCTGTGCGATCAGCAGCGAGCTGTCGCCCAGCATGAGCGTGTAGCCGTCGGGCGCGGCGCGTGCCACGGTGTCGCCAGCGATCAGCCCGGCCGCTCCGGCGCGGTTTTCCACCACCACCTGCTGGCCCAGCAGCTCCGACAGACGCGGTGCGATCAGCCGCGCCATGGCATCGACACCGCCGCCGGCCGAGTAACCGACGACCAGGCGGACTGGACGCGTCGGCCAGGATTGGGCGGCGGCGGGCAGTGCCATGCCAGCGCCCGCAACGGCGGCCAGCAAACCTGCGATCAGCGTGCGGCGCTGCGCACTGGGCGGTGAGGTGGGCTTGTCATGCATGCTTGTCTCCTGTGTTTTTCGGGGGAAATCGATCAGGCCTTGCCGGCGCCGCGTGAAAGCGGTCGCCGTGCGAGCTCTGCCACGCGCGTCGGGTCGGGCGCAAAGCCCAGTCCCGGTGTGTCGGGCAGGCGCAGCACGCCGCGCTCGGGCTTGGGCAGGTTGTCGAACACCAGCTCGCAGCACTGCACCGCCACCGAGTGGTATTCCACCAGCGAGCCATTGGCCAGCCCCGCGTGGAGGTGCATGTTGTGGTGTGGCCAGGCACCGCCGTTGGCAAAGCGGGTGTTGAAGGCCGCCGCCATGCCGGCGATGCGTTGGCACTGGGTGAAGCCGCCGCTGATGCAGGCGTTGGGTTGCACCACGTCCACGGCTTGCCCCACCAGCAAGTCGCGAAAGCGCGTGGCCAGACCCTCGTTCTGGCCGGCTGCGAGGGGAATGCCGGTCCGGGCACGCAGCTTTTGCAGGTTGGGGATGTCGTTGTGCGACACCGGCTCCTCAAAGAAGGCAATGTCGTAGGGCTCGATCTTTTTCGCCAGCGCGTGCGCATGGAAATAGTCGAGGCTGCAATTGGCGTCGATGTAGAGCTGCACGTCAGGGCCCACGGCCTCGCGCACGGCGCGGATGCGTTGCACGTCCTCGGCAATCACCTGGTCCAGCGGTCGCGGCTCGTCGCGCCGCTGCAGCGCATGGTGCCCCACCGTCATTTTCAGACGGGTGAACCCACGCGACACCCAGTCGCTGGCGGCGGCGGCCAGTTCTTCGCGATCGAAAAAGGCGAAGCCGAAGGTGGCGTACACCGGAACCTCACTGCGTGCGCCGCCGAGCAGCCGCCAGCAGGGCTCGCCCAGCGCCTGGCCCTTGATGTCCCACAGGGCGAGGTCGATAGCGGCGATGGCGTGGCTGGCGTAGCCCGACTGTCCGCGCGGCGTCAGCAGCCAATACAAGCGTTCCCACACCTGTTCGTGCCGCATCGGGTCCATGCCCACGAGGTGGTGGGCCGCAATGTCGTTCACGATGCTGCCGATCACCTCCTCTTCGGTGATAGCGGTCATGCCGGTGCCGACCAGGCCGGTGTCGGTTTCAACCGAGACCAGGCAGACCGACAGGCTGGTGGACTTGCTGCCGCGGGCCGCATTGACGGTGACCGGCAGGTTCAGCGGCGTGGCCCGGACGCGGGCTATTTTCATGAGGTCTCCTGCGTTGCGCGAAGCGGCAACGGCGTGTTTTTGGTGGGATGTCGGGGTGTGCGGGCCAGTGTAGGAATGCCCGCGCGGGCACCGCAACGGCGTACGGCAAACGCCGCTTTCGCAGTTCGCGAAAGCCCGCTTCGGGTGGCGGTCAGCGCGTGAGGGCGCGCACCAGCGTGGCCGCTGCGGGCGCCAGCGGTGCGTCGGTGCGGGTGGCAATGCTGTGCGTGCGCTGCGCCCAGGCGTCCGACAGCGGTACCGCGACCAGCGGCAGGTGCGCCAGCTGCGGCGCGATCGCCTGCAGCGGCAGCACACCCACACCGAGACCGGCCGCCACCATGCGACACACGGCGTCAAAGCCGCGCATGCGCATGCGCACGTTCAAGGGACGTCCGGCGGCACTGGCGCAGGCGTGCAGCCGGTTCGACAGGGCGGTGCCGTCGCTCAGCGTGATGAAAGGTTCGTCGAGCGCATCGATTAGGCGCAGCCTGCGTCTGCCCGCGAGCCGGTGCGCGCTCGGTGCGAGCAGCACCAGCGTGTCGCTGAAGAACGGCGTGAACGCCAGGCCGGCGGGCGGCACCGGCAGATCGACCACCCCGAAGTCGGCCCGCCCTTCGATCAGCGCGATCGGAATCTCCGGACTCCCGCGCTCTTCGAGATCGATGCGGATCATCGGGTGCTCGGCCATGAAGCGCTGCAGGCGTTGCGGCAGCACCTCCAGCAAGGCCGAGGTGTTGGCCAGCACACGCACCTGGCCTTGCAAGCCCTGGCTGTAGCCCTGCAGATGCTGGGCCAGGCGGTCGGCGTCGGTGAGGAGTGCGCGGCTGCGCTGCACCAGCATCTGGCCCGCCGGCGTGAGCTGCACGCCGCGCGAGGAGCGCTCGAAGATGCGAAACCCCAGCGATTCTTCCAGCGCGGAAATGCGTGAGCTGGCCGCAGCCACCGCCAATTGCAGCCGTTCACTGGCGGCGCTGATGGAGCCGAAATCGGCCGCCGCAATCACCACGCGCAGCGTGCCGAGATCGATGGGCTCGTACATGCGGCGTGGCTGCGTTCGGGTGGATGTCAGCCCAGACGAGCGCGGTGGCGCGAGATCTGCGCACGCACCTGCGCCGGCGCGGTACCACCCAGCGTGTTGCGCGCCGACAGCGAGCCGCGCAGGCTCAGCACGTCGTACACATCTTTTTCGATGCTGGAATGGAAACCTTGCAGCACAGCAAGTGGCAACTCGGACAGGTCGCAGTTGTGCGCGGTGGCGGCTTTGACGGCATGGGCCACGGTTTCATGGGCGTCGCGAAACGGCAGCCCCTTCTTCACCAGGTAGTCGGCAAGATCGGTGGCGGTGGCGTAGCCCTTGTTGGCCGCCGCTTCCATGGCGGCGGCGTTCACGGTGATGCCGCCTTCCTTGGTGCCGGTGGCCGGGTTGGGCTGGCCACCCACCATCTCGGCAAAGATGCGCAGGGTGTCCTTGAGCGTGTCGACGGTGTCGAACAGCGGCTCCTTGTCTTCCTGGTTGTCCTTGTTGTAGGCCAGGGGCTGGCCCTTCATGAGCGTGATCAGGCCCATCAGGTGGCCCACCACGCGGCCGGTCTTGCCGCGCGCGAGCTCGGGCACGTCGGGGTTCTTCTTCTGCGGCATGATCGACGAGCCGGTGGTGAAGCGGTCGGCGATCTTCACGAAGCCGAAGTTCTGGCTCATCCACAGAATGAGCTCTTCGCTCAGGCGGCTGATGTGCACCATGCACAGCGAGGCCGCGGCGGTGAACTCGATGGCGAAGTCGCGGTCGCTCACGCCGTCCAGGCTGTTCTGGCACACGCCTTCCATGCCCAGCGTTTTCGCCACGCGTTCGCGGTCCAGCGGGTAAGTGGTACCGGCGAGAGCGGCACTGCCCAGCGGCAGGCGGTTGGTGCGGCGGCGCACGTCGGCCAGCCGCTCGGCGTCGCGCGCGAACATCTCCACATAAGCCAGCAGGTGGTGCGCAAAGCTCACCGGCTGCGCGACCTGCAGGTGGGTGAACCCCGGCAGGATCACGTCGACGTTCTTCTCGGCCACGTCCACCAGCGCGCGCTGCAGGTCGGTCAACAAGCCATCGATGAGGTCGATTTCGCCGCGCAGCCACAGGCGCACATCGGTGGCCACCTGGTCGTTGCGGCTGCGCCCGGTGTGCAGGCGCTTGCCCGCGTCGCCGACCAGCTGGGTCAGGCGCGCCTCGATGTTGAGGTGCACATCCTCCAGATCGAGCTTCCATTCGAATCCGCCGGACTCGATCTCGCGTGTGATCTGCGCCATGCCGCGCTGGATGTCGGCGTAATCCGTCTGGCCGATGATGCCCTGGGCCGCGAGCATCTCGGCGTGTGCGAGACTGCCCTGGATGTCGGCCTGCCACAAGCGCTTGTCAAAGAAAACACTCGCGGTGTATCGCTTGACCAACTCGCTCATGGGCTCCGAGAATAGGGCGGACCAGGCTTCGGATTTCTTGTCGAGTTGATTGGATGACATGGTGTTGTCAGCGGCTGGACGGGGGAGGTGTCGGGCGCCTGGGTGACCACGCGCGGGCCTGGGTGGCCGACCGAATGGAAAACGGCATCGCTTCCCATGAAAGATTCGCGGATTTTATCGACCTTCCAGGAGTTGCCCCACGCCGCGGGCGCACGCCCGCTGGCCGAAATGCCCGAGCATGTGCGCGCACGGGTGCAGGTGTTCGATACCTGCCAGGTGGGCGTGGTGCTGCGCGCGGTGCTGTTCGTTCAGGCGGTGGTCGCGGTGGCTGCGCTGTTCCACGCCGAGGGCTTCGTTGCCTGGGGCACGCGTATGGCGGTCATCACCGGCGCCGCCTTGCCCGCTGTGCTGGCCTGGCTGCTGTTGGTGTGCGCCATCAAGCGCCAGTTGGGCCGCATGGAGCCTGTGTGGCAATGGACGGTCGGCGTGTCACTCGGCGCGCTGGCTGGTCTGTATGGCTGTGGCCTGATGGCTTGGCTGGGCATCCTGGACCACGACGTCTGGCTGGCCAGTGCTGCGTCTGGGGCGCTGGTGGCGGGGGTGCTGGTGGCCGGTCTGGTGTGGCGGGCAAAGGCGCGCATGCCCGCAGGCACCACGGCGCGACTGGCCGAATTGCAGGCGCGCATTCGCCCGCACTTTCTTTTCAACACGCTCAACAGCGCCATCGCCCTGGTGCGCGAGGAGCCGGCCAAGGCCGAAGCCTTGCTGGAAGACCTGAGCGAGCTGTTCCGCCATGCGCTGGCCGACCCCAAGGAGGCGGTGCCGCTGTGGCAGGAGCTGGAGCTGGCCGAGCACTACCTGGCCATCGAGCAGGTTCGTTTCGGTGAGCGGCTTCAGATCGAATGGGCCATCGACGAAGCCGCGTCCAAGGCACGGCTGCCGCCCTTGATCCTTCAGCCCCTGGTGGAGAACGCCATCAAGCACGGCGTGGAGCCCAGCCCCACCGGCGCCACCGTGCGCATCAGCACGCAGCGCCGCGGCGGTGTGGTGGTGATCAAGGTGACGAATACCGTACCCGCCGGTACAGGCAAGCGCGGCAACGGTCTCGCACTGGACAACGTTCGCCAGCGCCTGTCTTTGCTGCATGATGTGCAGGGGCGCTTCCAGAGTGCGCTGGTGAACGGCGTGTTTCAGGTGCGGCTGGAAATCCCGGTATAAGTGCAAAAGGCACGAGCACGGAGCGAGACATGGCATTGAAGGTTCTGATCGTCGACGATGAAGCCCTGGCGCGGTCGCGCATGCGCACGCTGTTGGCCGAATGCAGCGAGCCGCGAACCGACGTGGTGGGTGAGGCGGGCAACGCGGTGCAGGCCATGGACATGATCCAGCGCACGCACTGCGAGCTGGTGTTGCTGGACGTGCACATGCCCGGGGTCGACGGCATCACGCTGGCCAACACCCTGCGTCAGATGGCCGCGCCGCCCTCGATCGTCTTCGTGACGGCCTATCCCGAGCACGCTGTGAGCGCGTTCGAGGTGGAGGCGGTGGACTACCTCACCAAACCCGTGCGCCGCGAGCGGCTGCAGCAGGCATTGCAAAAGGTGGTGAAGGCGCGTGCCGGCAAAGAAGGTGCGCCCGACGCCGGGCCGCCCGAGGCGCTGATCATTCAGGAACGCGGCCGCAGCGAGCGCGTGGCGCTGTCCGACATCATCTACCTCAAGGCCGAGCTCAAGTACATCACCGTGCGCACGGCCGAAAAGGAGCACATCTACGACGGCGCGCTGAGCGACCTCGAGGCGCGCTACTCCCACCTGTTCGTGCGCGTGCACCGCAACGCGCTCGTGTCGCGCCGCGCGGTGCGCGCGGTCGAAAAGCACAGCGATCCGGTCGAGGGTGAGGGCTGGACGGTACGTCTCGATGGCGTCGATGAGCGCCTGGCGGTGTCGCGGCGCCAGCTGGCCGCGGTGCGCGAAGCCCTGATGGGCTGAGTCCGCTGCGCGGTCCTGGCGCGCTCAGCGCCCCGGCCGCCAGCGTGGCCAGAACACGATCACCGCCAGGCCGCCGAGCACCAGTGCGCAAGCGCCCAGTTTCCAGGCTGGCATCGCCTCGCCCAGGCTCAGAGCCGAGGCGCTCATGCCGAACACCGGCACCAGCAACGCCATTGGCGTGACGGTGGCCGCCGGGTGGCGTGCGAGCAGCCAGTTCCAGGCCCCGTAGCCAAACAGGGTGTTGCCCACCGCCTGCCACAGCACGCTGGCCCACACGCCGGTGCCCGCAGTGCGCAGCGATTGTGCGATCTGCGCCGGGCCCTCCACCAGCAGCGAAATCGCCAGCAGGGGCGGTACCGCGAACACGCTGCTCCAGACCATGAAGTGCAGCATGTTCACCGGCCCCAGCGTCTTGATCACCAGGTTGGCACTGGCCCAGAAGAAGGCAGCACCCAGGATGAGTGCCAGGCCGGTCAAGGTCACGGTCGCGTCCAGGTTGGCCGCAATGAGGCCGAGGCCGGCGACGGCCAGCAGCAGCCCCGCCACCTGAAATCCCCGCACCCGCTCGCGCATCAGCCACAGCGACAGGCCGATGGTGAAAAACACCTGCAGTTGCACCACCAGCGAGGCCAGGCCGGGTGATATGTGGCCGTCGATGGCGAAGAACAGCAGGCCGAACTGACCCGCCCCGAGCAGCACCCCAAACGCCGCCATCGAACGCCACGGTGCGGCCGGGCGTGGCACGAACAGCACCCATGGCAGGGCCGACAGCGCAAAGCGCAGGGTCGCAAACAGGAACGGCGGCAGGCCGTCCAGCCCCCAGCGGATGACGACGAAATTGGTGCCCCACACGGCCACGACGGCCAGGGCAAGCATGAGATGGGAGGTGGGCACGGGAGTGGGCGGCGGGGCGGAGCAGGCAGTGTAGTCAGCGCGCGCGGCGCCGAACGCGGACGGATTCCCATGCAGGTATTATTTGCAACTGTATTGCGTTAACAACCGTGCCCCTGAAACGTCAATCCACCACCGCCGATGTGGTCCCCGACCATCTGCAGGCCCGTCTGCAGGCCGCGGGCCTGCGTCGAACGCTGGCCACGCGCGCGGCGCTCGGGGTGTTCCTCGCGCGCCCGGGTCAAGGTCTCACGCATGCCCAAGTGCTGCAGGCGTTGGTGCAGCGCGGCCACACGCCCGATCGCGTCACCCTCTATCGGCTGCTTGAACGCCTTGCCGCCTGCGGCGTGCTCGCGCGCCACAGCGACGATCGCCGCACCTGGCGCTTCATGCTGGTAGGGGGTGAAGCGCAGGCGCGTGCGCAGGGCCCGGTGCCGCGGTTCGAATGCCGCCAATGCGGGCGGGAGCGCGTGCTCGCGGAGGTGCCCGCCGCTGTTGAGCGCGCTTGGCGCGAGCTGCGGGGCGGGTTGTCCGCGCAGGGTGAACAGGTCGAACGCATCGACATTGCTGTGCACGGGGTGTGCGCGCGCTGCGCGGCGATGCCGGGGGACGCATGATCTGCACGCGCGGGCTGGCGTACGCGCACCCCGCCGGGCCGCGGCTGCGGTTCGACGACATCGATGTGCCCGCGGGAGGCAGCCTTCTGCTGCGCGGGCCCTCCGGCAGCGGCAAGTCGACCTGGCTGGCGCTGGCCAGTGGCTTGCTCGCTCCCCACGAAGGCTCGATCGAGGTGGCCGGCCAGTCGGTCGGACAACTGCGCGGCAGCGCGCGCGACGCCTGGCGCGGTGCCACCGTGGGCTTCCTGCCGCAGCGTCTTCACCTCAGCGCCGACCTGAGCGTGCAACACAACCTCGCGCTGGTGTACCAGGCCGCCGGTCTGCCCGTGGACAAAGGTGCGATACACGATGTGTTGTTCTCCCTCGGGCTGCAGGGTTTGCGCGATCGCCGCCCGCATGCCCTGTCGGGAGGGCAGGCATTGCGGGTGGCGTTGGCGCGCGCCCTGCTGCGCCGCCCCGCCGTGCTGCTGGCCGACGAGCCCACCGCCAGCCTGGATGACGCGGCCTGTGCGCGTGTGCTCGCTGTGCTGCGGGACGCGGTGCAACAGGTCGGTGCGACGCTGGTGATCGCCTCTCACGATGCGCGGGCCATGGCCGCGATGGCCGACATGGGCGATACCGCCGTGCTGACCCTGACTGACCTGGAGGCTGCCGCATGAGCTTGCTGCGGCTGGCGTGGCAGTACCTGTGGGCGCGTCCGCTCACCGCCGCACTCAACCTGCTGTTGATGACCATCGGCCTGGCATCGATCGCCTTCCTGCTGCTGGCGCAAGCGCGGGTGGAGCGCGCGTTCGAACGCGACCTCGCTGGCATCGATGCCGTGGTAGGTGCCAAAGGCAGCCCCATGCAGTTGATCCTGGCTGGTGTGTTCCACCTGGATGTGCCGCCCGGCAACATCGCGCTGGCCGACGCCGAGCGTCTTGCGCAACACCCGCAGGTGGCGCAGTTCATTCCGCTCAGTCTGGGAGACAACCTGCAGGGTTTTCGCATCGTCGGCACCACGTCCGACTACCTCGCGCTCTACGGCGGCAGGCTCGCGCGCGGCACGCTGTGGCAGGCACCGCTGCAGGCCGTCCTGGGGGCTGAGGTGGCGCGCCGCACCGTGCTTGATCTGGGCGCGCGCTTCGCCGGTGCGCATGGGCTGGCCGCTGGCGGCGCGGTTCACGACACCACACCCTACACCGTCAGCGGCGTCTTGCAGCCCTGTGCCTGCGTGCTCGACCGGCTGGTGCTCACCGCCACGGAGTCGGTCTGGGCGGTGCACGACGAGCTGCATGTCGGCGAGGGCATGAGCGACGCCGAACGGGCCGAGCTTGACGCTGCAATGGCGGGCGAGCGCGAGATCACCCTCGGCCTGGTGCGCTACCGCAGCCCGTTGGCGGCGGCGAGTTTTCCGCGCTTCGTCAACGGCAGCACACCGATGCAGGCCGCCGCGCCCGCGATCGAGGTCACGCGCCTGATGAGCCTCGTGGGTCAGGGTACGCAGTTGTTGCAGGCGCTGGCCGCCGTGTTGTTGGTGGTGGCCACGCTGTCGGTCTTCATCGCGCTGTGGAGCGCGGTGCGCGAGCGCCGTGCCGACCTGGCCATGCTGCGCATGTTGGGCGCACCGCCGCGCCGCGTGGCCGGCCTGTTGCTCGCGGAGGCCGGCTGGCTGGCGCTGCTGGCCACGGGTCTCGGCCTGTTGCTGGCCCTGGCCCTGGCCGCCACGGCCGGCCTGTGGTGGGCCGATGCCCTCGTGCTGCTGCCCGCCGGCGTCTGGCCGGTCACGCTGGCCTGGGTGCCCGTGCTGGCTGCCACCATCGCGCTGCTGGCGTCCAGCCTGCCCGCGATCACCGCCTACCGAACCGAAGTTCACACCCTTCTCAACCACCGGAGCTGATCACATGAAAGCCCTTGTCACCATCGCCTTGCTCTCGCTGTTGCCTGTCGGCGCCGCCCTGGCGCAGCATTCGGCCGAGGAAACCCGGCAGGACATCCAACGCCACCGCGCCATGGCCGCCGCCCACGAGGCCGCCGCCAAATGCCTCGAAGCCGGTAAAGGTGAAAAGGTGTGTTACGCGGAACTTGCCGTGGCTTGCAAGGGTCTGGCCATCGGCAAATACTGCGGCATGCGCCACGCCCACTGACACCGCCCACCGAATCCGCAATGAACCTGCACCCCCTGTATCGACGCCGCGCGCTGCTTGGCCTGGCCACGCTGGCCGCCGGCCCGGCGCTGGCGCAAGTGCTGGGTTCGCCGCTGGGCTCGGCGTCGGGTTCGTCGCCCGGAGATCCGTCACCGGCGGCCGGTGCCGCCCCGCACGGCATCCCGTCGGGGCAGGGCGCGGGCGTGCACAGCCCGCAAAGTCCGATCCCGCCGCTGCCGGTGCGTCACGACGTGGTCGCGTGGTCCCTGCTGACGGATGTGAAGACGCAGGTGCGCGACAAACGCATCGTGCCGGTCTACCCGCCCGACGTGCGCGCACTGCACCAGCGCCAGATCAAGCTGCACGGCTTCATGCTGCCGCTCGACCCGGGCGAAAACCAGCGCCATTTCCTCCTCACCTCGGTGCCGCTCACCTGCGCCTTCTGCACCCCCGGTGGCCCCGAGAGCATGGTCGAGGTGCGCGCAAAGTCGCCGGTGAAGTACCGCGATGGCGCGGTGGTCGTGGAGGGCCGCTTTCATGTGCTCGACCGGGACCCCTACGGCCTTTACTATCGGCTCAGCGAGGCCGTGGCGAGCCGCTGACGCTCCGCTGGGGCACGGTCGCGGCGATACCATCGCGCAGTGAATCTCGCCGCGCACCCCGTTTTCGTCTCCCTCACGCCTGTCTTCCTGCTCATCGGCCTTGGCTACCTGGCCGGGCGGCTGCAGTGGATCCGCGACGCGGCGGTGAAGGATCTCTCCAACCTCGTGTTCATGGTGCTGATTCCGGCGCTGCTGTTTCGCACCATGAGCGCGGTGCGCTTCGAGGCGCTGGATCTGCGACCGCTGCTGGCCTACTTTCCGGCGGCGCTGCTGCTGCTGGCGGCCTGCATCGCGTGGCGCGGCGCGCACCGGCGCAGCGTGGTCATCGGGCTGGCCAGCACCTTCTCCAACATGGTGATGATCGGTATCACGTTGGTCGAGCTGGCTTACGGCAAGGCCGGGCTGGTGACCTTGCTCACCTTGGTCTCGGTGCACGCGCTGATCCTGCTCAGCGTGGGGTCGGTGGTGCTGGAGCTGGTGGTGGCGCGCGAGGCCCGGGGGCGGGGCAGCGAAGCGCCGCACCTGTGGGCCACGGTGGGCTCTGTGGCCAAGGGCACGCTGATCCACCCGATCCCTCTGCCCATCATTTGCGGCCTGTTGTTCGCGCAGACCGGCTGGGCGCTCCCGGTGGTGATCGACAAGCCGCTGCAACTGCTGGGCAGTGCTTTCGGTCCGATTGCGCTGGTGCTGGTGGGCGTGAGCCTGGCGGCGACGCCACTGGCCGGACACTGGCGCGCCGCTGTGCAAGTGGTCTTGACCAAAAACGTGGTTCTGCCACTGCTTGTCGGGCTGGGGGCCTGGGCGGTGGGCGTCACCGGCTTGCCGCTGACCGTGGTGGTGGTGGCCGCCGCCTTGCCGGTGGGCGCCAACGTGTTCCTCTTTGCGCAGCGCTATGACACCGCGAAGGAACTCACCACCGCCAGCATGGGCCTGTCGACCTTGGCTGCCCTGTTCACACTCAGTGTGGTGATGGCGGCCATGTCCTGGCTCAACCCCCTCACTGGCTGATCTTGCGCGCCTCTTCGATCTGGTACTCGAAGTAGCGCTGGATGCCGAAGGCCAGGCTGCCCATGAAGGCCACGGTGCCGGTCAGCAGCGACAGCACGAGCGCCACGATCGTCAGCCAGTTGGTGCGACCAGACCCGCTGGCGGGCGCCGAGGCGTTGAACCAGGCATCCCACTTCGCGTTATCGCTGAGTGCGTAGACGATGCCGGTGAGGCAGGCGGCCGCGATGCTCAAGCCCAGCAGGGGAATGAGCACCCAGGAGAGTTTGTCGTCCTGTCCGAAAGCGAGCACGCGTTCCACGCCGTACCAGCCCAGGGCAGTGGGCACCGGGTGCAGCCAGCCCACCCAGTCGCCCAGGCCGCGCAGGTAAAAGCGGTGCAGGCCCAGCGAGCCGCCGATGAGTGCCAGCCAGACCGCGACGGTCTTGTTCTTCGCGCGTGCCATCACGCCTCCTGCGGGGGCGTGCGGTCGGCCTCACCGATGGCGCGTTCCATCAGCACGATGTCCAGCCAGCGGCCGAATTTCCAGCCACAGGCCTTGACCGTGCCGATGTGCTCGAAGCCCAGCGCGCGGTGCACGCCAATGGACCCCGCGTTGTCCGAATCGCCGATCACGGCCATCACCTTGCGGATGCCCGAGCGCTCCAGTACCGCCACCAACTCGGCCAGCAATAGGCGTCCCAGCCCTCGGCCGGCGGCATCGGGGGCAAGGTAGATCGAGTCCTCCACCGAAAACCGGTAGGCCGGGCGTGGCTTGAACCAGTTGCCATAGGCGTAGCCGATCACCTGACCGTCGTCATCCTCGAGCACCAGCCAGGGCAGGCTCTTGCCCAGCACGTCACCGCGCCGCTGCGCCATGTCGGCCTCTGTGGGCGGTGTGGTCTCGAAGGTACCGGTGCCGTGCAGCACATGGTGGGCGTAGATGCGGGTGATGGCGGCGACATCTTCGTCGCGGCTGGGGCGGATCAGTGGCATGGAAACGGGATGGCGTTGATGGGAGTAGCGGGCGGGCTATAATCGCCGGCTTTGCAGCGTTTCGCTGGCCGGGTGGTCAGTCGTGTGTCTCAGGCGCTGCAGGAAGTCCGGACCCAAACACCCGTCAGGTCCGGCGTTTCCCGGGAAGTACCCCGGGGAGCAACCACCCGAAGGATAAATCATGGTCGTCATCCGACTTTCCCGCGGCGGTGCCAAGGCCCGTCCGTTCTACAACATCGTCGTGGCCGACAAGCGTGCCCGTCGCGATGGCAACTTCATCGAGCGCATCGGTTTCTACAACCCGCTGGCCCGCGGCGGCGAAGAAACGCTGCGCATCGCCCAGGACCGCCTGACCTACTGGACCAGCGTGGGCGCCACCCCGTCGGACACCGTGGCCCGCCTGGTCAAGCAAGCGGCTGCCAAAGCCGCCTGAGCGCGGGCATGGGTGCGGCCCTGGTCGCGTCGGCCCTGCCGGGCGACGCCGTCGAACTGGGGCGCATTCTCGATGCCTGGGGCATCAAGGGGTGGGTTCGCATTCACCCCCACAGCGCCGACACCGAAGCGCTGTTTGCCAGCCGAAACTGGTTCCTTCAGCCGCCCGAAGCCCGCTTCGCGCGCGGCTTTTCTGCTTTTGCCGGATGCGTGACTGTGCACGTGGCCGACATCAAGGCGCACGCCGACGGCGTGGTGGCGCGTCTTGAGGGCATCGACGACCGCAACGCCGCCGAGGCCCTGAAAGGCTGTCGCATCAGCTTGCCGCGCAGCGCATTCCCTGAACCCGCCGACGGGGAGTACTACTGGGTCGATCTGATCGGTCTGGAGGTGGTCAACCGCGAGGGCGAGCAACTGGGCGTGGTGCGCGACCTGATGAGCACCGGGCCGAACGACGTGCTGGTGCTTGAATACTCCGAGCGCATCGACGGCGAGGAGCGCGCCGCAGAGCGCCTGATTCCGTTCGTGGCGGCCTACGTAGATGGGGTCGACCGCGCGAGACGCCGCATCACGGTGGACTGGCAGACCGACTACTGAGCGGCGTGCGAGACCATGCGCTTCGACGTCATCACCCTGTTTCCGGAACTGTTCGAGCCCTTCTTTGCCCACGGCATCAACCGCCGCGCGTTCGAATCGAAACAGGTGGATGTGCGGCTGTGGAATCCGCGTGATTTTGCCGACGGCAATTACCGCCGCGTGGACGACAGACCGTTCGGCGGCGGCCCGGGCATGGTGATGATGGCTGAGCCGCTTTGGCGCTGTCTGCAGGCTGTTCGCATGGATCGGGCCGAAGCCGAAGGTGATCGTGTGCCCGTGGTGCTGTTTTCTCCCATCGGCGAGCGGCTGGACCACGCGCTGGTCGAGCGCTGGTCTGTCAGCGCCGGCGCCGTGCTGCTGTGCGGCCGATACGAAGGTGTCGACCAGCGTTTCATCGACGCCTGTGTGGACCGCCAGATCAGCCTGGGGGACTTCGTGCTTTCCGGAGGCGAGCTCGCCGCCTTGGCGCTGCTCGATGCGGTCGCGCGCCTGCAACCCGGTGTGCTGGGCGACGCGGGCAGTCACCAGCAGGACAGCTTCAACCCCGCCCTGCATGGCCTGCTCGACAGCCCGCATTACACCCGGCCCGAGGTCTGGTCCGGGCCGGCTGGTGAGGCGCCGGTGCCCGGGGTGCTGCTTGGTGGGCATCATGAGCGCATTGCCCGATATCGGCGCGAGGAAAGCCTGCGCCTGACGGTCGAGCGACGTCCGGAATTGATCGAGCAGGCGCGTGCCTCCGGACACCTGGACCGCGCAGACGAGGACTTCCTCGGCCGCCTTAGGTGACATCAGCCTGGGTCTGGCTATAATGGTGGGCTTTTCGATCCTCTGGCTGGCCGCCGCGACCGGTGTTCTTGCCCGTCCCTATGGACATCGGCAAACCGGATTTGCGGCCTTTAGTGCAGCGCAGCCATGATCGTGGAACAGGAACCATGAACCTCATCCAGACCCTCGAGCAGGAAGAAATTGCCCGTCTGGGCAAAGAGATCCCGGCCTTCGCCCCCGGCGACACCGTGATCGTCAGCGTCAACGTGATCGAAGGCACCCGCAAGCGCGTGCAGGCCTACGAAGGTGTGGTCGTTGCCCGTCGCAACCGGGGCCTGAACTCCAGCTTCATCGTGCGCAAGATCTCCAGCGGCGAAGGCGTGGAGCGCACGTTCCCGCTGTACAGCCCGCTGATCGCCAAGATCGAGGTGAAGCGCCGTGGTGACGTGCGCCGTGCCAAGCTGTACTACCTGCGCGAGCGCAGCGGCAAGTCGGCCCGTATCAAGGAAAAGCTGGGCGCTTGAAGCCACGTGCAACAAAAGCCGCTCCCCGGAGCGGCTTTTTTGTGCGCGTCACACTGCACCGGTTGCCGCCGCTCCGATGTCCGCCCGACTGCCTCCTTTCGACCCCCGCACCGTGCCTGTCGTGGCCACCGGTGCCACCGAGGGCTTGCTGCCCGCGCCTGCCCACCGGCTCACGCCCGATGGCCTGCGCACGCAGTTCCTCACGCCGCCGGCGTGGACGCCGGAACTCGTGCGCGAGCGCCGTTTCGCCGAACGAGAACCCGCCGATGCCGCGGTGCTGCTGCCGCTGGTGGTGCGCAACCAGCTCAGCCTCCTGCTGACCCAGCGCACCGCGCACCTATCCACACACTCGGGGCAAATTGCCTTTCCCGGCGGCAAGGTCGATGCCACCGATCGCGACGCCACGGCCGCGGCCCTGCGCGAGGCCGAGGAAGAAATCGGGCTGGCGGCGCACCACGTCGAGGTGTTGGGTACCCTGCCTGAGTACATCACCGGCACGGCATTTCACATCACCCCGGTGGTGGCGCTGGTCAGCCCGGGGTTCGACCTGCGGCCCAATCCGCATGAAGTGGACGACGTGTTCGAGGTGCCGCTTTCCTTCCTGATGGACCCTCGTCACCACCGCCGCCACGCGCTCGACTTTGAGGGTGCCGTGCGCGAGTGGTATTCAATGCCGTGGCACGACGGTCGCCAGGAGCGCTTCATCTGGGGTGCCACCGCCGGCATGCTGCGCAATCTGTATCGCTTTTTGTCGGCTTGACGCACAGCCCGCAACCGGTGCCCCATGCGGTGCCCACTATCATGCGGGCATGGGTTTCCTGGCCATCCTGCTGGCGCTGCTGATCGAGCAGGCCCGCCCCCTTTCCTTCGACAACCCCGTCCATGCAGGACTGCGCGACTGGAGTCGCAGCGTGCGTCGCAACCTCGACGCGGGCGAGCGCTCGCACGGCTGGATCGCCTGGCTGCTGGCGGTTGCATTCCCTGGCGCTGTGGCCGCCGTGGTCTATCACGGTCTGTGGGAGTTCAGCAGCTTCCTTGCGTTTGCCTGGACCGTGGGCGTGCTCTATGTGACGCTGGGCTTTCGCCAGTTCAGTCATCACTTCAGCCAGATTCGCCGCAGTCTGGAGGAGGGCGATGAACGCACCGCACGGGAGCAGCTCGCCGGCTGGCTGCGCGTGGATGCGAGCAGCCTGCCGCGCGCCGAGCTGTTGCGCCAGGTGATCGAGCATTCGGTGCTGGCTGCGCACCGCCATGTGTTCGGCGTCTTCGTGTGCTTCATCGTGTTCTGGGTGATCGGCCTGGGGCCGGCGGGCGCGGTCGTTTACCGCCTCGCCGAATACCTCTCTCGCAACTGGCGCGCGCGGCCCGACGGCACACCGAGCCAGCCGCTGTGCGACGCCGCCGCGACCGCGTGGCGCTGGATCGACCACGTACCCGCACGCGTCACGGCGCTGGGCTTTGCGGTGGTCGGCAACTTCGAGGAGGCGGTGGGCAGCTGGCGCGCCGACGCCGAACGATTCGCACCGGGCAGCGATGGTGTGGTGCTGGCCGCTACGTCGGGTGCCATGAACGTGCGGCTCACACCGCAAGAGCCGGGCGCCGAGGTGCCCGACGAGATCGATCCCGGCGCGCGGCCCGAACCACAACTTGCGCACCTGGGCAGCGCCGTCGGCCTGGTGTGGCGGGCGGTGGTGCTCTGGATGCTGCTGCTCGCGTTGCTCACATTGGCGCGCGTTTGAGGCGCCGCGCCTGAGCGAGCTCAATAAGCGGGCTTCGCGGCAAGTTCGTCGTAAAGCGACTCGTAGAGTGCGTAACGCGTGGAATCGATCGCGAGCGGATCGCTGCTGGGGTCGGCACCCACATGAGGACGCACGCCGCAGCCCGGCTCGTGTCGGTGCGTGCAGTTGTAGAAGCGGCAATTGCCCAGCGTGGCGCGCACGTCGGGCATGAGCGTGGCGAGCTCCGTAGGCCCGACATGGTGCAGACCAAACGCCTGAAAGCCCGGCGAGTCGATGAGTGCGCTGCGGTGGGTCGCGTCCATCCAGTACCAGGTGGTGGTCGTGGTGGTGTGGCGGCCTGAGTTGAGTGCGGTCGAAATCTCACCCGTTTGCGCACCGGCCTCGGGGACGAGGCGGTTCACCAGCGTGCTCTTGCCCGCGCCTGAGGGCCCGAGCACCAGGGTGGCTCTTCCGTGAAGGCGTTCGTGCAGAGCGGCGAGGCCGTGATCGGTTCGCAGGCCCAGCGGCAGTACGGTCAGGCCCATGCGCCGATGCGGGGCCAGTCGTGCCCAGGCGTTCTCATAGGTCACGCCCAGGTCGTGCTTGTTGAGGACGATCAGCGCCTCGATGCCCGCGGCCTCGGCCGCAATCAGGGCGCGCGCGAGCTGCATGTCGGAGAACACCGGCTCGGCCGCCAGCAGCACCAGCACCTGATCAAGATTGGCCGCAAAGGATTTGGTGCGCAGTTCGTCCTGGCGGTAAAGCAGGTTGCGGCGCTCCTCGACGGCTTCGATCACGCCTTCGTCCCCGCTGAGCGACCAACGCACGCGATCACCCACCACCACCGCGTTTTTCTTGCCACGGGGGTGGCACAAGGTGCGCTGGCCGTCTTCGCCTTCGACCAGGCAGTGGCGGCCGTGTGCCGCCACCACCCGGCCGGCGAGACCTGCGCTCATCAGGTGCCCTGCAGCGCGTTGACGGCGGCGGCGCAGAAGAAGTCACTGACCGAGATGCCGTTCACATCGTGTGTGTTGAAGCGCAGTGTGCAACGGTTGTAGCCGAAGGCCACATCGGGGTGGTGGTCCTCGCGGTGTGCGATCCAGGCCACGGCATTCACGAAAGCCATGGTCTCGTGGAAGTTGGCGAAGCGGAAGGTACGCTCGATGGAGCCGTCGATGAGCTTCCAGCCATCGGGCGTGTCGCCGTTGAGCTGGCTGAGCTGCTTGACGATCTCGGTGGCGTTGAGCGCGCGGCGGTTCTGGTGGATGGGGTTCATGTTCATGCAGTCCGCAGGCGTGACAAGCGCTCGCTGGCGGGCGGGTGGGAGTAATAGAAGCGCGCGTACAGCGGGTCGGGCGTGAGCGTGCTGGCGTTGTCCTGGTAGAGCTTGAGCAGCGCGCTGGCGAGATCGGTGCCGCGCGTTTTTTCCATCGCGAACGCGTCAGCCTCGAACTCGTGCCGGCGCGAAATTTGCGCCATCAGCGGCGACAGGAAGTAGGTGAAGAGCGGCACCACCAGCAGGAACAGGATCAGCGCCAGCGCGTCGTTCGGTGCGTCCATCGCCGGCGTGACGCCCAGGCCGCTGTAGAACCAGGCCTGTGAGGCGGCCCAGCCCAAGGCCGCAAAGCCCAGCAGGCTGAGCGCGAACATCAGCGCGATGCGCTTGAGGATGTGTCGGCGCTGATAGTGTCCCAGTTCGTGCGCGAGCACGGCGTCGATCTCGTCGGCATTGAGCTGCTGCAACAGGGTGTCGAAGAACACCACGCGCTTGGCGGCGCCAAAGCCCGTGAAGTAGGCGTTGGCGTGCGCGCTGCGTTTGCTGCCGTCCATCACGAACAGGCCCTTGGCCGAGAAGCCGCAGCGCGCCATGAGCGCGTTCACGCGCGCCTTGAGCTGTTCGTCGGACAGCGGTTCGAATTTGTTGAACAGCGGCGCAATGAGGGTGGGGTAGAGCATCAGCGCCAACAGGTTGAAGCCCATCCACACGCCCCAGGCCCAAAGCCACCAGTTGGGTCCGGCGGCGCCCATGAGCCAGAGCACCAGCGCCACCACCGGCGCACCGATCAGCAGCCCCACCAAAGTGCCCTTCACGCCATCCGCGATCCACAGCCCGGTCGTCATCTTGTTGAACCCGAAGCGTTCTTCGAGCCGGAACGTGGCGTACCAGGAAAACGGCAACCCGATCAGCCCGCCGATGAGCGCGAAGGCGCCGATCAGCGCCAGTTGTTGCCAAAGCCCTGGGCCGATGAGCCCGAGCAGCGCCTGGTTCAAGGCATCGAGCCCGCCGAGCAGCGTCCAGCCCACCAGCACCGCGGCCTCGAACACCGTCGTCAACAGGCCGAATCGCGTCTTGGCGATGGTGTAGTCGGCCGCCTTGCGGTGCGCGTCCAGCGCAATGGTGGCGTCGAACGGGGTTGGCACCTGGCCGCGGTGGCGCGCCACGTGGCGCATCTGGCGGCCCGCCAGCCAGGCCCTGGCGAGCAGGCCGAGCACCAGCAGGGCACAGAAAAGGGCGGTAAAGGCGAGGGCGGCGTTGTCCATGAGGGCATCCAGTCTAGCGAAGCGCGCAATGCTGCCCGGGGCGGGGTCTCCATGGCCCCGATGGCGGATCGGGGACAATCGCCGGATGACCGCCAACCCCTCTCCCATCGCCGCCCCCGACACCCTGAGCAAGAGCGATCTCAACCTGGTCTGGATCGATTGCGAGATGAGCGGCCTCGACCCCGAGAAAGAGCGCCTGCTCGAAATCGCGGTGGTGATCACCGGCCCGCAACTCACACCGCGCATCGAAGGTCCGGTCATCGTGATCCACCAGAGCGATGCGGTGCTCGACGCCATGGACGCCTGGAACAAGGGCACACACGGTCGCAGTGGGCTGATCGACAAGGTGCGCGCCAGCACCGTGGATGAGGCAGAGGCCGAGCGGCAACTGATCGACTTCATCGCGCGCTACGTGCCCAAGCAGGCTTCGCCGCTGTGCGGCAACACCATCGGGCAAGACCGCCGCTTCCTCGTGAAGTACATGCCCAAGCTGGAGGGCTATCTGCACTACCGCAATGTGGATGTGAGCACGCTCAAGGAGCTGGCCAAACGCTGGAAGCCCGAGGTCGTGGACGCGTTCAAGAAGCGCCAGCTGCACACCGCGCTGGCCGACGTGCACGAGTCGATCGACGAACTGGAGCATTACCGCTCGAACTTCCTGCGCTGAGCGCGCGCGACAGCCGGGCGGCGGCGGACCGCCGCGCACATCCATGACAATACGGTGACATTCACACCGAATTCACATGAAGAAGTCCCGTTCCTTCCTGGCGCGCCACCTCGAGTCGCTGCAACTGGCCACCGCGGTGGCCTTTCTTCTGCTGGTGGGCCTATACGCGTCCCTCACCGGTGCTGCCGGCACCGGGTTGGGCCAGACCGCCGTCTGGTTGCTCATCGTGTCGGCCGCCGTGGGCGCCTACATGGCCATGAACATCGGCGCCAACGACGTGGCCAACAACATGGGGCCCGCGGTCGGTTCGGGTGCCATGACCATGGGATGGGCCATCGTCGTGGCGGCGGTGTTCGAGGCCCTGGGGGCCATCGTGGCCGGTGGTGATGTCGTGGGCACCATCAAGGGCGGCATCATCGATCCGGCCGACATCAGCGACCCCACGGTGTTCGCCTGGGTCATGTTTGCCGCGCTGCTGGCCGGCGCGCTCTGGCTCAACCTGGCCACCGCACTGGGTGCACCGGTGTCCACCACCCACTCCATCATCGGCGCCGTCATGGGCGCAGGCATTGCGGCCGGTGGCTGGGGCCTGGTGAACTGGTCGACCATCGGGGCCATCGTGGCCAGCTGGGTGATCTCGCCGCTGGCCGGTGCCCTGATCGCTGCGGCCTTCCTGTACGTCATCAAACGCAGCGTGACGTACCGCACCGAGAAAACCGAGGCTGCAGCGCGCGTGGTGCCGGTGCTCATTGCCATCATGGTGTGGGCTTACACCACGTACATGCTGCTCAAGGGCGTGAGTCAGCTCATCAAGATCGGCATCCTGCCCGCGCTGGCCATCGGTGCGGTCGTCGCCCTGGTGGTCTGGGCGCTCATTCGCCAGCCGATTGCACGCGCTGCCATGCGCCAGGACAACTCCAAGGACGGCGTCAATCACCTGTTCACCTGGCCGCTGGTGTGCTCGGCCGCGCTGCTGAGCTTTGCGCACGGCGCCAACGACGTGGCCAACGCGGTCGGGCCGCTGGCTGCCATCTACGAGGCTGTCAAGGCCGGCGCCATCGCCACCAAGGCGGGCACGCCCCTGTGGATCATGGTCCTGGGTGCGCTCGGCCTGTCGGTCGGCCTGGCCCTGTACGGTGCGCGGCTCATCCGGACCGTGGGCAAGGAGATCACCGAACTCGACCAGATGCGCGCCTACTCGATCGCGATGGCGGCCACCGTCACGGTGATCGTCGCCTCGCAGCTGGGTATGCCGGTGTCGACCACACACATCTCGATCGGCGCGGTCTTCGGCGTCGGTTTTCTGCGCGAACTGCTCAAGGTGAACTACGCCAAGATGGAAGCGGCGGTGCGCGCTGGCCACCAGGGAGCTGACCGCGAGGAAGTCGAGGCCTACATGCTGCGATTCGAGGCCGCCGAGGTGCAGGAAAAGAAGCAGATGCTGGCCGAGATGAAGCAGCGCGCCAAGGTGCGCGGCCTCGATGGTGCGGTTTTCGCCAAAGGTGAGCGCAAGGCCTTCAAGAAGGCCTACAAGAAGGAAATCGTCAAGCGCTCGGTGGTGATGCGCATCATTGCGGCCTGGATCGTCACCGTGCCGGCCACCGCGGTCGTGGCCGCGTTGCTCTTTCACCTGGTCGCTGCGGTTCTGGGCTGACCAAAGGGAGGCCGGGATTCGGGTTTCCCCTGAATCTGTGCGACAATCGCTGGCTTCGCCGATTTCGGTGAAGTCTTTGTGCATTGGCCTCACACACCCGGCCCCCCGACACCGCCCACCGTCAACGTGAGCGAGCAGGGGCCACCGCTTCCGGGCGGACCGTTTGTGGTTGATGTTTTGTAACCACGAACGGATCCAGCGCCCGGGGCCCCAACCTCCCCAACGCGCGGCATTCGGTCATTGGCGCCCATTTTTTTCGGGCGCAGGAACGAACATGAGCGACGCTTTTGAAGCGCGCGGCGAAACCTCGCCCGCGATGAATCCCGAACAACAACAAACCCCGGTCGACGCCAGCGCGTTCGCCGAACTCGGCCTTGCCCCCGAATTGGTGGCTGCGGTGGCCGACCTTGGTTACACCCAACCCACGGCGGTGCAGTCGCGCGTGATGCCCCTGGCCATCAAGGCCGAAGGTGCCGAGCGCTTTGCCGACCTGATGGTCTCCAGCCAGACCGGCAGCGGCAAGACCGCAGCCTTCCTGCTCCCCGTGTTGCACACCCTCGTTCAGCAGCAGGCCGCGCGCGCCGAAGCCGAGCGGGCCGAGCGCGAGCGCCTTGTTGCAGAGGCACTGGCGCGCGGTGAAGCGCCGCCCAAGGCGCCCAAGCGCCAGAACCCGCTGCTGCCGCGCAACTTCAAGGCCGCCGCCCCCGGTGCGCTGGTGCTGTGCCCGACGCGCGAACTCGCGCAGCAAGTGGCGCACGACGCCATCGATCTCGTGCGCCATTGCCGCGGATTGCGCATCGCCAGCGTGGTGGGCGGCATGCCTTACCAACTGCAGATCGCCAAGCTGCAGAACGCCGACCTCGTGGTGGCCACGCCAGGTCGGTTGCTCGATCTGCAGCGCTCGATGCAAATCAAGCTCGACGAAGTGCAGTTCCTCGTGGTCGACGAGGCCGACCGCATGCTCGACCTCGGCTTTGCCGACGACCTTGCCGAGATCAATGCGCTGACCGCACAGCGGCGCCAGACCATGATGTTCAGCGCCACCTTCGCGCCGCGCATCCAGCAACTCGCCATGCGCGTGATGCACGACAACGGCAAGCACGTGCAGAAGGTGCAGATCGACAGCCCGCAGGAGCAGCACGCCAACATCAAGCAGGTGCTGTTCTGGGCCGACAACGCCGAGCACAAGCGCAAGCTGCTCGACCACTGGCTGCGCGACGCCTCGATCGACCAGGCCATCGTGTTCGCCAGCACGCAGATCGAATGCGACGGCCTGGCCGGCGAACTGCAGCAGGCCGGCTTCGCCGCCGTGGCGCTGCACGGCGCGCTGAGCCAGGGCCTGCGCAACCGCCGCCTGATGGCGCTGCGCAACGGCCAGGTGCAGATTCTGGTGGCCACCGACGTGGCCGCCCGTGGCATTGACGTGCCCACCATCACCCACGTGTTCAACTTCGGCCTGCCGATGAAGGCCGAGGACTACACGCACCGCATCGGCCGCACCGGCCGCGCCGGGCGCGACGGCCTCGCCGTCACCTTTGCCGAGTTCCGCGATCGTCGCCGCATCGCCGACATCGAGGCCTACACACAGCAGCGTTTCAAGCCTGAGGTGGTGCCCGGTCTGGAGCCGCGTGAGCGCGCGCCGCAGGCCGACCGTTTCGGTGGCCGTGGCCGCGGTGGCGATCGCTTCGCCGGGCGCGGTAACGACCGCTTCGGTGGTGATCGACGCGGCGCCCCGGCGGCCCGCGGCCCGCGCTTCGAGAGCCGCGACAACGCCCCCCGTTTCGAGAACCGTGACAGCGCGCCGCGATTCGACCCGCGAGGCGGTGATCGTTTCGATGCACCGCGCGCCGAGCGCGCCCCGCGCCAGGATGCTCGCTTCGACCCCCGTTTCGAGCAACGTGCCGCACCGTCGCGCAGCTTCAATGACCGCGGTCCGGCCGCCCCGCGTGGTGGCTTCGGTGACCGCCCCGTCCGGTCGGGACCACGACCCAACGGTTTTGGTGATCGCCCCGCCTTCGGGGATCGCGCGCGTCGCGGACGTTGACGCGCACGGCGTTCTTCAAGACGGGCCTGAGGGCCCGTTTTTCATGCCTGGTGTCAGGGGCTCAAGCATCGCTCCACTCCAGCACTTCCCATGCACCGTCAAGTCCGCCACCACCGCTGATTCGCGCAAGGTCCAAGCCCAGCCGTTGGAGGTGCCAGGTGTGTTCCAGGCCGTCGAGTCGGGGATCGCTCGCGCGCTCGATCGTGCACACGCCGCGAGCAGTGTCGATGCGGGCAAAGCGCAGTGTTGGCGATGGCACGCCCGTACCCGAGCCGGGTGTGCGGTGCAGCAGGTAGTCACCGCACAGAAGCAACAACTCCTGCGTTGGCCGGTCCCGTCCGTCACGGCGCGCGAGCACAATGCGGCGCCCCTGCGAGTCCGCCAGTCGCTCCCAGACCGCGAGACTGCGCTCCTTCACACCAAACTGCACCACACGGTCTGGTGTCTGGAACACACTGCGGACGGCGGTGGGGCCCGGGGCGCACTCGGCTCCCCGCATGCCGTCGCGCGCCAGACTGCCCTGCCAGCGCGCTGTCTGTACCCATCGCACCCACGTATCGGTATCGCGCCCGGCGGGCGTCTCCAGCAGGGTACGGGCCCAGACACCCTGATGTGCCTGCGGCATCGGTGACATGGTGGGCGGCGTTTCAGGCGCCGACACGTTGGCGGTGGGTTCCCCTGTTTGCACTGCGTTGGTCTCCTGGCCCCAGACCTGCCGGCCGGTGGTCCGATTCGGTGCGGGCAGGGCCGTCACGGCCTTGCCTCTAGGCAGCTTAGCAATCGGCGGGCCAGAGACGGGTCAGGTGCTGCGGCGGGCGCGAGACGGGCGCTCCGGGGGGGTGGCGCGGTGCTGCAAGGGAATGAAAGGTGCGCGGGCTTCGTCGGCCAGCCCGTCGGTAAGCGTCTGCAGCAACTCGATGAGCTGGCTGCGTTGTGCCGGTGTCAGGGGCGAGAGCAGGCGCTGGTAGGCGCGCTCAGCCGGTTCGCGTGCGGCCTGCAGCACGTCCTGCCCTTGCGGCGTCAGGCTGACGGTCATCTGGCGCCGGCTCACGGCGGAACGCTCGCGCAATACCAGGCGCCGTTCCTCCAGCCCCTTGAGCACGCGCATCACGGTGACCTTGTCGAAGGCCAGTGCGCGCGCCAGTCGGGTCTGGTCCAGCCCGGGCTCAGCAGCCAGCACGGTGAGCACGCCATACTGCGCGGGTGTCAGGCCGACCTCGGCGCAGGCACTCTCGAACACCGCGGCCGAAATCTGGTGGGTACGGCGCAACAGGAAGCCGGGGCGTTGGTAGAGGTCGGACAGCATGGCGGTGTGGGTCGGGCGACCCGGGATTCTACGGATGCGGCACGAGGCCAATGCCGCGATAATGGGAAGCATGCTTACGATTGGAGACGCTGCATGAGATTTGTCCTGCCCCGCGCCCGCCGCGCGTTGATGGCCACCGTGTTGCTGGGCTGTGCCAGTCTGGCCGCCGCGCAGACGGCCGACGGCCCGGTGCGCCTGATCGTGCCTTTCACGCCCGGCACCGGCATCGACCTCATCGCCCGAACCGTCGGGCCCAAGTTGTCCGAGCGTCTCAAGCGCCCGGTCGTCGTGGAAAACCGCGCTGGCGCTTCCGGCAACATCGGCACCGAGGCGGTGGTTCGCGCGGCACCCGACGGCAGCACCCTGCTGGTGAGCGTCAACACTTTGGTGATGAACCGCAGCCTGTACCCGCAGCTGCCGTTTGATCCGGTGCGCGATTTGCAGCCGGTGAGCCTCACGAGCTGGGGTCAGCTGGTGCTGGTGACGCATCCTCGAACCGGCTTCAAAACTGCGGCCGACCTGATCGACGCGGCCCGCAAGGCGCCGGGCAAATTGAACTACGCCTCGCCCGGCGTGGGCACGCCGCACCACCTGTCGATGGAGCTTTTCAAGACCACGGCGAAGGTGTTTCTCACGCACATTCCCTATCGGGGAACGGGCCCGGCCGTCACCGACCTCATTGGCGGTCAGATCGAAGCCATGTTCCTGCCGATCCACGTGGCGCTCTCGCAGGTGCGCAGCGGGCGGCTGGTGGCGCTGGGCATCGGCAGCGACAAGCGCCACCCGCTGCTGCCGGATGTGCCCACGCTCACCGAGGCGCGTGCTGGCGAGGTCAACGTCGACATGTGGTACGGCATCTTCGCGCCCAAGGGCATGCCCGCGGCCCAGGTGGCTGCGCTCAACCGCGAGATCAACGACATCCTGCGCAGCGAGGATGTGAAGAAGGCCTTCGAAGGCCAGGGCATGGATCCGGCGAGCGACACGCCCGAGGCGTTTGGCCGCCTCGTCGCGCGCGATGCCGACCGTTGGGCCGCACTGATCAAGGCACAAGGCATCAAGGCGGAATGAGCCATGCGCAAGGGAGATGACATGAAGATCGCGGTGGTGGGCGGCGGTATCGCCGGTCTGGCGTTTGCCCTGGGCCTGCAGCGGCATGGCCTGGCCTGCGATGTGTATGAAGGTGCGCCGGAGATGAAGGAGCTCGGCGTAGGCATCACGCTGCTGCCGCACGCGGTGCGCGAACTCGATGCGCTGGGCCTGCTTCCCGAGCTGGAAGCGATGGGCATCGAGAACCGCGAGAGCGTGTTCTTCAATCGTTGGGGTCAGTTTGTGTACAGCGAGGCGCGCGGTCGCCACGCGGGCTATGGCCTGCCCGAACTTGGTATCCACCGCGGCAAGCTGCATGGCGTGCTCTGGCGCGCAGCGCAGCAACGCCTGGGCAGTGATCGCCTGCACACCGGGCACCGCTGCGTCGGCATCGAGCCCGGCGAGAGCGGCGCCACGCTGCGCTTTGACAACGGCGTCACGGTACAGGCCGACGTGGTGGTGGCCTGCGACGGCGTGAACTCTGCCGTGCGGCGGCACTTCTTCCCTGACGATCGCGTCTGCTACGCCGGCATCAACACCTGGCGCGGTGTCACGGTGCACAAACCGATCCTCACCGGCAAGAGTTACCTGCGCATCGGCAGCATCGACACCGGCAAGATGGTGATCTATCCGATCGTCGACAACGTCGACGGCCAGGGCAACCAGCTCATCAACTGGGTGGCCGAGATCCGTGACCCCCAGGCGCGCATGAACGACTGGAACAAGCCCGGTCGCCTCGAGGATTTTCTGCCCCTCTTCGACAGCTGGCGTTACGACTGGCTCGACGTGCCTGCACTCATCTCGGGTGCCCAGCAGATATTCGAGTACCCCATGGTCGACAAGGACCCGCTGCCGCGCTGGAGCTTCGGTCGTGTCACGCTCATGGGCGATGCCGCCCACCCGATGTACCCTCGCGGCTCCAATGGCTCGGCCCAGGCCCTGATTGACGCCCGTACCCTGGCCGACAAGCTGGCCGACACGCCAGAGGACCTTGAAGGCGCTCTGCAGCGCTACCAGGCGGCCCGTCTGCCGGCCACGGCGCGCGTGGTCGAGACCAACCGCACGCTGCCACCCGACTTCATCATCATGAAGGCCGACGAGCTCAGCGGCGGCCAGCCCTTCGATCGCATCGACGACCTGATCAGTCAGGACGAGCTGCGAGCGATCTCCGACAACTACAAGCAGATCGCCGGTTTCGCCCTCAAGGCTTGAGCAGGGAGGCCGCCGGTATTTCCGACGGACGTCGGGGTACATGGCGCCAGCGGTGGCGTGGAGATCGGGGAGTGTGGCAACGTAAGCAGTTGTGACGTCCGGGGAGGGCGTCACGACACCACGTGCCACAAACCCCGACGACCCCCTCGACGGCTTCTACCTCCGCCGCGCGAACACTGCGCTACGGTGGCGACGACGCTTTTGCGCCGTTCGAGTCGCTGGATCCCCAGGGGCGCCCGGTGGGCTTCCATGTCGATTTGCTGCGCGCCATCGGCCGCGAGTTGGGCGCCGAGGTCGACATCTCGCTTCAACCCTGGGACGCCACCGTCGAGGCGTTTCGTGCCGGGCGGGTGGACTTGATCGCCATGGTCGACACCGCCAGCCGGCGTGCCTTCGCGAGCTTCCTCAAAGGGCATGCGTCGCCGCTGCACTCGGTGTACTTGCGCGCGGACGCGGTAGCCCCGCGCGCTCTACAGGATCTTCAGCGCGTGCGCCTGGCCGTGCTGGACTCGGAGCCCATGCGCGAGAGCATGGCCCGCTGGCTGTCGGGCATCAGCGAGACCGCGCTGCGCCTGCCCGACGCGCGCTCGGCCCTGCTGGCCGTGCAGCGCGGTGAGGCCGACATGGCGCTGCTGCCCAGTGCCTATGGCGATCCGCTGCTGCCGCAGATGCCCGGCCTGGTGGCTGGAGACACCCGCTTCGGCCTGCAGACCTATGCGTTCGCCGTGCAACCGGGCAATGAGACCTTGCGTGCAGAACTGCAGGAGGCACTCGACCACCTCGAGGCCAACGGCACCCTGCCGGCGTTGCGCGCGCGTTGGCTTGACGCCAATCCGCACGATGCCGAACGCCAGGCCATCGAGCGCGATTTGCGCGATCAGCAGCGCTGGACCTGGGCGCTTGGCGCAGGTGGCACGGTGTTGCTGGCCGGCGCCGCTTTCGTGCTGCATCGACGCAGCCTGGCCGTGGCGCGCGAACGCCAGCGAAGGCGCGAGGCCGAGGGCGCCTTGCAGCGCGTGCAGGAGCTTCTGGACCACACCTTCCACCGCAACCCCGACCCGATGCTGGTGGTGGACCACGCCAGCGGCATCGTGCGCGACGCCAACGACGCCGTGTCCGGCCTGCTCGGCGTCGCGCTCCCCAACGTCGTTGGTCATCCCCTGCGTGCACTGGATCGCCACCTGGGGCTGGACGCGCTCAAACGCATGGCGCGTGCCATCGACGTGCAGGGCCACATTGACGGGCTGCCCGTCACGCTCACGCGCGCAGACGGCGCGCAACGGGCCTGCCTGGTGAGTGCCCAGCGGCTCCAACTGGCGGGCGAAACCGTGGTGCTGTGCATGGTGCGCGATGTGAGCGAACGCTTTGAGCAGGACGCGGTGTTCCGCCTCGGCTATGAACAGTTGCAAGCCGACGCGCAGCAGGCCGAGCCGGTGACCGTGCCCCCGGTGGATGCCAGCACGCCAGCCGATGACCGGTTGCGCGAATTCACCCGCGCGGTGGCACACGACCTGCGCGCACCGCTGCTGGCGATACAGGGATTCGTTGGCCTGTTGCGTGAGCGGCTGCGCCTGGGCCACACCGAGGAAGCGCTTGAGTACAGCGAGCAGGTGGACAAGGCCACGCGCCGCATGAACGCCATGATCGAGGCGCTGTGCAGCCTGGCGCAGATCGATCAACGCGCGCCGGTGCGCGAACCGATCGACATGCGCACGCTCGCGCAGGACACCTGGCGCATCGTGCGCGCGGCCGATCCGCAGCGGGAAGTCGACATGCGCATCGACCCGTTGCCCGATGCCCGCGGCGATCCCGACCTGGTGGCCCAGGTGTGGCAGAACCTGCTGCACAACGCCTGGAAGTACAGCGCCTACAACGCCGCAGCCCGCGTGCGCGTGGACAGCTTCACCGAAGACGGATGCACCTGGTACCGCATCACCGACAACGGCGCTGGTTTCGACATGGCCCATGCGCGTGGGCTGTTCCAGCCGTTTCGGCGCATGCACCCGAAGTCGCAGTTCGAGGGCAGCGGCATTGGCCTTAGCATGGTGCAGCGCATCGTGCGCCACCACGGCGGTGACGTGCGTCTGCGCAGTCAGCCCGGTGTGGGCACAGTGGCGGAGTTCACGCTGAGTCCGCGGGCGCGGTGACGGCACAAGCCGTCAAGCCACAGGTGCGAGCCCGTTGTGTGACTGCGAGCGCCGCCACGCTGCGGGCGACGCGTTGAAGCTGCGTTTGAACGCGCGGTGAAAGGCCGGCTCGCTTTCGTAGCCAGCGGCTTCGGCAATTCGTGCGATCGGCGCGTCGGACTCGCGCAGCTGCTGCGCCGCAAAGCGCATGCGCTGCTGGGCCAGGTAGCGCATCGGCGGCTCACCCACCAGCGCGGTAAATCGCTCTGCAAATGCCGAGCGCGACGCGCCCACCGCTTGCGCCAGCTCTTCGGTTGTCCACGCACGCTGTCGCTCGCTGTGCATCAAGGCCAGTGCCCGGCCCACCTTCGCGTCGCGAAGCCCGGCCAGCCATCCGGTGCTGCCCTCGGGTTGCCGTTCAAGGTACTGCTGCACCGCTTGCGCGAACAGCAGCTCGGCCAGGCGGCTGAGCACGCTGGGCGACAGGCCGTGCGGCACCGCCATCGGTTGAGCCGCGAAGCGCATGGAGCTCTCCAGCCATTGCGCCGATGCACCGCTGCCCAACGGCAGGTGCAACACCCGCGGAAGGGCGTGGATCAACGGATCGTTGACGTTGTCGTGCCCCAGATAGCCGCAGAAGAAGCGCGCGCCGCGCGCCTGCCCGGGGTGCACCAGGCGCATCAGGCCCTGACCACCCGCGTGGTGTTCGAGCATCTCCACCGGCATCGGCGGCGCGGACAGATCGCTGCCGAGGCGGTGGCGGTGGTTGCGTGGCAGGATGACCAGGTCGCCCGCGCACAGCGCCAGCGGTTCGGCGTCGCCCTCGAGCTGCAGCGCCATGGTGCCCTCGCACACGTAGTGGTAGGCGATCACCTCGCGCGGCAGTGGGCTGAACTCGGCGCAATCCTCCGGGCCCACCTGCGACAACACACACCACGGTTCGCCGAACTCGGCTTCCACGAACACGCCGCCGCGCAGGCGCAGCGCGCGCAGCACATCGCCCAGGGCGTCGGCGGTGTCGTTCGGGGTCATGTCCGGCGGTTCGGCAAGAAATCGCGGCGCCTCGGGCATGGCCGGCGCGCGCGGGACTGCCTAGATTAACGGCACCGGCCCTACGCGCGCAAATGCCTTGCGCGCATGAGGCCGGCGACGACGAACCACGGAGCATTCAGCATGATCACCGACGCACAGGGACACGCCCTCACCGGCGCCAGCCGCGAGGCCGCCGCCCACTTTGACCAGGCGGCCACCGCCTTCCACCTCTATCGCGGCGACCCGATGGCCGCGCTCGACGCCGCGCTCGCGGTGGCACCCCGCTTCGCCATGGCGGCGCTGCTCAAGGCCCACCTGCTGGCTGTGGCCACCGAGCCCGCGGCCACGCAGATGGCGCGCGAGCTGCTGACCACGGTGGCCGACTGGCCGCTCAACGAGCGTGAGCGCTCCCACCTGGTGGCCGTGCGCCAGGTGCTGGCGGGCGAGTGGTCGGCCGCGGCGCAGACACTGGACATGCACCACAGCGAGTGGCCGTACGACATCGTGGCCCTTCAGGTGGGCCACCTGATCGATTTCTTCCGCGCCAACGCCCGCAGCCTGCGCGACCGTATCGCGCGCACGCTACCGCAATGGTCGAGCAGCATGCCCGGCCACGGCTTCCTGCTCGGCATGCTCGCCTTCGGCCTGGAAGAGTCAGGCCAGTACGCGCAGGCCGAAGACACCGGCCGTGCTGCCCTGGCCGCTGAACCCCGGGATTGCTGGGCCCACCACGCGGTCGCCCATGTGATGGAGATGCAGGCGCGTCACGAGGACGGCATCGGATGGGCGCTGATGCGCGAGCCACACTGGAGCGGACCGGACAACTTCTTCCAGGTGCACAACTGGTGGCACCGCGCGTTGTGCCACCTCGAAATCGGTCAGATCGAACCGGTGTTCACGCTCTACGACGGGCCGATCCGGGCCGCGCGCAGCGCGGTGGCGGTGGACATGGTGGACGCCAGCGCGCTGTTGTGGCGCCTGCACCTGGGCGGGCACGACGTGGGCACACGCTGGCAGGAGCTGGCCAGCGCCTGGGACGCGCACGCCGACGGGTACAGCTACGCCTTCAACGACTGGCACGCTGCCATGGCCTGGCTCGGCGCCGGACGCGTGGCCGACGTGCAGCGGCTTCAATCCCGCCTGCGCACCGCCGCTCAGGGCGGCGAGGCCGCTCGCTGGGCCGCCGACACGGGGGCCGATCTGGTGGCTGGGTTCACGGCCTTCTGGCAGGGCCGTCACGACGAAGCGATCGAGACGCTCTGGCGCGCACGCGCCATCGCCAACCGTTTCGGCGGCAGCCACGCCCAGCGCGACGTGATCGACTGGACGCTGACCGAAGCCGCGCTGCGCGGCGGCCGCCAAACCGTGGCCGAGGCGCTGGCGCGCGAACGCCTGGCGCAGCGGCCGCACAGCGGCATGAACCGCCAGTTCCTGCGCCGCGCGCTGGCACCGGCGGCGCGTTGCACGCCCACCGCTGCCGCAGTCTGAGACGTCGTCAGTCCTCCCCGCTGATCGTGACCAGCAGCTGGATCACCTCTGCGCATTCTTCCTGGATGCGCTGAATCGGGTAGACCTCGCTCGGATCAGCGCCGGGGCGCACGTGTTCGCGCAGCGTCTCGGCCTGCGAAAGGATGGCCGACATGCGCTCGAAAAGCTCGGATGTGACCGCGTGCACGTCGATCGGGGGGGCGGGCACCGCCAGTGGCGTCGGTGCGGGCACCGGGGCTGTCCGCGGGGTGACGGCGGGCGCTGGTGCAGCCCACGCAGGTGCCGCGGCCGCCGCGGCCCGCTGCACCGGCAGCGGTCGTTCATCAAGCTCGATCACCTCCATCGACTCGCCGTTGAGGATCTGCTGCACGCGCAGGCGAATCAGCTCGCGATCGATCGGCTTGGTGAAAAAGTCGAGTACGCCGGCGTCAAAGGCCCGCTGGCGGTGGCTGGCGTCGTCGTGCGATGTGACCATCACCACCGCGATGTGGGCCAGCTGCGGGTTCTCGCGCAACCGGGCGATGACGCTGTAGCCGTCCAGGTCGGGCAGTTCGGCGTCGATCACCAGCAGGTCGGGCCGGTGCTGCGCCAGCTTGGCCAACGCGTCGTCACCGCGCACCGCGAAGTGCAGCTGCGCCATGTCGAGCAGGGTGCGCGCGAGCAGGTGCACCATGCCCGGATCGTCGTCGACGATCAGCACCTTGTGGCGTTGCGGCGCCGGGTTTGTGGTCATGCTGTGCTCCTGTGGCTATCGGGCCGGCGCGCTTTGCGAGCGGTCCTTGCAGGCTTGATCGGCGGCGGTCGCGAAATCTTTAGTACCAGCGGTATGCCGGTGGCGCATGGGCCTTGCGCCTCTTGTTGGTGCACCACGGGCATGGCAGAGGAACTGGGGGCATGCCGTGCCGCTTTTCACATTTCAAACGGGTCAACCGGCATCGATCATCCAGCGATCCCCCTGGGGCCGATCCAGCTTTCCCCACATTGCCATGAAGCTCACCCTCAAACTCCCGCTCGCCTTTGCAGCCAGCCTGCTGCTGGTGACCGCCGCCGCGTTGTTCGGCATCCAGCAGCTCAACCGATCCGTGCACACCTTCGAGACCGAGGTGCATGCCAGCCACGAACGCGCGGCCCAGGTGTCCAGCCTGCTGAGCCAGTTCAAGACCCAGGTACAGGAGTGGAAAAACACGCTGTTGCGGGGCAAGGATCCCTCGCAACTGGACAGGTACTGGAAGGCCTTCATTCGCATCGAACAGGACATGGCGACCGATGCCGCCGGCCTGGTGAAGTCGCTTCCCGCCGGCCCGGCGCAGGATCTGGTGCGCCAGTTCGCTGACGCGCACGCCACCATGGGCCGCAGCTACCGCACCGCCTTCGAGCAATTCACCGCCTCGGGAATGGACCCGACGGTGGGCGACAAGGCCGTGAGCGGCATGGACCGCGAGCCAGCGCGTTTGCTGGATGCGGCCGTGAAACAGATTGCCGAGGACAGCGTGGCGATCGCCGAACGTGCCAATGCGCAGGCCGCCCGCGCGACGACGCTGAGCCTGGCGCTGATGGCCGTGGTCTGTGTGGCTGGTGTGGTTGGTGGCGTTCTGTTCAGCCGCGGCATCACGCGCCGACTGGAGGAGGCGGTGCGAGTGACGTCGAAGGTGGCCGCCGGCGACCTCACGGCGCGCGTGAGCGCTCACGGCAGCGACGAGATCGCGCAACTGCTGGCTGCCTTGCAGACCATGCAGGGACAACTCTCGCAGGTCGTGACCGAGGTGCGCCACAACGCCGAGAACGTGGCCACCGCCAGCGCGCAGATCGCGCAGGGCAACCAGGACCTGAGCCAGCGCACCGAACAGCAGGCCAGCGCGCTGCAGGAAACCGCGGCCTCGATGGAGCAGCTCGGCTCCACCGTGCGCCTGAACGCGGACAACGCGCGCCAGGCCAATCAGCTCGCGGTCAGCGCACGCGACCTGGCGGTGAGCGGGGGAGAGGTGGTAGGGCAGGTGGTGTCCACCATGCAAGGCATCCAGGCCAGCAGCCAGAAGATCGCCGACATCATCGGCGTGATCGACGGCATCGCCTTTCAGACCAACATCCTGGCCCTCAACGCCGCGGTGGAAGCCGCACGCGCGGGCGAGCAGGGCCGCGGCTTCGCGGTGGTGGCCGGCGAGGTTCGCAACCTTGCACAGCGCAGTGCCGAGGCCGCGAAGGAGATCAAGACGCTGATCGGCAACAGCGTGGAGCAGGTGGGGCAGGGTGCCACGCTGGTGAACCAGGCTGGCGGGCGCATGGACGAGATCGTCGGATCGATCCGCCGCGTCTCGGACCTGGTCGGCGAGATCACCGCCGCCACCACCGAACAGAGTGATGGTGTCAACCAGGTGGGCAACGCCGTCACGCAGATGGACCAGGCCACGCAGCAAAACGCGGCGCTGGTGGAAGAAAGCGCCGCCGCTGCCACCAGCCTCAAGGGGCAGGCGCAACGCCTGGTCGACGCGGTCGCCGTGTTCCGCACCTGAGACGGTTCCGCAGCTCAAGGGCCCGCCGGACGGCCCGTGCAAAGCATGCCCGATCGGTTTAGGCTGTGGCGTTCGAAGGAATGTCACCATGAACCGAGAACCCGCCGCGCGCGCGCTGCTGCCCGAGCTGGAGCCCCAGCCCATCAGCGAAGAGGTGCTGCGCGAAAAGTACCTCAAGGGCGAAGAGACCACGCGCGAGCAGCTGTTCGCGCGCGTGGCGCGTGCGCTGGCCAGCGTGGAGGCGCCCGATCGCCGCGCCGGCTTCGAACAGCGATTCCTGGCGCACCTGCGCGAAGGCGGCATCGGCGCCGGGCGCATCATGAGCGCGGCCGGCACCGACATCCAGGCCACGCTCATCAACTGCTTCGTGCAGCCCGTGGGCGACTGCATCCAGGGCCGCGACGAGGGTGGCTACCCCGGTATCTATGAAGCGCTGCGCGAAGCGGCCGAAACCATGCGCCGGGGCGGGGGCGTGGGCTACGACTTCTCGCGCATCCGTCCGCGCGGCGCGCGCGTCAAGGCCACGGCGTCCATCGCCTCGGGACCGTGCAGCTACATCAATGTGTTCGATCAATCGTGCGCCACGGTGGAAAGCGCGGGCGCGCGGCGGGGCGCGCAGATGGGCGTGCTGCGAATCGACCACCCCGATGTGCGCGAGTTCATCACCGCCAAGCGCACGCATGGGCGCTGGAACAACTTCAATGTGTCCGTGGCTGTGCCCGACGCCTTCATGGACGCGGTGCAGGCCGACGCAAAGTGGGACCTGGTGCACAGCGCGCAGCCGGGCGCCGAGCAACTGGCCCATGGCGCCCACCAGCGCGCCGACGGCCGCTGGGTCTACGAGACGGTGCGTGCGCGCGACCTGTGGGACACGATCATGCGTTCCACCTACGACTTCGCCGAGCCCGGCATTCTGTTCATCGACGCCATCGGTCGCGACAACAACCTGCGCGCCATCGAAAGCATCGAAGCGACCAACCCCTGTGGCGAGCAGCCGCTCCCCCCCTACGGCTGCTGCGACCTCGGCCCCATCATCCTCACGCGCTTCGTGCGCCACCCCTTCGGCGTGGGCGGCGAGCCGGCGTTCGACTTCGAGGCCTTCGAGCGCAGCGTCGCGCTGCAGGTGCGCATGCTCGACAACGTGCTCGACCTCACCTTCTGGCCGCTGCCCGAGCAACGTTCCGAGGCACAGGCCAAGCGGCGCATCGGCGTCGGCTTCACCGGTCTGGGCGATGCGCTGATCCTGCTGCGGCTGCGCTACGACGAGGAAGCCGGCGTGGCGATGGCCGCGCAAATCGCCGAGCGCATGCGCGACGCGGCCTACCGCGCTTCGGTGGAACTCGCGAAAGAGAAGGGCGCGTTTCCCAAGCTCGATGTGGCGAGCTACCTCGCGCCCGGCACCTTTGCGAGTCGCCTGCCGGCCGACATCCAGCAGGCCATCCGCACGCACGGCATCCGCAACAGCCACCTGCTGTCCATCGCGCCCACCGGCACCGTGAGCCTGGCCTTCGCAGACAACGCCTCCAACGGCATCGAACCCGCGTTCTCCTGGGTCTACACGCGCAAGAAGCGCGAGGCCGATGGCAGCACGCGCGAACACGAGGTGGCCGACCACGCGTGGCGCCTGTGGCGTACGCTGGGCGGCGATGTGCAGCAGTTGCCGCCGTACTTCGTCTCGGCGCTGGAGATGGGGGTGGACGGCCACCTGGGCATGATGGCCGCGGTGCAACCCTTCATCGACACCTCGATCTCCAAGACGGTGAACGTGCCCGGCGATTACCCGTTTGAGGATTTCAAGGACCTCTACCTCAAGGCCTGGCGCGGCGGCCTCAAGGGCCTGGCCACCTACCGGCCGAACGACATCCTGGGGTCGGTGCTGTCGGTGTCAGGCACGGCCGAGGAGCCACCCGCTGCACCCGGCGACCCCATGCGCAGCGTGATCGAGAGCCGCCCGCTGGGCGCGCTCGATGCGGTGGCCGAGAAGATCGAGTACTGGACGCAGGAAGGTCACCACACCACCTACATCGTGGTCTCCTTCCTGCCCGTGCCGGCGGCAGACGGGCAGGGCACGCAATCGCGCGCGATCGAGTTCTTCATGCCGGTGGGCCAACGCGCCGAATCGCAGCAGTGGATCACCGCCAGCATGCGCCTGCTCTCGCTGGCGGCGCGCGGCGGCTTCCTGGAGCGCGCGCTGCGCGACATGCGCAAGGTGGCCTGGGACCGCGGCCCGGTGCGCCTGGGCACGCGAACCCGCGAGGACGGCGCGGTGATCCCGATGTGGCACGACTCCGAGGTGGCGGCGCTCGCCTACGCGGTGCAGAACATCCTGCAGCGCCGCCGCGGGGGTGCTGCGCCCGACGCAGCCGGCACCGCTTCGGCCACGACACCGGTGGCACTGGCGATACCCGGCCAGATGGCCGGCCGCAAATGCCCCGACTGCGGCGCGCACGCGATGATCCGCAAGGACGGGTGCGACCACTGCACGGCCTGTGGCTACGTGGGCTCCTGCGGTTGAGGGCCGTGCCGCGGGATAGCATCGCGGCATGAACCACGACCCTTTGTCCCACGGCTTGTGGGAAGCCTCGGCGCCGCCCGCGCCCGAGGCACCCGCCCTGCAGGGCCACGCCACGGCCGACGTGGCCATCGTCGGCGCCGGCTACACCGGCCTGTCGGCCGCGCTGCACCTGGCCGAAGGCGGCGCCCGCGTGCGGGTGCTGGAGGCGCTGGACATCGGCTTCGGTGGCTCGGGCCGCAACGTGGGGCTGGTGAACGCGGGCATGTGGGTCATGCCCTCGGTGCTGCCTGCGCAACTGGGGCCGGTGTATGGCGAGCGCCTGCTCGAACGCCTGGGGCAGGGCCCGTCGGTGGTGTTCGATCTCATCGAGCGCCATGGCATCGCCTGCGAGGCCGAGCGCGCCGGGACGCTGCATTGCGCCGTGGGTGCGGGCGGGCTGCGCGAGATCACCGAGCGCGCGCGCCAGTGGCAAGCCCGCGGCGCGCCGGTGGAACTGCTCGATGCCGCCACCGCCGCCCGGCTCACGGGCGCGCGTGGCTTCAGCGGTGCGCTGCTCGACCGCCGCGCCGGCACCATCCAGCCGCTGGCCTACGCGCGCGGCCTGGCGCGCGCCGCACAGGCGGCCGGTGCGGTGCTGCACGCGCGCTCGCCGGTGGCCGAGCTGCACGACGAAGGCACCCACTGGCGCCTGAGCACTGCGCAGGGCGCCACGCTGGACGCGCGTTGGGTAGTCGTCTGCACCAACGCCTACAGCGCAGCCGACGGCCTGTGGCCCGGCCTGGACAGCGAGCTCGTGCACCTGCCGTACTTCAACTTCGCCACGCGAGCGCTCACCGACGCCGAGCGCGCCACCGTGCTGCCGCAGCGCCACGGTGCCTGGGACACGCGCCAGGTGCTGACCTCTTTCCGGCTCGACGCCGCCAACCGCCTGGTGCTCGGCAGCGTGGGTGCGCTGCACGGCGCGGGGCTGGCCATCCACCGCGGCTGGGGCGCGCGCGCGCTGGCGCGCCTGTACCCCCAGCTCAAGGGCATCGGTTTCGAGCATGCCTGGTACGGCCGTATCGGCATGACACCCGATGCTTTGCCGCGCCTGCACCGGCTGGCGCGCAACACCTGGTCCTTCAGCGGCTACAACGGCCGTGGCATCTCGCCCGGCACCGTGTTCGGGCGTGAACTGGCGCGCCTGGTGCTGGGTCAGCAGCAAGAAGCCGACATGGCGCTGCCGGTTTCGCCCTGGCGGCCGGTGCCGCTGCGCCGCCTGCGCGAAGCGGGCTACGAGATCGGCGCGCGCGCCGTGCATTTGACGCACGCGCGCTGGTAAGCCGGAACGGTCCCACCGGCGCAGAATCCACCTGTCTTCAACGAAGAGCGACCTCACGCATGGACCGCAGAACCCTCATCAAGGCCCTGGGCGCCGCGCCGCTCGTGGGCACCCCCTTGTCGCACGCCCAGCGCGAGATCCCGGCGCCCCCCATCGGTGCGGCCGTGGCATTGCCCGACGTGCCCTTGTTCGACGGCAGCACCTTTCGCGCTGCCGAGGCCGAGGGGCAGGTGGTGGTGGTCTATTGGTGGGCCAGCTGGTGCCCGTTCTGCGCCGAGCAGTCGCCGTCGATGCAGAAGCTGTGGGACGCACAGCGCGCCCGCGGCCTGAAGATGCTGGGCCTGTCGATCGACCGGCGCGAGGAGGACGCGCGCCGCTACCTGGCGCAACGCGGCTACACCTTCCCCAGCGGCATGGCCACGCCGGCCACCGAGCGCGTGCTGCCCAAGGCCAGCAAGGCGCTGCCGATGACGCTGGTGCGCGGGCGCGACGGGCGCGTGTTGCTGGCCGAGAAGGGGCAGCTGTTTCCCGAAGACGTGGAGCAGATCGCGCGCTTCCTGTGAGGGCGTGGCGCTGCTTCAGCGCCGATCCGGTATGAGCAGCGCCAGCGTATGCGTCACACCGCCCAGGGCGAGCCACAGCAACAGGTGCGTCGTGCGCTGCGGGCCCAGGGCCTCGTGCAGCGCCAGCAGCAGCGCCAGCCCCGCGGCACCGTGCCACAGGCCGGTCAGCCAGCCCGCGCGCCTTGGTCCCCGCAACGCCAGCAGCGCGCGCAACAGCAATTCAATGCCGACGATGGCCAGCGCCAGCCACACGGCGTGTACCGGTCGCAGGGCCGACAGGATATCCACGACGGCGCTCACACCCGGGCAATGCCCAGCAGGTGCGCCGTGTCCTTGAGGAAGATGCGCAACTGCGCCATTGGGCGGCGCCGGCTCAGCACCTTGTTCATGTAGGACTCGAAGGTGAGTTGCTGCACGTCCTTGTCCTCGCAGATCTTCACGAAGCGCTCGCGGCGTTTGTCGCTGCCGTACCAGAACCACTGCATCAGGCCCAGCACCTGGAACACACGGCCGTGTTCGGCCATGAAGCGCCGGCGTGCCTGCTTGAGCGCGCGCGGGTCGTGCGTGGCCAGCAGCTCCAGCACCGCTTCGGCGGCGAGTTGGCCGCCGAGCATGGCGTAGTAGATGCCTTCGCCCGAGGCCGGGGCCACCACCCCGGCGGCGTCGCCGGCCAGCACCACGTTGCGGCCGTTGTCCCAGCGCGGCAGCGGCTTCATGGGAATCGGCGCGCCTTCGCGGCGCAGGGTTTCGGCGCCTTGCATGCCCGTCATCTCGCGCAGGTCGGCCACCGCCTGGCGCAGCGAGAAACCCTTGTCGGCGCTGCCGGTGCCCACGCTCAGCGTATCGCCGTGCGGAAACACCCAGCCATAGAAGTCGGGCGAGATCCGGCCCTGGTAGAAAACGTCGCAGCGGTCCGGGTCGTAGCCGCGCGGCAGCCACGTGGGCGTGCGCACGATCTCGTGGTAAGCGAACACGAAGCGGCCTTCCCGCGCGCGCGGCACAGCCTGGCGCGCGACCTCCGAGCGCGCGCCGTCGGCGCCGATGACCGCGCGTGCGCGCACACACGTCGCGTCGGCCTCGGCGCCGTGTGTACCGTCGCGCTGCTTGAAGTGCACCACACAGCCGCCGTCATCGTCCTGCTTGATCGACTCGAACGTACCTTGGCGCAACTGCGCACCCGCGGCCACCGCGCGCTCGCGCAGCCAGGGGTCGAAGCGGTGGCGGTCCACCATGCCGACAAAGCCGTTCTCGATCGGAATGTCCACCCGGTGCTTGCTGGGCGCAACCATGCGCGCGCAACGTGCCTTGGCCACCAGCAGTTCGTCGGGGATGGCAAAGTCTCGAATCAGCCGCGGCGGGATCGCGCCACCACACGGTTTGACGCGACCGCCGCGATCGAGCAGCAGCACCGAATGGCCGCGCGAGGCGAGCAACTGCGCCGCGGTGGCGCCGGCCGGACCACCGCCGATCACCACCGCGTCGTAGGTGGGCAGCAGGGCGTCGTTTGCGGGTGTCGAGGTCATGGCTTATTTCGCGTTGGCGGCGAACCGTTGGTGGGCATGCCGCGTGTCGGCGGCGGGTTCGGCCGTCCGGCGCACGGTGCCGGTGGCACCGAGTCGCCAGGCCAGCGCGGCGGAAGCGAGAAACAGCACGCCTTCAAGCGTGAACACCGCGCCGTAGGCCGGCCCGGGTTGGCCAATGAACCAGCGAGCGATGTCGCTGGCGGCGGTGCCCAAGATCCCGCCGAGGCCGAAGGCCACGGCTTGCGCAGCGCCCCACAGACCCATGCGCACACCTTCGCGCGCCGCGCGTCCGTCGCCTGCAAGGCGCATCATCGAACCGATGGCACCGATGGAGAACGCGCCGTTGGCCACGCCAAGCACAAACACCGTCGGCGCGAGCGTCCAGGCGCCGGGCTGCAATCCCGCCAACGCCAGCGCGAACAACGCGAACGCCGATGCCACGCAGCCGCCCACCGCCCAGCCACGCAGCGAGCCGAGCGCGGACCAAGCGGGCACGCGCGCGGCCAGCGTGCCCGCGGCCGCCACCAGCAGCATCCCGGCGAGCACACCGCCGTTCTGCAGACCCGACAACTGAGTCGATTCCCCGGGCGTATAGCCGTGCACCTGGCCGGCGAAGGGCTCGAGGATCAGGTCCTGCGCGCTGAAAGCCAGCATCGAGACGAAAACGAACACCGTGAAGCGACGCGCCACGGGTTCGGCCCACACCTGCTGCAGCGCCAGCCGGAAGGGCACGTGGCGCGAGGGCTCAGCGGCCAGTGCCCGCGAATGCGCGCCGGTTTCAAGACCCCGCAAGGCCAGCAAGGTGACCAGCAGCGCCAGTGCGCCCACGCCGCTGCTCACCGCCAGCAACCGCAGGGGGGTGTACGGGTCGAGCAGTTGCCCGGCCACGCCCGCCGTCACCGCGAAGCCCACGATCATCATCACCCACACCAGGGTGGCGGCCGCGGCACGGCGCGCGGGGGCCACGCGCGTGGCCAGCAACACCAGCAGCGAGGTGCCGCTGGCGCTCACGCCCACGCCCACCATCGCATAGCCGAGCGCCGCGAGCGCGGTGGCGGCCACCGGGGCGCTGGCCATCCACACCGTGGCCAGCGCGGCGCAGCTGCCGCCCGCGGCCAGCACCGCCATGCCGCCTGCGATCCAGGGCGTTCGGCGGCCGCCGATGTCGGAGCCGTGACCCATGCGCGGGCGCATCAGCTGCACCGCGTAGTGCAGCGCCACCAGCAGGCCCGGCACCAGTGCGGGCAGCGCCAGTTCCACCACCATCACCCGGTTCAGCGTGGACGTGGTGAGCACCACCACGGCACCGATGCAGGCCTGCACCAGGCCCAGCCGTGCGATGCGCGACCAGCCGAACCCGTCGGCGCCCGTGCTCACGCCGTGCCCCCGAGCCCACGCAGGGCGAAGGCACTCACCATCATGCCGGCCACGAACAGCGGCACACCGAAGCCGCTGTACCAGAGCGCGCGCGCCAGCGGGTCGCGCAGGAAGCGGCGCATCATCAGCACCTGCGCCACCATCAACGCGGCCACGCCGAGCGCGTGTATCGTCTGCCCCCAGGCCAGCAACAACGCCACCACACCGGCCTGTGGCACCAGCATGAAGGCGCAGGCGGTGCGCGCGGCGCCTTGCACGCCGAGTTGCACTGGCAGCGAGCGGATGCCGGTGCGGCGATCGCCCTCGATGGCCTTGAAGTCGTTGAGCGTCATGATGCCGTGCGTGCCCACGCTGTAGAGCACCGCCAGCGCGATGCTGGCCGCGCCGGGCATCTCGCCACCGGCCATCACCGCTGCGCCCGTGATCCACGCGATGCCCTCGTAGCTGAAGCCGCAGGCCGCGTTGCCCCACCAGCCGTTGGCCTTCAGGCGCAGCGGCGGCGCACTGTAGGCCCAGGCCAACGCCAGTGCCACCGCGGTGGCGCCCAGGCCCCAGGGGCCGAGTGCCGTGGCCACCAGCAGGGAAAGCACGGTCCAGATGATGGCCAGGTGCAGGCCCCAGCGGCCCGGCATGCGGCCCGAGGGAATGGGGCGTTGTGGCTCGTTGATCGCGTCGACATGGCGATCGAACCAGTCGTTGACCGCCTGGCTGGTGGCGCACACCAGCGGGCCCGCGAGCGCAATGCCCAGTAGCGCCGCAGCCCAGTTGCCCTGCAGTGCCGCGCCGGACGCGACCACGCCACACAAGAAGGCCCACATGGGGGGAAACCACGTGATGGGCTTGAGAAGTTCCGCTACCGCGGAGAGGGCAGGCACCGTCATGCACCCATTCTGTTCATGACATTGCGGTGTGTCAACAAAGATTGACATTCGGAATGTGTCCTTGGGTTGTCACCCAAGCGCGCCGCATGAGACTAGACTCGGCTTGTTGGAAAGCAAGTGTTTGCTTGCCTCCTTGCAACGAATCCTTCCGTCCTCATATCCAGCCCACACGACCCGATACCTGCATCTGCTCATGCATCCCGATACGCCCGATCTCAGTCCGCTTTCGCCTTGGGCTCCCGAATTGGCCCAGGCGTTTGTCACGCTCGCGAGCGATATCGCGCTCGTGCTGGACGAGCACGGTGTGATACGCACGGTGGCGCAGGGCAAGGGCGGTGGTGACGAATCCCTGCTGCCCGCCGCGCAGGACTGGGTGGGTCGCCCCTGGGCCGATACCGTGTCGGCCGACACGCGCATCAAGATCGACGCGCTGCTCAACGAGGTCTCGCGCACCGGGCTCGCGCGGCGTCGTGAAATCAACCACCCGCTCAACGACAGCGCCAGCGTGGCGATTGCCTACACCGCGGTGCGGTTGGGTCACAACGGCCCGGTGCTTGCGGTCGGGCGTGACTTGCGCGCCATCGGCGCCATCCAGGAGCGATTCCTGGAGGCCCAGCGCGAGATGGAGCGTGGGTACTGGCGAGTGCGCCAGGCCGAGGCCCGCTACCGGCTCTTGTTCCAGGTGGCCACCGACGCCGTGTTGATGGTGGACTCCGAACGCCGCGTCATTCTTGAGGCCAACCCGGCTGCGGTCGAGATGTTCCAGTGCACGCCCGAACAGTTGATCGCGCGCGATCTGGCGCAGTTCTTCCTGCTGCCTTACCGCCAGGCCTTGCACGACCTGATGGCCACGGTGTGTGAAAGCGGGCAGCCGGCCGAGATCCGTGCGCGGCTGGCCGGGCGCACCGCCGTCACCAGCGTGGCAGTGACACCGCTGCGCACCGACGACCTGCACCGCTTGCTGGTGCGCGTGCGCCTGGTGGACATGCCCGGTTCTGCGAGCGACCTGAGCGCGACCATCTCGCGTCTGGTCGACAGCTCCAGCGACGGCGTGCTGGTCAGCGATCCGGCCGGCCACGTGCTGCTGGCCAACCCGGCGTTCTTGCGGCTGGTGCGGCTGAACACCGAACTGGAGGTCAAGGGCCGTCCGCTGACCGACTGGGTCGGTATTTCCGACGAGGACTTCGTGCACCTTCTGCAACAGGTGCGCCGTGAGGGCCTCGCCCAACGCATGAGCTCACGCGTGGTGACCGCCGACGCACAGACCTTCCCGGTCGAGCTCACGGCAGCGCTGCTCACCGAAGGTGACCGCGAATGCATCGGCTTCACCATCCATCAGGCCCCGGACGCCGCGGGCGCACGCCTCGAAGGCCTGCAGGCGGCTGTCTCGGAACTGGCCAATCGCATCGGTCAGACCCCCCTGCCTGAGTTGCTGCAACAGGCTGCGCTGCTGCTGGAGCAGCACCTCATCGGCGTGGCCATGGAGCGCACCCACGAGGACACCGCGGCCGCCGCCCGGTTGCTGGGCATTTCAGAACAACGCATCGGCGGCGCAACGGGCAGCGATCCGTCGACCCCGGAGACCTTCTGAGTTGAACGACGATCCGGCATTCGGATATGCCGACCTGAGCAATTGCGAGCGCGAGCTTATCCATCTGGCTGGATGCATCCAGCCACATGGCGTGTTGCTCGTGCTGCAGGGCCCTTCCCTGCAGGTCGTGCAGGTGAGTGAAAACGCGCAGGCCTTGCTCGCTCGCCCGGGTGAGGTCTTTCTGCGCCAGCCGTTGGCCACACTGGACGCAACGCTCGCTGCGCGGGTGGCGGCACTCTCCGACGAGGAACTGGGCGAACCAATGGCCCTGTCCACCCCGTGCCCCATCGACGTGGCCGGGCGCACGGTGCTGTTCAATGCCACCGTGCATCGGCGTCAGGGTTGCCGCGTGCTCGAGCTCGAACCGCGGGTGAACGAGCCCGAAACCCTGTGCGCCGAACTTGACCCGCAAGTGCTGATGCAGCACATGAGCGAGTCGGTGGCGCGCCTGAGTGGTGCGACCACCGTGGCTGCATTGACCGACGTGGTGGTGCGTCGCCTGCGCGATTTCACCGGCTACGACCGCGTGATGGTCTATCGCTTCGATCCTGACGGCCACGGCAAGGTGGTGGCCGAGGCGCGTGACCCGCGACTGGACACGCTGATGGGGCACCACTACCCCGCGACCGATATCCCCCAGCGCGCGCGCGACCTCTATCTGCTCAACCGCGTGCGGGTGCTGGTGGATGTGAATGCCCCCGCGGCGGCGCTGCTGCCACGCAATGTGCCCGAACTCGGTGGTGAACTCGACATGTCGCATTGCCGGCTGCGCAGCATGTCGCCACTGCACCTGCAGTACCTGCGCAACATGGGCGTGACCGCCACGCTCGTCGTGTCGCTGGTGCGCGAGGGCAGGCTGTGGGGCCTGGTGGCCTGCCACCATTACCGGCCCAGGCGCCTGAGTGCGCCGCTGTGGGCAGCGGTCGATCTGCTCGGCGAGCTGATCGCCACCCGCATCACGGCGATCGAAAGCTACGCACACACGCAGGTGGCCGTTCAGGTGCGCCGGCTCGAGCAACGCCTGCTCGAGGCCACCTCCACCGAAGGCGACTGGCGCATGGCGCTGTTTCGCAACACGGCGGCGCTGCTGCAGCCGGTCGATGCCGACGGTGCGGTGCTCATGTACGACGGCGAACTGCTCACCGCCGGTGAGGTGCCCTCCACGCCCGAGTTGCGCATGCTGCTGCGCTGGCTGCAGACGCGCGTGAGCGATGGGCAGCTGGCCGACGGCTTGTTCAGCTGCTCGTCCGTGGTTCGCGCCGACCCGGGCCTGGCGGCGCTCACGCCACACGCCGCAGGCGTGTTGGCGGTGCCTTTGTCGGCGGCGCCAGGCGATCTGCTGGTATGGCTTCGAAAGGAGCAGTTGCAGTCCATCACATGGGCTGGCGACCCTCACAAGCCCGTGGTCGGCAACGACCCATTGACGCTGTCACCGCGACGCTCCTTCGCCGCCTGGTCCGAGATCGTGCGCGATACCGCACGCCCCTGGACCGACGCCGAACGCGCGCTGGCGCGGGCGTTCGGTCGCTCGCTTGCCGACATCATCATCCAGGTGAACTGTGTGCGGCTCTTGATCGCCGACCATCAATTGCGGCATATCCGCACCCGGGTGGCCGACGTGCGCAAGGCTTTGCTCGTGGTGGACGAACGCCTGCGCGTGCTGTTCGCCAGCCCCAGCCTGTTCGAGATGGCGGGCCACGAACTGCGACCGGCGCACGAGCTCGACGCGCTGGCGCCCGTGCTCGGCGACGTGCCCGCTCTGCGCGCCTGCCTCATGCGGGTGGCCGAGGACCGTCGCGCGCGCAGCCAGGGCTGGCGCCTGCGCACGCCCAAGGGCGAGCCACTGGAAGTGGCCTTGCGCATCGAGGTGGTGCCGGACCGTGACGGGGCGGTGCTCGGGCACTTCATGGTGTTCGACGATCTCGGCGATGTGCGCCGTGCCACCGAGGCGCGCCAGCGGCTCAACACCGTGCTTGAGCGCAGCCTGCAGCGCGCCCCGGAGTCGTCGGGTGAGGCGGCCGTCACGCCCGACCCGCTGCTGGGTGCGATGCTGGCCAGTGCGCACATGGCCGCGATGGACGTGGCCGATGCCGGCTCGCTGTCGGCGGTCGGGCGTCTGCTGGAGGATGTCGACGCCTCCACGCGCCGCGCCACCCAGCTCTACGAGCGTCTGCGCCGCTTCGGTCCGCTCAACTGATCCCGTTCGCTACCGCCAGTTCGTCGAACAGGCGCAGGTGCTGCGCGAAGGCCCACATCGCCTCGTCCTCGGCCGCATCCGCGGCCAGGCCCTGCGCGGGCAGCGTCGCCAGGCCGCTGCGCATCTGCGCCTTCAGCCGGGCCACGTCGGCGGGGGCGCCGAAATGATGAAACGCGAGTGTTGGCGTGTTTCCCAGCACCCGTTGCAGGATCTGGCCGCCGCTCAAGTCGCCGAGGTGGCGCACGTACACGTGCGCGAGCAGGCGCGCCACGCTGGCGGGCGCTCCGTCGTCCAGACCACGCAGCCGCTCCACGTAGCGTGTGGTGGCGGGCAGCGGTGGGGCAGCGGCCTGCGCGCCCAGGTCGGCGCGCAGCGCAGCGGTGCGGGCGAGTTCGGGGCTCCACACCGTGGCCAGCCAGGGGTGGGTGGCGTGGGCCTCCACCAGGGTTTCCAGCGTGGCATAGACCGGCAGCAACTGCCGCAGCAAGGCCAGGTGGGTGTTGCGATCCGCACCACCGCCGAGCAGCCGGCGCATCAGGGCACTGCGTTCGGCTTCGCGGTGCACGGCGGCCGTGCCGATGCGCAAGCGTTCGGCCAGGGTGGCGGGCTCACTCCCCGCCATCGGCCATGCCGAATCGGCGCAACTTGACGTACAGGCTCTGCCGGGACAACCCGAGCATCTCCGCCGCGGAGGCGCGGTTGTCGTTGGTGAGCTTCAGCGCCGCCTCGATGCACAGCTGCTCGATCAGGTCGGTGGTCTCACGCACGATCTCGCGCAGCGGCACGCGGCCCACGAGCTCGGTCATCTGGTCGGCCGAGCGCGGCAACTCGCGCGCGCCGCCGGTGTCGTTGCCCAGGCGCCGGCCCACATCGCGGATGGCGAACACCATGCACTTTGAATCGCCGTCCGACATGGCCGCCGAGATCTCGACATCGATACCGGCGCCGAACTCGGTGCGCAGCCGCGTGGCGTACAAGCGCACTTCACCACGCTGGCGCAGGTTGGAGATCAGCACGCTCAGATCGAGACGTCCGCGCTCCAGCCAGCGTTCCAGCGAGTCGCCCCGGGCTTGGTCGTCGCTGTGAAGTTGCACCATTTCCTGGAACGCGCGGTTGGTGGTGAGCACCGCGCCGTCGGTGTTGGTCAGCACGAAAGCGTCGGGCGAGTACTCGCCAAGCTGGGCAAGCTGCTCGCGGCGGGGGTCTGGCGCCAGCGCCTTGCCGCTGAGCGGCAGCACGCGCAGCACCATTTGCGCCGTGCCTCCCTGGCGCATCAGGTGCGCGTGCAGGCTCAGGCTGTCGGCACGGCCCGCCATGTGCACGCGACGTGCCTCGGCCTTGCCGGTGGCCTGCAGCTGGGTCAGCATGGTCTGCACCGGCGCGCGGCTGGCCTCGTCGAGGCTGTCGAGCAGGTTCCACTGCGCGCGATGCAGGGACTCGCCGAACAGGCGGTGCGCTGCGCTGTTGGCCTCTTCAAGGCGCAGTGTGTCGGCGTCGAGTACCAGCAGCGCATCGCTCGCGGTCTGGAACAGCAGCCGATGCCGGTTTTCCACGTGGCGCAGTTGCCAGTAGTCCCGCTCCATCGACGCCTGCGCGCTCACCAGGCGCTGCTGCAGGGCTGCGGGCCCGCGCAGGTCGCGACCGAGCACCACCACGGGCTGGCCACGTCGGTTGCCGCCGCGCGCGGGCAGGGGCACGACCACGCAGTCCAGAGGCAGCTCGGGCTGGCCGGCGTACGTATGGTTGATCTGGCGCGGCCTGCCGTCGTGCCGTCCTTCATTCACCTGCTGCAGCAACTCGTCGACCTTGTGCCGGCTTTCGATCGTCACCGCGTCGCGCCAGGTCTTGCCGATCCAGCCGCGCGTGAGCGCGTCGGGCAGCGAATCGTCGCCCTGGGTGACGTCGCGCACCACACCCTTTTCGTCCAGCAGCAGCACCACGTCGGAAGCCGCCGCCAGCAGGCTGGCCACTGTGGTGGCGTCCAGGTCCGCAAGGAAGGTTTGCGGTCGTGCGAGTCGCTTGGCGCGGCTCGCGGACGTGACCTTCGGCATGCGGGTCTTTCGGGAGAGGTAATTCGATTCCGGCGCGTTCACCCGTTGAAGTTTACATCTCTCGTTGTTGGATGAAATTGACAGCCGCCGCGGGCGCAACGGCGGCGTCGTTCAAGGCCAGATCGGCGTCCAGACCTTCGTGCAGAGAAGGCATCTGCGCGAACGCAGCACCGCCAACCATGATGCAGATGCGCGGGTTGCGCGAGGCCTGCCGCACCGCAACCAGGGTGCGCCGCAGTTCCTCGATGTGCAGGCCCGCCGCGAGTGAAAAACCGATCGCGTCGAACGAGAACTTTGCCACGGCGCGCACCGGGTCGGCACTGGTTTCCATGGGGCCGCCGTGCACGTCCCAGCCGGCCTGGCGGAAGAACTCGGCCACCATCAGCAGCCCCAGCGAATGCTGCTCGCCCGGGGCCGGTACCAGCAGCACGCGCCGCCCCTCGCTGGCCGGCAGGGGGCGCGTGTCGCGCGACAGGCCGTTTTCGCGCAGCATCTGCTGCAGCCGCCCGGTGGCCAGGGTGACGTCGGTGAAGCTGCACTTGTCGGCTTCCCACCATTCGCCGAGCAGGCGTGCAGCCGGCGCGATCACATCGAGGTAGAGCGAATCGACCGGCAGACCACGCCGGCGCAGCGCCGCCACGTGCCGCTCGGCAGGTGTCGGATCGGGGTCCAGCAGCAGCGTGGCGAAGACCGTTGGATCGGCGATGTCCGGCGGCAACGCATCAAGATCCGGCTGCACCTGGCGCTGCGGCGCGTGCAGGCCCGGGTGGGCCTGGATCAGCCGCGGAATGATGTTGCTGTTGAGCGCCCGTGTGATCACGTCCGCATGGGCACAGCGCCCGTCGTCGTCATCTGGCGATCGGTGTTGGGGTGCGCGCAGCATGTTCATTTAGATCGTCCTCTCGCCGCGAAATTGCCTCGCTGAGGCACGAACCAGAGGCGAAGGCCAGAGGAATGCGCGATCAGTGTGGAGTCTCACTTCCACCGGTGTCCGCCTTTGCAGGCTTGTCTCCAGGACACCGACATGCCTTTTACCTAGCCGTTGGTCACTCGTCAAAGGAAGCCGACGAGCGTGCGGGGTCGGAATCGGGTGGTGCCATGGTAAATGTCAATCGCGCTGGACGTCAATATCAGTTGACACTTTGGTGTGGCGCAGATAGATTGGGCCGCATGAACCCGACAGTGGCCTCCGCGAAACCGACGACAGCGCTGTACACGCCGGAGCAGCGCGCCCGGCGCGACGCCACGCGATGGACGTTGGTGCAGGGCGTTCTGGCGCCGCTGCAGTTCCTTGTGTTTGCGGTCAGCCTGGGGCTGGTGCTGCGCTACCTGGCCACTGGCGAGGGTCTGGCCTGGGCCAGCGCCTCGGTGGTGGTGAAAACCGGGGTGCTCTACGCCATCATGGTCACCGGCTGCATCTGGGAAAAGGTGGTGTTCGATCGCTACCTGTTCGCACCCGCCTTTTACTGGGAAGACGTGTTCAGCATGGCGGTGCTGGCTTTGCACACCGCCTACCTGGTGATGCTGTGGGACGGGCGGGCCACGCCGCTCACGTTGATGGGTGTGGCACTCGCGGCCTATGCGGCCTACGTGATCAACGCCACCCAGTTCCTGCTCAAGTTGCGCGCAGCGCGCCGACAGGAGACCGCTGCGGCGCCCGGCGCCGCCATGGTCGGGGGCGCGCTGTGAACGCCGTCACCATCCCCATCCGCGCCGACGCCGGCTGCAGCGACGACGTCGTGACCCGCGAGCGCGGCCAGCGCGAGGTGTTCTGCGGTCTCACCGGCATCATCTGGCTGCACCGCAAGATCCAGGACGCCTTTTTCCTGGTGGTCGGCTCGCGCACCTGCGCGCACCTCATGCAGTCGGCCGCGGGCGTGATGATCTTTGCGCAGCCGCGCTTCGGCACCGCCATCATCGAAGAGCGCGATCTGGCCGGTCTGGCCGACGCCAACGAAGAGCTCGACCGCGTAGTAGCGCGCCTGCTCGAGCGCCGACCCGATATCCGTTTGCTGTTCCTGGTGGGCTCCTGCCCGTCGGAGGTCATCAAGCTCGATCTCTCGCGGGCCGCGCAGCGCCTGTCGGGGCAGTACCTGCCGCAGGTGCGTGTGCTCAACTACAGCGGCAGCGGCATCGAGACCACCTTCACCCAGGGCGAGGACGCCTGCCTCGCTTCGCTGGTGCCGCAGATGCCCACCACCGAGGAAGCCAGCCTGCTGGTGGTCGGCACGCTGGCCGATGTGGTGGAGGACCAGTTCGCGCGCCTGTTCCAGGCCATGGGCCTGGGGCCGGTGCACTTCTTTCCGCCGCGCCGCGCAGGTGAACTGCCTGCGGTGGGCCCGGGCACGCGCATGCTGCTGGCCCAGCCCTTTCTGGCCGACACCGCGCGCGCGCTCGAATCGCGCGGCGTGCAGCGCATTGCGGCGCCATTTCCGCTCGGTGTGGAGGGCACGCTGGGCTGGCTGCGCGCCGCAGCAGACGCCTTCGACGTGCCCGCAGCGCGCTTTGACGCCGCCACGCGCACCGCGCACGAGCGTGCCCAGGCCGCGCTGCAGCGCCTGCGCCCTGAACTCGAAGGCCGCAGCGTCTTCTTCTTCCCCGATTCGCAGCTCGAACTGCCGCTGGCGCGCTTCCTGTCGCGCGAGATGGGCATGCGCCTGATCGAGGTCGGCACGCCGTATCTGCACCGTGCGCACCTGGCGCACGAACTCGCACAACTCCCCGCTGGCACCCCGCTGGTGGAAGGCCAGGATGTCGAGCGCCAGCTCGACCGCTGCCGCGCCGCACGACCCGATCTGGTCGTCTGCGGTCTGGGCCTGGCCAACCCGCTCGAAGCCGAGGGCATGACCACCAAGTGGTCGATCGAGCTGGTTTTCACCCCCATCCAGGGCTTCGAGCAGGCGGCCGATCTGGCCGGTCTGTTCGCGCGCCCCTTGCACCGCGCACGCCTGCTGGCGGCCTGACCATGCAGCTCACCCTCTGGACATACGAAGGCCCGCCGCACGTTGGTGCGATGCGCATCGCCACCGCCATGCAGGGCGTGCACTACGTGCTGCACGCGCCGCAGGGCGATACCTATGCCGACCTGCTGTTCACCATGATCGAGCGGCGCGACCGCCGCCCGCCGGTGACCTACACCACCTTCCAGGCGCGTGACCTGGGTGGCGACACGGCCGAGTTGTTCCAGCGCGCCGCGCGCGACGCGGTGGCGCGCTTTGCGCCGCAGGCGCTGCTGGTGGGCGCTTCCTGCACGGCAGAGCTGATCCAGGACGATCCGGCCGGTCTTGCGCAGGCGATGGGCCTGTCGATTCCAGTGATTCCGCTGGAGCTGCCGTCCTACCAGCGCAAGGAAAACTGGGGCGCCAGCGAAACCTTCTACCGCGTGGTTCGCGGCCTTGCGCGTGGTACGCCGCGCCAGACGCCCGTGACCGGGCCGCGCTGCAACATCCTCGGCCCGACCGCGCTGGGCTTTCGCCACCGCGACGACCTGATCGAGGTGCGCCGTCTGCTCGAGGAACTCGGCGTCACGATCAACGTGGTGGCGCCCGAGGCCGCGAGCCCGGCCGACATCGCGCGCCTGGGCGATGCGGACTTCAACGTCGTGCTCTATCCCGAAATCGCCGCCAGCGCCGCGGCCTGGCTGGAACGCACCTTCGCCCAGCCCTGGACGCGGGTGGTGCCGATCGGGCAGGGCGCCACGCGCGAGTTCATCGAAGAGGTCGCTGCGCTGGCCGGCCTCGATGCCGCGCCGCTGCTGCAGCGCCTGCCGCAGCGCGCACGCTGGTACGCCAAATCGGTCGACTCGACCTACCTCACCGGCAAGCGCGTGTTCGTGTTTGGCGACGCCACGCACGCCGTGGCCGCCGCGCGCGTGGCCGCGCACGAGATGGGCTTTGACGTGGTGGGCATCGGCACCTACAGCCGCGAATTTGCGCGCGAGGTGCGCGAGGCCGCCAAGGCGCACGGCTGCGAGGCGCTGATCACCGACGACTACCTGGAGGTCGAGGCGCGCATCGCGTCGCTGCAGCCTGAGCTGGTGCTGGGCACGCAGATGGAGCGCCACATCGCCAAGCGGTTGCGCATTCCCTGCGCCGTCATCTCCGCGCCAGTGCACGTGCAGGACTTTCCCGCGCGCTACTCGCCGCAGATGGGGCCGGAGGGCGCCAACGTGCTGTTCGACAGCTGGGTGCACCCGCTCATGATGGGGCTGGAGGAGCACCTGATCGGCATGTTCCGCGAGGACAGCGAGTTCCACCCCGATGCCGCGCCCTCGCACCTGGGGGGCAGCAGCGCAGCGCCGGCACAGGCACCGGCGCCCGCAGCGGCTGCGCTGGCGATCGAGGCCGTGGCCACGGTGCAACCGGCCGCGAACGCGGACCACGCCACCTGGGGCGCCGATGCCGAGCGCGAGCTGCGCAAGGTGCCGTTCTTCGTGCGCGCCAAGGCGCGACGCAACACCGAGAGCTACGCGCGCGAACGCGGGCTCGCGACCATCACCCTGGAGACGCTCTACGATGCCAAAGCCCACTTCGGCCGCTGAGCCCGGTGCCGGCGCGCCTCGTCTGCGCGTGGTGCTGGTCACCATGGACGGCCACCTTGCTCAAGCGGCCCTGCGGGCCAATGCGGTGTTGCAGCGGCGGGTGCCCGGCGTCACGCTGGGCGTGCACGCCGCTTCGGTGTTCTCGAACGATGCGCGCGCGCTGCAGATCTGCCTGGACGACATCGCGCGGGCCGACATCGTCATCGTCACCATGCTGTTCATGGAGGACCACTTCCTTCCGGTGCTGCCCGCGCTGCGCGCGCGGCGCGACCACTGCGACGCCATGGTGTGCGCCATGTCGGCCGCCGAGGTGATGCGCCTCACACGCATGGGGCGCTTCCGCATGGACACGCCGGCCAGCGGGCCACTGGCGCTGCTCAAGAAGCTGCGCGGACGCGACCGCGAGGCCAGTGGTACCGAGGCCGACAACGCCGCCGACGCCAGCCAGAAGAGCGCCGCCGGTGCGCGCCAGATGAAGATGCTGCGCCGCCTGCCCAAGATCCTGCGCTTCATCCCCGGCACGGCGCAGGACGTGCGCGCCTATTTCCTGAGCCTGCAGTATTGGTTGGCCGGCTCGCAGGACAACGTGCTTGGCATGGTCCTCAACCTGGTGGACCGTTATGCCGACGGCCCGCGCCGCGGCTTGCGCGGCACATTCGACGTGCCGGCGCCGATCGACTACCCCGAGGTCGGCCTGTACCACCCGCGCATGAAGGCGCGCCTGAGCGAGCGCGCGCAAGACTTGCCCGCCGTGGCGCGCACCGGACAGCGCGGCACCGTGGGCCTGCTGGTGATGCGCTCTTATCTGCTCGCCGGCAACACGCGCCACTACGACGGCGTGATCACCGCGCTGGAAGCGCGCGGCCTGCGCGTGCTGCCCGCCTTCGCCACCGGGCTCGACAACCGCCCCGCGGTCGAGGCCTATTTCCTGAAAGACGGCAAGCCCACGATCGACGCGCTGGTCTCGCTCACCGGCTTTTCGCTGGTGGGTGGCCCGGCCTACAACGACGCGCGCGCCGCCGAGGACCTGCTGGCCAAGCTTGATGTGCCGTACCTGGCCGTCAACGCGCTGGAGTTCCAGACCATCGAGGCCTGGGGCGCGTCCGAGCGTGGCCTGCTGCCGGTGGAGTCGACCATGATGGTGGCGATCCCCGAGCTCGACGGTGCCACCGGCTCCATGGTCTATGGCGGTCGCTCCGACGGCAGCGGCTGCACGGGTTGCTCGCACGGCTGCCAGTTCGCGGCCGATGCTGCCTGCGACAACAGTGGCGAGGGCGCCGGCTGCCACGACATGCACGTGTGCGTGGAGCGCGCCGACATGCTCGCCTCGCGCGTGGCACGCCTCATCGACCTGCGCCGCAGCGAGCGCGCGCAACGCAAGCTCGGCATCGTCATCTTCAACTTCCCGCCCAACGCCGGCAACACCGGCACCGCCGCCTTCCTCGGCGTGTTCGAGTCGCTCTTCAACACACTGACTGCCCTCAAGCGCGAGGGCTACGACGTGGCGCTGCCGCGCGATGTGGACGCGCTGCGCGAGGCGCTGCTGCACGGCAACGCCGCGCGTTACGGCACGCCGGTCAACGTACACGCGCGCATTGCGGTGGACGACCACGTTCGGCGTGAGCGCCACCTGGCCGAGATCGAAGCGCACTGGGGCACAGCGCCCGGGCGCCAGCAGAGCGACGGCCAGTCGATCCACGTCTATGGCGAGCGCTTCGGCAACGTGTTCGTTGGCGTGCAGCCCGCGTTCGGCTGCGAAGGCGACCCGATGCGCCTGCTGTTCGAGCGCGGCTTTGCCCCCACGCACGCCTTCTCGGCCTTCTACCGCTGGCTGCGCGAGGACTTCGGCGCCCAGGCGGTGCTGCACTTCGGCACCCACGGTGCGCTGGAATTCATGCCCGGCAAGCAAAGCGGATTGAGCGCCAGCTGCTGGCCCGACCGCCTGATCGGCGACCTGCCCAACGTCTACCTCTACGCCGCCAACAACCCCTCGGAAGGCACGCTGGCCAAGCGCCGTTCGGCCGCCACGCTGGTGAGCTACCTCACGCCGCCGGTGGCGCAGGCCGGGCTGTACAAGGACCTGCTCGATCTGAAAGACCTGCTGGAGCGCTTCCGCAGCCTCGAGCCCGAGGCGCAGGCCGAGCGCGCCGACATCGCGCTCATGGCGCAGGCGCAGGCGGCGGTGCTCGAACTCGCCGAGGCCGAGCCGGCCTGGGGCGACGCTGCCGAGGCGTGCATGGCCGCGCTCGGCGAGCAGGTGCTCGAACTCGAATACACGCTCATCCCGCACGGCCTGCACGTGGTCGGCCGCGCGCCGACCGAGGCCGAAAGCCTGGACACGCTGCAGGCCTGTGCCGAGGCCTCGCACGGCCTGAAGCTGGAGCGCTCGCTGATTGCCGCCGTGCTGGCGGGCGATGCGACAGCCAGTGCCGGCCTGCCGCCCGATCTGGTCGAGGGCCTGCGCCGCATGCAGCGCCAGCTGGCCGAAGACAGCGAAACCACCGGGTTGCTGCGCGCGCTCGATGGCCGTTTCATTCGCCCCGCGCCCGGCGGTGACCTGCTGCGCACGCCCGCGGTGCTGCCCACCGGCCGCAACCTGCACGGCTTCGACCCCTACCGCATTCCCAGTGCCTACGCCGTGCGCGACGGCACGCGCCAGGCCGAGCGCCTGCTGGAACGCTGCCGTGCCGACGGCCTGCCGCAGCCGGCCTCGATCGCCATGGTGCTGTGGGGCACCGACAACCTCAAGAGCGAGGGCGGGCCGATTGCCCAGGTGCTGGCCTTGATCGGCGCGCGCCCACGATTCGATGGCTATGGCCGCCTGGCCGGTGCCGAACTCATGACGCTGGCCGAGCTGGGCCGCGCGCGGGTGGACGTGGTGGTCTCGCTCTCGGGCATCTTCCGCGACCTGCTGCCGCTGCAAGTGAAGCTGCTGGCCGAGGCCGCTTACCTGGCCGCCGCTGCCGAGGACGAGCCGCTCGAACTCAACCCGATCCGCCGCCACGCGCTGGCGCACCAGGCGCAGCACGGCGGTGACCTGGAGACCGCGGCGCTGCGTGTGTTCGGCAATGCCGAGGGCGCCTACGGCGCGCACGTGAGCAGCCTGATCGACAGCAGCCGCTGGGACGAAGGCGACGAACTGGCCGAGACCTTCACGCGCCGCAAGGGCTTCGCCTACGGCCGTGCCGGGCGCCCGCTGGCGCAGCCGCAGGTGCTGCAGAGTGTGCTGTCGCGCGTCGAGCTGGCCTACCAGAACCTCGATTCGGTGGAGCTCGGCGTCACCACCGTCGACACCTACTTCGACACCCTCGGCGGTGTGAGCCGCGCGGTGCAGCGCGCCCGCGGCCCTGGCGCCGAGGTGGCACCGGTTTACATCGGTGACCAGACGCGCGCCGCCGATGGTGGCGGCACGGTGCGTTCGCTCACCGAGCAGGTGGCGCTGGAGACGCGCACCCGCATGCTCAACCCCAAGTGGTACGAGGGCATGCTGGCCCACGGCTACGAAGGCGTGCGCCAGATCGAAGTGCACATGACCAACACCATGGGCTGGTCCGCCACCACCGGCCAGGTGCAGTCCTGGGTGTACGAACAGCTCAGCCAGACCTTCGTGCTCGACCCCGCGATGCGCGACCGCCTGGCCCGCCTGAATCCCGATGCATCGGCGCGCATCGCCAGCCGGCTCATGGAAGCCGTGGAACGCCGATTCTGGGCGCCTGACGGCGCCACGCTGGACGCCCTGCGGCGCGCCGGTGAAGAACTTGAAGACCGCATCGAAGGCGTATACGAAGGAGCTCAGGCATGACATCCACCATCTCGATCCCGATCACCGACCTGCGAGGGCGCAGCGGACGGCGGGACCCGCGCGAAGATGGCGAGGGCAGCGTGCAGGTCGAGCTCGACCCGGACGTGCGCATCGGCACCGCCAAGGTCTTCGCCATCTACGGCAAGGGCGGCATCGGCAAGAGCACCACGTCGAGCAACCTGTCGGCCGCGTTCTCGCACCTGGGCAAGCGCGTGCTGCAGATCGGCTGCGACCCCAAGCACGACAGCACCTTCACGCTCACCAAGAAGATGCTGCCCACCGTGATCGACGCGCTCGAAGCGGTGGAATTCCACTCCGAGGAGTTGCGCGTCGAGGACTTCGTCTTTCCCGGCTACAACGGCGTGCGCTGCGTGGAAGCCGGTGGCCCACCCGCCGGCACCGGCTGCGGCGGTTACGTGGTGGGGCAAACGGTCAAGCTGCTCAAGGAACACCACCTGCTCGACGACACCGACGTCGTGATCTTCGACGTGCTGGGCGATGTGGTCTGCGGCGGCTTTGCCGCGCCCTTGCAGCACGCCGAGCGCGCCATGATCGTCACCGCCAACGACTTCGACTCGATCTTCGCGATGAACCGCATCGTGCAGGCCATCGGCGCGAAGGCCAAGAACTACGGCGTGCGCCTGGGTGGCGTGATCGCCAACCGCAGCGCCGACACCGACCAGATCGACCGCTACAACAACCGCACCGGCCTCAAGCTCGCGGCGCGTTTCCCCGATCTGGACGCGATCCGCCGCAGCCGCCTGAAGAAATCCACCCTGTTCGAGATGGAAGCCAGCGACGAGGTGCGCGCGGTGCAGGACGAATACATGCGCCTGGCCGAGTCGATGTGGCGCGGCGGCGACCCGCTGCCCGCGGTGCCCATGAAGGACCGCGACATCTTCGACCTGCTGGGTTACGACTGATCAAGCGAAGGCCGAACCCATGAACAGCCACACCTACCAGCAGCGCCGCGGGCAGATCGAGACCTACTTCGACCGCACCGCGGTGCAGGCCTGGGCCCAACTCACCTCCGACGCACCGGTGAGCGGCGTGCGCGCCACCGTGCGCGCGGGCCGCGACCGCATGCGCGCCACGCTGCTGTCGTGGCTGCCGCAAGACATGCACGGCCTGCGCGTGCTCGACGCCGGCTGCGGCACCGGCGCGCTGTCGCAGGCCATGGCGCTGCGCGGCGCGCAAGTGCTCGGTGTCGACCTCTCGCCCAACCTGATCCGCCTGGCGCAAGAGCGTGTGCCCATGGATGCCATCGCCGCCGCGGGCGGCCACATCGACTGGCGCGACGGCGACATGCTCGATGCCGCGTTCGGCGAATTCGACTACGTGGTCGCGATGGACTCGCTGATCCACTACCAGGCGCCGGATGTGGTGCGTGCCCTGTCCACCCTGGCGCGGCGCACGCGGCGCGCCATGCTGTGCACCTACGCACCCAGCAGCCCCGCGCTGCAGGCCATGCACGCGGTGGGCAAGCTGTTCCCGCGTGGCGATCGTTCGCCGGCCATCGTGCCGGTGCGACGTGACGTGCTGGACAACCTGTGCGTGGCCGATCCGGTGCTGCGCGCCTGGCGGGCCGAGCGCACGCAGCGCGTGGCCAGCGGCTTCTACACCTCCGAAGCCATGGAGCGGGTGTTGACATGAAGACGGGCGTTGCGCGTTCCCCCTTCGCTGCCTGGTGGCAGCGCGTGGGCACGCGCTGGCTGCCGTTCGCCGACGCCGCGAGCGTCGACCTGCCCATGGGCCGCTTGCTGCGGCTGTCGCTGTTCCAGGTGTCGGTGGGCATGGCGCTGGCCTTGCTCAACGGCACGCTCAACCGCGTGATGATCGTCGAGCTGGGTGTGCCGGCCTGGCTGGTGGCCTTCATGATCGGCCTGCCGCTGGTTTTCGCACCGCTGCGCGCGCTGATGGGTTTCCGCTCCGACCACCACCGCTCGGCCCTGGGCTGGAAGCGCGTGCCCTACATCTGGATGGGCAGCCTGCTGCAGTTCGGCGGCCTGGCCATCATGCCGTTCGCCCTGCTGGTGCTCTCGGGTGGCGGCCACGGCCCGGCACTTTATGGGCAGATCGGTGCGGCGCTGGCCTTCCTGCTCGTGGGCGCCGGCCTGCACATGACGCAGACCGCCGGCCTGGCCCTGGCCACCGACCTCGCGCCCGCGGCCTCACGCCCGCGCGTGGTGGCGCTGCTGTACGTGATGCTGCTGCTCGGCATGGGCGTGAGCTCGCTGGTGTTCGGTGTGCTGCTGGCCGACTACCAGCACATCAAGCTCATTCAGGTGATTCAGGGTGCGGCCTTGCTCACCATGGTGCTCAACGTGGTGGCGCTGTGGAAACAGGAGGCCCGCCAGCCCGCGGCCACGCGCGCCGTGCCGGGGCAGCCCAAGCCGCGGTTTCGCGATGCCTGGCAGCGCTTGATGGCGGGTGGGCAGGCCAGCCGCCTGCTGGTGGCCACCGGCCTGGGTACCGCCGGCTTCAGCATGCAGGACGCACTGCTCGAACCGTATGGTGGGCAGATCCTTGGCTTGCCCGTGGGCGCCACCTCGCTGCTCACCGGTGTCATGGCGGCCGGCGCGCTGTGCGCCTTCGGCTGGGCCTCGCGCTGGCTGCGCCGTGGCGGCAACCCGCACCGCATCGCTTCGATCGGTTGCCTGTTCGGCATCGCCGGCCTCTCCGCCGTGGTGTTTGCCGAGCCGCTGCACTCCGTGGCGGTGTTCGCGGGCGGCAGCTTTGCCATCGGCCTCGGTGGTGGCTTGTTCTCGGTGGCCACGCTGATCGCCGCCATGGGCATGCAATCGCGCGAGCACAACGGCCTGGCGCTGGGCGCCTGGGGCGCGGTGCAGGCCAGCGCCGCGGGCCTGGCCATCGCCGGTGGAGGCGCCTTGCGCGATGGTGTGTCGGCGCTTGCGCAACACGGCTGGTTGGGCAGTGCGCTCACCTCGCCCGCGGTGGGCTACAGCTTCGTCTACCACCTGGAAATCGGTTTGTTGTTCGCCACCCTGGTGGCTGTCGGGCCCCTGGTCCGTCGCGCTGCGGCCGCGCCGGCCGCCCCGTCCGAACGGTTCGGCCTGGCCGAGCTGCCTGGCTAGTTTTTTGAGGAGACAGTTCCATGGAAACAGGTGCCATCACCGGCTACATCGACGTGGCCCAGCTCGTGCTCTACGCCTTCTGGGTGTTCTTCGCGGGGCTCATCTACTACCTCCACCGCGAGAACAAGCGCGAGGGCTACCCGCTGGAATCCGACCGCTCGGGCAGCATCACGGTGCAGGGCTGGCCGCCCATGCCCGGGCCCAAGACCTTCCGCCTGCAGCACGGTGGCACGCGCACCGTGCCCGACCACACCCCATCGCCACAGACGCTCAAGGCCGAGCCGATCGGCCCCTGGCCCGGTGCGCCGCTGCAGCCCACCGGCAACAAACCCATGCTCGATGGCGTGGGCCCCGGCGCCTATGCCGACCGCGCCGACACGCCCGACATGACCTTCGAAGGCACGCTGCGCCTGGTGCCCCTGCGCAGCGACGAGGCCTTCGGTGTTTCGTCGCACGACCCCGACCCGCGCGGCAAGCCGGTGCTCGGTGCCGATGGCGCGGTGGGCGGTACGGTGGTCGATCTCTGGGTGGACCGCTCCGAGATGCTGTTCCGCTACCTCGAGGTGGAACTGAGCGACAAGCGCCGCGTGCTGCTGCCGATCAACTTCACGCGCGTGAGTGACGACGCGGTGCGCGTGAAGTCCATCCTGGGCGAGCACTTCATGGACGTGCCCGGCACCGCGAAGCCCGATGCGGTGACGCTGCTGGAAGAAGAAAAGATCATGGCGTACTACGGCGCCGGCACCCTGTACGCCACGCCCGATCGCCAGGAGCCGCTGCTGTGAGCGGTCACCGCCACACCGCACCCGGGCAGCACGAGCACGAGTTCGAGGCCGCGCATGGCCTGCCCGAAGATCTGCCCGCCGGTGAACGCCTGCTCTGGCAGGGCGCGCCCGACTGGAAGCTGCTGGCCGTGCGCGTGTTCCATGTGCGAGCGATCGCGATCTACTTTGCGCTGCTGTTCGCCTGGCGCGCCAGTGATGTGCTGCTCGACGGCGGCGGTATCGGCCAGGCGCTGCTTGCGGTGGCGCTGCTGTCGCCGCTCGCCCTGGTGGCGCTCGGCCTGCTCGCGGTGCTGGCCTGGCTCAGCGCGCGCACCGCGGTCTACACCATCACCAGCCGGCGCGTGATCCTGCGCATCGGCATCGTGCTCAGCGTCACCTACAACCTGCCGCACCGCCAGATCCACGGCGCCTCGCTGCACGGCGACAGCGCCGGCCGCGGCGACATCGCACTGCAGCTGGCACCGGGCTCGCACATCGCCTACCTGCAGCTGTGGCCGCATGCGCGGCCCTGGCAACTGCGCCGCCCGCAACCGGCGCTGCGCTGCATCCCCGAGGCGGCGCGCGTGGGGGCTTTGCTCACGCAGGCCATCGCCGCGGTGCCGGCCGAGCTGCCGGTGCGCGTGAATGGCGCCGCGCCGGTGCCGCCAGCGCTGCACCCCGGGCACGACGCCGTCACGGCCTGAGGTTTCCCATGACACGCGCCACCACCTTGCCCGCCGCACCCGCCGCCAACTCGCCCCCGGGTGTGGCGTTGTGGGTGCTGGGCGGCTTCTTGCTGCTGGTGCTGGCGGCGGTGCTGCTGGCGCGCCTCACCGGTGTGGGTGCGCCGCGCGCCGAAGTGCCAGCCACCACCTGGGTGGTGGCTTACACCTTCCATGACCGTGCCGACGGCGGCATCGACGTGCGCCGCGCCAGCGACGGCGCCTTCGTGCACGGCGTGGCGCCGCAGAGCAACGGCTTTCTGCGCGGCACGCTGCGCGGCCTGGCGCGCGAGCGCCGCCTGCGCGGCATCGGCCCCGAACAGCCAGTGCAACTGGCGGGCCTGGCCGACGGCCGCCTGATGTTGATCGACCCGGCCACCGCATGGCGCGTCGATCTGAGCGCCTTCGGCCCCACCAACGCCGCCGCCTACGCGCCCCTGTTGCCCGGGGCGCCCCTCGCACCGTCTGCGCCAAACCGATGAGGAGACCGACATGACCACCGACATGAGCATCGACACCAAGGCCCGCGCCCCCAACGAGGCCACCGAAACCGCGCTGCGCAACACCATGCTCACGCCGCGCTTCTACACCACCGATTTCGCGGCGCTGGAGAAGCTGGACATGACGCCGGTGCGCGCCGAGTGGGACGCGATGATGGCCGAGTTCCGCGCCGACTCGAACACCGACCACTTCCAGCGCCCGCCCGAGCTCGCGGGCAACCACCAGCCGCTCGACCCCGAGCTGCATCGCGAATTCCTCGACTTCCTCATCAGCTCGTGCACCTCGGAGTTTTCGGGCTGTCTGCTCTATGCCGAGATCCGCAAGCGGGTCGAGAACCCCGACATCAAGGAACTCATGGCGCTGATGGCGCGCGACGAAAGCCGCCACGCAGGCTTCATCAACCAGTGGCTCAAGGATTTCGGCATCGGCGTCGACCTGGGCTTTCTCGCCAAGGCCAAGAAGGCCACCTTCTTCAAGCCCAAGTTCATCTTCTACGCCACCTACCTGTCCGAGAAGATCGGCTACGCGCGCTACATCACCATCTACCGCCAGATCGAGCGCCACCCCGAGCGCTGCTTCCACCCGATCTTTCGCTGGTTCGAGCGCTGGTGCAACGACGAATTCCGCCACGGCGAGGCCTTCGCGCTCATCATGCGCGCACAGCCGAATCTGCTGCGCGGTGGCAACAAGCTCTGGATCCGCTTCTTCCTGCTCGCGGTCTACGCCACCATGTACGTGCGCGACCACACGCGCCCGGCCATGCACCAGGCGCTCGGCATCGACCCCACCGAGTACGACTACGAGGTGTTTCGCATCACCTCCGACATCACGCGCCAGGTGTTCCCGCTGATGCTCGACATCGACCACCCGGCGTTTCGCGCCGGCATGGAGCGCCTGCGCGTGCTCGGCATGGCGGCCGAGGCGGCGCAAGCGCGCGGGGGCTGGCTGGCGCCATTGCGGCGCGCGGCCTGTGGTGTGGGTGCGGCCATCACCTTCGCGCGGCTGTACTTCATCCCCACGGTGCCGAACGAGCTGCCGCGCGAGATGCGCATGGCGCCCACCTGGTGAGCCCGGCTCACGCATGCCACTGACCCCGCACCGGCCCAGGCCATGACGCTCTACGTCTACCCGGTGCTTTATGTGCTGCTGCTGTGGTGGTTCAGCACCGGGCTGATCCTCTACCTCAACGGCCTGCCGCGCTGGACGCACAAGTGGACGCTGATCGGCGCGAGCTTCTTTCTCTTCCTCGGCGCGCTCTGCTTGTACGCCTCCAGCGACGACGTGCGCATCACCGGCGCCTACCTGGGCTTCACCGGTGCGCTGCTGGTCTGGGCCTGGCAGGAAGTTGCATTCCTGCTCGGCACCGTCACCGGCTCGCGCCGCGTGCCCTTGCCGGCCGACGCCCACGGCTGGCGGCGTGCGCTCTACGCATGGCGCACCGTGTGGCACCACGAGATGGCTTTGCTCGTGCTTGGCCTTCTGGTGTACGCCCTCACGCAAGGTGGCGAGAACCTCACGGGCTGGTGGAGCTTCTGCGTGCTTTACGTGATGCGCCAGAGCGCCAAGCTCAACCTGTTCCTGGGCGTGCGCAACCTGGCCGAGTCCTTCCTGCCGCCGCACCTGACCTACCTGCAGACCTACTTCCGCCGGCGCAACATGAACGCGTTGATGCCCTGGTCGCTGCTGCTCGGCGGGCTGGCGGCCGCGGGCCTGTGGCACCTGGCGCTGCAGCAGCCGCTGGAGCCCATCGACGCCAGTTCGCGCGTGTTCGTGGCCATGCTGCTCACGCTGGCCGTGCTGGAGCACGCCTTCATGGTCATGCCCATGCCGTCGGACGGCCTGTGGGCCTGGGGCCTGCGCTCGCGCGAGGCCGCCGGGCGGGAAGAGGGCCGCTGAACCGCGTCAAGCTGTCAATCCCGGTTGACAATCCCGCTTGACGGTTCAGAATCGTCAACATTGATTGACACCGGGGTTTCGCATGGCTCACGCCTTTCCTTTTTCGGCCATCGTCGCCCAGGACGAGATGAAGCTCGCCATCCTCATCTCGGTCATCGACCCCAGCCTCGGCGGCGTGCTGGTGCTGGGCGACCGCGGCACCGGCAAATCCACCGCGGTGCGCGCGCTGGCCGCGCTGCTGCCCCCCATGAAAGCCTTGCGCGGTTGCCGCTACGGCTGTGACCCGGACGACCCGCGCGGTGGCTGCGAGGAATGCAACGCGCGCCGCACGGACGCCAAACCCAAGACCGACCTGGTGCCCGTGCCGGTGGTGGACCTGCCCCTGGGCGCCACCGAAGACCGCGTGGTCGGCGCGCTCGATCTCGAACGTGCGCTCTCGCAAGGCGTGAAGGCCTTCGAGCCCGGCCTCCTGGCGCGCGCCCACCGCGGCTTTCTCTACATCGACGAAGTCAACCTGCTGGATGACCACCTGGTCGATCTGCTGATCGACGTGGCTGCGTCGGGCGAGAACGTGGTCGAGCGCGAAGGCCTCTCGGTGCGCCACCCCGCGCGCTTCGTGCTGGTGGGCAGTGGCAACCCGGAGGAGGGCGAGCTGCGCCCGCAACTGCTGGACCGCTTCGGCCTGTCCGTCGAGGTGCACACGCCGCAAGACCTTGACACGCGTGTCGAGGTTGTCAAGCGCCGCGACGATTTCGAGCGCGACCCGCAGGCCTTTGTGGCGCATTGGCGGCGCGAGGACGACGCGCTGCGCCGGCGCATCGTGGCCGGGCGCAAGCGCCTGCAGTCGGTGGAAGTGCCCGAGGCCACGCGCCAGAGCGCCTCGCGCCTGTGCATGGCGCTCGGCGCCGACGGCCTGCGCGGTGACCTCACGCTGATCCGCGCCGCGCGCGCACTCGCGGCGCTCGATGGCGACGCATCGGTGGAGTGCCGCCACCTGCGCCGCGTGGCGCCGGCCGCGCTGCGCCACCGCTTGCGCCGCAACCCGCTGGACGACGCCGGCTCCACCGTGCGCGTGGAACGCGCGGTGGCGGAGCAACTGCCCGCCTGATGAGAGTCGACCTGCAATGACCCGCGACCCGCCCGCCGCCACCGCGCCGGACACCGAGGCCGCGGCCCACGCCATGGCCCACGCCGCCGCGCTGCTGGCGGTGGACCCGGCGGGCCTGGGCGGCGCTTGCCTGCGCGGCCCCGCGTGCGCGCTGCGGCAGGCCTGGCTGGACCGCGTGCGCGTGCTGCTGCCCGAGGCCACGCCCTGGCGCCGCGTGCCCCTGCACATTCAAGACGCCGAATTGCTGGGCGGCCTGGACCTGGGCGCCACGCTGCAAGCGGGCCGCCCCGTGGCGCGCGACGGCGTGCTCGCGCAGGCCAACGGCGGCCTGGTGCTGCTGCCCATGGCCGAGCGCCACACGCCCGGCCTGCTGGCGCGGCTGCACCACGTGCTCGACACCGGCCACCTGCCCACCACCCGAAACGAACCGACCACCGAACGCCGCGCCAGCCTTGGCGTCATCGCGCTCGACGAAGGGCTGGACGAAGACACCGCCATTGCCGCCGGCCTGGCGGACCGCCTCGCCTTGCGGCTGGACCTGAACGCCACCACCGACGCGAGCCTGACCGCAGCACTCAACGCGCTGCCCTGGACGCGCGAGGACGTGGCCGATGCGCGCGTGCGCCTGCCCGGCGTGACGCTGCCCGCCGCGCTGGTGGAAGCCGTGTGCGCCACCGCCCTGGCGCTGGGCATTGATTCGCTGCGCGCGCCGCTGCAGGCCCTGCGCGTGGCGCGCGTGGCCGCGGCGCTGAGCGGGGATGCAGAACCCGGCACCGAACACGCGGCACTGGCCATGGCCCTGGTGCTGGCCCCACGCGCCACGCGCTGGCCCACCACCACGAGTGAGGCGCCCGCCGAGGCCGAGGAACCAACACCCGAACCCGCCGAGCCACCGCCGCTGCCCGAATCGAACCTGACGCCGCCCGACGCCGAACCGCCCAGCGACGACAACGGCCCGAGCGAACTGCCCTCGCTGGAAGATGTGCTGCTCGCCGCGGCCCGCGCCGCCATCCCGCCCGGCCTGCTGGCGCAACTCATTGCTGCTGCTGGCCGCTCGGCGCGCGCACGCGGCGCGGGTGGCCGCGCCGGCAAGGCCACGCAGCAGTCGCCACGTGGCCGCCCGCAGGGCGCGCGCCGCGGCACGCCTGGCGGCAGCCTGCGGCTCAGCCTCATCGACACCATGCGCGCGGCCGCGCCGTGGCAGCGCGTGCGCGCGGCGTCGGCCACGGCCCCCGCCGAGGGCGCCCCGCGCGTGCGCGTGCGCCCGGAAGACTTTCACGTCGTGCGCCGCCGCCAGGTGCGCCAGACCACCACGCTGTTCCTCGTCGACGCCTCGGGCTCGTCCGCGCTGCATCGCCTGGCCGAGGCCAAGGGTGCGGTGGAACTGCTGCTGGCCGATTGCTACGTGCGGCGCGACCGCGTGGCGGTGCTGGCGTTTCGCGGCACCGCGGCCGAACTGCTGTTGCCCCCCACGCGTTCGCTCGCGCGCGCCAAGCGCAGCCTCGCCGGCCTGCCCGGTGGTGGCGGCACGCCGCTGGCCACCGCACTCACCGAGGCCGGCACGTTGATCGACACGCTGCAGCGGCGTGGCGAGGCGCCGCAAGTCGTGCTGCTCACCGATGGCCGCGCCAATATTGCGCTCGATGGAACACCAGGCCGCGAACGCGCCACCAGCGACGCGCTGAGCGCCGCACGCCGCCTGCGCGCCGGCGGTGTGGCCGCGCTGGTCATCGACACCTCGCCGCAACCCATGCCCCAGGCCCGCACCCTGGCCGACGCACTCGGCGCCACCTACCTGCCGCTGCCGCACGCGGGCTCGGACACGCTCTCGCGCGCGGTGCGCGGCGTGCAGGCCGGCGTGCGCGACGCCGCACCGCGGCGCGGCTGACCCGCGCCCATGAACGACGGCGCACCGCAATGGGAGCGTGACGGCGCGGACTGGCCGCACCGCGAACGCAGCCGCTTCGTGGACGCAGCAGGCCTGCGCTGGCACGTGCAGCAATGGCCGGCGCGCGAAGGCGTGCCCGTGCCTGCGCCCACCGTGCTGCTGCTGCACGGCACCGGCGCGGCCACGCACTCCTGGCGCGGCCTGGCGCCGCTGCTCACCGACCACGCCGAGGTCATCGCCATCGACCTGCCGGGCCACGGCTTCACCAGCGTGCCCGCGCCAGCGCAGCGCAACACCCTGTTCAGCCTGCCCGGCATGGCCGCCGCAGTAGCCGCGCTGCTGCAGGTGCTGCAGCGCCAGCCCGCGCTGATCGTGGGCCATTCGGCCGGCGCGGCCGTGGCGCTGCAGATGGTGCTCGACACCCCGTTGCGCCCGCGCGCCGTGGTCGGCCTCAACGCCGCGCTGCTGCCCATGGGCGGCCCGCTGTGGCCGCTGCTCTCGTCGTCGGCGAAATGGATTGCGGGCAACGACTGGGTGGCGCGCAGCCTGGCGCGGCGCGCGCAACAACCCGCGGTGGTGCAACGCGTGCTGGACGGCACCGGCTCCCGCCTGGACGAGCACGGCACCGCGCTCTACACCCGCCTGGTGCGCTCACCCACCCACGTGGCCAGCACCCTGGCCATGATGGCCAACTGGAACCTGCAACCCCTGCTGGCCCGCCTGCCGGAGCTGCAAACCCCGGTGCAACTCGTGGTCGCCGAAGCCGACCGCACCGTGCCCCCCTGGCAGGCCCGCCACGTCTGGCAAAAGCTGCCCCCCGCGGTGCGCGAACCGCTGGTGTCGCTGCCAGGGCTGGGGCATCTGGCGCATGAGGAGGCGCCGGAGCGGGTGGCGGAAATCCTGCAGAAAATCTCGCACGAAGCAGTCAATGAATCAGCCTATTAGTTGAAGTAAGCGTTTCAAATCATTGATTTACGACGGAATCAATCTCGCACATAATCTCGCACGAAAAGGTGCCAGATTTGCCGCCCACCATCGCCCACTACGACGCCCCCCACCAGTTCGAGCCGCTGCTCCCTGGTGCGGCCCAACTCGCTCCGCTGCTGGAGCGCGCGGCCGACGTGATCGCGGCCTGCGCCAGCCTCAACGGCGCGGTGGCCCTGGGCCCGCAGGCCGAACTGCGCATCCTGTTGCGCAAGATGAATTCGTTCTACACGAATCTCATCGAAGGCGAGCACACACGCCCCTCCGACATCGACCGCGCGCTCGCGAAAGACTTCTCTGCCGACCACGACGTCGCCCGCAAGCAGCGGCTGGCCGTGGCGCACATCCAGGTCGAAGCTGAATTCGAGGCCGCGCTGGACGCACGCGAACGCGGCCCCGGCCAGCAAGACCCCTGGCTCTATCAATCCGACACACTGTGCAGCCTGCACGCGGCGTTGTTCAAGAACCTACCGCCGCAAGACCGCGTGCTCAAGGACGGCTCGTTCATGGAGCCCGGCCAATTGCGCCAGCGGCAGGTGGCCGTGGGCCGGCACGAGGCACCGCTGCACACCGCGGTCCCTGCCTTCCTGCAGCGCTGGGGCGAGGTGTATGCAGGCGCCCGCCGAGGCGAAGCCACCCTGGTGGCCATCGCCGCCGCGCACCACCGGCTGGCCTGGGTCCATCCGTTTCTGGACGGCAATGGCCGCGTGAGCCGGCTCCACACGCACCTGTGCCTGCACGCCACCGGCCTCACCAAGGGCCTGTGGTCTCCGCTGCGGGGCTTTGCCCGATCGCAGCAGCACTACCGCGCCTTGCTGGCCGCCGCCGACGAACACCGCCGCGGCGATCTCGACGGCCGCGGCAACCTCTCCCAGGCCGCGCTCGTCGAATGGATCGACTACGTGCTGACCACTTGTCTGGATCAGGCGCGCTTCATGGCCACGAAGCTCGACACCGGCACGATGAAAGACCGCATCGCGGCCTGCCTGCATTACGAAGAAGCCGTGGTGGGGCAGGGCGTCGGCCCCGCGGCCTTGCTGCCGCTGCATCACCTGTTCGTGTCGCAAAGCGAACTGGCCCGCGCCGACTTCAAGACCATGACCGGCCTGGGCGAACGCAAGGCCACGCAGCTGCTGTCTGACTTGCTGAGGGAAGGCTTCCTCAAGACCGATTCCGCCTACGGGCCCGTGCGCTTCGGCATCCCGAGCCGCGCGCTGCGCTTCTACTTTCCAGCGCTGTGGCCGGAGGCGGAAGAGGATCAGGTGTTGATGGTGAGGGAGACGCCGCCTGCGGCGTGGGGGGCGCTTTCACGGCGTCGACCGGCGAAGCGGGCTAACTGACTCCATTCAGCCGTTCAAAACGAGACGCTACTAGTCGGTAAGGGCAAACAAATTCGAGAGCTACAAAGGAGGGCAACATGTCTTTGTCAAGAACAAAGGAGCGGTTAATCCACTTGCTTGGGCAGAGAGATAACAGGGTCGTCGCGCTCTCGGGCAAGTGGGGTACTGGTAAGACCAACCTGTGGAATGAGGTCAAGGATGAATCGGACGACGAGAAGGTCAAGAAGGCCCTCTACGTGTCGCTGTTTGGCCTCTCGAGCGTCGATCAGGTCAAGCGAAAGCTGATCGAATCCGCTATTCCGGGCGTCGAATCACACGGTGGCCTGTTCGACGGTATCAAGAGCCTCTTTAACGCAGGTATGACCGCCGCCTCGCAGCATTACAAGGCGATGGCCGCCCTCAAAGACCTTAACGTGTTGTTGATGGCACCGGCGGTGCTTGGAGACAAGTTAGTGGTGGTCGACGACATCGAGCGTAAGCACTCGAAGCTCGGCATCGACGAGGTCTTGGGCTTTATTGACGACTACTCCAAGCAGTTCCGCGTTAGGTTCGTCTTAGTGCTGAACGACGATCAACTAGCTACGGACCCCGATCAGGCAAAGCTATGGGTGACCTTTCGCGAAAAGGTGATCGACGAGGAGGTCAGGTTGTCTACCTCTCCAGAGGAGGCCTTCTCTATTGCCATCAAGCTGACGCCATCGAAATATGCGGAGGCTCTGGGACGAGCAATTACTGTCTGTGGACTCACCAACATCCGCATAGTAGGCAAGGTGGTAAGGACTGCCAACCAGATCCTTGCTGACCGAGATTTGGACCAAGCGATCCAGGAGAGAGTGGTGCCGTCGATCGCCCTGTTTTCCGCGATTCACTACCGCGGCATCTCAGACGGACCCGACTTCCGGTTCGCTCTGAACGTGGCGAATCCAGACTGGATGCATTTCGGCCGCGACAAGAATGCAGAGCCCACCGAGCAGGAGAAGCGTGAGGACCGCTGGCGCTTGCTGATGCATGAGCTTGGTATCTACGGTTGCGATGAGTTCGAGAAGTTGCTCGTCGAATTTTTAGAGTCTGGGCTTTTCGAGGTTGAACGGGTGCGGGACATCATCGATCGGTACGTCGGCGAGACGCTGGGATTGCAAGCTAGGCAGACGGTGCGCGATTTCTTGAACCGCGCGTTTTGGGACCATCAGATGAGCGATGCCGATCTGCTTGCGGAGGCTAGCAAATTTCCTGCCATCGCCGAGTTACTGGATCCCTATGTCGCGACCCAACTCTTCGGCACTCTCTCCGAGCTTCCCGAAGGGCGGGAGCTTGGCCAATCGATTATCGACTCGTGGGTAGCCGCCTTCCAAGCGAAGGATCACCACGATATCCAGGACGACAACCCCTTCAACAACCCGATCCATCCTGACATCAAAGCTGCGTTCGATGCTGCTAAGGAGCGCACCGAAGCTAGTGCGACAGTGGTCGACGCCTGCATCGCCATCATCGAAAACAGCGGGTGGGGCACGCTTCAAGAGGTGACCATGAGGCGGGCTACTGCCGCAGATTTTGAAGCCGCTATTCGAGGCATGGACATAAACACGCTGCGTCGATTCATGCCGCGGATGATCGATATGCGCCTTCAACGGGCGAACTACGACGTTCATTTCGGTTCGGCGACTCAACACTTTATTGACGCCTGCCGCACGATTTCAAACGACTCGAAATCCCCTCGGCTGGCTGCGTTGATCAAAAAGCTATTCGCTGGGACCGCGTTGGCAGTGGAACTCAACCCGCCACCAGCGGCAAAAGCCGAACATGCCGCAAACGCTGGCTAGCTGGAACCTCAAACGGGCGACCTGCACTTTTTGGACTTCTCAGTCCGGTCTCAAGCGGTCCTCAACCCCTCACCGCTTCACCGTCCCCACCACCAGCGCCACTCCATCGGCGCCAGCCTTCACCCCCACCGGCCCCGCCACCAGGTCCCCCGCCTGTGCGCGGGCTTCGCCGGTGTGGGACACGAGCACTTCCACCTCCAGCGCATCGCCCGCGGCCCAGCGGGCGGTGGGGGTCATGGCGTCGCTGGTGTCGAGGGTGAAGCGCAGGGGCAGTTCGGCCACGCGGTGGCGGCGCACGGCCAGGGGCATGCGGGGGGCGGTGCCTTGGTGGGCGGCGCGCACGATCACGAAGACGGTGGCTTCGGGCCTTGCATTGGCGGCGAGGTCGGTGGCCAGTTCGGGGGCGAGTTGCACGGTGCCCGAGATGGCGGTGGCCGGGTTGGCGGCGCGGGCGCCTTCGGCTTCGGCGGCCTTCATGCTGCGGTCAAGTTCCTGGGCGAAGGCGCTGTCGGCGGGCAGCAGCGCGCGGGCGCGGGCCCACAGGCGGTGCGCTTGCGTGGCTTCGCCGCGGTCGAAGGCCAGGCCGCCGGCGATGGCCAGGGCCTTGGGGTGGTTGGGGGCCAGTTGCAGGGCGCGTTGCACCAGGCGTTCGGCTTCGCCGTCTTGGGCGCCGTGGGCCACCAGGTAGAGGTCTGATCGGTCCACCAGCCATTGGGGCACGTCGGGCCGGCGCGCGAGGGCGCGGCCGTAGGCTTGTTCGGCCTCGGCAAAGCGTTGCAGGCCGGCTTGCAGTTGCGCAAGCCAGACCCAGGCTTCGGCGCTGCCGGTGTCGGCCGCTGTGCCGGCGGTGGCGCTGTTGTCGGCCTGCGTGAGTTGCGCGGCGAGTTGCGCCACCATGGCTTCGGTCTGGGCGCGCGTGCTGTCTTCGGGCGCGGTGGCGGTGAGTGTGCTGGCCGCCATGGGGTTGCCGGTGAGGGCGTACACCAGCACCGCCACCAGGGGCAGCGTCATCAGCAAGGCCATGTGCTGGCCGCGTGCGGGTGGGGTTGACGTGGTTGGCGCGCGGTGCGCGCGGTGCGCGCGCTGCAGCGTTGCGGGCGCGGGTGTGTCTTCTTCTACCAGGCGCTGCAGCAGTTCCTCGCGCACCGATTGCAGGGCCTCGGTGCTCAGGCGGCCTGCGGCCTGTTCGGCCTGCAGCTCGCGCCACTGTGCGCGCAGCAGATCCGCGCTGCCCGCATCGGTGGGCGCGGCCGGTGCAACTCCGGCGCGCCGCAACGCGTGCCACAGCGGCCATAACGCGGCGCTCATCAGGGCCGCGCAGGCCAGGGCCAGCAGCGCGAGCGATGCGTTCATGGGTTGTGTCCTTCCACACGTTCTTCGAGCAGCGCCAGTGCGCGCGCGCGCCGGGTTGGGTCCATGGCAACGCTGTCGTCAGCGGGCGCGTGGGCGTTGCGCCGCAGCCGGCGCCACAGCAGCCCACCGCCGATCAGCAGCAGCGCAAACGGGCCCCACCACAGCAGCGCGGTGCGCCAGCCCAGCGGCGGGCGGTAGAGCACGAAGTCGCCGTAGCGCTCGGTCATCCAGGCCATCACCTCGGCCTCGCTGCGGCCTTCGCTGAGTTGTTGTCGGATGCGGGTGCGCAGGTCCACCGCCAGGTCGGCGGTCGACTCGGCCACGGTCTCGTTCTGGCACACCAGGCAGCGCAGCTCGTGCGCGAGCGCCATGGTGCGCGCCTCGATCGCCGGCTCGGCCAGGGTCTCGGGCGTGCGCGCGCTGGCGGTGGCGCAGGCCAGCAGCAACAAGGCAATGAGCCCCGCGCGGACAACAGCGCGTGTCGGTTCAGCCATCGAGTTGCTCCAGCATCGGCAGGATGGTGTTGCGCAGCACCTCGGGCGTGAGTGCGCCGGTGTGCTTGTGCCGCACGCGGCCCTGCGCGTCGATCACGTAGGTCTCGGGCACGCCGTACACGCCCAGGTCCAGGCCCAGCGTGCCTTGCGGGTCGAACAGCGAATCGCGGTAGGGGTTGCCGTGTTGCGCGAGCCAGCGCCGCGCGGCCTCGGGCTTGTCCTTGTAGTTCAGGCCGATGACGGGCACCTTGCCCTCGCGCGCCAGCGCCACCAGCACCGGGTGTTCGGCCTGGCAGGCCACGCACCACGAGGCCCACACATTGAGCAAATGCGCCTGGCGCGGCAGGTCGCGCGGGCCCAGGGTGCGCGCCGGGTCGGCCAGGGTGGTGAGGCCGAAGGCGGGCAGTGGCCGGTCGATCAGGGGCGAGGGCACCTCGCGCGGCTTGAGGCCGAGGCCCGCACCCAGCAGCGCGAGCAGCAGCACGAACAGGGCCAGTGGCCACCAGGCGCGTTTCATGTGGACCCCAGTGGCGGCAGTGGCCGCGCAATCGATGGGTCGGGCACAACGGCGCTCACGGCGGCCACGGCTACGGGCGTGGCGCCGGCTGCGGCGGGCAAGGGCGCTGCCGCGCGCGCAGCCACCACACGGTGCCGCCGCGAGGCCACCGCCAGCAGGCCGCCCGCGGCCATCAACAGGCAACCGAACCAGATGGCGTTCACCAGCGGCTTGTGGTGCACGCGCAGGCCCCAGCTGCCGTCGCCCAGCGGTTCACCGAGCGCCACGTACAGGTCACCGCTCGGGCGGCGGTGGATGGCGACCTCGCTCATGGTGGAGCCGCTCGCGTCGTACACGCGCCGTTGCGGGCGCAGCGTGGTCACGGGTACGCCGTCGCGCGTCACGTCCACCGTGGCCTGCAGCGCGCGGTGGTTGGGGCCGCGTACGGCTTCCAGCGTGCTCAGCGTGAAGCGGTGGCCCGCGAGTTCGATGTGCTCACCGGGCGCCAGGCGCACGTCGCGCTCGGTTTGCAGCGCGCTCACCATGGTGACGCCAGCAATGAACACCGCAATGCCCAGGTGCGCGAGCAGCATGCCGTAGTAGCTGCCGCTCTGTGCGCGCGCACGCGCCCACCAGCCCGGGGCCGGGTGCTGGCGCAGGCGCTGTACCAACTGCCACGCGGTACCGAAGCCGATCCACGCCGACAGGCCGATGCCGAGCGCGAACATGGGGCTCAGGTGGCCCAGCCACACCGGCAGCAGCACCGCGGCGCCCAGCGCCAGCAAGGCCACGCCGCGCAACTGCAGGCCGAGGTCGATCAAGCGGTCGCTGTGCCAGCGCGCCAGCGGCCCCACGCCCATCAGCAGCAGGGCGGGCACCATCAGCGGCACGAACACGGCATTGAAGTACGGCGGCCCCACCGAGAGCTTGCCCATGCCCAGCGCGTCCACCACCAGCGGGTAGAGCGTGCCCAGCATCACCGCGGCCGTGGCCACCAGCAGCAGCAGGTTGTTGACCAGCAGCATGGCCTCGCGCGAGACCGGGCCGAAGCCGGGCGCGCGCGCGGCGCCGGGCGCACGCCATGCAAACAGCGCCAGTGAGCCGCCCACCACACAGGCCAGCAGCACCAGGATGAACAGGCCGCGCGTGGCGTCGGTGGCGAAGGCGTGCACCGAGCTCAGCACGCCCGAGCGCACGATGAAGGTGCCCAGCAGCGAGAGCGAGAACGCCGCGATGGCGAGCAGCACCGTCCAGGCTTTGAAGGCGCCGCGCTTTTCCGTGACGGCCAGCGAGTGCATCAACGCCGTGGCCACCAGCCAGGGCATGAAGGACGCGTTCTCCACCGGGTCCCAGAACCACCAGCCGCCCCAGCCGAGTTCGTAGTAGGCCCAGAAGCTGCCGAGCGCGATGCCCAGCGTGAGGAAGCTCCAGGCCACGCCCGTCCATGGCCGCGACCAGCGCGCCCACGCGGTGTCGAGCCGGCCCGCGAGCAGCGCCGCGATGGCGAACGCAAACGCCACCACCAGACCCACGTAGCCCATGTAGAGCAGGGGCGGGTGCAGCACCATGCCCGGGTCTTGCAGCAGGGGGTTGAGGTCCAGCCCCTCAGCGGGCGGCCGGGCCAGGCGCGCAAAGGGGTTGGAGGTCAACAGCGTGAACAGCAGGAAGCCGACGCTGATGAGGCCCATCACGCCGAGCACGCGCGCGCGGGTTTCGGCGTCCAGGCCCTTGGAGCGCCACGCCACCGCGGCCGTCCAGCCGGCCAGGATGAGCGTCCACAGCAGGATCGAGCCCTCGTGGTTGCCCCACACCGCGGTGATGCGGTAGATCAGCGGCAGCCGCGTGTTGGAGTGCTCGGCCACCAGCTGCACGCTGAAGTCGCTCTGGATGAAGGCGGCGGTGAGGCAGCCGTAGGCCACCAGCAGCGCCGCGCCTTGCGCGTACGCGGCGGGGCGGTCCAGCGCCATCCAGTCGGCGCGGCCCTGCGCAGCGCCGGCCAGCGGCCAGATGGCCTGCACCAGGGCGAGGGCCAGCGCGAGGGCGAGCGCGAAGTGCCCGATCTCGGCGGTCATTGCGGACGTGCCTCTTTCAGGGCCGCGGCGGCTTCGGGCGGCATGTAGTTCTCGTCGTGCTTGGCCAGCACCTGCTCGGCCACGAACACGCCGTCGGCGCCCAGGCGGCCTTGCGCCACCACGCCCTTGCCCTCGCGGAACAGGTCGGGCAGCAGGCCGGTGTAGACCACCGGCACTTGGTTCACCTCGTCGGTGATCACGAAGCGCATCTGCAGGCTGCCGCCGTCGCGCACCACGCTGGCCGGTTGCACCAGGCCGCCGACGCGGAAGGCGCGGTCGGCCGGCGCGGCGCGCGCGGCCACCTGCGTGGGGCTGTAGAAGAACACCATGTTGCTGCCGAAGGCCTTGAGCACCAGCGCGCTGGCGCTGCCGAGCGCGCCGAGGCCGAACAGCACCACCAGCAGGCGTTGGTGGCGGCGCTTCATGTCGGGTCTCCCGCCAGCCCGGCGCGGGTCAGCGCGCGGCGGCGCCGCTCGAGCAGCAGCACCTCGCCCGCAATCACCAGCGCGCACATGCCGACCGAGCCCCAGACATAGAAACCGTGGCCGTTCAGGTGCAAGAGATCCAGGAATGTGTTCATGTGGCCTCCGTTTCGCGCTGCGCCCAGGCGGTGTGCGCCTCGCGCTCGCGCAGCAGCACGCGCAGCCGCAGCAGCGCCACCGCGATGGCGTAGCACCAGAACGCCGCCACCATCAGCAGCATGCCCAGCAGCATCGGCGTGGCCATGCTGGGCGCCTTGTCGATCGTGACCGTGGCGCCCTGGTGCAGGGTGTTCCACCACTTCACCGAGAAATAGATGATCGGGATGTTGACCACGCCCACCAGCGCGAGCAGGGCGCTGGCGCGGTCGGCGCGGCGCGGGTCTTCGATGGCGGCGTGCAGCGAGATCACGCCGAGGTAGAGGAACAGCAGCACCAGCTCGGAGGTGAGCCGCGCGTCCCACACCCACCAGGTGCCCCAGGTGGGCTTGCCCCAGAGCGCGCCGGTGAACAGCGCGAGGAAGGTCATGAGCGCGCCGGTGGGCGCGAGCGCATGGGCCATCATGGCCGAGATGCGCGACTGAAACACCAGGCCCACCGCGGCCCACATGGCCATGGCCACGTAGATCAGCATCGACATCCAGGCCGCGGGCACGTGCACGTAGATGATGCGGTAGGCCTCGCCTTGCTGGGCGTCGGTGGGCGCCACCACGAAGCCGACGTAGAGCCCGGCCAGCGCGGTGAGCACGGCGGCCAGCGCAAACGCCGGCCACAGGTGCCCGGCCAGCCGGTAGGCGTTGGGCGGTGACGCAAAGCGCCACCAGAAGGGGGTGGCGGCGGTCAGTGTGGTCATGGCTTGGCCCTTTCAATCGTTGGCGATGCGCAGCGCCAGCGCCGCGGCCCAGGGGCCCAGCGGCAGCGCCAGCAGCAACAGCGCGCCCAGCACGCACAGGTGGGGCGTGGCGTCCATGCCGGCCTGCGTGGCTTCCACCGCGCCGGCGCCGAACACCAGCACCGGCACGCACAGCGGCAAGACCAGCAGCGTGATGAGCGTGCCGCCGCCGCGCAGCCCCACGGTGAGCGCGCTGCCGATGGCGCCCACCAGGCTGAGCACCGGCGTGCCGATGAGCAGCGAGAGGCACAAGGTGGCCGCGGCCGCCGGGCCAAGCCCGAACTGCAGCGCGAGCACCGGCGTGGCCAGCACCAGCAACAGGCCCGAGCCGGCCCAGTGGGCCAGCGCCTTCACCAGTACCAGCATGCCCAGCGGGTGCGGTGCGATCAGCATCAGCTCCAAGGTACCGTCCTGGTGGTCGCTGGCAAACAGCCGGGGCAGTGAGAGCATGGAGGCCAGCAAGGCGGCGATCCAGATCGCGCCCGGCGCGAGCTTTTCCAGCAGCGCGGGCGAAGGCCCCACAGCGAGCGGCAGCAGGCTGGCCACGAGCACAAAGAACAGCAACACGCCCACCGAATCGGTGCGACGGCGCAGCGTGAGCCGCCATTCGCGGCGCCACAGCGCGTGCAGCGCGGGCAGCAGGGGGGCGGTGTCGGCCTCGTCGCGCGCGGTGGGCGGCAAGGCCCGCACGGCAGGAAGCGACCAGGCGTCGGGTTTCACAGGCTCACGGTGCGCATGGACGCACCCTCGAACAGATGCGACTGGTGGTCGCTCAGGGCCACCAAGCCGCCTTGCTGGCGGTGTGTTTCGATGCGCGCCAGCAGCCAGCTGCGGGCCTGCGCGTCGAGGGCGTTGAAGGGTTCGTCAAGCACCCAGAGCGTGCGGCGCGCCGGCAGCGCCAGCCCGGCCAGGGCCGCCCGCTGGCGTTGCCCTTGCGAGAGTTCGCGCACCGGGCGGTGGCTGTCCGCGCCCAGGCCGACCTCGGCGAGCGCCTCGCGCAGTTCGCGCTCCTCGCACGGGTGGCCGGACATGGCCAGTGCCCAGGACAAGTTCTCCAGCGGCGTGAGCTCGCCGGCCAATGCCGCCTGGTGGGCGAGGTAGATCTGTTCGCGCCCGAGCACTTCGCGCGCGCGGGGCAAGGCCTGGCCGCGCCAGCGCACCTCGCCGCGGTCGGGCGAGAGCAGGCCGCAGATGAGGCGCAGCAGCGAGGTCTTGCCGCTGCCGTTGGCGCCGCGCACGACCAGCAGTTCACCCGCCTGCAGCGCCATCGTGAGGCCCTGGAACAGGCGACGGCCTGCGCGCGCGCAGCCCAGATCGTTCAGTTCAAGAAGTGAAGCCATGTCCGGTCTCCTCGCTGCATTAAAGGGGGTCTGACGCCCGATGTCAATTAAAGTTGACCATTAGTTGTCATGACGAGTTGACACTCATATCATGGACCCATGCCGACGCACACCGAACCCACTGCCGCTTCCCCGCGTGAAGACGCGCCGCACGCCATCGTGATCGGCAGCGGCTTCGGCGGGCTGGCGGCGGCGGTGCGCCTGGGGGCGCGCGGTTACCGCGTCACCGTGCTGGAAAAGCTCGACGCCCCCGGGGGGCGTGCCGAGGTGCACCGGCAAGACGGCTTCACCTTCGACGCCGGGCCCACGGTGATCACGGCGCCGTTCCTGTTCGAGGAGCTGTGGGCGATGTGCGGCCAGCGCATGGCCGACCATGTGGACCTGCGACCGGTGGCGCCTTACTACCGCCTGCGTTTCGACGACGGCGCGGTGTTCGACTACAGCGGCGAGGCCGAGTCGATGCGGCGCGAGGTCTCGCGCCTGGCGCCGGGCGACCTGGCAGGCTACGAGCGTTTCCTGAAAGCCAGCGAGGCGATCTTTCGTGTCGGCTTCGAGCAGCTGGCCCATGTGCCGTTCGACCGCTGGACGGACATGGTCAAGGTGCTGCCCGCGCTGCTGCGCTTGCAGGGCCATCGCACGGTGTACGGGCTGGCCAGCCGTTACGTGCGCGACCCGAAGCTGCGCACGGTGCTGACCTTCCAGTCGCTGCTGGTCGGCGGCAATCCGTTCTCCACCACCTCGGTGTATTGCCTCATCGCTTTCCTGGAGCGGCAATGGGGCGTGCACTTCGCCATGGGCGGCACCGGCCGGCTGGTCGATGGTCTGGTGAAGCTGATCGAAGGGCAAGGCAACCGTGTGCGCTGCAACACCGGTGTTTTGCAGATCACCGTCGAGAATGGCCGCACCACCGGCGTGCGGCTGTCGAATGGCCAGCACCTGGCGGCCGATATCGTGGTCTCCAACGCCGATTCGGCCACCACCTACCGCCACCTCATCGCGCCCGAGCACCGCGGACGCTGGAGCGACCGGCGCATCGAACGCGCGCGCTACTCCATGAGCCTGTTCGTCTGGTACTTCGGCACGCGGCGCCAGTACCCCGAGGTGGCGCACCACACCATCGCGCTCGGCCCGCGCTACCGCGAGTTGCTTGACGACATCTTCAAGCACCACCACCTGTCGGACGACTTCAGCCTCTACCTGCACCGCCCGACCGCGACCGACCCGTCGATGGCGCCCGACGGCTGCGACGCTTTCTACGCATTGGTGCCGGTGCCGCACCTGCAAAGCGGCACCGACTGGACGCAGGAGGCCGAGCCAATGCGCCGACGCCTGCAGGCGCGGCTGCAGGCCACGCTGCTGCCCGACCTGGACCGCCAGGTGGTCAGCTCGCGCGTGCTCACGCCACTCGATTTTCAGGACCGGCTGTCCTCGTTCCGCGGTGCGGCTTTCGGTCTGGAGCCGGTGCTCACGCAAAGCGCGTGGTTCCGTCCGCACAACCGCAGCGAAGACATCGCCGGCCTGTACCTCGTGGGAGCGGGCACGCACCCGGGGGCCGGCCTGCCCGGTGTGCTGTCGTCGGCGCGCGTGCTCGACACCGTGGTGCCGCACGGCGACGCGCTGCGCTCGAACGGACACGCGCTGTTGTTTGCACCACCGGCCCCGATGCCGCAGATCGCATGAGCCTTCACCACTTTGACGCCGATGAGCTGGCCGCCTGCCGTGCGGCGTTGCGCACCGGCTCGCGCTCGTTTCACGCCGCCTCGCGGGTGCTGCCAGCGCGCGTGCGTCTGCCCGCGAGCGCCCTGTACGCCTTCTGCCGCGCGGCCGACGACGCGGTGGACCAGGGCGGCGATGCCGCGGCCGCGGTGGCCGCACTGCGGCGCCGGCTCGACCGCGTTTATGACCCCGCAGGCCGCAGCAGCGCCTTGCCGCTGCCCGAGCGGGCGTTGGCCGCGGTGGTGCGCGCGCACGGCATTCCGCGTGCCCTGCCCGAGGCCTTGCTCGAAGGCTTCGAGTGGGACGCACAGGGCCGTCGCTACGAATCGCTCGATGACGTCTGCGACTACGCCTCGCGCGTGGCGGGCAGCGTGGGCGCGATGATGGCGCTGGTGATGGGCGTGCGCGAGCCCACCGCGCTGGCGCGTGCCTGTGAACTCGGTGTGGCGATGCAGCTCTCCAACATCGCACGCGACGTCGGCGAAGACGCCGCCATGGGCCGCCTGTACCTGCCTGCGGCCTGGATGCGCGAGGCCGGCCTGGAGCCCGCGCACTGGCTGCGCCAACCCCAACCGGGCGCGGCGCTGGCCAGCGTGGTGCAGCGCCTGCTGCAGCATGCCGATGCGCTCTATGCGCGCGCCGGTGCCGGCGTGGCGCGGCTGCCGATCGATTGCCGACCGGGCATCAACGCCGCGCGCTTTCTGTATGCGGCCATTGGCGACCAGGTGCGCCGCAACGGTGCGGGGGGACTGCATCGCCGCGCCGTGGTGCCGCGTGCGCGCCAATGGCGGCTGGTCATGCAGGCGGCCTGCCACCTGTTTCCCACCGAGGCCGAGCGCGATGCGCCAGCGCTGCCGGCCGTACAGCACCTGCTGGACGCCGTGCCGCCGCTGGCCCCGCGCCAAGAGGAGAACCGTGTGGAATGGGTCATCAATTTGTTCGAGCGGCTGGAGCGCAACGAGCGTCTGCCGGCGCGTGTGCCACGGGTGGTGCGATCGTGAGTTCCGAATTGCTCATCGGGCTGGAGATGGCGGGCGTGCTCGGGCTCGCCCTGGCCTGGGGCGGCTACGAGCTGTGGAAGCTGCGGCAGTACCGCGATCAGGACCGGCAAGAGCGCGAGCAGCGTGAGCGGGAACAGCAGGCCGCTCGCGATCGACCGGACGCGGACTGAGCGGCGCGCGCGCGGTGGCGCCGCTCAGGCGCGGCGCGGCATGCGAAACGGCAGCATGGCCTGCACCACGGGGCGCACCCATCGACGCAGGTCCAGCGTCTCGTGCACCGCCTCGGCCACGCCACCCCACAAGCGCGTGTCGAGCACGGCGCGCGCGTAGAACGGCCCGTCCTCTAGCGATTGCGACACCCGCACGGCGCTGCCGGCATCGGCGCGGGTGTGGCGCTCCAGGCCCCAGGCGCTGCGCTTCACGCCGGCCTGCGGTGGTGCGGTGCACGGGCTCACGCCATCGCCGTCGAAACACAGCGCCCACTGCGTGTTGCCGCCGCCGCGGCGCGCCGCGTCGTAGAACACCGCGGTTCGGTGATCGCCCAGTGCCACGCGAGACCAGTCCCAGCGGTCGAAATCGCGCGCCAGGGGCCGTTCGCCGCGGTTGCTGTCGAGGTAGGCGCGGCCCTCCCATTGCAGCGCTGGCGATTGCAGCCGCACGCGCACGCGCGAGCGCGGGGCGATGGGGATCCACTGGTGGCGGCCCGCCGCGTCGAGCGCGTAGGGCTGCTCGTGCAGGGCCGCGGGTTCGAGCTCGATGTCGCCCACCACGCTGCGGCCCCAGGGCATGGTGCGCTCGCACAGACGCAGGTGCAGGCGTTGTCCGTCCCAGTGCGCCTGGCTGGGCCCGAGGTCGAAGCTGTGGCGCTGCAGCGCCGTTGCGCTGCGGCCGCGTTCGGTCATGGTCCAGCCGGTGGGCTGGCCCGAGCCGGGGCGCGCGTAGAGCGCCACGTTGAAGGCGCAGTGGTCCAGCGCGGGCGCGGGGCGGTGGCGGCGCGCCCAGGCGTAGTAGGGCGAGAACACGCTGCCGATGAACAGGATGATGGTCAGGCCGTGTGCGCCGTCGTCGCTGAGCGCGTCCAGGTACCACCAGGCGTAGCCGCCATCGGGCACCGGGCGGTCGAAGTGCAGGGCGCTTGCGCTCATGGCGTCACGACAGGGCGGGCATTCGCAGGCCCAGGTCTTCGCAGGCGCGTTGTGCTGCGAGCCGGCCCGAGAGCGCGGCCATCGGCACACCGGGGCCCGGGTGCACGCTGCCGCCGGCCAGGCTCAGGCCGGGCACGGCGCTGCGCGCGGCGGCGCGCACGAAGCTGGCGCGCCAGCCGTGCGGCGCGCGCCCGTAGATGGCGCCACCGCTGCCCGGGTAGCGGCGCGCAAAATCGGCCGGGGTGCAGCGCCGCATGGAGGCGGCGTCCCATTGCAGCGGCAGGCCGGCCTCGGCCAGCCGCGACAGCGCACCGCGTTCGCAGGCGCGCAGGGCCGATTCGCTCAGGGCACCGGGCTCGTCGCCGTTGGCCGGTGCGTTGATCAGGCACAGCAGGCGATCGTGCCGGGGCAGCGCGGGGTTGCTGGCTTCGCGGTCCTGCGCGCAGACGTACACCGTGGGGTCCGTGGGCACGCGGCGCTGCTCGAAGAGTTCGCGAAACTCGCGCGGTGAGTCGGCCGAGAAGTACACGTTGTGGCGCAGCAGATCGGCCGTGGAGCGTGGCACCACCGCGGTCCAGGTGATGGCCGAGAGCGAGCGCCGGTGCGCGGGCACGCTGTGGGCAGCCGCACGGGCCGCGTTACCCAGCAAGCCGGCCGGCAGCGCAGCGGCGTCACCATTGAACACCACGTGGTCCGCGGCCAGGGTTTCGCCATCGGCCAGCACCACGCCCACCACGCGACCGTCGCGCCACTGGAAGGCTTGCACCGACGCGCCGTGCCGCACGGTGGCACCACGGGCGCGCAACCAGGTCTCCAGCACCGCGACCAGCGCGTGCATGCCACCCGGCAGCGACCACACGCCTGCTTTTTCGACGTGCGCCACCAGCATCAGCGTGGCGGGCGCTTGCAGGGGCGAGCCGCCGCAGTAGGTGGCGTAGCGGCCAAAGAGCTGGCGCAGCCGCGCATCGCGAAAGTGGCGACCCAGTTCGTGCCACAGGCTGTGAAACGGCGCGATGCGGCCGAGGCCCGCCACGCCGTTGCGCGCCACCCGCCACGCCAGTGACCAGGGGCGGGGCCGCTGCGCCGTCATGAAGCTGTGCAGCAGGGTGTCGTGCATGCGTCGCGCCCGGTCGCAAAAGGCCGCGTAGCGGCGCGCTTCATCGGGGCCGGCGAAGCGCGCGATCGCATCCATCGATGCGGCGTGGTCGGCGTGCAGATCGAGGCGGCTGCCGTCGGGCCAGTGGTGGCGCGCCAGCACCGGCAGCGGCGCCAGGCCAAGCGCTGCGTCAAGCGGCTGGCCCGCCAGCGCAGCCAGCTCATCGAACACCCAGCGCATGGTGAACACGGTGGGGCCGCAGTCCAGCGCCAGTGGCCCCAGTTGCAAGGGCTGCAGCTTGCCGCCGCTGGCCGATGCCGCCTCGAGCACGGTCACCTCCAGCCCCTGCGCGGCCAGGTGCAAGGCCGCGGCCAGCCCGCCGATGCCGGCACCGACGACGATGACGCGGCCTGGACGGCTTGATTGACCTGCGGTGTGCATGTGTCTATATTACATGACACATAGGGTGTCACGTACAGATGACATTCGACACCAGGAGCGAGCCATGAAGTCCATCTCACGCATCGAGCAATCGCTGGCGGCGGCCATCGGGATGGGGGAGGACGCATCCTGCCCGCCCAAGCTGGCCGGGGCCATCCGCCACGCGGTGTTTCCGGGCGGTGCGCGCATTCGGCCGCAGCTGTGCCTGGCTGTGGCGCGCGCCTGTGGCGAAGACGATCCGCTGCTGGCCGATGCGACCGCGGTGGCGCTGGAGCTCCTGCACTGTGCGTCGTTGGTGCACGACGATCTGCCGTGCTTCGACAACGCCGACACGCGGCGCGGGCGCGCGTCGGTGCAATGGGCCTACGGCCCGCCGTTGGCCGTGCTGGCCGGCGATGCGCTGATCGTGCGCGCCTTCCAGACGCTGGCGCACGGCGCCTGCCATTCGCCGCAGCGTCTGCCGGGCCTGATGCTGACGGTGGGTGCGGGCGTGGGCACGCCGGGCGGCATCGTGGCCGGCCAGGCCTGGGAATCCGAGTCGCGCGTGGTGCTGTCGGACTATCAGCGCGCCAAGACGGGTGCGCTGTTCGTGGCCGCCACCGCGGGCGGTGCACAGGCCGCGGGTGCCGACCCGCAACCGTGGCGCGCACTGGGCGACTGGCTGGGCGAGGCCTACCAGGTGGCCGACGACATCCGCGACGCCGCGGCCGACCCGGGCCTGCTCGGCAAGCCCGTGGGGCGCGACGTGGCGCTGGGGCGCCCGAGCGCGGCCATCGAACTGGGCCTGGGCGGTGCGCTGGCGCACTTTCGCGAATTGATCGCCCGCGCCAGCGCGTCGATACCCGAGTGCGCCGGCGCCGATGCGTTGCGCCAGCTGGTGCAGGCCGAGTCGTTACGGCTGATCCCGGTGGCGATGGCCGAAGCCTTGCTGCAGCGTGCCGCGGTCACCGCCGTCGTCGCGTCATGAGGCGCAGGCCATGAGCGCACAGGACGCCTGGCGGGGCTGGCGCAACCGGCGGCTCGCGGACCCGTCGTTCCGGCGGCGCGCCGCGGCCTTTCCCCTCACGCGGCCGATGGCGCGGCGCAGCGCTTCGCGGCTGTTCGATCTGGTGGCGGGCTTCGTCTATTCGCAGGTGCTGCTGGCCTGTGTGCGGCTCGACTTGTTCGAGCGCCTGCACACGCAACGCCAGCACGCGGCACAACTGGCACCGGACATCGCGCTGGGCACCGACGCCACCGAGCGGCTGCTGCGCGCCGGTGCCGCGCTGGGCCTGTTCGAATGTTTCGACGATGGTCGCTACGGTCTGGGCGAGCTCGGCGCGCCGATGGTGGGCAACGCCGCCGTGAGCGCGATGGTGAAGCACCACAGCGCCCTGTACGCGGACCTCTCGGATCCCGTGGCATTGCTGCGGGGCGAGTCCACGTCGCGCCACCTTGCCAGCCAATGGGCGTATGCCGGGCTCGATCACCCGGGTGGTCTCAACGATGCGGGTGTGTCGTCGTACTCGGCGCTGATGTCCGTATCGCAGCCGTTGGTGGCGCAACTGCTGCTCGACAGCCACCCTTTCGAACGCGGTGGGCGTTTGCTGGACGTGGGCGGTGGCGAAGGCCGCTTCCTGCTGGAGGCCGCGCGCCACGCGCCCACGCTGGAGTTGCACCTGTTTGACCTGCCCGCGGTGGCAACACGCGCCACGCGCGCGCTGCTGGCGGCCGGGCTGGAACGGCGTGCCACGGCGCATGGCGGCAACTTCTTCGAAGACCCCCTGCCGGGTGGCATGGACGTGGTGACGCTGATCCGCGTGGTGCACGACCACGACGACGCGCACACGTTGTTGTTGCTGCGCGCAGCGCATGCAGCCTTGGTGCCCGGTGGCGTGCTGCTGCTGGCCGAACCGATGGCGGGCACGCCCGGCGCGCGCGGCATGGGCGATGCCTACCTCGCCTTCTACCTGCTGGCCATGGGCCAGGGCGAGTCACGCAGCGCAGAACGTCTGGCCGAGCTGCTGCGTGCCGCAGGCTTCGGATCGGTCGAGGAATGCCCGTCCGACCTCCCGCTGCAGACCCGGATCCTTCGTGCGCGCAAGGGTGGGGCACCGACCGCTGCGCGGTTGGTGTAAATAAAGATTGACACTTGCAGATGTATGCGTAGGATGACGAAATGATGTCCGGATTTGAAACCCTCGCAGTCGTGCTGCATCAGCCCCAGGCGCTGACGCTGGACCGGCTGGCCATCTCGGAGCCCGGTGCGGGTGACGTGGTGGTGGAGGTGGCACACAGCGGCATCAGCACCGGCACCGAGCGATTGCTCTGGAGCGGGCGCATGCCCACCTTCCCGGGCATGGGCTACCCGCTGGTGCCGGGCTACGAATCGGTGGGCCGCGTGGTGGAGGCGGGCGCCGATGCCGGTCTGCACGCGGGTGACATGGTGTTTGTGCCGGGCAGCAACTGTTTCGGCCCGGTGCGCGGGCTGTTCGGTGGCGCTGCACGCCATGTGGTGTTGCCTGGCGCGCGCGCTGTGGCCATCGAGCCGGCTCTGCACGAGAACGGTGTGTTGCTGGCGCTGGCCGCCACCGCTTTGCACGCGTTGCGCGTGGCCGCGGTGCCGGTGGATCTGATCGTCGGGCACGGCGCGCTGGGTCGCTTGCTGGCGCGGTTGGCGGTGCTCGAAGGTGCCACGCCAACGGTGTGGGAAACCGAGCCACGGCGCCGCGAGGGCGCGCGCGGCTACGAGGTGATCGACCCTGCGCACGACACACGACGCGACCGCCGCTGCGTGATCGATGTGAGCGGGGACGCCGCCGTGCTGGACACCTTGATTGCGCGCCTGGCGCCGAAGGGCCGCATCGTGCTGGCCGGCTTCTACGAACAACCGCTGGGTTTCCAGTTCGCCCCTGCCTTCATGCGCGAAGCCGCCGTGCTGGTGGCCGCGCAGTGGCAGCCCCAAGACCTGCGTGATGTGTCGCGCTGGGCCGGCGAGGGCCGGCTCGACCTGGACGGACTCATCACCCACCGTTGCCCCGCCAGCGAGGCGCCCGCGGCCTACGCCACGGCCTTCGCCGACCCCGACTGTCTCAAGATGGTCCTTGACTGGAGAGCATGCCCATGAATTCCGCCAGCAGCGCTGCAAGCGTCGCCACCATCCAGTTCCACCCGCGCGATGCCTTGCGCGCCGAGGCCGCCATCGAACCCGATCCGGTGCCCACCGGCGCGGTGACGAAAGAGACGCAGATCATCGCGATCTATGGCAAGGGCGGCATCGGCAAGAGCTTCACGCTGGCCAACCTGAGCTACATGATGGCGCAGCAGGGCAAGAAGGTGCTGCTGATCGGCTGCGACCCCAAGAGCGATACCACCAGCCTGCTGTTCGGCGGCAGGGCTTGCCCCACCATCATCGAGACCAGCAGCCGCAAGAAGCTCGCCGGCGAGGCGGTGGCCATCGGCGACGTCTGCTTCAAGCGCGACGGCGTCTACGCGATGGAGCTCGGCGGCCCCGAGGTCGGGCGCGGCTGCGGCGGGCGCGGCATCATCCACGGCTTCGAGACACTGGAGAAGCTCGGCTTTCACGAGTGGGGCTTCGACTACGTGCTGCTCGACTTCCTGGGCGACGTGGTCTGCGGCGGCTTCGGCCTGCCGATCGCGCGCGACATGTGCCAGAAGGTCATCGTCGTGGCCAGCAACGACCTGCAGTCGCTCTACGTGGCCAACAACGTGTGCAGCGCGGTCGAGTACTTCCGCAAGCTCGGCGGCAACGTCGGCGTGGCCGGCATGGTGATCAACCGCGACGACGGCACGGGCGAGGCGGCCATGTTCGCCCAGCAAGTCGGTATCCCGGTGCTCTCCACGATTCCGGCCAACGACGACATCCGCCGCAAGAGCGCGAGCTACGAAATCATCGGCCGTCCGGATTCACCCTGGGGCCCCATGTTCGCCGAGCTCGCTTCCAACGTGGCCACCTCGGTACCGAACAAGCCCAGGCCGCTGAGCCAGGACGCCCTGCTCGGTCTGTTCTCGGCTTCGGCCACCGGGCGCGACTACGTGCTCGAGCCCGCCACGCAGTTCGACATGTGCGGCAAGACCGAGTCGAACAAGCCTTCGCTTGAAGTCGTCTACGACGAGGCCTGAAGCCGTGGACACCAAGACCATTCCCATCGTGCCGCTGGCGGTGCCGACCGCCATTGAAGGCGACGGCATGGGTTGCCACTCGGGCGGCAGTACCCTGCTCGCCGCCGCCAGGCAGGCCGGCAAGAGTGAGGTGCTGGACCAGTACGCGAAGGACTACCCGAAGAACCCCGACGCCGGCCCGCACGACCAGCCGCAGAGCATGTGCCCGGCCTTCGGTTCGCTGCGGGTGGGTCTGCGCATGCGCCGCACCGCCACCATCCTCAGCGGCTCGGCCTGCTGCGTATATGGCCTGACCTTCACCAGCCACTTCTACGGCGCGCGCCGCAGCGTGGGCTACGTGCCCTTCAACAGCGAGACGCTGGTCACCGGCAAGTTGTTCGAGGACATCCGCGAGGCGGTGCACAACGAGGCCGACCCGGCCAAGCTGGACGCCATCGTCGTCATCAACCTGTGCGTGCCCACGGCCAGCGGTGTGCCGCTCCGCCTGTTGCCCGACAGCATCAATGGCGTGCGCGTGATCGGCATCGATGTGCCGGGCTTCGGGGTGCCGACGCACGCCGAAGCGAAAGACGTGCTGGCCGGTGCCATGCTGCATTACGCGCGCACCGAGGCCGAGGCCGGCCCGGTGGCAGCGCCGCGCGGCGGGCGCTCGGCCTTGCCGACGGTGACACTGCTGGGCGAGATGTTCCCGGCCGATCCGGTGATCATCGGCCGCATGCTCGAGCCCATGGGCCTGGCGGCTGGACCGGTGGTGCCCACGCGCGAATGGCGCGAGCTGTACGCCGCGCTCGATGGCGCGGTGGTGGCGGCGATTCACCCGTTCTACACGGCGAGCATTCGCGAGTTCCAGGCCGCGGGCCGCCCCGTGGTGGGCTCGGCGCCGGTGGGCGTGGAGGGCACGCTGGACTGGCTGCAAGCGGTGGGCAGCGCGGCCGGTGTGGCGCAGCCGAAGATCGATGCGGTGCGCAACGCCATGCTGGGCGCGATCCGCGGCAGCCTGGCGGCGCACCCGATCAAGGGTCGCATCACGCTCAGCGGTTACGAGGGCTCCGAGCTCATCGTGGCGCGCCTGCTGGTGGAAAGCGGTGCCGACCTGCGCTACGTGGGCACGGCCTGCCCGCGCACGCCCTGGAACACCGCCGATCAGGACTGGCTCGAGGCCCACGGCGTGCATGTGCAGTTCCGCGCCTCGCTGGAGCAGGACATCGCGGCGCTGCGCGAATGGCAGCCGGACCTCGCGATCGGCACCACGCCGGTGGTGCAGGCCGCCAAGGAGGCCAGCGTACCGGCCCTGTACTTCACCAACCTGATTTCGGCGCGCCCGCTCATGGGGCCGGCAGGCGCGGGCTCGCTGGCCGAGGTGATCAACAGCGCCATCGGCAACCGGCCGCGCTTCGAACGCATGAAGGCCTTCTTCGGCGACGTCGGCAGCGGCGCTGCCGCGGGCGTGTGGGAGCCCTCGCACGGCGTGCCGCGCGACCGCCCCGAGTTCCGTGCCGAGCAACAGCGTCTGGCGGCCAAGGCCGCCAAGAAGCGCAAGGCCGAGGAGATGATCTGATGCTGGTACTCGACCACGATCGCGCGGGTGGCTACTGGGGGGCGGTGTATGTGTTCACCGCCATCAAGGGGTTGCAGGTTGTCATCGACGGCCCGGTGGGTTGCGAGAACCTGCCCGTGACCAGCGTGCTGCACTACACCGACGCACTGCCGCCGCACGAGCTGCCGATCGTGGTGACCGGGCTGGCCGAAGAACAGCTGGGCCGCGAAGGCACCGAAGGCGCGATGCGCCGCGCCCATGCGGTGCTCGACCCGCACCTGCCCTCGGTGGTGGTCACCGGCTCGATCGCCGAGATGATCGGCGGCGGCGTGACGCCGCAGGGCACCAACCTGCAGCGCTTCCTGCCGCGCACCATCGACGAAGACCAGTGGCAGTGCGCCAACCGCGCGATGTTCTGGCTGTGGTCCGAGTACGGGCTGCGCCACATCCCCGAGCGCAAGCCCGTGGCCGAACGCCCCGCCGGCGAGAAGCCGCGCGTGAACATCATCGGCCCGAGTTACGGCGCCTTCAATTCGCCGAGCGATCTGGCCGAAATCCGCCGCCTGGTGGAAGGCATCGGCGCCGAGATCAACATGGTGTTCCCGCTCGGCAGCCACCTGGCCGACGTGCAGAACCTCGTCAACGCCGACGCCAACATCTGCCTCTACCGCGAGTTCGGCCGCATGCTGTGCGAGGCGCTTGAGCGTCCCTACCTGCAAGCGCCGATCGGCATGCACAGCACCACGCAGTTCCTGCGCTCGCTGGGCGAGATCCTCGGGCTCGACCCGGAGCCCTTCATCGAGCGCGAGAAGCACAGCACCTTGAAGCCGGTGTGGGACCTGTGGCGCTCGGTCACGCAGGATTTCTTCAGCACCGCCAGCTTCGGCGTGGTGGCGGGCGAAACCTACGCGCGCGGCCTGCGCCACTTCCTGGAAGACGAGCTCGGACTGCCATGCCGCTTTGCCGTGGCGCGCCGCGCCGGCAGCAAAACCGACAACGCCGAGGTGCGCCGCCTGATGGCGGAGAAGACACCCCTGATCGTCTTCGGCAGCTACAACGAGCGCATCTACCTGGCCGAGAGCGGTGGGGGCGGGATGATCCGCACCAGCTTCATTCCGGCCTCGTTTCCGCTGCCCATCGTGCGCCGCCACACCGGCACACCGTTCATGGGCTACGCGGGCGCCACCTACCTGGTGCAAGAGGTGTGCAACGCGTTGTTCGACGCGCTGTTCCACATCCTGCCGCTGGGCACAGCGATGGACGCCGGCGAGGCCACGCCCGCCCGCGCCACCGCCGAAGACAGCCGGCCCTGGGACGACGAAGCGCGCGAGCTGCTTGAGCGCCTGGTGCGCAACGAGCCGGTGCTGGTGCAGATCTCGGCCGCCAAACGGCTGCGCGACCGCTGCGAGCGCGATGCCCAGCAGGCGCAAGAAGCGCGCATCACGGCCGAGCGCGTGAAGCGCTCGCGCATGGCACTGGCTTCCGGGGTGTCTGCATGAGCAGTCACCTCAACCCCATAGGTGCGAGCGACCCCGTCGCTCGCCAGTCTTGCCGCGCCATCCGGCGCGTCAACCCTCTGCCGCGGGGGTGGTTCGCGGTCATTGCCGAGAGGCATACAAGGAGAACGCAGCATGGCTGACAGCAGAGGAGGCTCCCTGTCCGGATTGACGGACAGCGAAGCCAGAGAGTTTCACGGCATCTTCATTACCAGCTTCATCGTCTTCACGCTGGTTGCCGTTGTCGCGCACTTCCTTGCGTGGCAATGGCGACCGTGGCTGCCGGGCGAAGGCGGGTACGCGATGCTCATCGACGATGTCAAGAACATGGCAGCGGCTTACACCGCGGTCGCGTTCAGCGCCTGAAGGAGACAGCACATGTGGCGCATCTGGACTCTGTTCGATCCACGCAGGACCCTCGTGGCCCTGTTCACATTCCTGTTCGCACTGGCGCTGGTGATTCACTTCATCCTGCTCAGCACCAACCGCTTCAACTGGCTCGAGGGCCCGGCGAAGAAAACGGCTGTGTCGCAGAACGCCCCGATGCCGGGATCCGTCACCGCCTCGAAATAGGCGTAATGCAACCCGTGCGGTTGCACATGCCACGGCATGTGCACCGCACGTCCCCCTTGTCACCGAGCAGGCCCACAGCAGCAAAGCCACCGGAGAGCGATCATGTCCATGCTCAGCTTTGAACGAAAGTACCGCGTGCGCGGCGGCACCTTGCTTGGAGGCGACCTGTTCGACTTCTGGGTGGGGCCCTTCTACGTCGGCTTCTTTGGTGTCACCACGATTTTCTTCAGCGTCGTCGGCACGCTGTTGATCGTCTGGGGCGCATCACAGGGACCCACCTGGAACCTCTGGCAGATCAACATCGCGCCCCCCGACCTGAAATACGGCCTGGGCATGGCCCCCTTGATGGAGGGCGGACTGTGGCAGTTGATCACCGTGTGCGCCCTCGGTGCCTTCGGATCCTGGGCGCTTCGAGAGGTGGAAATCTGCCGAAAACTCGGCATGGGCTTCCACGTACCGGTGGCGTTCTCGTTCGCGATCCTGGCGTACTTCACCCTGGTGGTGGTGCGACCGGTGCTGCTGGGCGCCTGGGGCCATGGCTTCCCCTACGGGATCATGAGCCACCTCGACTGGGTGTCGAACACCGGCTACCAGTACCTGCACTTCCACTACAACCCGGCGCACATGCTGGCGGTGAGCTTCTTCTTCGCCACCACCTTCGCGCTGTCGCTGCACGGCGCGCTGATCCTCTCGGCCACCAACCCGGCACCCGGTGAACCGGTGAAGACGCCGGAGCACGAGAACACCTTCTTCCGCGACACCATCGGTTACTCCATCGGCACGCTGGGCATTCACCGCCTCGGCCTGTTCCTGGCCCTGTCGGCCGGCTTCTGGAGTGCCATCTGCATCGTCATCAGCGGCCCGTTCTGGACCCGCGGCTGGCCCGAGTGGTGGACCTGGTGGCTCAACCTGCCCGTCTGGCGCTGAGACCCGCACAACTCGAGGAGACACGCATGGCCACCGAATACCTCAACCTCTTCACGCGCGTGCAGGTCGATGCGCCGTCCTATCCCGGCGTCGACGTGGAGCGCGGCAAAGCCGAGCGCGAAGGTCCGCCGATTCACGTCCATCTGCTGGGTCGCTTGGGCGATGCGCAGCTGGGGCCCATCTACCTCGGCTGGTTCGGCCTGGCCTCGCTGATCTGCGGCTTCATCGCCATCGAGATCATCGGCTTGAACATGTGGGCCTCGGTCAACTGGGACCCGATCGAGTTCGTGCGCCGGCTGCCCTGGCTGGCGCTGGAGCCGCCATCGCCCGCCTACGGTTTGTCGATACCGCCCCTCAATGAGGGGGGGTGGTGGTTGATGGCGGGCTTCTTCCTCACGCTGTCCATCCTGCTCTGGTGGGTGCGCATGTACCGGCGGGCACGCGCCCTGGGCATGGGCACGCACGTGGCCTGGGCCTTCGCGGCCGCCATCTGGCTCTACCTGGTGCTGGGTTTCATCCGCCCGGTGCTCATGGGCAGCTGGGGCGAGGCGGTGCCCTTCGGGCTGTTCCCCCACCTCGACTGGACCGCGGCGTTCTCGATCCGCTACGGCAACCTGTTCTACAACCCGTTCCACATGCTGTCGATCGCCTTCCTGTACGGCGCGACGCTGCTGTTCGCCATGCACGGCGCGACCATCCTCGCGGTGAGCCGCTTCGGTGGCGAGCGCGAGATCGAACAGATCGTGGACCGCGGCACCGCGAGCGAACGCGCGGCCCTGTTCTGGCGCTGGACCATGGGCTTCAACGCCACCATGGAATCCATCCACCGCTGGGCCTGGTGGTTCGCGGTGCTGTGCCCGCTCACCGGCGGCATCGGCATCCTGCTCACCGGCACGGTGGTGGACAACTGGTTCCTCTGGGCGGTCAAGCACGGCGTGGCGCCGGCCTACCCGGCGGCTTTTCCCGCGGTGATCGACCCCGCGCTGATGCAAGGAGTGAAGCCATGAGCACCACCCAACGGGTATTCGTCCGCCGCCTCGGCGTGGGCTGCATCGCGCTGGCGGCCCTGCTGCTGGCCGCATGCGAACGCCCCCCGGTCGACAGCGTGCAGCGCGGCATGCGCGGCACCGGCATGGTCCAGGTCTACAACCCGCGCACGGTGGAGGCGCAGATACCGGCCAACCAGCCACCCGCTGACCAGCCCGCGATTCCGGTGACCGAGGGCTCGCCCAAGGCGGCCGACGTCTACCAGAACGTGAAGGTGCTCGGTAGCCTGGATGTGGGCAACTTCACCCGCCTGATGGTGGCCATGACGAGCTGGGTGTCGCCCGAGGCCGGCTGCAATTACTGCCACTCGGACAACGGCAACTTCGCGGAAGACAGCAAGTACACCAAGGTGGTGGCGCGGCGCATGCTGCAGATGACGCAGGACATCAACGCCAACTGGAAGTCGCACGTGGCCGAGACCGGTGTGACCTGCTACACCTGCCATCGCGGCCAGCCCGTGCCGGCACAGGTGTGGTTCCAGCCCGAGCCCGATCGCCAGGCCGCGCGCATGGCCGGCAGCAGTGCGGGGCAGAACCAGCCGGCGCCGCAGGTGGGCCTGGCTTCCCTGCCGGGTGACGGCCTGAGCCCCTACCTGTTGCAAGCCCAGCCGATCCGCGTCGCAGGCACCACGGCGCTGCCGGCGGGCAACCGCAGTTCCACCAAACAGGCCGAGTACACCTACAGCCTGATGATGCACATGTCGAGCTCGCTCGGCGTGAACTGCACCTACTGCCACAACAGCCGCGCCTTCGGCGAGTGGGAAGAAAGCACCCCGCAGCGCGCCACGGCGTGGCACGGCATCCGTATGGCGCGAACGCTCAACACCGAGTACCTGGAGCCACTGACCAGCACCTTCCCGGCGAACCGGCTGGGCCCCCAGGGTGATGTGGCCAAACTCAACTGCGCCACCTGCCACCAGGGCGCCTACAAGCCCCTGTACGGCGCACCCATGCTCAAGGCCCACCCGGAGCTCGCGGCGCCGTTGGCGGCGGCGATGGCCAAGGCGGCCGAGCCGGCGGCTGCTGCTGCACCCGCGGCCGACGCGGCGGTCAAGCCTGCACAGTAGCCACGAAATCCAGCACCGCGGCGCAGAACGCCGCAGGATCTTCATCGGGCCACATGTGGCCCGTTTTCTTGATGGTGCGTGCATGCACGGGCAGGGCGGCCTGCGCCGCACGCGTGACGACACCATAGGCCGGGCGCGTGTGCTCGCCCATGGCGACGCAAACCGGCACACCGATGGCCCGCAGCTGCGCAGCGCTCAGCGCCGGTGCGGGCGTTTGCTTGAGCAGCTGCGGCAAGGTGTGTGCGTTCTCGCGCTCGATTTGTCGGGTCAGCGCACGCTGGGCTTCGAAGTAGCCAGCGCAGCTGGCCGAGCCATCGATCAAATGGGCGAGCGCGCCATCCAGCTCGCCTTGTTCCAGCGCGGACACCACCGGTGCGAAGAGCGACTGTGCGTCTTCGGCAAACGCCTGCAGATCTTGTGCTGACTCAAGGTAGGTGGGCATGCCGGGCTCATGCACGAACACGCTGCGCAGCAGTGCGGGACGCTCGACCGCGAGCGTGAGGGCCGCATGCGCGCCGTAGGACCAGGCCACGAGATGCACCGGGCCGTCCACATTCGCATCGATGAAGTCGGCCAGCGCATCGGTGTGAGCCCGCAGCCCGAACGGGCGCGGGTCGGGCGGCAGTGGCATCGGGCCATGGTGCGGCAAGGTCACGGCAATGGCCCGGTGGCCCGCCTGCGCCAGCAGTGGCAGATGGCGGTCCCACAAGCGGCGATCGGCCAGGGCGCCGTGCACGAGGACGATGGGCGGTCCTTCGCCCAGCGATCGCCAGTCAAGGGGCGGTGGGGTGGTGTTGTTGTCGGACATGGCTGCTTCTCTCATGCTCATGGGTGCCGATGCGCAGCCGCAGCGGCTTGCGTGCCGGTGGCGCGCAGGCGTTGCCAGGCCAGGGCTTCCCAGGCTGGTGAGCCCGCGCTGCTCACCAGGTCGAATCCGGCATCGGCCCACAACGGGCTGTCGGGATCGAGGCCGAGTTCCACCAGAAAGTCCGGACCCGCCAGGATGAACTGGCGCCGGTAGGGCAGCAGCACCCCCTCCATACCCTGCTGCTGCTGAACTTCCCGTGCCTCGTCGTGACGCGCGAACCAGGGGGACAGCAGGGCGGCGCAGCGCGGCGCGTACCAGAACGTGCCATGGTCCTCGCCGGAGCTGGCCAGGCCGCCGAGCACGTGGCGCGCGTGATCCCAGTGCGCGAACCCGGCATCGCGTGCCACCGCGAGCAGGCAATCGCGCAGGCGCAGTTCATCGCCCCCGCCAGCACGGCGGTGCGCGTTCAGGCGCAGCCGCGCTCGCGTCTTGAGTTCTTCGATCAGCCGGCTCATGGCACGACCTCCTGCCGCCTCCCGGCGGGGTCTTCTGCCGCCAGCGACGCGAGCAGCGCGCCCAGTCGCTCCCGCTCGGGCAGAGGCAGGCCATTCAGGGCCCGCTGTGCCGCAAGGTCTGCACTGGTCAGGGCCTCGCGGGCGAGGCGATCGCCTGCAGGTCGTAGTACCACGAGCGTGCCGTCCACCGCCCGTGCCAGGCGCGCCTGTGCCCGCGTCAATGCCACACAAAGCTCGATGTCGGGCGTGCTCATGTGGGGGCTCCCGCAGGCAGCAACTCGGCCCGCCACAGGGTCAACGCCAGCGCCAGCGCTTCTGCAGCGTCGAACGAAGGATCGGGCTTGGGCCGGATCACCTCGATCACGTCGAAATCGAGCGCGGACTCGCTCCGCTCAGACCAGGCCGCTTGCAGCCGCCGGTCGCGGTGGCTGCCCAGCCGCAACTCGAAGCGGTGGCGGTTGATGGCCCCGTCGAGGTTCGGGCTGGCCTGGACCACGAGATACCCGCTGGCGCGGTCGCGGATCGCGTACACGCCCATGGTTCGCGGCGTGTCACGTGCCAGGCGCGAAACGGCGCGCCGTGCCGATGGCAATGTGTTGCTCACAGGGCCTCCGTCGCGCTGCGTGCCGAGGTGCCGGCGAAATCGCTGAAGGGTGCAAGTCCCTCTTCGATGGAGCGGTGCCGGGCCTGAATCCAGTCGCGGGTCTCACCATGGGTCAGCCAGTAGAACGGCGCACCCGCGTCGAGTTCGCGCAGCACCCGCGCGGCAAAGTGCGGCGCTGGCTCGGCGTGCTTCATGGCCTCGGCCAGGTGCGCGGCGAACGGGTTGCCGGCCAATGCGGCGCCGGGCTTCAGGTGCGACGCCTCGTCATAGCGAGCGACGTCGACGATCGGCGTGCGCACCAGCCCCGGGCACATCGCATGCACCGTCACACCGGCGCTGCGCGCCCGGTAGTGCAGCCCCTCCAGCGCCGCCAGCAACGCCGCCTTGCTGGCGCGGTAGGGGCCCGCACCCGGAAAGCTCTGCAGCGCGGCCGACGACACCGTGGCGATGGCCTTGCCCCGGCCCGCGCACAGGTGCGGCCACCACAGCCGCAGCGTGCGCAGCGCGCCCAGGGTGTTGACCTCCCAGGCCCACTGCCACGCCGAATCGGGAAGGTCGGGCGCATCGCCCCCAATGCCACCGATACCGGCGTTCGCGAAGACGAAGGCCGCGGCGCGTTGCGCGAAGCGCCCGGCGATCGCGGCCATCGCCGCTTCGTCGCGCACGTCGGCGGCAAATCGTTGTGCGCGCGGGTCCATGCCGTCAATCCGTTGATCGATCGAGACCACTTCGAGGCCGCGATCGAGCAGCGCCGTGGTGAGCGCCGCGCCGATGCCAGACGACGCGCCAGTGACCACGGCCAACGGCCGGGGAGAGGAGGGGAAATGTGCAGGAGAAATGGCCATGACAGGCTCCAGGTTTCGTTACCGGCCAATCCCGCGCTTGGCCAACGAAACGGATGTCTGTCAGGACGAAGAAGTGAGTCTGACGGAGGGTGAGAGCCTCTTGCGCGGGTGGGCGCCCCTCAGCACCCAAGGCGCGATTGTATGCACGAAAGCCGCATTGCGCGAGGCCGTTCGGCCAACGCGCCCAGGTGACCGCCTAGCCGGCACCATCCACCGCAAGCAAGAGCAGCGGCCAGGCAGCCCGCAGGGCCTTCTCGCCTTCCTTGCGTCCGGCCAGCGCCACGCCATGCAGGTAGTCCACGAGCAGGTCGCGCGCAATCGAATCGCGGCTCCCTTCCTGGAATGGCGTGCCGCGTGCCAGGGCAAAGAGCGCATTGAAGCGACGGTGCACCAGGCTTTGCGGCCCGCGTGCCAGGTGCTGCGTGAGCTTGGGAATGGGCGCGACACAGCGCAGATAAGCCAACGCAAGCGCGAACAGCTTTTCATCGCCGCCCCGTAGCGCCGCCAGACGACTTGGCAACCGGTCAAGACCCATGAAGGCCCGTTCCACCACGGCCTCGATCAACGCGCGCTTGCCTGGCACATGGTGGTAGAGCGCCATCGGATCAACGCCCAGCGCGGCAGCGATCCCGCGCATGCTGAAGTCACCGGCTCCAGACTCCATCTCCGCGAACGCCACCTGAACGATGCGATCAAGGTCAAGCACCTGTGAATTCGCCGTGGGACGACCCCGTCGACGCGCAGGCGGTTTTGTGATGGGCCGGGGTATCATGGGTATATATTCTACGATGTAGATTAAATAATGAATGGATTTCCATGGACCGTTTACGCGATGTGAATGCTGAGATGCCTTGCGACCTTGTGACCCCGGCGTTGCACGTCTTCCTCGGCATCAGTCTGGACGGCTGTATCGCCGGCGAAGACGGCGATCTGTCCTGGATGCAGGCCTGCGCTGACGAGTCGCCTGCCGAGACCGGCTATGCCGCGTTGATGGACAAAGTCGATACGCTGCTGCTGGGGCGCCGCACCTACGATGCGGTGCTGGGCTTTGGCGATTGGCCGTTTGCAGGCAAGCGGGTGCGGGTGATGACTCGCCGGGCGCTGATTGCCCAGCACGGCGAGGAGCCATGCTGCGGACCGTTACCGTCGGTGTTGGCGCAACTGGCGGCGCAAGGTGCGCGTCGCGTCTACCTCGATGGCGGCGACGTTGTGCGGCAGGCACTGGCGCTCGATCTGGTGACGGAGCTGACCCTGTCGTGGGTGCCGGTCCTTCTGGGCCAGGGAACGCGCCTGTTCGAGAACGGCTTGCCGCGACAGAACTGGCAGCTCCTTGGCAGCCGCGCCTTTGCGAGCGGCATGGTGCAGGCGCGTTATGGCCGCGCCGGACTAAAAGAAGGGCGTTGAGAAGCCAGACCCCCCGGGGGTGGTTGCAGCTGACCGTTGCGGGTCAGCACCTGCCCGCGGCTCGCTGCAGGGCATTGCAGGCCCGGCTCTCACCTGGTGGCGAGGCGGTGGATCCGGCCGATCCCTTGCTCGCGGCACCACCCTGCCCGATGGCCATCGGCGTGCAGACGGCATCCGAGTGCGGTGTCTGGCCAAAGCTCATGACGCGTTGGAACCCCGTGGCGCCGTAGAGGTAACAGCGGTACGTCTTCCTGTCCGACGTCTGAACCGTGTAGTTGATGCGCCCGCCGGGCTCCTCAGACCGATCGCCGATCGTGAACTGGCCAACGGAGCGGCCGATCGCCTGGGCGGTTCGCTGCTCCAAGCCGGTTTGGTCGATGGTCGCAGCACAGCCGGAAAGCACCAGAGAAATGGTCAGCAGCGTGAGGTTGTTCTTGGACATGTTTCAGCTCCTTGAGGGTCGGATTCGTCGTGGAAAACAGTTATCGGGCGAGAACATGGCTATGCTGGTCGCCACTTGCCAGGTGCAGGGCCTGCGGTACCTGCGGCTTGAATGACAGGAAATCGATCTTTCGGTGATGGGAATCTGCATGCGATGGACTGAAGGTGAAGCCAACGAGCCCATGGTGCCCGCGGCCTCGGCTTCTGGCTTTCAAAAATCGCCTGTCCTGGCCCGGCTTTGCGTCGGTCCGGCCCGTGGGCTCTACATAGGGCCCGGTTTGGATATGGCTCCCCACATGAATGTCGCCATCCGCATTGCCGTGGGCCTTGAGCAACCTTTCTTCCTCAAGACCTGGAGCGCGAAGGGCGGCCCGTCGGACTGGGAGCCGCATGTGGCCCGGGTCATCCCTTCCGAGGTCATGCACCAGCTCAGAGGCAGCGGGCCGATGGTCTGCCTGTATCTCGACCCCCTTCAGGATCACGGCAGTGCGCTGAGTGAGAAGGAACTGCTGCTGGGGCGCGATCGCTTGCGCGCTGTCGGTGCAGATGGAATTGGCATCAACGATGCGTTTTCGGCATTCGGCGTGGCTCCTCGGCCAGCAGCGGACGCGAGGATCGCCAAAGTGGTCCTTGAGGTCGAGCGTCGCCCCTTCGACTTCAGCCGAATTCAGGAAGCCGCAGCACTGGCCTGCCTGTCCCCTTCCCGCTTCAGAACCCGCTTCCAAGCCGAGATCGGCTTGCCCTTTCGCCGATACCGGTTGTGGAGGCGCATGGCCGTGGTCATGCGAATGATCGCTGCACGTGAAACCCTGACGGCAGCGGCCCATGCGGCGGGCTTCTCCAGTTCCGCCCACCTCAGCAGCGCTTTCAAGAGGATGTTCGGCCTGTCTGTCAGCGATCTCCTCGCGCGGGATGTTCGAATTGACTTGTCCAAGGACAACGTGGTCGCTTAGCCTTGGTGCACGCGCGATCACCTGAAGGGATCCATTCGCCTACGGCGGCGCCGGAAAGTGCGCTTTTTGGACCACCTGACTGGACCACTCGGTAAGCCTATCCGTTGCGTCCGAGCTAGCCAAGGTCGTACACGACCGTTGTACCCAACAAGCGCGCCCGGTCGCGCACAGGAGGTGCGCCGAACATGCGCGCGTACTCGCGGCTGAACTGGGAAGGGCTCTCGTAGCCGATCTCGAAGGCCACCGCTGCAGCGTCCTTGTCGGTGGTCACGAGCATCCGCCGCGCTTCCTGCAGTCGCAACTGCTTGACATACTGCAGCGGCGTGAATGACGTCACCGTTTTGAAGTGCAGGTGCAAGGCCGATGGGCTCAGGTGGGCGATGTCGGCGAGTTCAGGGATGCCGATGGGTTCACGAAATCGCGCGCGCAGCACGGCGAGCACACGCGCGATGCGTTGGTCGTAGCAGTCGGCTTTGGCGGTGCGCGCAATGCGCCAGCCGTTGGGCGAGGTCACCAACCGGTAGACGATCTCGCGCCGCACGAGTGGCGCGATCGCCGCCAGGTCAGCCGGTGTGTCCAGCAGCCGCACCAGACGCAAGATGGCATCCATCAACGGAGCTGGGGTTGGCTCCACGTACAACCCCCGCGCGGCTTGCGTGGTTGCCCCTGCGGGTTCTGGGGGAAGGCCGTGGTCAAGCACGATCTGATTGATTTCGGCGTGCTCGATGCGCAGATGAACGCACAGGTAGGGCTCGAGAGAAGATGCTTCGACGACTTGCCCGAGCACAGGCAGGTCTTGTGAAATCACCAGGTGGCCGTCGGAGCCGTACTCCGTGATCTGGTCATTCAGGTAGACGCGTTTTCTTCCGCTCAGCACCAGGCAAAGTGCTGGGCGGTACATGACGCTCAAGGGCTCGCTGGGGGCACTGGCACGGATCAACTGCAGACCGGCGATGGGTGCCGGGAAGAAGCCGTCGCTGGGTGCGTGGTGATCGAACAGGGCCCGCAGTGCAGCCATGCTGGAGGCATGGTCGATATCTTCAATATGCGGGTCGCTGCCCGTGAAGCTCGTGTGGGCCATGGCACGGTTATCGGCCTGGAGGGCTGGTCAACCCGCGTTCGCTGAACAACTCCTGCAAGGCTTGAGATGCCTCGATAGCGCGCGGAAAGCCGGCGGGCACGGTCACCAGGTACGCAATCTCCTTGAGCTCATCGGGGGTGGCGCCGAGATTGAGGGCATAGCCCGCATGCGTTTTGAAGAAGCCGCGCAGGCCGAGCGAGGCGAACGCCGCCATCGCCGCGAGTTGGCGCGTCTTGGGGTCGAGCACCTCGCGTCCCCACACATCGCCCAGCGCATATGACGCGGTGCTTTCGGCCAGGAAGGGAAACTCCCGGCGCATGGCTTCGAAGACGGGCTGCGGCTGTCCGTTGTTGAGGCCGCGCAGTACCTGCATGCCCTTCTCGTAGCGCGGGCTGTTGGACGAGCCCGCAGGAGCGGTCGCGGTGGCCATTGCACTGGTGCTGGCTGTCAGCAGCAGGCTGGCGGTCAAGAGCAGGCGACCGGCGTGCGACAGGATGTGGGGTGTATTCATGGAGGATGACCTTTCCATCAAGGTGTGCGGAGGTGCCGAACTCTAGGTTGATCGCCCACAGAGAGACTTGCACAAAACTGTTTGTACTTTGCACGTTCCTACGGCTGCGATCAAGCGAGGTTCGCGGCGCGTCACCGATTCAATGGTTGCTCTACGAAACGGGCGACCTGCCGTCGCAGCCTGGTCATCAGGAGCGAGCAGCACGAGCCTGCACGATCAGGCAACTTCTGTGTGATTTCGGGCTAACGCTCAACGATGCCCTGTTCCTAGACTGTGCCCATGTTCAACCCCCATCAGGAAGAAGCCGTGAGCAAAGTCTGGTTCGTCACTGGCGCTGGGCGTGGTATCGGTGCAGAGATCGCACACAGCGCACTTGAGGCAGGTCATCGGGTGGTGGCCACGGGCCGAAAGGCAAAAGACCTCGAAGCAAATTTCGCGGGCTACGGAGATCGCGTTCTTTGCCTTTCGCTGGACGTTGCCATCGAGTCGCAGTCTGTCGATGCCGTTGTTCGGGCGGTCGATCATTTCGGACGTATCGATGTGCTGGTCAACAACGCGGGTTATGGGCAGCTGGGTCTTTTTGAAGAGGTGGCCAGCACGGCTATCGAGGAACAGTTCCAGACCAACGTCTTTGGTTTGATGCATGTCACGCGCGCTGTTCTTCCTCAGATGCGAAGCCAGCGCAGCGGGCACATCCTCAACCTGGCCTCGATCGGCGGCTTCATGGGATTCGAATCGTCATCCATTTACTGCGCAACCAAGTTCGCCGTCGAAGGATTCTCGGAGTCACTGGCGCTGGAGGTGGCACGCTTCGGGATTCATGTCACCGTGGTGGAGCCGGGATTCGTCCGTACCGATTTCCTGGACGCCACCTCCGTGCGCTATGGAGGGAAAAGGATCGTCGACTATGACGATCCGCAAGGTGCAGCGCGCGTTGACTACGGGGCCTACAACCATCGGCAGCCTGGTGACCCTGCAAAGCTGGGACGCGCGTTGGTGCAGATTGCCGGGTTGACCAATCCACCGCTTCGCTTCGCGGCTGGCTCCGACGCATTGGCCTACGCTCGCCAGGCGTTTGACCGCCGTCATGCGGAGATTGCCGAACACGCTGCGCTTTCAGCGTCCACCGACTTCGCGGCTGGATGACAAGGCGGCGGGCATCGACGGGCAGTGAATGCCATCGTGAAAGGAGCATTGCGATGATTGCTATCGGTACTGCGTTCGGTGCAAGAGCAGGTTCCGCGACTGTCGAACCTTCGCGTCTTGTGAGTGAATGGGATCTTTCCATCGAGCACAGTCTGCAGATCAGTGTGCGGATCGGTGACACGCTGCACGTACGTCAAGGAACGGTATGGCTCGGTGCGGAATCGCCTGCGGCGCCCATTACCCTGTTTGAAGGTGACACGTACACCGCCACGAGTGACACGGTGTTGCAAGTGATCGGTGTCGACGACCCAAGGGTGGCGGTCCACAGCGGAAGGCCGGTGATGGTCAGCACCCGGGCGGATTACGGCGCTTGGCGTCATCGGTCGCTGCCATGACGGCAGGACGCTCATGAGGCTGCATCCGGTCAAGTGCGGCTTGAATGCCGGTATCCCCGGGAGCCGGGGCTTATCCGGTCCTCGCCCGTGCACCCGATGGGACCGTCTTGCCAAGAACGACGACGACCCAGTCCACAAACGCGCGCAGCTTGGCACTCACGTAGCGGTTCGGTGGATACGCCAGGTACAGCGGCATGGGTTCAAAGCGCCATCCATCGAACAGCGGCTTGAGTTCACCGCGTGCCATGTGTTCGTTGGCCATGTACGTGGGCAGTCGCAACACGCCCAGGCCGGCGAGGCCCGCCGCAAGGTAAGCGTTGCCGTCGTCGATCGCCAGAACGTGCTGACCACGCACGGTGATACGTTGGTCTTCACCGTGCTGCATGACGAAGGGCGGTACGCGACCGGTGCGTGTGCTGAGAAATCCCACCACGCGGTGGTGAGAATTCTCCAGATCCTTGGGGTGTTCCGGCGTGCCGTGGCGTTGCAGGTAACCGGGTGCGGCGTAGGCGCTTATCTGAAGTTCGCCCACCAGACGCGCAACGAGCGATGGATCGGTGACTTCGCCACCACGGATCACGCAGTCCACGCTGTCGCCGATCAGGTCGACCATGCGGTCGCTCACACCCATGTCGATCTGGATGTCGGGGTACTTTGCATGAAAGTCGGGCAGCGCGGGCACAAGCACAAAGCGTGCGAGCGGACTGGGCACGTCCACGCGGAGGCGTCCGCGTGGCGAGGTCTTGGCGCTGGCGAGGCTGGTCTCGGCGTCGTCCAACTCGGCCAGCAGACGTACCACGCGTTCATAGTAGGCAGCACCGTCTTCCGTCACCTGAACCTTTCGCGTGGTGCGGTTGAGCAGCCTCACACGCAGCCGTGCTTCCAGCTGCTGAATCAGTTGGGTCACCGTCGTCTTGTTCAGGCGCAGGGTTTCGGCCGCTTTGGTGAAGCTGCCGGCCTCCACCACGCGCGCAAATGCCTGCATGGCATCGAATCGGTCCATGGAGTTCTCTCGTTCAGATGGGACTGTCTGGATTCTGCAAACAGTGATTGTTGACCTTGTGGGTTTATCCGCGCGTGAGAGAGCCTTAAATTCGCCGCCTCACAGGCCCATCTCTTTGAAGTCCGTTCCATGACCCATCCGCGAGACGTTGTTTTCCCAGTCGGCCGCCAGTCCCTGTACGAGCGCAACCGTTACTCTCCTGCCATCCGCTCGAACGGGTTCTTGTTTGTCTCGGGTCAGGTGGGCAGCCGACCTGACGGTTCGCCCGAGTCCGACTTGCCCATGCAGGTGCGTCTCGCCTTTCGGAACCTCAACGACATCCTGGAGGCTGCGGGCTGCAGCTTCAAGGACGTGATCGACGTGACCGTGTTCATGGTGAACCCGGAGCAGAACTTCGAGGTGGCGTGGCCTGTGGTGCAAGAGCACTGGGGTGAGGCGCCCCATCCCACGCTCACCGGCATCGGTGTCACCTGGCTGTACGGCTTCCAGTTCGAGATCAAGGTGATCGCCAAGCTGCCCTCGTGATTGCCTGGAAGTACTTGCGTGGCAAGCCATATGCTCAACGGCATTGTCCTGCGCCGCACATGAAATGACAGCCAACAACATCGAATCGATCAAACGCCGCCGACTGGTTGTCGCTGCCGCCAGTGCTTGCGTGACGCCGGTGCTTGCTCAAAGCATCACCCGCAGCGCGGACATTGAAGCGCTTCTGGGTGCCACCTACGGCCCGCTGGTCCGAACCCACGACATCCCGGGCCTGGTCGTGGGTCTTGTTCTGGAGGGCCGGCCGTACTTCCTTGAGTCGGGCACCACCGCTCGGCAAGGGGGAGGCGCGGCAACGCGCAACACGATCTTCGAGCTTGGTTCGATCAGCAAGTGTTTCACGTCGTTGCTGACCGCTCTCGCCCACGAGCAGGGGCGTTTGAGCCTCGAACAACCTGTTGGCGACATCGTGCCTTCATTGCGAGGTACGCCGATCGGACGGGCCACACCCCTGCATCTGGCGACCTACACCGCAGGCGGTCTGCCGCTGCAGTTTCCCGAGGATGTGACGTCAAACGAGCAAGCCATCGCGTACCTTTCAGGGTTCATCCCCAGCGCAGCGCCCGGGCTGCTGCGGCGGTATTCCAACCCCAGCATCGGCTTGCTGGGCCATGCCACCGCGCAGGTCATGGGAGGCGATTTTGTCGAGCTGATCAAGCGCGCATTGCTGGACCCGATGGGACTGAAGAGTACCCACATCCAGGTTCCCGGTGAACAGCTGCATCGCTACGCCTGGGGTCACGGCGCGAACCAGCGCCAAGTGCGCGTCAATTCCGGCGTGTTCGATGCGCAGGCCTATGGTGTGAAGTCCACGGCCAGCGACATGATTCATCTTCTTCAGTCGCTGCTGGATCCCGAACGCATGCCACCCACATTGCGGCTGGCTGTGGCGCACACCGTGGTTCCCCGGTACCAGGTCGGTCCGATGCTGCAGGGCATGGGATGGGAGATGTATCCGTCGCCATGGTCGTTGCAAGCGCTGCTGGAGGGAAACGGGCCGCGTACCGTTCTCGATCCGCTGCCAGTGCAGGCGGTTCGGGCGTTGCCAGAGCCAACGCGGCCGCTATTTCTGAACAAGACCGGTTCGACGTTCGGATTCGGAGCCTATGTGGCGCTCGTGCCGCACCGCCAGGCGGCCCTCGTGATGTTGGCCAACCGGAACTTCCCTGCCGGCGACCGGGTGACGGCAGCCCACCAGGTGATGAATGCCTTGGGTGTTCTCGCTTGATACGAACCGGAACAGGAAGCACAGCCGCCGCGCTTGTCCATCTCCCCTCTTTACAAGCGCAATCAGAAACTTCCCATGAAAACCGTTCTCGTCACAGGCAGTTCGTCCGGCTTCGGGCTTGCAACCGCCCGCTACTTCCTCGATCGCGACTGGTCTGTCGTTGCCGCCATGCGTACGCCACGCAAGGGCCTGTTGCCCGATTCAAACCGCCTGCGCTTGGTTGCACTCGATGTCACCGACGCTTCAAGCATTGAGCGCGCCGTCAATGACGTTGGCGACATCGATGTCTTGGTCAACAACGCGGGTGCCGGACTCATGGGCGCGTTGGAGGGCGTTTCGATGGACGCAGCGCGGCAGTTGTTCGAATTGAACACCTTCGGGGCAATGGCCATGACGCAGGCCTTTCTGCCTGGCTTTCGCCGGCAGGGCGCGGGTGTGGTCGTCAACGTGTCATCCGCGGTTACGCTAAAGCCAATTCCATTGCTGTCGGTTTACACGGCCAGCAAGGCGGCCTTGGAGGCCTTCAGCGAAGGGTTCGCACTGGAGGTGGAGCCGTTCGGCGTGCGCGTTCGGGTGGTGATCCCCGGTCGATCACCGGAAACATCCTTTGGCGCGGCAGCCCGTGCTCGCTCGGAGAATGGCATACCGCAAGCGTATGCGGCCTGGGCCAAACAGGTGTTCTCGGCCGCGCCACAGCAACCCATCGACATCACCACCGCGAACGACGTGGCAAAAGGTGTCTGGCAGGCAGTGACCGATGCATCGTCTCCTTGCCGTATTCCAGTCGGCGCAGACGCCGCGGCGCTCGCCGGTTAGTGGCGCCTTCAATCCATGGCCGATGAAGCCATCCTGCGCGATCCCTCCCGCGACGGCGTTGCCCAATGCCGGGAACGCGATCGCGCAGATAACGAGAACCAACGTCGGAACGTACGCTGGATGAAAGGATTCCCAAGTGACCATCGAGACGCATGACGACGTCCTCGCCCTCGAGAAAGTTGGCCAAATCGTTTCGGTGACATTGAAGCGAATGCTCGATGCCGCAGAGCCAGGGATGACCACGCGCGAACTGGACATGCTCGGCGGGCGGCTGCTGCAGGATCAAGGTGCTCGATCAGCGCCACAGCTCACTTACGGCTTTCCCGGGTTTACCTGCATCAGCATCAACGAAGAAGCGGCCCATGGCGTGCCCGGAGATCGCATCATCCGCGCCGGCGACGTTCTCAACATCGACGTATCGGCTGAGCTCAACGGCTACTTTGCCGACACCGGTGGAACCACTGTCATCCCGCCTACCACGCCGAAGAAGACGCGTCTGTGTCATGCCACCAAGACCGCACTGGCCGCGGCCATGAATGGCGCGCGCGCGGGGCAGCCGATCAACCTGATCGGCGCCGCCATCGAATGCACCGCAAAGTCCTACGGGTTCAGGGTGATCGAGAACCTCGGCAGCCACGGCGTGGGGCGCGCGCTGCATGAGGATCCGGAGCACATTGCCGGTTACTTCGATGCCTCGGACCGACGCGTTCTGAAGCCGGGCATGGTCATCACCATCGAACCCTTCCTGTCGACCCGATGTCGCACCGTCACCGAGACTTCTGACGGTTGGACGCTGGCGGGTACGCCCGGAAACCTCTCGGCCCAGTACGAGCACACGCTGATCATCACGAATGGCGCGCCCATCGTCATCACCCGGTACTGACAGCGGCTGACGCCCTCAACGGCGGTGCACGCCTCGGTGGTCTTCCGCCGCTGATTGTTTGAAATGCACGACAAACGTTGTTTCTCTACCGACCTTCCAGGGATTCGAAATGCTCAGTCGCGATAGGCTGAAGTTGGCGGCTTGCCTATGGCTTGCCGGCATGAGTGGTGTATTGGCTCTCTCGTCAACGGTGCTTCCTCAGCTCCTGGAGATGTCGCCTTCATCCCTTCCGACGCCAGTCGCTGTTGCTGCCAGCACGATGCAAAGCGCTGCACTGGTGGCTTTGGCTGTTTGGGTGGGCGTCGCACTGGCGCAGCCCATTGGTTTGCGTGCACCTGTTGCTGAGTCGGCGCTGGCAGGAACCGGAATATGGCCTGCGCTCAAGCCACAGATTCTTCCGGCAACTGTCGTGGGCTTGGTCGTGGGTAGCCTGCTCCCTGTGTTGACAAACCGTGCACCGGAAGTGTTGAGGACGCTCCGCGAGGCCTTCGAGATTCCGCTCGTGGCCAAGCTGCTTTACGGCGGAATCACGGAGGAAATCATCATGCGCTGGGGGCTGATGACAACGTTGGTCTGGTTACTCTGGTGCGTGCTGCAGAAGCGTGCGGGTCCGCCGAGAAGATCGCTTGTCTTCATTGCGATCGTGGTGGCAGCGCTCCTCTTTGGAGTGGGTCATCTGCCGTTGGCCATGAGAATGGGTGTGGACCCAAGCGCTCCTGTTGTTGTTTACATCATCGCAGGCAACGCGGTGCCAGGCATGCTGTTTGGCTGGCTGTACTGGCGGTGGGGGCTCGAGGCGGCGATGCTGGCTCATGCACTGTCCCATGCAACCGCCGCATTGGCCGCGCTCGCCCGGAGCGCGGCCTGAGGCCGAAGTTGAACGAGCGCTCCACCGAAATGGCAAAGGCGGTCTGCACCCGCGGACGATGGGAGCATCGTCGAGCGGGGCAGGGCACGTCCCTGACCAGCGTATCCGGGCAGCGGCTTTGAGCCTGCGTTGGTGAAGGCGTCCTGGGTGTATCAGTCCTCGAGGAAGTCGAGGAGATCCTTGTTGAACCGGTCCTTGTGCGTGTCGGTCAAGCCATGCGGTGCGCCGGGGTAGACGATCAGCTTCGCCCCTTTGATCCGCGCAGCCGACGCCTTGCCCGAGATGTCGAGCGGCACGATCTGGTCGTCGCTTCCGTGAATCACCAGCGTCGGCACATTGAACTTCTCCAGGTCCCTGCGGAAGTCGGTGGCCGAGAAGGCTGCAATCGAGTCGTAGGTGTTCTTGTGACCCGCCTGCATGCCCTGCGCCCACCAACTGTCAATGAGGCCCTTCGAGACCTTGGCGCCGGGGCGGTTGAAGCCGTAGAACGGGCCGGAGGCCAGATCGATGTACAGCTGCGAACGGTTCTCCAGCGACGCCTTGCGGATGCCGTCGAACACCTCAAGCGGCAGGCCGCTCGGGTTGTCTTTGGTTCGCAGCATCATGGGCGGCACGGCGCTGACCAGCACGGCCTTCTTGATCCGACCGGTCCCATGGCGACCGATGTAGCGCGCCACCTCGCCGCCGCCGGTGGAGAAGCCGACCGCGGTGACATCTTTGAGGTCAAGCGCCTGGATCACGGCCGCCAGATCGTCGGCGTAGCGGTCCATGTCATTGCCATCCCACGGTTGGCTGGAGCGACCATGCCCACGGCGGTCATGGGCGACCACGCGGTATCCCTCGGCGGCCAGGAAGATCATCTGCGATTCCCAGCTGTCCGAGCTCAGCGGCCAACCATGGCTGAACGTGACGACCGGACCATCCTTCGGGCCCCAGTCCTTGTAGTACAGACGGACGTTGTCGCGGGTCACGACGTGGCTTCCATCGATCGTGGCTACGGCGGCCGCCGGCGTTGGCGCTGACGGCTGAGCGGCATGCACAGTGAAGGCGGACTGCAGCGCCATGGCGAGCACCGTGGTGGCGAGGATGCGGGTGTTGACGTTCATGGGGTTCTTGTCTTGTTGGAACTTGCGGGGTGCTCAGCTCAGTGGGCGACGACGAGCGCGACGTCGATGTTGTTGCGCGTCGCATGGGAGTAGGGGCAGACGATGTGGGCCTGGCCGACCAGCGACTGCAGCACGTCTCGATCGATGCCAGGCGCTGAAATCGTCAGTTCGGCCTCGATGCCAAAGCCGGTGGGAATCTGCCCGATGCCGACTTTTCCGGTCACCGTCGTGGTGGTGGGCAGGGAGACCTTTTCGCGGCCCGCAACGAACTTGAGTGCGCCAAGGAAGCATGCCGAATAGCCCGCGGCGAACAGCTGCTCCGGGTTGGTGCCGGGGCCGCCGGCGCCGCCCAGCTCACGCGGGGTGGACAACGGGACGTCCAGAACGCTGTCGGAGGACGTGGCGCGCCCCTCGCGCCCACCTGTGGCGGTGGCGGTGGCTGTGTAAAGGATCTTCTCGATGGTCATGGCAATGGTTCCTGTTTGGGGTCGTAAGGGCCGGACAGCTGTTGTCCGGTGAGACGTACTGTGCCCGGCAGGATCGGACGATGGGTGATATAAAGTCCTGTTCACTTAACCAAGAGTACTGAATGAGCGATCGACTGGCGGCCTTGATGGCGCACTTCCCTGTGTCAGCACAGGTGTTCAACGCCGGGCCCCTGTGCGGGATCAACACCCTGGAAAGTGACGGCACCCACGGGCAGTTGCACCTGGTGCGCAGCGGCATGGCGACGGTCAGCCATGGCAGATCAACGCTGCAGATCGACAAGCCCAGCGTGCTGCTGTTTCCGCGGCCGCTGACGCACCGCTTCACCTCCGATGCCGAGCACGGCGTGGACGTGGTGTGCGCGAACCTTTCATTCGATGGGGGTGAGGACAACCCGATCGCATCGGCCTTGCCGGAGGTCGTCTGCCTGCCACTGGAGGACGTCGGTGGAGCCGCGCCTGTGCTGGCGTTGCTGTTCGAGGAGGCTTTCGAGCAGCGTTGCGGGCGCACCGCATTGGTCGAAAGGCTGTTCGAGGTGGTGATGATCCAGATACTTCGCCAGCTGATGGAGAGCGGCAAGGTGAGGGGCGGCTTGCTTTCCGGGCTGTCTCACCCGAGGCTGAGGCATGCGCTGGTGGCGATGCACGAAGAGCCCGCGAAGGAATGGACGCTCCATGAACTGGCCGGCGTGGCCAACATGTCGCGCAGCGTGTTCGCATCGACGTTTCGCACGGTCGTCGGCATCACGCCGGGGCAGTACCTTCAGGGCTGGCGCGTGCGGATGGCGCAATGGGCGCTGCGGCGCGGACGTCCGCTGAAACTGATCGCTGTCGAGGTCGGATACGGCAGCGAGGCTGCGCTCTCTCGGGCCTTCAAGGCCCAAACCGGGCAATCCCCCCGGGAGTGGAGAAACCTTGTGTCTGTAGCGACGGGCTCCTAGAGAAAGACAAGCGCTGGAGGCGGCTCACGGCCAAAGCATTCTTCATCCGGCGGCAGCGCTTGCCAGACTCTCACGCAGACGTGGAACCAACCAGTCGAGCAGCGCGCGCACGCGGGTCGACATCAAGCGGTCCGGTCGGTACAGGATGTTCACCGGCAGTGGATCGACTTCGTAACCACGAAGCACCTCCTTCAACGCACCCGACTCGAGACCGGCGCGCGCCTGATAGTGCAGCAGCGACACGCACCCCAGCCCGGCGATGCTGGCATCGATCGACGCCTCGATCTGGTTGGTGACATACACCGGCACCACTGGCACCTTGACGGTACGGCCAGCGACCTTGAAGCGCCAGTCCGGGTTTGGACCGTTGCCCTTGAAGCCGATGCAGCGGTGCGTCAACAGGTCCGACGGTTCCCTGGGCGTACCGTGACGGCGCAGGTAAGCGGAGCTGGCACAGCAAACCCGTCGTACTTTCCCGAGCGGAATGGCTACGAGCGACGAGTCTGGCAACTCCCCGATGCGAACCGCGAGATCGAGCCCTTCTTCCAGCAGATCGACGACCCGATCCAGCAGCAGCAACTCCACCGACAAGTCCGGGTGCTGCTTGAGAAAGGGCGTTACCAAGGGCGCCACGTGCAGGCGGCCGAAAGTCATGGGCGCTGTCAATACAAGCCGCCCACTGAGGGAGCCCTTCTGAGCACCCAGAGCCGCGTCGGCTTCCTCCACGGCCGAGAGGATCTGGCGGCACCGCTGCGCATAGTCACGGCCTTCGGCGGTCAGCGACAGACGCCGGGTGGTCCGGTTCAGCAACCGCGTACCGAGCGATTGCTCAAGTGCGGCGAGCGAGCGCACGACCGACGTCAGCGACGTACCCGCCGCGTCCGCGGCCGCGGTGAGGCTGCCGCCGTCGACGATGCGAACGAAGGTCGCCATTGCCCTGAGTTTGTCCATGGCGTCTCAATTGGTGCGTTCATCGCACTTGTCATGTGCGAAGTGGTCTATTTATTGTATTTGCCGCGATAACGATCATGGTGGCATGAACACCAGACCATCTACCCCATCGACCTGCCCCGCGTATGCCACGGCGTACGAACACGTCGGCATCCGCGTTTCAAACCCTGAGTCGGCCCGCCGCTTCTACGAGCGCCTGGGTTTTCAGGAGGAGATCCGTTTCGACGACTACGCCAACGAGATGGCAACGCCTGCGGGTGTGCGCATCAACCTGATCTTCAACGGCACAGCACGAGCCGGCGCACGAAACGTGCTGCAGGACGAGTCCACGAAGTGGCCCGGCATGACCCACGCCGCATTCGTCGTCGACGATCTCGACGCCCTGGTGACGTGGCTCAACGATGCTGGTATCGCCATCACCGAAGGGCCCGAGCCGATCGGACCGCGCCGCGTGGGCTTGTTCATCCGCGACCCGGACGGCAACGTGCTCGAGTTCAATCAACTGCTGTGAGGGCTGCGTCATGATGAAGCTTTACGATGCTGAACTATCGGGCAACTGCTACAAGGTCCGGCTTTTCGCGGCGCTCGCCGGGATTCCCTTGGAAATCTGTCCCGTTGACCTGGCGGCCGGTGAGCACAAGGGCGAGGAGTTCCTGGCCTTGAACCCATGGGCGCAGGTGCCGTTTCTGGTTGATGGCGATGTGGTGCTGCGCGACTCGCATGCCATCCTCGTGTACCTCGCGTCACGCAGTCGTGCACTGGCATGGTGGCCGAGCGATGCCGAGTCGCAAGCTCGGATCGTGCAATGGCTGTCGACATCGGCTGGCGAGATCCAAAATGGACCGGCTTCAGCACGCCTGGTCGAGAAGTTCGGGTACGACCTCAACAAGCCCGAGGCCCTCAGCCGCAGCGCGCGCATCCTGCGCTTGATCGACGACCATCTGGCGCGCAACGACTGGCTCGAACTGAACCGTCCGACCATTGCCGACTGCGCCGTCTTTCCCTACGTGGCATGGGCGCCCGAGGGCAGTGTCCGTCTTGAGCCGTACCCAGCGGTCCGGGCCTGGATTGCTCGGATCAAGAACCTTTCGGGCTTCCTCTGCGCACCCGGGATCTAGCGCAGAAGCAACGGTGAACCGGCCGCATTGCACGATGCGCAATCGGGATCACCCGGATCGATCTCTTCGCCTAGGGCCGCGCCGGAAAAGAAGAAAGGCCCTGTTGCAACAACAGGGCCTTCGAAGGGGTGGTGGAGACGAGGAGGATCGAACTCCCGACCTTCGCATTGCGAACGCGACGCTCTCCCAGCTGAGCTACGTCCCCACAAGCCGTAAATTCTAGCGAATCTTTCGCTCAGGCCATGCCGTTGCGGCTGGCCAGTTCCACGAACAGGGCCGAGTGGTCGAGGTCCGCCAGGCCGTGGTCCACCGCCTGCGCAAAGAGTTGCTCGAACAGGCCGGTGATGGGCGCTTCGAAGCCGATTTCATGTGCCGTGGTCAGCGCGTTGCGCATGTCCTTGAGTTGCACCGTCATGGCGCCACGCTTGGTGAAGTCGCGCTCGATCATGCGCTGGCCGTGCACCTGCAGGATGCGGCTGTCGGCGAAGCCGCCGGTGATGGCCTGCTTGACCTTGGCCATGTCGGCTCCGCCCTTTTCACACAGCAGCAGCGCCTCGGCCACCGCGCCGATGGTGATGCCCACGATCATCTGGTTGGCCAGTTTCGCGAGCTGTCCTGCACCGTGCGGGCCCACGTGGGTGGGGCGGCCGAGGATTTCGAACACCGGCCGTGCGCGCTCGAAGTCCCCGGGTTTGCCACCAACCATGATGGCCAGCGTGCCCGACTCGGCGCCCACGGTACCACCGGAAACCGGCGCGTCCAGGTGTTGAACGCCCAGTGCGCCCAGGCGCGCCGCGTGGTCACGCGCCTGGCGAGGCTGGATGGAGGACATGTCGATCACCAGACTGCCACGCGCCAGGCCTTCGGTCGTGCCTTGCTGGAACAACACATCCTCGACCACGTTGCCGTCTTCCAGCAGGGTGATCACGATATCGGCGCCCCGTGCGGCTTCGGCCGGTGTGTCGGCCACGCGCGCGCCGAAGGGCGCAAGGCGCTCTGCCTTGCTGCGCGAACGGTTCCACACGCTCACGTTGCAACCGGCTTCGCAAAGGCGCCGGCCCATGGGAAAACCCATCATGCCGATGCCCAGCACGGCCACGCGCCACTCGGGCAAGGAGGAAGAGGGGGTGCTCACGTCGGATTCGCCTTCAAGTGGCGGCGGATTCTAGGGGGGTGTTCAAAAAAGCGCGGCCACCGGCCAGGGCCGGCGACCGCGTGAAGTGGATCGCCTAGGGCAGTTGCTGCCTGCGACGACCACGGAGTTGATCGGTAGCGGGCGCACCGCCGCCATCGGCGGGGCCCGCGAGCTGATGCGCGAGTGTTCGGGCTGCGTTGCCGGTGTGCGCGTTCATGAGCCGGGCTGCATGCTCGCCATCGCCCATCGCGATCGCGTCGGCAATGGCACGGTGTTCGTCCCACACCGGCTCGCGCAACGGGTCGAACTGCAGAGCCTGGCCCATGGCGCGGCGGATGTGCTGCCAGTGCAATTGCGCGCTCTGCTCGATAAACGGGTTGCCGGCTGCACGGTAGACCGCCGTGTGGAAGGCCATGTCGGCGTCGATCAAGGCTTTGAGATCGGCACGCTGTGCCGCGGCCTCGCCTTGGCGGAACACGTCCGGGTCGATCCGGGCGTGCCGCGCCGCAGCCAGACGCACGGCCAACTGATCCAGAGCGCTGCGCACCTCGTACACCTGGGCAATCTGTCGTGGGTCCAGCGGTGCCACCTGCAGGCCGCGCGTGCGCTGCGCCGCGCCGTTGAGCAGCGGCGCGTCCTGCACGAACCCGTCCTTCTTGAGCAGACGCAAGGCCTGCGTCACCGGTTGGCGCGACACGGCCAGCCGCTCGGCGAGTTCTTCCTGCGTGATGCGCTGGCCGGGCAGCAGCCCGCCCGTGCTGATCGCGTCGAGCAGGGCGCGGTACACCTGCTCGACCAGATCGGGCGTGGTTTCGATGCGGTGCAGCTGGGCGCTCATGCGTGGGGTGGGGTCGCGAATTCTGAATTCAGAATTCCACAAGCTTACCCCATGCCGCCATGCCCAGGGCTGTTTGCCGGACAAATACCCCCAACCCCCATGACACAATGCCTCGCCATGGACCTGCGCTTCAACCGCGACCCCGCGTGGCTCGATGCCAACTACAACAACCGCGCCCTCGTGCCCGGACATGCCGACATCCTTGCGCGCTGGGCGCAGACCTCGCGTGACGCGCGCGAGGAGGGCCCTGCGCTCATTGATCTGCATTACGGCCATGGCCCGGCGGAGTCACTCGATGTGTTTCCCGCCTTGCAGCCCGCGGGCAGCGGCTCGGCGCCGGTGCTGTTTTTCATTCACGGCGGCTACTGGCGCAGTCTCGACAAGGCCGACCATTCCTTTATTGCGCCCTTGTTTCAGCGCCTGGGCGTGTGCGTGGTGGTGCCCAACTACGCGCTGTGCCCGGCCGTCACCGTGCCCGACATCACCCTGCAGATGGTTCAGGCGCTGGCCTGGACGCACCGGCATATTGGCGCGCATGGCGGTGACGCGACGCGCATCACCGTCGCCGGTCACTCCGCCGGTGGCCATCTCGCGGCCATGATGCTGGCTTGCCGCTGGCCCGACGTGGGGGGCGATCTTCCTGCCGCGCTGGTGCGCAACGCGCTGTCGATCTCGGGGGTGTTCGATCTGGAGCCGGTGCGCCACACGCCTTTCGTTCAGCCTTCGCTGAACCTCACGCCGACGCAGGTGAAGAAGGCCAGCCCCGCGCGCCTGCCGTCACCCGGCCTGCGCGAGGGCCGTGGCCAGCTCTACGCCTTGGCCGGCGGCGCCGAAAGCAGCGAGTTCCGCCGCCAGAACCGCCTGATTCGCGACGCCTGGGGACCCGACGTGGTGCCGGTGTGCGAGGACCTGCCCGGCCTGAACCACTTCACGGTCGTCGACGCGCTGATCGATCCCGTGCACCGCCTGCACGCGCTGGCGCGCGAATTGCTGGGCGTCTGACACCTGAAGGGGCTCTGCAGCCCCCTCCTCACATCAACAGGTGTTCGCCGGCGTTGTCGCCGCCGAGGATCACGTAGTTCACCTTGCGGATGTCCAGCAGCTTCGTGCCGCCGGCGTAGCTGATGGAGCTCTGCACGTCCTGCTCCATCTCGATCAGTGTGTGCGCGAGCTTGCCCTTGATGGGCTCGAGGATGCGCTTGCCTTCGACGTGCTTGTACTCGCCCTTGTTGAAGTCGCTCGCCGAACCGTAGTACTCCTTGTAGAGCACGCCGTCGACCTCGACCGTCTGGCCCGGCGACTCCTCGTGGCCCGCGAACAGCGAGCCGATCATCACCATGCTGGCGCCGAAGCGCACGCTCTTGGCGATGTCGCCGTGGCAGCGGATGCCACCGTCCGCGATGATGGGCTTGGTGGCCACGCGCGCGCACCACTTGAGCGCGCTGAGCTGCCAGCCGCCGGTGCCGAAGCCGGTCTTGAGTTTGGTGATGCAGACCTTGCCCGGGCCCACACCGACCTTGGTGGCGTCGGCGCCCCAGTTCTCCAGGTCGATCACCGCCTCGGGCGTGGCCACGTTGCCCGCGATCACGAAGGCCTTGGGCAGCTTCGCCTTCAGGTAGGCGATCATGTTTTTCACGCTGTCGGCGTGGCCATGCGCGATGTCGATGGTGATGTACTCCGGGCTCAACCCTTCAGCCACCAGCGTGTCCACCGTGGCGTAGTCGGGGGCCTTCACGCCCAGCGAGATCGATGCGTAGCAGCCCTTGGCGTGCATGTCGCGCACGAACCGCACGTTGTCCAGGTCGAAGCGGTGCATCACATAGAAGTACCCGTTCTGCGCCAGCCAGGTGCAGATCGGCTCGTCGACCACCGTCTTCATGTTGGCCGGCACCACCGGCAGGCGAAAGCGCCGCCCGCCGAGTTCCACACCCGCATCGCATTCCGAGCGGCTTTCCACGCGGCACTTGCGCGGCAGCAGCAGGATGTTGTCGTAGTCGAAGATTTCCATGGTGGTCCAGGCAAAAAAATACCGGGCGCAGAAAACCCGGGCCCGGTGCGCGATTTTAGGCCGATGGGGGCTGCCGCGCCCTGTATGTCACCCATATGCCCTTGCGTATGCCAGGGTCGGCAAGCGCGGGCTTCCTACAATCCGGCGATGTCCCTGGAACTGTTTCCGAACGCCGCTGCGTCCCCGCTCGTGAGAGGCCTCAACCCCGAGCAGGCCGCCGCCGTCACGCTGCCGGCCGAACACGCCCTCATCCTGGCCGGTGCGGGCTCGGGCAAGACGCGTGTGCTCACCACGCGCATCGCCTGGCTGCTACAGACGGGGCAGATCGGCCCCGGTGGTGTGCTGGCCGTGACCTTCACCAACAAGGCCGCCAAGGAGATGGTCACGCGCCTGTCGGCCATGCTGCCGGTGAACGTGCGCGGCATGTGGATCGGCACCTTCCATGGCCTGTGCAACCGCCTGCTGCGCGCGCACCACCAGGCTGCGGCGCTGCCAGCCACGTTCCAGATCCTGGACACGCAGGACCAGCTCTCGGCGATCAAGCGCCTGTGCAAACAGCACAACGTGGACGACGAGCGCTTTCCACCGAAGGAACTGCAGTGGTTCATCTCGGGCAGCAAGGAGGAAGGCCTGCGCCCGCGCGACGTGCCCGCGCGCGACGAGGAAACGCGCCGCAAGGTGGAGCTGTATGCGTTGTATGAGGAGCAGTGCCAGCGCGAAGGCGTGGTCGATTTCGGTGAACTCATGCTGCGCAGCTACGAGCTGCTGCGCGATAACGACCCGCTGCGCGCGCACTACCAGCGGCGCTTCCGCCACGTGCTGATCGACGAGTTCCAGGACACCAACAAGCTGCAATACGCGTGGCTCAAGCTCTTCGTGCCGCCGCCGTTGGAAGGCCTGTCCGGCCCCGGCAACGCCATGTTCGCGGTGGGCGATGACGATCAGAGCATCTACGCCTTTCGCGGCGCGCGCGTGGGCAACATGGCCGACTTCGTGCGCGAGTACCGCGTGCGCCACCAGATCAAGCTGGAGCAGAACTACCGCAGCGTGAGCAACATCCTCGATGCCGCGAACCACCTGATCGGTCACAACCAGCGCCGCCTGGGCAAGAACCTGCGCACCGACGCGGGCGCGGGCGAGCCGGTGCGTGTGAACGAGGCGGTGAGCGATTTCGCCGAGGCACAGTGGATGGTGGAAGAGATCAAGGCGCTGGTGCGCGAGGAGGTGCCGCGCAGCGAGATCGCGGTGCTTTACCGCAGCAACGCGCAAAGCCGCGTGGTGGAAACCGCGCTGTTCAACGCTGGGCTGCCGTACCGCGTGTACGGCGGCTTGCGCTTCTTCGAGCGCGCCGAGATCAAGCACGCGCTGGCCTACCTGCGCCTGATCGAGAACCCGCACGACGACACCAGCTTCCTGCGCGTGGTGAACTTTCCGCCGCGCGGCATCGGCGCGCGCAGCGTGGAGCAGTTGCAGGACGTGGCGCGCGCCGCCGGCTGCTCGCTGCATGACGCGGTGAGCGCCGTCACCGGCCGCGCGGGCACCGTCATCGCAGGCTTTGTCGCGAAAATGGACGTGCTGCGCGAGCGCAGCTTGGGCGCCAGCCTGAAGGACATCATCGAGCTCGTGCTGGAGCACAGTGGCTTGGTGGAGCACTACCGCCAGGAGCGCGAGGGCCAGGAGCGGGTGGAGAACCTGGAAGAACTCGTCAACGCGGCCGAGAGCTTCGTGATGCAGGAGGGCTTCGGCCGCGACGCCACTGCACTCACGCAAAGCCCGGCAAGCCAGGGGCTGGACCCGAACGTGCCCGTGATCGACGAACCGCTCGCACCCGACGCCGACACCGGCGAAACCATGAGCCCGCTGGCCGCGTTCCTCACGCACGCGGCGCTCGAATCGGGCGACAACCAGGCCCAGGCTGGCCAGGACGCGGTGCAGCTCATGACGGTGCACGCCGCCAAGGGCCTGGAATTCGACTGCGTGTTCATCACCGGTCTGGAGGAAGGCCTGTTTCCGCACGAGAACGCGATGAGCGACCGCGATGGGCTGGAAGAGGAGCGCCGCCTGATGTACGTGGCCATCACGCGCGCGCGCAAGCGCCTGTACCTGAGCCATTCGCAGACGCGGCTGCTGCACGGGCAGACGCGCTACAACCTCAAGAGCCGCTTCTTCGACGAACTGCCCGAGCACTGCCTGAAATGGCTCACGCCGCCGCAGCCCTCGGGCTGGGGTGGCACCGGCAGCGCGGGCTGGGGCGGGCACCGTGCCATCGCGCAGAACGTCCCGCAGCCAGCCTGGTCCCCAAGTTGGAAAGCCGCCAGCGCGCCCGCGCCCGAGCCCGACCGTGGCACAGCCATCAAGGCCGGCATGGCGGTGTTCCACAACAAGTTCGGTGAAGGCAAGGTGCTGGCCGTGGAAGGCGCGGGCGACGACGCGCGCGCGCAAGTGAGCTTCAACCGCCACGGCACCAAGTGGCTGGCGCTCAGCGTGGCCAGGCTCACGCCGATCGAATGAGCCGGGTCGAACCCGCCCCACTGCCCGAAGGCGCTCTGCTCGCGCGCTACCGCGCGCGCGGCGACTACACCGATGGCTACCAGGTCACCGTGGCGCATCCGGTGTCGCTGCCCGAGTTCATGGCGGCCTTCTACACCACACCGGTGTTCAAGCTCGAACGTTGGCTGCTCACGCACCTCGCGCGGATGCCGTCCACCGACGCAGAGGCGAACGCGCTCGCTCAAGGCCAGATCGCGCGCTTTGCGGCCTGGCAAGTCGAGGCCCGGGAGACCGATCAGGCGCTGTTGGCCGCTGGCCGCACCCGCTCCTGGTTGATGGTGCTGCCAAGGTCCGATGGCACCGGCACCACGCTGTGCTTCGGCTCTGCGGTGGTGCAGCGACGGCACGGCGGCATGGGTTGGCCGTTCCGCGTGCTGCTGGGTGTTCACAAGCTCTACTCGCGCATCCTGCTGGCCGATGCAGCGCGGCGCCTGACATCGGCCAGTTAGAGCGGCCCTCAGCGCGACTCAGCGCGCGGCGTTGGTGTGCCAGCGTTCGCGGTAGGCCAGGGGCGTGAACAAGGCCTGTGCCACTGCCTTGCGCACCAGGTCTGCGGGCGGCTCGCCGGCCGGCTGCGTTTCGCCGGTGGCGGCGTTGTGGCGCAGCAGCGTCGGCGGCAGTTCGGGGCGCAGCACCACCACCTGGTTGTTCTCCATGTAGGCCTGCGACTTGTCGAACTGCATCACCGCGCGCCCGGGCAGTGCGCGTACTGCGGGCTGGGTGAGGTCGCGGCCGATCATGGGGTGGCGGCCCTGCAGGCCCATCAGCGAGATCAGTGTCGGCGCGAGGTCGATCTGGCTGGCGGTCTGTGTGATCACACCGGGCTGCACCGGCCCGCCCAGGATGAGGCCGGGGATGTGGAAGCGCTTCACCGGCACCAGCGCGTCGCCGTACACGCGCGAGTTGTGGTCGGCCACCACCAGGAACACTGTGTCTTTCCAGTACGGCGCTTTCTGAGCCTGCTCGAAGAAGCGCCCGAGCGCGTGGTCGGCGTATTTCACCGCGTTGAGCACGGTGCCCTTGGGTTGCTCGTGCAACGTGATCTCGCCATCGGGAAACTCGAACGGCGTGTGGTTGGACGAGGTGAACACGAAGCCGAAGAACGGCGCCTTGGCCTGCGTGAAGGCGCGGTGTGCCGCGTCGAGCAGCGGACCGTCGGCCACGCCCCAGGTGCCGCGGAACACCTCGGGACCGAAGTCGTTCTGGTCCACCACGTGGTCGAAGCCGTTGCCCATGAAGAAGCCGCGCATGTTGTCGAAGTGCGACTCGCCGCCGTAGAAGAAGGTCGATGTGTAGCCGCGCGCCTTGAAAAACGAGGCGAGCGTGAAGAAGTCCTGTTGTGATTTCGCGAGCTTGACGGTGCTCGGTGCGGAGGTGGGCGGAAAACCCGCCAGCACGGCCTCGATGCCGCGGACGGAGCGAGTCCCGGTGGCGTAGAGCTGTTCGAACCACAGGCCTTGTGCCGCCAGGCGTTCGAGGTTTGGCGTCACCGGTTCGCCGCCCAGGCGCGCCACGAATTCCGCACCCAGGCTTTCCTCCAGCACGATCACCAGGTTGCGTGGGCGGGCCGGTGCCAGCACGTTGGCCTGCAGGTGCATGCTGGGGTGGGTCGGGTCGTCAAAGCCCGCCGGGTCGGCACCGGTGGACGAGATCACCTCGCGCAGCACCTGCTCGCGGGGCATGTCACCGTAGACGATGCCGCCGTCCTCGCTCTTTCGCGCCAGGTACAGCGCATACATGAGCGTGTAGGCGGAGCCCATCGGCAGCTGGTTCACCAGGTTGTCGGCGGTGGTGGCGGCCAGCGCCGGGTTGGCGGGCCGGTGGCCCAGCGTGCCGCGCGCGAGCAGCGTGGTGCCGGCCAACAACACCAGCGCCAGCGGCAACGCCACCAGCGCGTGCAGGCGCGGCAGCGGCGCCCGCCAACGCGTGAGCCGGTGGTAACCCCAGAGCGCCAGTGGCAGCGCGATCAGCGCACCCACCAGGGCCACCAGGTGATCGCCGATCAGCGTGCCGCCCACCTCGCGCACGTAGCCCAGGTACTCAACGAACAGGTAGTTGGGGCGGTTGTCGTATTCGGCCATGAAGCCGGGTGTGGACCACTCCATGAACAGCAACACCGTGAAGGCCGCCGAGGCATACAGACGCAGCAGCTTCCAGGCCAGCGCCTGCCCGCGCGGCAGGGCGCAGGCCAGGGGCCACAGCGTGGCGGGCAGCAGCCAGATGAAGCCGAGCAGCACGCCGTCGAAGCGCAGGCCCTGCAGCAGCACCTCGAACCAGGCGTTCTGCGCTTGCACGCGGGGTGCGAGCCAGACCATCAGGCCCAGTCGCGAGGCGATCAGCACGATCCACATGCCGGCCACCAGCGGCCACAAGGGCAGCAGGCAGCGCCATGCCGCGAGCAGGGTGTGCTCGCGCAGCGAGGGGCGGAAAGAAGCGGGAAGGGCGGTTGTGGCGGTGGGCGGGGGCATGGTCGGGCCGGCGCGTGTGCGCCAGCCCGCGATTGCAGGTGCCCCGCCTTAAGTGCCGCTTAAGAGCGGCCCAGGTGCGTCTTGGCTCAGGTGCCGATCACGCCGCCGTCGTTCTTCGTGATCACGATGGTGGCCGAGCGCGGGCGCTGGCCGGCGCCGTAGCCGGCGTTGGCGGGCCAGCGGCTCTCGTACTTCGACGGGTCGTTTACATCGGCCATCTTCGTGTTCTCACCCGCGTGCTGGATGTTCACGAAAATCGCGCGGCCATCGGGCGTTTCGGTGATGCCGGTGATCTCGGCGCCGCGCGGGCCGACGAGGAAGCGGCGCAGCGTGGCGGGCGTCTGCGGTTTGCCGGCGTAGGTGGTCACTTCCTTGTCGCCGGACTTGACCTTGACCGCGGCCCCGTCGCCCACGCGGCCGGGCATGGCGGCCAGCAGCATGCAGTTGGTCTTGTCGGTGTAGGCGCCGTCGTCGGTCTGGATCCAGCAGATGCCGGTGGCCGGGCTGAACACCAGGCCGTCGGGCGAGGACAGGTCGTTCTCCGCGCTCAGGTTCGAGAGGTTCACCGTGGCCTTGTCGGCGTCCGCCTCGGACGCGAAGAGGTAGATGTCCCAGCGGAACTTCGGATCGGCCGGCGTGGGTTCGGCCAAACGCACGATGTGGCCGTGCACGTTGCCGGTCTGCGGCTTGCCGGCCTTCATGTCGCTGTAGGCGCGCGGGTTGGCGGCGTCCACGTTCGCGGCGGTGCGCTGGCTGTTGTTGGTCAGCGTGATGTAGACCTCACCGTTCTTCGGGTTCACACCGGCCCACTCGGGGCGGTCCATCTTGGTGGCACCGGCGGCGTCGGCGGCCAGGCGCGTGAACACGCAGACATCGGCCGCGGTCTTGAAATCGAAGCCCTTGTAAGCGGCGATGGCCGGGTTCTTTGGCGAAAGTTCAAGCCATTCGCCGCTGCCGTCGGCGTTGAAGCGCGCCGCGTACAGCACGCCGCTGTCAAGGTACTTGTCGCCCGCGGCCAGGCGGTTGCGCGGATTGGCGTCGGCTGGGTCCCACTTCTCGGTCGAGACGAACTTGTAGATGTATTCGCCGCGTGCGTCGCAACCCATGTAGGCCACCACGGGCTGGCCGGCCACGGGTTTGGCGAAGGTGACGTTCTCGTGCGCGAAGCGGCCGAGCGCGGTGCGCTTGGTCAGCAGCGTGTTCGGGTTGTAGGGGTCGAGTTCGACCACGTAGCCGAAGGTGTGGAACTCGTTGCGGTAGTCGTCCCTGGCGCTGGCGCCCGTCACACCCGTGTTCCATCGCTGGAAGCGGTCCTCGCTGCCGCCGCTTTCCCAGCCGTGGCGGCTGGCGGCGCCGGCGCGGCGGCCGTAGCGGTTGAAAGCAGCGGTCATCTTCGGATCGTTGCGGCGCGCGTCGTCCTGCGCGTCGCGGAAGAAGTAGCCGAACCAGTTCTCTTCGCCCGAGACGAAGGTGCCCCAGGGCGTGCGGCCGGTGCCGCAGTTGTTCACGGTGCCGCGGGCTTTGGTGCCGGTGGGGCTGAACTTCGTCACCAGGTGCGCGCTGCCGGCGGCGGGGCCGGTGAAGATCGCCTCGCTCATGGTGGTGATGCGGCGGTTCAGCGGCGAGTCCTGGCGCGTGGCCCAGCGGCGGCCCCTCAGTCCCATTTCCTGGCGCACTTCCACCACCGACAGGCCGTGGATCATCAGCTCCTTGTCGATCTCGGCCGCCGGGCGCGGCAGCGTGGCGGTTCCGCCGTTGGCGTGGATGAAGAACGAGGAGAGCTTTTCGTCGGTGGTGGCCTCATGGTTCATGGCCAGCAGCCCACGCGAGGTGAAGCTGTCCGAGGGCTTGCCTTGCGCGTCCAGACCGAACCACTCGATGCCATCGTGGTGGTCACCGGCACGGTTGCCCCAGTCGTTGTCGGTGCCGTCGTTCTTGAAGGCGGACACACCGGCCTTGAGCGGATCACCGCCCGCGTACAGCACCTGTGCGGTGTAGCCCGGGGGCACGGTCACGGTGTCGGCCACGCTGTGCGCCACCGGCGTGAAGCCCAATTGCGCCACCGGGCCGGCCGGGGTGTCGGCCGCGGGCGTGGCACAGCCCGCCAGCGCAACGCCAGCGGTCGCGGCAGCACCACCGCCCAACAGACGGCGCCGGCTCAGGCGGGCGTCGAGCACGCTGTTGAACGGGGTGTTGTCGCTGCGGTTGGAGTCTTCGTCGTTGAAGAGCGCGCCCGGGCGCAATGGCTGGTCGTTCATGGGAGTCCTCGTGGGGGGTGTTGTGGCGCGAATGCTCGCCGGGCTTCGTGAAATTCACATGACAGTGGTGTGTCGCGCTCAGGCATCGCGCCGCAACAACGGCTGACCCATGCGGATTTGTTGCCCCGTGTGCACACCGGGGAAGAGGGACACACCCGGTGGTGCAAACACCAGGACGGTGGAGCCGTGCTCGAAGTGGCCCATCTCCTCGCCGCGGGCGTAACGCGCACGGCACGGCAGTTCGTCCGGGCCGCGGTAGCGGGTGTTGAGCGGCAGGCGCAGCGCGCGCAGGCGCAGGCTGGCCACGAGGATGGCGGCCACGGGCACCAGCAGCAGCGGTGTGCCGTCGTGCAGGCGGGTGTGGAGCGCGGCGCGCTCATTGCGGCAGAACAGCTTTTCCACGCGGGCGAGTGCGATCGGGTTGACGTTCCAGGTATCGCCGCTGAAGTGCGTCACGTGCTCCAGCGTGAGCGCATCGGGTGCGTGGAAGCGGTGGTACATGGCCGAGGTGAGGCGCAGCGTGACGAAGCTGCCGCCGCACAGCGTGGCGGCCACCTCCTGTGCGCGCGGCGAGTCGCCGATGAGCTCGCGCAGCGCATAAGGGAAGCCCTTGGCCTGAAACACCTGGCCAACGTCGTCAATGTGCCCGCAGGCACCCACGATCGCGTCGCAAGGGCTTACCAGTGCGGCAGGCTGGGTGTCGACAGGACGCGCGCCGTCACACAGCTCGCGTGTGAAGCAGTCGTGCAGGCTGTCGAAGCGGGTCTTCTTCGCGTCGCTCAGGTCGAGGTCGGTGAAGGCCTTCCACACCGCCATCGTGACATCGCGCACCAGCGGCTGGCGGATGCGGCTGAACCAGCCCATGAAGCGCGTGAGCGCGATGCGCGGCACGCGGTTGGTGAGCAGGAAGTTCAGTTCCTCGTTGAGGGCAAACCGGCGCAGCAGGCGGCGCCAGAAACCGATCTGCGCGTTCGCACGGGTGGGCCGGGAGAGAGCGTTCTGTCGTGTGGGTTTCATACCGGGGTCATTCAACGGCCATACAAGGTCGGGCATCACCACCGCGGGATGCCCCTCCATGTCCTTGCTTCCCTACGCCTTGCCAGCGGGCTCGCTGTTGCTGGCCCTGCCTTACCTCAAGCAACGCCTCGAACTCTCGCGTGCCAAGCACCGCTCGCTCGCGGGCCACTCGCGCATGGCCAAGCGGCTGGCGCGCTGGCTGCCGGGCTATGCGTTCGACGAACACAGCTTCTTCCGTGCCGACGGTGCCGACGACGAGCTGGCCGCACAGCGCCAGACGGCCTTCGATGAACTGTATGCCGGCTACGCCGTGCGTTACGAGAAATCGCTTGCACTCACGGCCGAAGCGCGCGAAGGCCTGGCCGACCTGCAGTTGACCGGTGCCTACCGCGTGCCGTTCCCCTTCAGCCCCTACCTGCGCGAACGGCTCAAGGTGGGCGCGTTCGTGCGGGCGGCCGATGGTGTCGAGGTCGAGGACATGGATGGCAACCGCTTCATCGACCTCACGGGCTCCTACGGCGTCAATGTGTTTGGCGTTGACTTCTACAAACAGTGCATGGACGAGGGCGCGCGCATCGGTCTTGAGCTCGGCCCGGTGCTGGGCGCGTACCACCCGGTGGTGGCCAGCAACATCGCGCGCCTCAAAAGCATCTCCGGCCAGGACCAGGTGTCCTTCCACATGAGCGGCACCGAGGCCGTGATGCAGGCCGTACGCCTGGCGCGTTACCACACGAAGAAAAAGCACCTGGTGCGCTTTTGCGGCGCGTACCACGGCTGGTGGGAGGACGTGCAGCCCGGCCCCGGCAACCCGATGCCGCCGCGCGAGACCTACACCCTCAAGGACATGGACCCGCGCAGCCTGCAGGTGCTGCGCACGCGGCGCGACATCGCCTGCGTGCTGGTGAACCCGCTGCAGGCCCTCCACCCCAACCGAAACGCGCCCGGCGACTCCACACTCATGAACGGGCTGCGCAGTGCCGGGTACGACCGCGCCGCCTACACACAGTGGCTGCGTGAGCTGCGCCAGGTCTGCACCGAGCGCGGCATCGTGCTGATCTTCGATGAGGTGTTCCTGGGCTTTCGGCTGGCACCCGGTGGTGCGCAGGAATACTTCGGCGTGAAGGCCGACATGGTCACTTATGGCAAGACGGTGGCCGGCGGTTATCCGGTGGGTGTGGTGTGCGGCCGTGCCGACCTGATGCAGCGCTTTCGGCCCGAGCGACCTGCGGATCTGTGCTTCGCGCGCGGCACTTTCAATGCGCATCCGCATGTGATGGGCGGCATGCACGCGTTCTTCAACCGGCTGGACACGCCCGTGGTGCAGGCGATGTATGCGGGCGGTGACGAGCGCTGGAACGCGCGGCGCGAGCGCTTCAACGCGGCGATGGCCAAGGCCGGCTTGCCGGTGCGCGCGGACAACCTGCACAGCGTGTGGACGCTGTCGTACACGCAGCCGGGGCGTTACCACTGGATGTACCAGTACCACCTGCGATGGCATGGCCTGGCCTTGAGCTGGGTGGGCACGGGGCGCTTCATCTTCTCGCTGAACTTCGACGACGCTGCGTTTGACGAGGTGGTGCGGCGGTGTGTGGCGGCGGGGCACGACATGCAGGCGGGTGGTTGGTGGACCTTGCCTTCGGGTGTGGATGCGAGGGCCATTGGCAAGCAGCTGCGGTCGGAGGCCTTGCGGGCGTTCCTCTCTCGCTGAGGGCGGTCTCAGGTTGAGCCGGTCGTCGCCGACCTCACTGGCACGCGGTGGATGCGCGCTCCAACATCACTTCAGCTTGCGGGTGATGGGTACTTCGCGTAGCGGCATAAAGGAGGAGGCCCGGCAAAGCCGGGCCGGGGGACAGCCGCGGAGCGGAGTACCCGTCGGCCGCAGGCGTGCGCGGGGTGCATCTCTTGACGTTCAACGATGACCAACTCCGGGGTCGATCAACTGACCCTTGAGCAGATACAGCGGCGCCCGGTGGTAGAGCTTGATGTCGTGGAAAGGGTCGGTGAGGATCTTGGTGGCCCACACCAGGCCGGTCTGGATGTCCTGCAGGAAGAACAGTTGGATGGTGCGGAACAGCAAGCCGCCAATGCCCAGGCCCAGCCACAGCGTGCCCACGTGGCGGATATAGCCCACGTTGTCGTGGTGCGCCTCGAACAGGCCCAGCACCGTCGGGTCGATCCACACCAGCGCCGGCGCCAGCGCCCACAGGCTCATCAACACCACCTTGCGCTTGAGGTTGTAGCCCACCTTGATGTCTTCTTTGTACTCGTGCGTGGCCTGGTTCACGTGGTCGTAGCCCTTGGGCTCGAAGAAGAAGTGGCCGGCCTGGCGTGAGGTCATCGACACCAGCCAGGCGATCAGCGCGGCCACCACCGGGTCGAACCACAGCATCACGTAGGCCACCACGAAGCTCACCGCGCTCAGCAGGTGCAGCGACTGGTTGATGCGACTGTGGTGGTAGTAGCGGTGGTCGTCCCAGCGCTGGGTCTGCAGGGCATTGAAGAAGTCTTTCAAGGCGGGTACTCCGTCGTCAGGGTGGAAGGCGAATGCGGCGGATCGTCGTGCGGGCCTGTGAAAGCGTGGTGACAACGTGGCCGCGTCACCGCCACGGCACACGTTCGTCATCGCCGCGTCGCGCTGTCACGAAGCTGTTGCGAAGCGCATCAACCATGGCTGCATGAACAGCGCTGAATCAGAACCCATCGTGGTCGAGGAATTTCTGGCGGCGCGGCCGTCGTTGCGGTTGTCGGTCGTCACCGAGACCTGGCCACCCGAAATCAACGGTGTGGCGCTCACGCTCTCTCGCCTGGTGCAGGGCCTGTGCGCGCGCAACCACCAGGTGCAGCTCATCAGGCCGCGTCAGGCGCGCGCCGACGAGGCACGCAGCGACCCGGGCTTTCAGGAGTTGCTCATGCGCGGCATGCCGATCCCGCGCTACCCGGATCTCAAACTCGGCCTGCCGGGCAAGGGCGCGCTGGTGCGCGCCTGGACGCTGCAGCGGCCCGACCTGGTGCACATCGCCACCGAAGGGCCGCTGGGTTGGTCGGCGCTGCAGGCCGCGCGCCGGCTCAAGCTGCCGGTCACGTCGGACTTCCGCACCAACTTCCATGCCTACAGCCAGCACTACGGGGTGGGCTGGCTCAAGACGCCCATCGTGGCCTACCTGCGCAAGTTCCACAACCTCACGCGTTGCACCATGGTGCCCACGCAGGCGCTGCGCGCGGAGCTGCAAGCGATCGGTTTCCAGAACGTGCAGGTGGTGGCGCGTGGCGTGGACACCCAGCTCTTCAACCCGGCGCGGCGCAGCGCCAACTTGCGTGAGAGCTGGGGTGCCGACCGCGACACGCTGGTGATGGTGACGGTGGGGCGCATGGCTTTGGAGAAGAACCTCGACCTGGTGGTGAAGGCCTACGAGGCGATGCGCGCCGCGCGGCACGACGTGCGTCTGGTCTTCGTGGGCGACGGCCCGCAGCGGGCGCCGCTGCAACAGCGTTGCCCTGACGCCGTGTTCGCCGGCATGCGCCGCGGCGAGGACCTGGCCGCGCACTACGCCAGCGCCGACCTGTTCGCCTTCGCCAGCCTCACCGAGACCTTCGGCAACGTCACCATCGAGGCGCTTGCCAGTGGATTGCCGGTGCTGGCCTTCGACACCGCGGCAGCGGGCGACTGGGTTCGCCACGGGCTCAACGGCTGGCTGTTGCCGGTGGACGACGCCGACGGTTTTGCACGGCAGGCCGCGCTGCTGGCGCGCGAGCCGGCGTTGGTGCGCAGCGCCGCTGTGCGCACGCGCGACCAAGTGGCGCAACTCGACTGGCAGCAGATCGCGCAGCAGGTGGAGGACATCTTCCTGCGCACCACCGGTTGGCAAAGCGGTGGTGCAGGCCTTCTAAGGCCTTCGCTGGCGACCTGATCGCTGGCCTGGGCCGCCCCCGGGACACCGCGGAGCCGGCTGCGCCGGTCCGCTGGTGTCACCCCCTGCTCGGGGGGAGTGCCGCAGGCGCTGCGGGGGTCAACCCCCGATGACGCCGCCATCGGTGCGGCGTACCACCACCACCGACGAGCGCGGGCGGATGCCGGCCGTGGGCCAGGTGGAGAAGGCGGTCGGGTCGCGCGCGATCTCGTTGTCGCCGTAGCCCGCCGGGCGGCGCGGGTGGCTGCCCAGTTCCCCCGGGTGCTGGATGTTGACGAACATCGTGCGGCGGTCCGGCGTCCACGTGATGCCGGTCACCTCGCAACCCGAGGGGCCGACGAGGAAGCGGCGCACTTCCTTGGTGGTGGGGTCGGCCGCCAGCATCTGGTTGTTGCCGTTGCCCGCGAAGTTGCCCGTGTTGCTGAAGTTGCCGTCGGTCTGGATCCACAGGCGGCCGAAGCTGTCGAAGGCCAGGCCGTCGGGGCTGTTGAACAGGTTGCCGGCGTTGATGTTGCTGCTCGGTGCGTTGGGCAGGCCCGTGTTCGAGGGCTGGCCGGCGAGCAGGAAGATGTCCCAGTCGAAGGTGAGCGCGGTGGCGTCACCGCCGGTCTCGTTCCAGCGCACGATGTGGCCCCAGGCGTTGCTGGCACGCGGGTTGGCCTCGTCCACCGCGGGCCGGGCGGAACCGGCGGCCGTGGTGCCGTCGGCGGCGTTGCCCGATGCGGGCGCGGTGCCGCGGCGGCTGTTGTTGGTGCAGGTGATCATCACCTCGCCCGGCTTGGTGGGGTTGGCGCTCACCCACTCGGGGCGGTCCATCATGGTGGCGCCCACGCGGTCGGCCGCCTGGCGCGTGCGGATGGCGATGTCGGCCTGGCTGGTGAAGCCGTTGCCGGCATCGAGCCCGTTCTGACCGAACACCAGCGGAATCCACACGCCCGTGCCCATGCGGTCACCCGCGGTGGTGCCGGCGTCGAAGCGCGCCACGTAGAGCGTGCCGTCGGCCAGCAGGTTGCGGTTGGCGGCGCTGGTGGGGTTGTTGGCGTCGAAGGTGCCGTTGGAGACGAACTTGTAGATGTATTCGTTCACCTCGTCGCAGCCCATGTACACCACGACCCTGCCGTTGGGCGCCACCACGAGTTCCGCGTTCTCGTGCTTGAAGCGGCCCAGCGCGGTGCGCTTGACGGGCTGGCTGGTGGGCGCGAACGGGTCGATCTCGACGATGTAGCCAAAGCGGTTGGGCTCGTTGCGGTTGGTCGACATGTCAAAGCGCGGGTCCACCGTGTGCCACAGGTAGCCAAAGCCGCCGGCGCTCAGGCCATAGCGGGCCTCGAGCGTGTTGCGCGTGAAGCCGGCGTCGGTGGCACCGAAGTAGCCGTTGAAGTTCTCTTCGCAGGTGAGGAAGGTGCCCCAGGGCGTGCGACCGTTGCCGCAGTTGTTGAGCATGCCCAGCACCGTGGTGCCGGCGGGGTCGTCGGCGGTCTGCACCAGCGGGTGGCCACGCGCCGGGCCCTGGATGTCCATCGGCGTGTTGCCGTGGATGCGGCGGTTGTAGGGCGAACCCGCCACCAGCGACCACTCACCCGCGGCGTTGCGGCGCACGTGCGCCACGCTGGCGCCGTGCGCGGCCTGGCCCTTGCGTGCCTTTTCCAGCGTGAAGGGCAGCAGCCAGTTCGCGGGGTCGGTGTCGGGCTGGTAGAAGTACTCGGGGTTGATGTACTCGTGGTTGAACACCAGCAGACCCTCATCGCTGCGCTCGCCGAAGCCGTTGCCCGCGGTGTTGAAACCGAAGAAGGCCATGCCGTCGTGGTTGTCACCCACCTGCAGCTCTTGATCGGCCGCGGTGTTGGAGGCGTTGGCCGCAAAGGCGGGCGCACCGGCCAGCAGCGGCGTGCCCCAGGGCAGGAACGCCGTGGCCACGTAACCCGGTGGCACCACCACGGCATCGCCGCCGCTCGTGGGCACCGCCTGAAAGCCCAGCATCTGCTCGCCCGGTGTGGCGGGCGTGGTGGGTGCGGGGTCGTCGCCGCCGCCACCGCATGCGGCCAGGCCGCCCAGGAAGGGAATGGCCGCTGCGCCCAGGCCCGCCTTGAGGAGCGTGCGGCGACTGGGCATGCGCGCGATGGCGCGATCGACCAGCTCGGTCAGGTGGGGGTTGCGGGAGGGGTTCGAGACGCCGTCGTCGTCTCGCAAGGTGTCGGACATGCTTGTGTGCTCCAGGTTTGGTCTGTGGGAAACCCAGAGCGCAGCGTGATCGACGGTTATTTAACGGTGATGGAAGGTTTGTGACAGTTTCGGATGGTGCAACGCCCGCGCAACGTGCGATCAGTTCGGTTCGTCGTCGGACGGTGTCTCGGCGTCTGGCAGCATCTCATCGAAGCGGAAGCTGTCGCGGAAGGTGAACCACAGCGAGGTGTGGAACATCGAGGCCATGAACAGCACGATCGGGTAGAGCACGATCTGCATCGCTTGCGGACCACCGAGCAACGAGCCCAACGCGCCCAGCGCGAGGCCGACGACGATGAACACGCAGACCCAGCCGAGGGTGAACACCAGCAGCGCGCCTTTGTTACCCCAGCACGCCACGAGGCTGAAGAACAGGCTCTTGGCCGGCTTGACGCCGTGCCAGAACACCAGCGGCGGCGCGTGCCAGAAGGCCATCATCACCGGCAGGTACAGCAGCATGGCGATCCACACGCTGGGGCGGTTCATCGCAGCGCTCATGGCCTCGGCGCTCACCTCGGCGCTGTCGGGTACGGGGGCGGGCAGGTCGCCCATGAACAGGCTGGAGACGGTGATCACCAGCAGCAGGCTCACCGCGTACAGGCCGCCCAGCATGAGCATGGCCTGGCTGCGCGCCGGCCCGCTGCGAAACGCCGTCAGCAGCACCGAGGGCATCGGAAAGCGCCCTTGCTCGGCCTCGCGCGTGGCCGCCATGAGGCCCAACGTGGCCGCCGGCACCAGCGCCATGGCCACGGCCGTGCCCACCAACGGCAGCATGGACAGCAGCGACACCACCACCATAAACATGAAGAACAGGCCCGACATGGCCAGTGGCTGGCGCCAGAAGGTGCGCACGCCGGCCTTGACCCAGAGCCAGCCCACCGGGGCGGGGTTGACGTGCAGCTTCATGTGGCCTCCGCCTCGGCATGTGCGTACGCGTGCGCACTGCAGTGCGGCAGCCGCGCGCGCAGCACGCGCTCGAAGTGAGCCGGGTCGTGCGCCTTCAGCAAGGCGGCCTCGCGCGGCAGGTGCAGGTCCCACAGGCGCGAGAGCCAGAAACGCAGCGCACCGGCGCGCAGCATCGCGGGCAGCAGCGTGCGTTCGGCCGCGGTGAGGGGCCGCACGGCCTCGTAGGCGCCCAGCAGCGCGCGCTGCAGCTCGTCCACCGGCTGGCCGTCTCGCTCGCCGCCGTGCACCACACACCAGTCGTTCAGGCACACGGCGATGTCGAACAGCCAGGTGTCGACACCGGCGAAGTAGAAGTCGAACACGCCGGTGAGCTCGCTGCCCTCGAACATCACGTTGTCGCGGAACAGGTCGGCGTGGATCGGGCCGCGCGGCAGGGCCAGGCTGGCGCTGCCGGCGGCGATGTGGTTCTGGTAGGCCAGCTCGGCCTGCAGCAGCGCGGCCTGGGCGGACGTGAGGAACGGCAGCACCACCGGCACCGTTTCATTCCACCAGGGCAGGCCGCGCAAGTTGGGTTGCCGGCGATCGAAGTCGCGCCCCACCAGGTGCAGCCGCGCGAGCATCGCGCCCACCGCTTCGCAGTGCGCTGAACCCGGGGCCAGCTCGCTGTGCCCGCGCAGCTTGTCCACCACCGCGGCGGGTTTGCCCTGGACGGTGTGCAGGATCTCGCCCCTGGCGTCGGCTGCCGGCTCGGGCACCGGCACGCCGTGCGTGGCCAGGTGCTTCATGAGGTGCAGGTAGAAGGGCAGCTGCTCGGCGCTCAGGCGCTCGAACACGGTGAGCACGTGTTCCACGGCGGCACCGTCGCGTTCGCTGGTGACGAAGTAGTTGGTGTTCTCGATGCCGCCCTGGATGCCGCGCAACTCGGTGAGGGTGCCCAGGTTGAGGCGTTCGAGCAGGGCGGCGGCCTCGGCAAAGGGCACCTCGGTGTAGACGGCCATGAAGGGTGGGGGTCCGTGTGCGGGGTCAGAAGTCGAGGACGCGCCAGCTGCTGCGACCGGCGTTGCCCGTGGGCCGGCCGGCGGAAGCGCCCGGCGTCTGGCCTGGCGCCAGCGGCTGGATCTGGTAGGCGGGCGCGCCGTTCTTGGGCTGCACCTGGATGGACTGCGTCTGGCCGTCCACCCGCACCTCGTCGACGCGGGTGAGCGCGTCCTCGGTGGTGATGCGTTCGATGCGATCGCCCGGGCCACGCTGCAGCGGCACCGGCTCGGGCGGGGGCGTCTGGGCGGCAGCGCCGCCGCCCATCAGGGCGGCGAGCAGCGCGAGGGCGGGCAGGGCGGTTCGGGACATGGCGCGATTGTAGGCAGGGACCCCGCGCCAGACGCCGCGGCAGGGCCTTCCCTCACAATCGGCGGCATGACCCAGGACCCCGCCCGCACCCTGCTGCTGATCGACGGATCGAGCTACCTCTACCGCGCCTACCACGCCATGCCCGACCTGCGTGCCGTGCCCGGTGACCCCACCAGCCCGGCCACCGGCGCCATCCGCGGCATGATCAACATGATCCAGAGCCTCAAGAAGGAGGTGCCGGCGCTGTACGCCGCCTGCGTGTTCGACGCCTCCGGTCCGACCTTTCGCGACGCGATCTACGCCGACTACAAGGCGCACCGCAGCCCCATGCCTGACGATCTGCGCGCGCAGATCCCACCGATCCACGAGGTGGTGCGTCTGATGGGCCTGCCGGTGCTCGACGTGCCGGGTGTCGAGGCCGACGACGTGATCGGCACGCTCGCGCGCACCGCGGCCGAACAAGGCATCGACGTCATCATCAGCAGCGGCGACAAGGACCTCGCGCAGCTTGTCAATGAGCACATCGCCATCATCGACACCATGAGCGGCAAGCGCCGCGACCTGGCGGGGGTGCAGGCCGAGTTCGGCGTGCCCGCGCATTTGATGGTCGACTACCAGACGCTGGTGGGCGACGCGGTGGACAACGTGCCGGGTGTGGAGAAGGTGGGACCGAAGACGGCCGCCAAGTGGCTGATGGAATACGGCTCGCTCGACGCGCTGGTGGCGCGCGCGGGCGAGATCAAGGGCGTGGCGGGCGAGAACCTGCGCAAGGCGCTGGAGTGGCTGCCCACCGGGCGCCAGCTGCTCACCATCAAGACCGATTGCGATCTGAACGGTTTCGTGCCTGGCCTGCCCGCGCTGGACGCGGTGAAGATGGGCGAGCCCGACCACGACGCGCTGCACGACTTCTACGAGAAGTACGGTTTCAAGTCGCTCGCGGCGCGCGCAGCCGCGGGCAAGGAAGCGCCGGTCTCGGGCGGGTCCACCGCCGTGCCCCCGGGCGTGACCGAAGGTCTGTTCGACGATGCGCCGGCACCCGCCGCGCCGCCTAACGAACTGAAGTACGACACCGTCCTGACCTGGGACGCTTTCGACACCTGGCTGGCGCGCATCGAGGCTGCCGAGCTCACCGCGATCGACACCGAGACCACCTCGCTTGATGAGATGGTGGCCGAGATCGTGGGCATCTCCTTCAGCGTGACGCCGGGTGAGGCGGCCTACATCCCGCTGCGCCATGCCGGGCCGGACGCACCGGCCCAGCTGCCGTTCGACGAGGTGCTGGCAAAGCTCAAACCCTGGCTGGAGAACCCGCAGAAGGCCAAGCTCGGCCAGCACATCAAGTACGACCGCCATGTGTTCGCCAACCACGGCATCGAGGTGCAGGGCTACGCGCACGACACCATGCTGCAGAGCTACGTGCTCGAGGTGCACAAGCCGCACAGCCTGGAGAGCCTGGCCGAGCGTCACACCGGGCGCAAAGGCATCAGCTACGAAGACCTGTGCGGCAAGGGGGCGCACCAGATCCCGTTTGCCCAGGTGGATGTGGCCAAGGCTGCCGAGTACTCGTGCGAGGACAGCGACCAGACGCTGGATGTGCACCGCGTGCTGTGGCCACGGCTGCAGGCCGACGAGAAATTGAAGTTCATCTACGAACTCGAGATGCAGAGCAGCGAGACGCTTTACCGCATCGAGCGCAACGGCGTGCTGATCGACGGCCCCACGCTGGCCGCGCAAAGCCACGAACTCGGCCAGCGCATCGTGGCGCTGGAGCAGGAGGCCTATGCCATCGCGGGCCAGCCCTTCAACCTGGGCAGTCCCAAGCAGCTGGGAGAGATCTTTTTCGACAAGCTCGGTCTGCCCGTCATCAAGAAGACCGCCACCGGCGCGCGCAGCACCGACGAGGAGGTGCTGGAAAAGCTTGCCGAGGACTACCCGCTGCCGGCCAAGATCCTCGAGCACCGCAGCCTCTCGAAGCTCAAGGGCACCTACACCGACAAGCTCGCGCAGATGGCGCACCCGCGCACCGGCCGCGTGCACACGCACTACGCGCAGGCCGTGGCCGTGACGGGGCGGCTTTCCAGCAACGACCCGAACCTGCAGAACATCCCCATCCGCACGCCCGAGGGCCGGCGCGTGCGCGAGGCCTTCGTGGCGCCCGCGGGCAGCGTGATCGCCAGCGCCGACTACTCGCAGATCGAGCTGCGCATCATGGCCCACATCAGCGAGGATGCGGCCCTGTTGCGCGCCTTCCACGAAGGGCAGGACGTGCACCGCGCGACCGCGGCCGAGGTGTTCGGCGTGGAAGTGGCGCAGGTCAGCAGCGAGCAGCGCCGCTACGCCAAGGTCATCAACTTCGGCCTCATCTACGGCATGAGCGCCTTCGGCCTGGCCAAGGCGCTGGGCATCGACAACACCGCGGCGAAGAACTACATCCAGCGTTACTTCGAGCGGTTCGAAGGCGTGAAGCGCTACATGGACGACACGCGCCAAAGCGCCAAGAGCAAGGGATATGTGGAGACGGTGTTCGGCCGCCGCCTGTACCTGCCCGAGATCAACAGCCCCAACGGCCCGCGCCGCGGCGGTGCCGAGCGCGCGGCCATCAACGCGCCGATGCAGGGCACCGCGGCCGACCTCATCAAGCTCAGCATGGTGGCGGTGCAGAAGGCGCTCGACACGCAGCGCAAGGCCACGAAGATGATCATGCAGGTGCACGACGAACTGGTGTTCGAGGTGCCCGAGGCCGAGGTGGACTGGGTGCGAGCCGAGGTGCCGCGCCTGATGGCTGGCGTGGCCGAACTCAAGGTGCCGCTGCTCGCCGAGATCGGCGTCGGCCCGAACTGGGACAAGGCGCATTGAACGGTAACACCCCCGCCGCGCTGCGCGCGACCCCCTCAAGGGGGCGGCGCCTGCGGCCCGGCGAAGCCGGTTCCGCGGCACCACTTGACGGGGCACGCGCTCCGGAGATCGGCGTGTCCGTGCCTTGGCGCCGGCGCCAAGTGCTGGCCGCCGGCATTGCCGCGGCCTGCCTGCCTGCCTGGGCGCAGACGGGCGACAAGTGGGGTGCGCAACGCGGCTACCCCGAGAGCCGGGCGAGCTTCGAGCGCGCCACCGAGTTCCGCGTGGGCAACTACTCGGGTGGGCACGAGCGCACCATCCGCCACCACCGCATCCGCGCTGGCGCAGCGGCCGCGCCCTGGCGCGAATCACCGCTGGCGGGCTTCCAGTACCGCTGGGGCCTGTTCCGCAAGACGCCCGAGGAGTACCTGACGCAATGGCCGGTAACCGGCCTGCTGATCGCGCGCGACAGCGAGATCCTGTTCGAGCGTTACGGCTTCGCGCGCACGCCCGACATGAGGCTCACGAGCTGGTCCATGGCCAAGAGCGTTAGCGCGCTGCTGCTGGGCATCTGCATCGACCGCGGCCTGATCGCCTCGTTCGACGACCCGGCCGCGACCTACGTGCCCGAGCTGCAGGGCACGCTGCACGGCGAGGCCAGCCTGCGCCAGCTCGCCAACATGACCAGTGGGGCCGAGGTGGTGCACGAGCGCGACAACGCCCGCATCTACCCCGGTGGGCTGCTGGGCGACGACCCCGACATCGCGCGCACCGTGAGTGGCTGGAACCAGCGCCGCGAGGCCGCCGGCGCGCGCTTCAACTACAACGAGCTGTGCCCGCTGGCGCTGGGCATGGTGATCCGCCGCGTCACCGGCGGCAGCCTGTCCGCCTTTGCCGAACAGGCCCTGTGGCGCCCCATGGGCGCCGAGGGCGATGCCACCTGGCTCACCGATGCGCGCGGCGCCGAGTTCAACTGCATCGGCTTCGCGGCGCGCTTGCGCGACTGGGCGCGCCTGGCCCGTGTGGTGGCCCAGCGCGGCCGAGGCCCGGACGGCCAGGCCATCGTGAGCGAAGCCTGGATCGACGAGCTCAGCCGCTGGGGCGAGCGCGACGCCGCAGTGCGCTACGGCTGGCCGCGCCCCGCCATCGGCTACAAGGCGCTGTTCTGGCACTCCAAGGCCGACGGCTCGCGCCCGGCCATGCACGGCCACCACGGCCAGCGTGTGGTGATCGACCTGCCCACGCGCACCGTGCTCGTGCACACCGCGGTGGACCACGAAGGCGCCTGGGCGCCCGAGCTGATGGAGATGTTCGACGCGGTCACGCGTGTCTAGCGTCTGCGGCGGAAACTTCTGCAGTTCTCGCCGGTCTTTTTCCCTTTCCGAACCACAACAGGAGACAAGCATGTCCGAACACGACCTGATCCGCGACGCCGAGGCCCTGCTGCCGGGCACCAGCACCGCCGATGGCGCCACCCGCCGCACCGCGCTCAAGGCCGCGCTGGGCGTGGGCTACGCGGCTGCGGCGGCGCCTTTGATGGCGCAGAGCGCGATCAAGACGCCATCCGACGGCCTGACCGTGGGCGAGGTGATGGTCAACGTCAACGGCTTCAGCATGCCCGCGTATCGCGCTGCGCCGGCGGGCAAGACCGGCCTGCCCGTCGTGCTGGTGCTGTCCGAGATCTTCGGTGTGCACGAATACATCGCCGACACCGCGCGCCGTTTCGCGAAGGCCGGCTACCTGGCGATCGCGCCCGAACTGTTCGTGCGCCAGGGCGACGCCCTGAGCTACGGCGAGGTGGCCAAGCTGATTGCCGAGGTGGTCAGCAAGGTGCCGGATGCCCAGGTGATGGGCGATCTGGATGCCGCCGTGAAGTGGGCGGCGGCCAACGGTGGCGATGCGAGCAAGATCGGCGTGACCGGCTTTTGCTGGGGCGGTCGCCAGACCTGGCTGTACGCAGCCCACAACCCGGCGGTCAAGGCCGGTGTGGCCTGGTACGGCCGCCTGGTCGGGGAGAGCACGGCGCTCACGCCCAGGCACCCGGTGGAAATCGCCGGCCAGCTCAAGGCGCCCGTCCTGGGCCTCTATGGCGCCGCCGACACGGGCATCCCGCTTGACACGGTTGATAAGATGAAATCCGCCTTGGCAGCCGGCAACGCGGCGGCCAAGGCGTCGACCTTCGTGGTGTACCCGGACGCGCCGCACGCCTTCCACGCCGACTACCGGCCGACCTTCCGCAAGGAGCCGGCCGAGGACGGATGGAAACAGGCACTCGCCTGGTTCAAGAAGCACGGCGTGGCCTGACCCACCGGCAACCGATCAACGAAGGGCCGCTGCATCAGCGGCCCTTTTTTCGTGGTGATTCACATGACCTTGTTGGCCATTCTGTTGGGCACTGTCGCCGCCGGCGTGGGCAGCGTCTGGATAGCAGCCTTGCTGGGATTTGCAATGCTGGCGCGCTTCACGCAGCACATGCTCAGCCTGGCGGCGGGCGCGCTCATGGCCACGGCCTTCATGCACCTGCTGCCCGAGGCTTTCGAGAGCGCGGCGGGTGCGCACGAACTGTTTGCGCTGCTGCTGGCCGGCCTGGTGTTCTTCTTCCTGCTCGACAAGGCCGAGCTCTGGCACCACGGGCACGAGCACGGCCATGGGCCGGAACACGCGCATGCAGCTCATGACCACGGCCATCACGACCATGCCCGCCACGACCATGGGCACACGCATCACCACGGCGGCCCACGTTCGGGCGGCTGGACGGTGCTGCTCGGTGACAGCGTGCACGCCTTTGGCGACGGCATCCTGATCGCCTCGGCCTTCGTGGCCGACATGCGGCTGGGCGTGGTGGCGGCACTGGCCGTGCTGGCGCACGAGGTGCCCCACCACATGGGCGATCTGGTGGTGCTGCGCCACACCTCCGGCACCCAGCGCGCGGCGCTGATGAAGGTGTCGCTGGCGGGCACCGTCACGGCGCTGGGCGGCCTGGTGGGCTACTTCCTTCTGGTGCAACTGGAGGAGTGGCTGCCGTACTTCCTGGTGGCCGCGTCCAGCAGCTTCGTCTATGTGGCGCTGGCCGATCTGATCCCGCAACTGCAGAAGCGCCTGAGTCTGCGCGAGACGGTGGCGCAGGTGGCCTGGCTGGCGGCCGGCATCGCGCTGGTCACGGTCGTGAGCGGCCTGGCACACGGCCACTGAGCCCCGGGGCTCAATCCGCTGGTGGTGCGCCGAAACTGAACCGGAAGGTGGCGCCCACGCCGGGCTCGCCCTCGGCGCTGATGTGGCCGCCGTGGCGGTCGATGATGCGCCGCACGGTGGCCAGGCCGATGCCGGTGCCCTCGAACTCGTTGGCCCGGTGCAGCCGCTTGAAGGGTTTGAACAGCTGGTCCACGTAGGCCATGTCGAAGCCGGTGCCGTTGTCGCGCAGGTGCAAGTGCAGCGCGCCGTTGTCGTCGATGCGGTCCAGCCCCCAGCTGATTTCAGCCACCTCGCGCTGGCGCGTGTACTTCAACGCGTTGCTGAACAGGTTCTCCAGTGCGATTCGCGCGAGGTCGGGGTCTACGTGCGCGGTGAGGTCGGGTTGCAGTTGCACGCGCACTTCTCGCCCCGGGTGGCGCGTCAGTTCCTGGTCGAGCACGTTGCGCGCCAGCGCGCTCAGGTCGACTGCAGTGCGCCGCAGCGTGCCCTGGCTCACGCGCGCCAGCGCCAGCAGGTCGTTGATGATGGCGCCCATGCGCTGCGAGGACGACAACACGCGCTCGACCAGTTCGCGGGTGTCTGCGTCGCTGTGCGTTTCGAGTTGCTCCTTGAGCAACTGCGCAAAGCCATCGATGGCGCGCAGGGGCGACTTCAGGTCGTGCGACACCGAGTAGGCAAACGCGTCGAGTTCGGCGTTGAGCTTCTGCAGCTCGGCGGTGCGCTCGCGCACACGCTGCTCCAGCGTTTCGTTGAGCTGCACGATCTCGCGCTCGCGGCGCAGGCGCACCAGCTCGGCCTGCGCGCGCGCCGCGAAGATCGAGAGCAGCGCCTGAATATCGGGTTTGACGGCCAGCGGCTCGCGCCACATGGCCATCAGCAGGCCGATGGTCTGACCATCGGCGTCGCGCAGCGCCTGACCCAGGTAGGAATCGAACCCCTGCGCGCGCAGTTGCGGTGCGCTCGGGTAGTGCTCGGCCAGGTCGGTCGGGCAGGTCATGAGGCCGTTGCTCTTGAGGGTATCGGCGCAGGGCGTGCCGGCCACGTTGAAGCCGAAATTGCGGCTCAGGCGTCCGTCACGCCAGACCGCCAGCGTGTCCAGGTTGTTGCCCTGGCGCAGCTCTGCCACCATCACCAGGCCGGCCCGGATGGCGCTGCTCAGGTGCTGCGCCAGGGCGCTGAAGAAGGCCTCGCCCGTCTCGGCGGCCACACCCTTGGCCACTTCGAGCAGCAACGCCTCGCGGCGCTTCTCCTCGGTCACGTTCATGGTGCTGGCCAGGATGCAGGTCTCGCCGTCGACTTCGATCTGCTCGGCCCAGATGCGCGCGTCGATCAGCGAGCCGTCCTTGTGCCGCATGCGTGTGTCGTAGCCGTTGACGACACCGTCGCGCAGCAGCCGCTCGATGAAGCGCTCGCGTTCCTCTGCGGACAGCCAGGAGCCTGTCTCCAGTGAGGTGCGGCCCTTGTACTCCTCGGCTCCCAGGCCTTGCACAAGGCCTTCCGCGCGGTTGACCTCGAGAAAGGTGCCGTCCGACAGGCGCGAGATGGTGAGGTTCAGTGGCGCGAAATTGAAGGCGGTAGCAAAGCGCGCCTCCGAGCGCCGAAGCCGCTCCAGCAGGACTTCGCGCTGCGTGACATCGGTGATGGTGGTGATGACCAGCAGGTCTTCGTCATCGGTACCGGTCTCGCTGGAAATCAACGCCTCGAAGGTGCTGCCGTCGGCGCGCCGCCCGCGGCAACGGTGTTGCTGGATGCTGCGCTCGCGCACCAGCCGCTCGACATAGCGCTCGCGCTCGAGCGGGTCGGCCCACAGGAATGTGTCCTCACGGCCAAGCACCTGGTTGCGGCGGTACCCGTACCAGCGCTCGAACGCAGGGTTCACGTCCAGAATGGCCCCATTGCGCGCCGACTGCGCGAGCATCGGACTCGGGCTGGAGCGGAAGATGCGGGCGAAGCGCGTCAGGCTGCGGTCGCGTTCCTGCTCGCTCTGGCGGCGCCGCTCCAGCTCGTCGCGCAGGCGCAGCAAGGCACGCTGGTTCGCAGCGCGGCTGTGCATCACCATCAGGCCGACACCGGCCAGGGCCAGGGCCTGGGTGAACCACACGCGCAGGCCCACGCTGAAATCGGGCGGGGCGCCGAAGCCGCCGCGGCTCTCAAGCGCGATCAGCACGGCCAGCAGGCCCAACGTGCCCGCCAGCACGCCCACCATGGCCCGCCGACCCAGGAAGATGCCGGCGCCCACCACCGCGCCCACAAACAGGAAGTTGACCGCGGTGCGCACCGAACCATAGGTCAGCACCGAAACCGTGGCCGAGCCCAGCAGGCCCAGCACCACCAGGGCCGCCACCGCGACCGGCGCCAGCCGCCGCTGGCGCAGACCCCACCAGCAGCCCCAGGCCAGGCCCGCCATCACGGCGGCAATGCCCGCTTCGCTGCGGCCGGGCGGGGCCAGCAGGATGTCCAGCGCCATCACCAGCAGCGCGGCCACGCCGACGCCCTGACACAGCCACAGCAGCGTCTGGCGCAGGTCGGCCGCGTCGGGACTGTCGACGCGCACCGGGCGGTTCACCGGTGTGGGCTGTTCCGGCTCGTCGGCGCGATCCGCCACCGGCTCACCCCCTTGCACGTGGCGTGCCCCGCGTGTTGCACCAGGCGCTCCAGCTGCCGGGGTAGAGCGCGGTGTTGCCCAGCCCGGCGATCTGCATGGCCAGCAGGTTGGGCACGGCGCTCACGCCACTGCCGCACTGGTGCACCACGCCAGCCGGGTCGCGTCCGCCCAGCAGGCGTTCGAACTCGGCGCGCAATTGCGCCGCCGGCTTGAAGCGGCCATCGGCCTGCAGGTTGTCACCGAACGGGCGGTTGAGTGCGCCGGGCACGTGCCCGGCCACCGGGTCAAGTGGCTCGACCTCGCCGCGAAAACGCGCCGCGGCGCGCGCGTCGATGACCGTTGTGTCGGCGCGGCCGAGGCGGCGCATCAGCGCGGCGGTGTCCACCGCGGGAGCCAGGCTCTCGCTGGCCTTGAAGTTGCCCGGCGCCGGTGCGCTGGCGGGCCCGGAGGCGACCGCACCGCCACTCGCCTTCCACGCCGCGAGACCGCCGTCCAGCACGGCCACGGCCTCGTGGCCGCACCAGCGCAGCATCCACCACAGGCGCCCGCAGTAGTTGGCGCCCTGGCGGTCAAGCGCCACCACCTGCATGCCGCTGGACAGGCCCAGCGCGGCCATGCGGCGCGCAAAGGCCTCGCGCGTGGGCAGCGGGTGGCGGCCGTCGCTGGCGGGTCGGCCGTGTTCGCTGAGGTCGCGGTTGAGGTCGACGTAAAGGGATCCCGCGACATGCTCGGCTTCGAACTGCGCACGCCCAGCGGCGGGGTTCGTGAGGTCGAAGCTGCAGTCCAGCACGAGCACCGGGGTGCCCGCGTCAAGCAGCGCCTGTAACTCGTGAGGTTGGATGAGGGTGGTGTACGGAGCGGCCGGATTCATGGACGTCGATTGTGCGACCGTTCAACGCTGCCATCGGCTCGGTACCCTGTCAGATTACACAGGAGGGCCGGTTCCTGGGCCAGTGGATGCACCTCAGGACTCGGCGGCGGGGGCGCGCGGCACCGCCTTCGTACGCAGCACGGTGGCCGCAATGCCGCTCACCACGATGAGCGCCATGCCAACCCACCCGATCAGGGGCAGTTGGTCGCCGAACAGGGTGATGCTGAACAGCGCAGCGAACACGATGCCGGAGTACTGCAGGTTGGCCACCACCAGGGTGGCGCCGCGGGCGTAGGCGCGCGTCATGCACAACTGCCCGAACACCGCCAGCAGGCCGATCGGCAGCAACCACAGCGCGCTGGGCCAGCGCAGCGGGCTGGCGCCCACGAACAGCATGCCAGCCAGGCCCGCCAGCAAGGCACCGAGCGAGAAGTAGAAGACCGTGCGCGACTCGGGCTCGCCCACCTTGGACAGCGCCGCCACCTGCAGGTAGGCGAGCGCCGCGAACAGGCCCGAGAGCAGACCCACCAGGGCGCCGAGCGCTTGCTCCTCGTTGAAGCTCGGTCGCAACAGCATGGCCACGCCCGCGAAGCCGGCAATGACGGTGAGGAACAGCGGCGCCTGTTCGCGGATCGGCGCTTCGCGCCCCTGCACCAGCACCGCGCCGCCAAGCAGGAAGGTCGCGATCCAGACGCTGCTCATGTAGTTCAGCGTCATGGCGGTGGCCAGTGGCAGCACCGCGATGGCGTAGAACCACGCGGTGAGCGAGATGGTGCCGACCACGCTGCGCCAGACGTGCATCATGGGCACGCGCGTGGCGAGCGATATGCCCTGCCAGCGCGTGAGGCCCCACAGAAACAGCATGCCCACTAGGCCGCGGTAGGCCACCACCTCGAACGGGTTGAAATGGGCCGACGCGAGCTTGATGCACACACCCATGCTCGCGAAGAAGAAGGACGCCAGCAGCATCCAGAGGGCTTGCACCGGTCAGGCCCCCTTCGCGATCAACAGCGGTGCGCGCGTGCTGAGGATGATGGCTCCGCTCAGCCGGTGAAGGCCGCCCCCATCTTGCGCCGGTACCACTCGTGGAAGTGCTGCATGCCGTCTTCCATCGGGCTCTGGTAGGGGCCGACCTCGTTGTCACCGCGCGCGAGCAAGGCCTTGCGGCCTGCGTCCATGCGCTCGGCGATTTCGTCGTCCTCGATGCAGGTTTCCATGTAGGCCGCGCGTTGCGCCTCCACGAAGTCGCGTTCGAAGGCGGCGATTTCTTCGGGGTAGAAGAAGGCCACCATGTTGAGCGTCTTGTCCACGCTGATGGGGTGCAGCGTGGAGACGGTGAGCACGTGCGGGTACCACTCCACCATGATGTGCGGGTAGTAGGTGAGCCAGATGGCGCCGTGCGAGGGCAGTTCGCCGTTGCGGTAGCGCATCAAGGCCTCGTGCCAGCGCTGGTAGGTCGGGCTGCCGGCCTTTTGCACCAGGTTCTGCGCGCCCACGGTCTGCACCGAGTACTCGGGCTTGAACTCCCAGCGCAGGTCCTCACAGGTCACGAAGTTGCCCAGTCCCGGGTGGAACGGACCGACGTGATAGTCCTCGAGGTAGACCTCGATGAAGGTCTTCCAGTTGTAGTTGCACTGGTGCAGCTCGACGTGGTCGAGCACCATGCCCTCGAAGCTGAGCTGGGATGCCGGACCCATGCCGGCCAGGTCGGCCGCGATGTCGACACCGTTGTCCTCGAACAGCAGGCCGTTCCACTCGCGCAGGCGGTAGTTGTTGAGGTTGAGGCAGGGGTCGTGCTCGAAGTGCGGCGCTCCCAGCAGCTGGCCGGCCCGGCCACCGCCTTGGGGCGTGTTGGCGCCGCTGTACGTCCAGCGGTGCAAGGGGCACACGATGTTGCCGCCCGCATGGCCCGGTTTCTGTTCGCCGAGGTTGCCGCGGCCCTTGAGCATCACCGCCTGCCGGTGGCGGCAGACGTTGGAGATCAGCTCGATGCCCGAGGGCGTGCGCACCAGTGCGCGGCCTTCTCCCTCATGGGGCAGGGTGGAATAGTCGCCGACGTTCGGCACCGAAAGAGCGTGCCCCACATAGCGGGGCCCGCGCTGGAAGATCGTCTCCAGCTCGCGCTGGAACAGCGCCTGGTCGAAGTAACTCGACACCGGGAATTGGCTTTTGGCCTGCTGCAGTTGAAGACTCAAATCAGACATGGCGTCCTGGACCTGAAGACTCCCCCTATGAAGGGGCAGGGTAAGCGCTGTGCTCGTCAGACGAATTCGCGCGGGAAGGGTGAAGTGGTGCGTCCCTCCGGGCTCGAAAAGCCCGTCGTTTCGGAAAAAAAGAGCGCGGATTGTACCCCCGGGGGGAAGAGGGCCGGGCCGCTCGTCGGGGGGGTGCTCGCTAGAATGCCCGCTTCGCCACATCACCCCCCGGGGTGTCCGTTCGCCCAGGCCATGCCCCCATCGAATTCCCGTACTTCTTCGCCGGCCCCGGCGGCCCCGGTGGCAGAGAGCTACGAGGCCGCGTTGCAGGAGCTCGAACAACTGGTCGCTCAACTTGACGCCGGCCAACTGCCGCTGGACCAGTTGCTCGCGCGCTACCAGCGCGGTGCCGAGCTGCTGGCTTTCTGTCGGGAGCGTCTGCAGGCGGTGGAGCAACAGATCCAGGTTTTCGAGGCAGGGCAGACCCGACCCTGGGACGCGGAATGAACGCAGTGGTCCCCGACACCTTTGCGGCCTGGCGCTCGGCCCGACAGGCCGAAGTCGAGCTGGCGCTGTCGCGCTTCGTGCCCGACGACGCTCCCGCCGGACTCGGCGAGGCCATGCGCTACGCGGTGCTTGACGGCGGCAAACGCTTGCGTCCGCTGCTCGTGCTGGCCACTTGCGAAGCCGTGGGCGGGCTGGCCGACGCCGCCTTGCGCGCGGCCTGCGCGGTCGAGCTCATTCACGCTTACTCCCTGGTGCACGACGACATGCCCTGCATGGACAACGATGTGCTGCGCCGGGGCAAACCCACCGTGCACGTGCGCTTTGGTGAGGCGCAGGCGCTGCTGGCCGGTGACGCCCTTCAGGCGCTGGCGTTCGAACTGCTGGTGCCCGGCGATGGCAGCCTTCCCGACGCCATGAGCGCGCGCCTTTGCCGCCTGCTCGCGCTCGCGGCCGGGGCAGACGGCATGGCCGGTGGCCAGGCGGTGGATCTCGCCAGCGTCGGTGTCGCGCTCGACCAGTCGGCCCTGGAGGCCATGCACCGGCGCAAGACCGGCGCGCTGCTGCAGGCCAGTGTCACGATGGGCGCGGCCACCGCGGCCGCTGCGCCCGGCGTGCAAGGGGCACTGGCCGACTACGGCGCCCACCTCGGGCTGGCCTTCCAGGTGGTGGACGACATCCTCGACGTCACCGCCGATTCGGCCACGCTGGGCAAGACCGCCGGCAAGGACGCCGCCGCCGACAAGCCCACGTTCGTGTCCCTGATGGGATTGGCCGGGGCGCAGACCTATGCCGACGCCGTTCTTGCCCAGGCCCACGCCGCGCTGGAGCGCAGCGGCCTGACACACACCGCCACCTTGCACGCCCTGGCCGACTGGGTGGGCCAGCGGCGCTCCTGAGCAGGAGAATGTCAATATGAATCCGATCCAGGAATCGCAACCCGGCGCACCCGCCACCGGGTTGCTGCACACCATCGACGCACCCGCCGACCTGCGCAAGCTCTCGCGCACACAACTGCGTCCGCTGGCCGACGAGCTGCGTGACTACCTGCTGCACAGCGTGGCACGCACCGGCGGCCACCTGAGCTCCAACCTCGGCACGGTGGAGCTCACGATCGCGCTGCACTACGTGTTCAACACGCCCGAAGACCGGCTGGTGTGGGACGTGGGCCACCAGACCTACCCGCACAAGATCCTCACGGGCCGGCGCGATCGCATGCACACGCTGCGCCAGCTCGGCGGCATCAGCGGTTTCCCGCGGCGCGACGAAAGCCCCTACGACACCTTCGGCACCGCGCACTCGTCCACCAGCATCTCGGCCGCGCTGGGCATGGCCATGGCGGCCAAGGCCAAGGGCGAGAGCCGCCGCGCCGTGGCCATCATCGGCGACGGCGCCATGACCGCGGGCATGGCCTTCGAGGCGCTCAACAACGCGGGCGTGGCCGACGGCCGCCTGCTGGTGGTGCTCAACGACAACGACATGTCGATCTCGCCGCCCGTGGGCGCGCTCAACCGCTACCTCGCGCAGCTCATGAGCGGGCGCTTCTATGCCGCGGCCAAGCACGTGGGCAAGCAGGTGCTCAAGGGCGCACCGCCGCTGTTCGAGCTCGCCAAGCGGCTCGAGGAGCAGGCCAAGGGCATGGTGGTGCCGGCCACGCTGTTCGAGAAGTTCGGCTTCAACTACATCGGGCCCATCGACGGCCACGACCTCGATTCGCTCATCCCCACGCTGGAGAACATCCGCCAGCTGCTCGACGACAACGACGGGCCGCAATTCCTGCATGTCGTGACGAAGAAGGGGCAAGGGTACAAGCTGGCCGAGGCCGACCCCATTGCGTACCACGGCCCGGGCAAGTTCGACCCCGCGGTGGGCCTGACCAAGCCCGCCACGCCGCCCAAGCCCACGTTCACGCAGGTCTTCGGTCAGTGGCTGTGCGACATGGCCGCCGCCGACCAGCGCCTGGTGGGCATCACGCCCGCCATGCGCGAAGGCTCGGGCATGGTGGAATTCGAGCGCCGCTTCCCGGGCCGCTACTTCGACGTCGGCATCGCCGAGCAGCACGCCGTCACCTTCGCAGCCGGCCTGGCCTGTGAGGGCATGAAGCCGGTGGTGGCCATTTATTCCACCTTCCTGCAGCGCGGCTACGACCAGCTCATTCACGACGTCGCGCTGCAGAACCTGCCCGTGGTGTTCGCGCTGGACCGCGCGGGCCTGGTGGGCGCCGACGGCGCCACGCACGCCGGCGCCTACGACATTGCGTACTTGCGCTGCATCCCCAACATGTCGGTGGCCTGCCCGGCCGATGAGGCCGAGTGCCGCCAACTGCTGTCCAGCGCCTTCGCGCAGGACCACCCGGTGGCCGTGCGCTACCCGCGCGGCGCCGGGGTCGGTGCGGCCATGCCCGAGGGCCTGGAGCCGCTGCCTTTCGGCAAGGGCGAGCTGCGCCGCAAAGGCCGTGGCGTGGCCATCCTGGCCTTCGGCACCCTGCTGTACCCGGCCCTGGCCGCGGGCGAGAAGCTGGGCGCCAGTGTGGCCAACATGCGCTGGGCCAAGCCGCTTGACCTGGAGCTGCTGCGCGAGATCGCGCACTCGCACGACGCCATCGTCACGGTGGAAGAGGGATGCGTCATGGGCGGTGCCGGCGGTGCGGTGATGGAAGCGCTGCAGGCTGAAGGTCTGAGCCTGCCGGTGTTGCCGCTGGGCCTGCCGGACGTCTTCATCGAACACGGCGACCCGGGCAAGCTCCTGTCGATGCAGGGGCTGGACGCGGCAGGCATCGAACGCTCGGTGCGCGAGCGCTTCGGTGCGCTGCTCGACGGCTCATCGGGTCTGAAGATCGTGGCCTGACGGGGCTGTGTGGCTTTTGGCGCACCCATCCGGTGCGCCACGGGGGGTTGGCTGACAACTCCCTGAACGCCGCGTCGGGGTATGCCCTTGCTGCAAGGGAAAACCCGCAAGGTTCGCCCGAGGGCCGTTTCTAGAATGCCGTGGCCTTGATGGCACCCGTGGCACAGCTGCGGGGGACAGCAACACAAACCACGGAGTTGAAGCAAATGGATCGTCGTTCCCTCATCAAGCACGCCGGTATCGCCGGCGTGCTCGCCGCCGGTGCCGCGCCTGCGGTGCATGCCCAGGCCGCCCTTCGCTGGCGCCTGACCTCCAGCTTCCCCAAGGCCCTGGACACCATCCACGGTGCGGCCGATGTGTTCGCCAGCAGCGTGAAGGCGATGTCCGGTGGCAAGTTCGACGTCACGGTGCACGCGCCGGGAGAACTCGTGCCCGCCTTCGGCGTGGTGGATGCCGTGCAGGCCGGCACGGTGGAGATGGGCCACACCGCTCCGTACTACTTCTTCGGCAAGGACGACACGTTCGCCATGGCCACGGCCATTCCGTTCGGTCTCAACAGCCGCCAGCTGACCGCCTGGATGTACGACGGCAACGGCCTCAAGCTGTTCCGCGAGTTCTACGACCAGTACAACATCGTGAACTTCCCCGGCGGCAACACCGGTGCCCAGATGGGCGGCTGGTACCGCAAGGAGATCAAGAACGCGGCCGACATCAAGGGCCTGAAGATGCGCATCGGCGGTTTTGCCGGCAAGGTGCTGACCCGCATGGGTGGCGTGCCGCAGAACATCCCCGGCGGCGAGATCTACCAGGCGCTGGAGAAGGGCACCATCGACGCGACCGAATGGGTGGGTCCGTACGACGACGAAAAACTGGGCTTCCAGAAGGTCGCCAAGAACTACTACTACCCCGGCTGGTGGGAAGGTGGCGCGCAGCTCGAGTTCTATGTCAACAAGGCCGCCTACAACGCGCTGTCGGCCGAGAACAAGGCCATCGTGGAAGTGGCGGCCTCGCACGCCCACACCGTGATGCAGGCCCGCTACGACGCCCGCAACCCGGCGGCGCTCAAGCGCCTGGTGGCCGGCGGCGCCAAGGTGCTGGCGTTCCCGAAATCGGTGATGGATCTGGCCTACAAGGAATCGCTGGCCCTCTACAGCGAACTGTCGGCCAGCAACCCGAACTGGAAGAAGATCTACACCGACTACTCGAACTTCCGCCGCGACCAGAACCTCTGGTTCCGCTTCACCGAAGCACAGTTCGACCGCTACATGCAATCGGCCAAGCTCTGACCTCGGGCCGAGCGCATCGCGCCCCGCTTCGGCGGGGTTTTTTTCTGGCGTTTCCCATGGCCTGACGTCAGCCGGTCAACAGCCTGCCGCGGGTGCGGCCGGCTAGACTGTCTGGCTGTCCGACCGGCGCCCATGCCTCACCAGGGGTCTCCATGCAAGCCCTCCTCAAACTCTCTTCGTTCATCGACCGCGTCAACGACCTCATCGGTCGCCTCATGATGTGGTTCATCCTGGCCGCCACGGTCATCAGCGCGGGCAACGCCATCGTGCGCAAGGTGTTCGGCACCAGCTCCAACGCCTGGCTGGAGGTGCAGTGGTACCTCTTTGCCGCGGTGTTCATGCTGGGCGGCGGCTACGCCTTCCTGCGCAACGTGCACGTTCGCATCGATTTCCTGTCCTCGCGCTTCAGCCCGCGCGCGCGCAACTGGATCGACATCGTCGGCATCCTGGTTTTTCTGGTGCCGCTGTCGGTGATGCTGATCTACGAAGGCTGGCCCGTGTTCGAGCGCGCCTGGACATCGGGCGAAATGTCGTCCAATGCCGGCGGTTTGATCCGCTGGCCGGTGTACCTGTTGATTCCGTTGGGTTTTGCGATCCTGCTGGCGCAGGGTGCCTCCGAACTGATCAAGCGCGTCGCGTTCCTGCGAGGCCAGGGTCCCGATGTGCTCGCGCATAAGGAGCCCGACGAGGCCGAGGTGCTGTTGAAAGAACTGGCCGACGGTGACACCCCGGTCGTCGCGAACAAGGCCTGAGCGAGCACACCATGACCGAATTCATCACCCAGAACTTCGTGCCGCTGCTCTTTTGCGGCTTGCTGGCGTTTCTGTTGTCTGGCTTCCCGGTGGCCTTTGCGCTGGCCGCCACCGGCCTGTTCTTCGGCTACATCGGCATGGAGGTCGGCCTGTTCCCCTCCGGCCTGTTCCAGGCGCTGCCGCTGCGCGTGTTCGGCATCATGCAGAACGACACGCTGCTGGCGATTCCGTTCTTCACACTCATGGGCATCATCCTGGAGCGCAGCCGCATGGCGGAAGACCTGCTCTCCACCATCGCCCAGGTGTTCGGCCCCGTGCGCGGTGGCCTGGCCGTGGCCGTGGTGCTGGTGGGCGCGCTGCTGGCCGCCACCACCGGTGTGGTGGCCGCGGCCGTCATTTCGATGGGCCTGATCTCGCTGCCCATCATGCTGCGCTATGGCTACAACCGCACCATCGCCATGGGCACCATCACGGCCTCGGGCACGCTGGCGCAGGCCATTCCGCCTTCGCTGGTGCTGATTGTGCTGGCCGATCAGCTTGGCCGTTCCGTGGGCGACATGTACGCCGGCGCGCTGATCCCCGGCCTGATGCTGGTCGGCTTGTACCTGCTGTTCATCGCGGTGGTGGCCATCGTGCTGCCCAAGTGGGTGCCGGCGCTGCCGAAGGAAGCGCGCATCTACACCGAACCCAGCGGTGCTTCGGGCCACCGCTCGCTGCTGGCGCTGCTCATCATCTGCGGCGCGGCGAGCTGGTTCTGGTCCACGCAGCACGAAGCCATCATCAACCCGATGATCGAGCGCCAGGTGCCCGCGGGCGGCGACGAGGTGCTGATCATGTCGATCACCGTCGGCTCCTTCCTGGCGCTGGCGCTGGCCTTGATCAACCGCTTGTTCCGCCTGGGCCTGCTCTCGCGCCTGGCCGAGCAGGTCACCTTCGTGCTGATCCCGCCGCTGGTGCTGATCTTCCTCGTGCTCGGCACCATCTTCCTCGGCATCGCCACACCCACCGAGGGCGGGGCCATGGGCGCGGTGGGCGCGTTCATCATGGCGGCATCGCGGCGCGCGCTCAGCATGAAGCTGCTCAAAGAAGCGCTGGAGAGCAGTACCCGGCTGTCGATCTTCGTGATGTTCATCCTGATCGGCTCCACCGTCTTCAGCTTCACGTTCAACGCGGCCGACGGGCACGTCTGGGTCGAGCACCTCTTCGACAAACTGCCCGGTGGCGAGCTTGGCTTCCTGCTGTTCGTGAACTTCCTGGTGTTCGTGCTGGGCATGTTCATCGACTTCTTCGAGATCGCCTTCATCGTGATCCCCTTGCTGGCGCCCGTGGCGCAGAGCATGGACATCAACCTGATCTGGTTCGGTGTCCTGTTGGCCATGAACATGCAGACGTCCTTCCTCACGCCACCGTTCGGTTTTGCCCTGTTCTACCTGCGCAGCGTCGCGGCACGGCAGGACTACACCGACAAGATCACCGGCAAGCTCATTCCCGCGGTCACCACGGCGCAGATCTACAAGGGCTCGATCGCCTTCATCGTGTTGCAGCTGATCATGGTGGGTGTGATCTTGTTCAATCCGCAGCTTGTCCTCGGCAGCCTCGACGCGCCGGTCAAGATGGACAACGAGGCCGTGCAGGAAATGCTGCTCGACATGGCGCCCCCGGACGAGGAACAGGCGCCAGAGGAAGGCGAAGAGCCCGCGGCCGAGGAGGGTGAACTCAAGCCCGAGCCCGAGGAGCCCGCGGCCGAAGAAGACCCGGCCAAGGCGCTGCAGGACAGCTTGAAAAACGAGAAGAAGTGAGGGCGAAGCCGTGCAGATCGACGTGAAGGTGCTCGATGCGCGCATGGCCGCGCAGATGCCCACCTACGCCACGCCCGGCAGCGCCGGGCTGGACCTGCGCGCCTGCCTGGACGCACCGCTCACGCTGGCGCCCAACGCCTGGCAACTGGTGCCCACCGGCCTCGCGGTGCACCTGGCCGATCCGGGTTATGCCGCGCTCATCCTGCCGCGCTCGGGCCTGGGTCACAAGCATGGCATCGTGCTCGGCAACCTGGTGGGCCTGATCGACAGCGATTACCAGGGCCAGCTCATGGTGAGCGCCTGGAACCGCAGCGATGTGGCCTTCACCATCGAGCCGATGGAGCGCATCGCGCAAATGGTGATCGTGCCGGTGGTGCAGGCGCGCTTCAACGTGGTGAGCGAGTTCGCTGCCGAGAGCGCGCGCGGCAGCGGCGGCTACGGCTCCACCGGCCGCGGTTAGGCCTTGCTCAGTGCAGCGTGGGTGGCACGGGCGGCGTGCCGCTCGCGTCCGATGGGTCGAGTTGCGTGCGGAAGAAGCCCGCGCCCAGCGTGCCCTGGCCGATCTCCGCTTCCGTGGCGTCGCGCACCGCGTGCAGCTTGATGCGGATGCGCAGCGCGATCCCCGCCAGCGGATGGTTGCCGTCGAGCACCACGTGGTCGGGGTAGATGTCGCTCACGAAATACAGGCGGTCGCGCGGCGCAGCCGGGTTGCAGCCGGGAGGCAGACCCTCGAAGCCCATGCCTTCCTCCAGCTCGGCCGGAAAGCGCTCACGCGGCTCCAGAAACAGCAGGCGGTCGTCGTAATCGCCGAAGGCATCGACCGGCTCCAGGTGCAGCTCCAGCGTGTCGCCCGCCTGGTGGCCTTGCAGGCCTTCCTCGATCTTGGCCAGCAGATCGTTGCCACCGACGAGAAATTCCACCGGCTCCTCCAGCTCGTCGAGCATTTCGCCGAGCGTGTCTTTCAGTGTCCAGGTGAGCGCCACCACGCACTGCGGTGTCACGGTCATCGGGTCATGTTGCTTGGATTTCATCCGACAATTCTCCCATGACCGTTTCACCCGACACCGCCCTGCCGCTGCTGGGCGGCCTCTCGCCGGCGCAGTTCATGCGCCGCCACTGGCAGAAGAAGCCCTTGCTCATCCGCCAGGCCATCGTGGGCATGCAGGCCCCACTGGACCGGGATGCGTTGTTCACCCTGGCCGGCCGCGACGGCGTGGAGTCGCGCCTGATTGCGCGCCGTGAAGGCGCCTGGACGCTGCGTCAGGGCCCGTTCGCGCGGCGCGCGCTGCCACCGCTGTCGCGCCCCGGCTGGACGCTGCTGGTGCAGGGCGTGGACCTGCACTTGGATGCCGCGCACGCGCTGCTGCAGCGCTTCCGTTTCGTGCCCGATGCGCGGCTGGACGATCTCATGGTCTCCTGGGCGAGCGAGGGCGGCGGCGTCGGGCCTCACTTCGACAGCTACGACGTCTTCCTGCTGCAGGCCACCGGCCGCCGGCGCTGGCGCATCGGGCGCCAGCGAGACCTGAGTCTGCAGCCCGATGTGCCCCTGAAAATCCTGCAGCGCTTCGAGCCCGAGCAGGAGTTCGTGCTCGAGCCCGGCGACATGCTCTACCTTCCTCCGCGTTGGGCCCATGAAGGCGACGCCGTGGGCGGTGACTGCATGACCTGCTCGATCGGGTTTCGCGCGCCCCAACGCGGGGGCCTGGCCGGTGAGCTGCTGCAGCGCCTGGGCGAGGACATCGACGACCCGGCCCTGTATCAAGACCCGCAGCAGACCGCCAGCGCCACGCCCGCGCGCATGCCCGAGGGCTTGCACGCTTTCGCCACGGCCGCCCTGCAACGCGCCCTCGCGCGCCCGGAAGCGGTGGCGCTGGCGCTCGGTGAGGTCATGACCGAGCCCAAGCCCGCGGTGTGGTTCGACGAACCTGCGCAGGCCTGGCAACCCGGCGCCTTGAGCCTGGACAGGCGCACGCGCATGATGTACGACGCGCGCTTCGTGTTCATCAACGGCGAAGGCATTCGCGCCGGCGGTGCCGACGCGCGGTTGATGCGCCGGCTCGCCGACCGGCGCCAGCTGGGCACCCGCGAGGTGCTGGGTGCCAGCGAGGATGCGCAAGCCTTGTTGGGGGAATGGTTCGATGCGGGCTGGTTGCACCGGCTGCCGGACGATCACTGAACGGGAGCAGTCCATGGACGATGCAGACAGCAGCGACAACCGCAACGGCCCCGCAACCGATGGCCCTGTGCCTGCATTGCCCGAGGGGCGCCTGGTCGGTCGCATCGCCTTTGCCGATGCCGTGCGCGCCGCCTGCGCCGCCGCGGCGCGCGAGGGCTGGGCCAGCATGGTGCTGGCCGACGACGACTTCAGCGATTGGCCGCTGGGCGAGCGCGCGGTGATCGACGGGCTCAACGCCTGGGCCCATCGCGGCCGTCACCTGCGTTTGCTGGCGCGCGATTTCACCGCCCTGCGCCAGCTCCACCCGCGCTTCGTGCAGTGGCGCACCACGTGGGCCCACCTGATCGAGGCGCACGCGGTGTCGCAGGCCTCGCCGCACGAGATTCCCGCGGTGATCTGGACCCCGACCTGGACGCTGGAGCGCCTGGACCCGGTGCGCAGCACCGTGGTGGCCGAGCACAGCGCCGAGCGGCGTGTGGCGCTGGCCGAGCGCCTGGACGACTGGTGGGCCAAAGGCCGCCCGGCCTTCGCGCCCACCACACTCGGGCTTTAGTTCAGATCCGCCGCCAGCAACTGCACGATGCGCTGCGCGTTCTGCGAGGCATCGGGTTGGCCCTGCGCATCGAGCACCGATACCGTGGTGTTGTTGTTCGCGCTCTTGACCGCGATGCGGTAGCGCTGCGGTGTGGGCTGCTTGGTCTCGGCGCCGAACATGCGCGCAAAGAAGCCGGGTTTGTTGCCTTGCACCACCGGCTCCACATAGCGCACGAAGTAGGTGCCCTCGCTGCGGTTGCGGTCTTCCACGGTGAAGCCGCTGCGGTCGAGTGACAGACCTACACGGCGCCAGGCGCGATCGAAATCGTCGCTGAACTGCAGCACCGGCTGGTTGTTCACCGTGGTCACGCGCGCGGTCTGGCGCGCGGGCGCGGTGGCGGCCACCGACTGCGCCTGCGCCTCGGCAACGCCGAGCTTGACCATCAGGCGGCGCAGGAATTCGGCCTCCAGTTCCACATCGGCCGGGCGCGGTTGCCACACGGTCGAGTCCTTTTCGCTGCTGCTATAGACCTCAACCATGCCGCGGTGCGTCACGTAGATCTCGGTCCCGCCGCTGGCGTTGCGCTCCAGGCGCGTGCGGAACTTGTCGCGCTCGCCGGTGGAGTAGGCGCTGTCGAAGATGCGGCCGATGGTGGAGCGGATGAAGTCCTGCGGGATCTTGGCGCGGTTCTCGGCCCAGTCCGTTTCCATGATGCCCAGGGTCTCCTGGTCGATGTCGAGCAGGAAGCCGTTTTCCTGCCAGAAGTCGCGGATAGGACCCCAGAGCTGTGCCGGCGCGCGATCGACCACCAGCCAGCGTTGGGCGCCGGCGCGCTCGATGCGCACGTCGCCCACCTGCACCGGTGCGGTGCCGGCGCCGGGCACGGTGGCACCGCTGGTCTGGCTCGTCTGGTAGCCGCTGGCAGTAACGGTAGCGCCCGGCACCACATAACGTGTGTCGCGGCTGAGCTGGGTCAGATCGGGCGGCACGTCGAGCGTGCTGCCACGCTGCGCGCTCTTGTAGTCGATCTTGTCCTCCTTGAGGATCGAGCAGCCCGAGGCCAGCAGGGCGGCGCAGGCGAGCAGGCCGAGGCGGGGGAACAGACGGGCAGGGCGGGCAAGAAAACGCATCGGGAGGGGCCTCGACGTCAACGGAGAATGGGGATCAGCGAAGAAGGCCGGCTTCCTTGAGCGCGGCTTCGACCTGCGGCACGTACTGGCGCGACATGGGCGTGAGCGGCAGGCGCATGGTCTCGCCGCACAGGCCGAGCCGGGCCATGGCCCACTTGAGTGGAATCGGGTTGGCTTCGCAGAACAGCTGCTTGTGCACCGGCAGCAGGCGCTTCTGAATCGCCATCGCTTTCTTCGTGTCGCCCGCGATGGCGGCCACACAGAGCTCGTGCATGTCGCGCGGCGCAATGTTGGCGGTGACGCTCACGTTGCCGTGCCCGCCACAGAACATCAGTGCCACGGCGGTGGGGTCATCGCCCGAGTAGATGGCGAAGTCGGCGGGTGCCTCGCGGATGAGCCATTGGGCCCGCTCGATGTTGCCGGTGGCTTCCTTGATGCCGACGATGCCCTTGACCTGGGCCAGCCGCAGCACGGTGTCGACCTGCATGTCGGCCACGCTGCGCCCGGGCACGTTGTAGAGCACGATGGGCAGATCGCCCGTGGCCTCGGCGATGGCCTTGAAGTGCTGGAACTGGCCCTCTTGCGTGGGCTTGTTGTAGTACGGCACCACCTGCAGCTGGCAATCGGCGCCGACGCTGCGCGCGAACTTCGCGAGGTTGATGGCTTCGGCCGTGGAGTTGGCGCCGCAGCCGGCCATGATCGGCACACGCTTGTTGGCTTGCTCCACCGCGACGCGGATGATCTCGCAGTGCTCTTCCACCGACACCGTGGGCGATTCGCCGGTGGTGCCCACCACACCGATGCAGTCCGTGCCCTCGGCGATGTGCCAGTCGACCAGTTTTCGCAGACCGGCGTAGTCGACACTGCCATCGGGGTGGAAGGGGGTGGCCAGGGCCACGATGCTGCCGGTGATCATGTGCATGTCGGGTCGGTGTATCAGCGCGCTGCTCTCTGCGCTGGACGCCCTGCGCGGGCGGGTAATCGGCGCATTCTACCCAGCGGCATCCAGGCGATGCCGGGGCGGCGGTGCGCCGTCGGCCCGGATTTCGCGCACCGCCACCAGGCGCTGCACGAAGCGGTCGGGGTCGCTGCAGAAGCCGTCCTCGTAGGCCACGACCCGAAGACCGCTGGCGGCCGTCAGCAGTTCCCCGGGGCGCAGCAGAAAGTCCGGCCGCGACGGCTTGCCCACCGTGGCGTGGTCGGCGGCGAAGGTTTCGTAGATCAGCACACCGCCCTCGGCCACGCTGTCCACAATCTGCGGCAGCAGCGCGCGCCAAAGGTAGTTGGTGACCACCACGCCCGCGAAACGCTCAACGGCGAAGGGCCAGGGCCCGTTCTCGATATCGGCCAGCACCGCGCGGCCGATGCCCTCGATCGCCGCAATCGCTTGCGGGTCGCGGTCCACGCCCGTCACCGTGTGGCCACGCTGCGCAAACCAGCGCAGGTGCCGCCCGCGACCGCAGGCCACGTCGAGCACCGCGCCACCCGGCGGCACCAGATGCGACCAGCGCCGCACCCAGGCCGATGGCGCCTCGCTGCCGTGCATCAGAAGCAGCTCCACAGGCGGTCGGCCATGTCGATCATGAAATCAGGCCGCTGGTACAGCGCGAACGTCGCCAGCAAGCCCGCGAGCACCGCGGCCCAGACCAGCGCGCGCCGGGCCAAGCTCATGCAGCCGCTCCCACGCGCTGCGGCGCGCGCGCAATCGGCGCCTCGCGCACCGGCAGGTTCACCAGCGCAGCGAACACGCCGAGCGCGATGGCGATGTACCAGACGATGTCGTAGCTGCCCGTGCGGTCGTACAGGTAGCCGCCGAGCCAGACACCGAGGAAGCTGCCGATCTGGTGGCTGAAGAAGACGAAGCCGCCCAGCATGGACAGGTGGGCCACACCGAAGATCTGCGCCACCGTGGCGTTGGTGGGCGGGATGGTGGACAGCCACAGCAGGCCCATGACGGCCGAGAACAGATAGACGCTCAAGGGCGTGAGCGGCACCCACAGGAAGAGCGCAATGGCCACCGCGCGCCCGAAATAGATGAAGGCCAGGATGTGGCGCTTGGGCATGCGCTGCCCCAACGCACCCGCGGCGTAGGTGCCGATCACGTTGAACAAGCCGATCAGCGCGAGCGCGTAGCTGGCCACCTGCGGTGACAGCCCGTTGTCCTTGAGGTAGCTGGGCATGTGCACGCCGATGAACACCACCTGGAAACCACAGACGAAGTAGCCCGCCATCAGCAGTTGGAAGCTGCGGTACTGGAAGGCCTCGCGCAGCGCCTGGACGATGGTCTGCTCGCGCTTCGGGGGTGCGGCGCCCGCAAAGCCCGGCTCGCGCAAACCCATGGCCAGCGGGGCAATCAGCAGCACCGCGGCAGCCAGCGCCAGCAGCGCGTTTTGCCAACCCAGGCTGGCGATCAGCCAGCCTTCCACCGGCACCATCAGGAACTGGCCGAACGAGCCCGCGGCGGCGGCCACCCCCATGGCCCAGGAACGCCGCTCGGCCGGCAGCTGGCGGCCGATGACACCGTAGATCACGGCGTAGGTGGTGCCCGCATGCGCGGCACCGATCAGGATGCCGGTGGTCAATGCGAAGGTGAGCGTGGTGGTCGACAGTGCCATGCCGACCAGCCCGAGGCCGTACAGCCCGGCGCCCACCACCAGCACGCGGAAGGCGCCGAATCGGTCAGCGGCCATGCCAGCGAAGATGCCGAACACGCCCCAGGCCAGGTTCTGCACCGCCAGTGCGAAGGCAAAGGTCTCGCGACTCCAGCCCTGGGCCTGCGTGATGGGCTGCAGCCACAGACCGAAGCCGTGGCGGATACCCATGGACAGGGTGACGATGAGGGCGCCGCAGGCCAGCACCTGCAGGGCGGAGAGGCGCGGTGCGCCCGGGTTGGCGGAAGTCATGGGGGGATTGTGCCCAAGCGCCGCGGCAGCAACGATGACGCGATCGGATTGCACCCTTGAAATTTGAGTCCGCCTTTGTTGCGCGCCGCGCATCGGCCGGGGCTGTGAATTCATCCAGTGGTTTGCGCGAGGCGAGCCTACAATCCGCGCCCATGGCAAGCACCCCCTCCACCTATTCGGAAGGCTCCATCCGCGTCCTCAAGGGGCTGGAGCCGGTCAAGCAGCGGCCGGGCATGTACACCCGCACCGACAACCCGCTGCACATCATTCAGGAAGTGCTGGACAACGCGGCAGACGAAGCGCTCGCGGGTCACGGCAAGAAGATCAAGGTCACGCTGCACACCGACGGCTCGGTGAGCGTGGAAGACGAAGGCCGCGGCATTCCCTTCGGCCTGCACCCCGAAGAAAAGGCACCCGTTGTCGAACTGGTGTTCACCCGTCTGCACGCGGGCGGCAAGTTCGACAAGGGCAAGGGCGGCGCCTACAGCTTCTCGGGCGGCCTGCACGGCGTGGGCGTGAGCGTGACCAACGCGCTGTCGACGCGGCTGGAGGTGAGCAGTTTCCGTGAGGGGCAGGTGGCGCGGCTGGCCTTCTCGGGCGGGGATGTGATCGAGCCGCTGGCCGTGGCGCCGCGCGGCGAGGGCGACCGCAAGCAGGGCACCACGGTGCGCGCCTGGCCCGATGCCAGGTACTTCGAGTCGTCGGCGCTGCCGATGAACGAACTGGTGCACCTGCTGCGCAGCAAGGCGGTGCTGATGCCCGGCGTGACCATGCAGCTGGTGGTCGAGAAGACCAAGGACACCCAGACCTGGCAGTACAAGGGCGGCCTGCGCGACTACCTGCAGCAGACCCTGAGCGCCGACCCGGTGATCCCGTTGTTCGAGGGCGAGGGCTTTGCCGAAAGCGGCCACGACAGCTTCGCCGAGGGTGAGGGCGCCAGCTGGTGCGTGGCCTTCACCGAAGACGGTGCGCCGGTGCGCGAGAGTTACGTCAACCTGATCCCCACCAGCGCTGGCGGCACGCACGACAGCGGCTTGCGCGACGGCTTGTTCCAGGCCGTCAAAAGCTTCATCGACCTGCACGCGCTCTTGCCCAAGGGCGTGAAGCTGCTGCCCGAAGACGTCTTTGCGCGCGCCAGCTACGTGCTGAGCGCCAAGGTGCTCGACCCGCAGTTCCAGGGCCAGATCAAGGAACGCTTGAACTCGCGCGACGCGGTGCGCCTGGTCTCGAGCTACGTGCGCCCGGCGCTCGAGCTCTGGCTCAACCAGCACGTGGACTACGGCAAGAAGCTCGCCGAACTCGCCATCAAGGCCGCGCAGACGCGCCAGCGCGCGGGCCAGAAGGTGGAAAAGCGCAAGGGCAGCGGCGTGGCCGTGCTGCCCGGCAAGCTCACCGACTGCGAAAGCCGCGACCTCGGCCACAACGAGATCTTCCTGGTCGAGGGCGATTCGGCCGGCGGCAGCGCCAAGATGGGCCGCGACAAGGAATGCCAGGCCATCCTGCCGCTGCGCGGCAAGGTGCTCAACACCTGGGAGGTTGAGCGCGACCGCTTGTTCGCCAACAACGAGATCCACGACATCGCGGTCGCCATCGGCGTCGATCCGCATGGCCCGAACGACACACCCGACCTGAGCGGCCTTCGCTACGGCAAGGTCTGCATCCTTAGCGACGCGGATGTGGACGGCTCGCACATCCAGGTGCTGCTGCTCACGCTGTTCTTCCGCCACTTTCCGAAGCTCATCGAGAACGGCAACGTCTACGTGGCGCGCCCGCCGCTGTTCCGGGTGGACATCCCTGCGCGCGGCAAGAAGCCCGCGGCCAAGGTCTACGCGCTCGACGAGGGCGAGCTGCACGCCATCCTCGACAAGGCATCGAAAGAAGGTGTGGCCGCCGACAAGTGCCAGGTCAGCCGCTTCAAGGGCCTGGGCGAGATGAGCGCCGAGCAGCTCTGGGACACCACCCTCAACCCCGACACCCGCCGCCTGCTGCCCGTCACCCTGGGCGCACACAATTTCGCCACCACCGAAGCGCGCATCACGCAGCTCATGGGCAAGGGCGAAGCCGCGGCGCGGCGCGAACTCATGGAACTCCACGGCGACGCCGTGGAGGTGGACATCTGATGATCGACCTGAACAACCCCGAACTGCCGCTGGCCGAGGGCGACAGCGACGACAGCCTGGCCGGCTACGCGCAGCGCGCCTACCTCGAATACGCGCTGTCTGTCGTGAAGGGCCGTGCGCTGCCCGACGTGTGCGACGGGCAGAAGCCGGTGCAGCGGCGCATCCTGTACAGCATGGAGCGCATGGGCCTGAGCTTTGGCGGGCCCAACAACAACACGGCGGCGCGGCCGGTAAAGAGCGCGCGCGTGGTGGGCGACGTGCTCGGCCGCTTCCACCCGCACGGCGACCAGGCCGCCTACGACGCGCTGGTGCGCATGGCGCAGGACTTTGCGCAGCGCTACCCGCTGATCGACGGCCAGGGCAACTTCGGCTCGCGCGACGGCGACGGCGCCGCGGCCATGCGCTACACCGAAGCACGGCTGGCGAAGATCAGCACCCTGCTGCTCGACGAGATCGACCAGGGCACGGTGGACTTCGTGCCCAACTACGACGGCTCCACCACCGAGCCGAAGCAGTTGCCCGCGCGCCTGCCCTTCAACCTGCTCAACGGCGCCAGCGGCATCGCCGTGGGCCTGGCCACCGAGGTGCCCAGCCACAACCTGCGCGAGGTGGCCGACGCCTGCGTGGCGCTGGTGAAGAACCCGAAGCTGGGCGATCAGGAACTGCTGGAACTCATTCCCGGCCCCGACTACCCGGGCGGCGGCCAGATCATCAGCCCGGCCGGTGATATCGCCGACGCCTACCGCACCGGCCGCGGCAGCCTGAAGGTGCGCGCGCGCTGGAAGATCGAAGACCTGGCACGCGGCCAGTGGCAGCTGGTGGTGACCGAACTGCCGCCGGGCACCAGCTCGCAGAAGGTGCTCGAAGAGATCGAGGAACTCACCAATCCCAAGGTGAAGGCCGGCAAGAAGGCGCTCACGCAGGAGCAGAACCAGCTCAAGGCCAGCATCCTGGCGGTGCTCGACGGCGTGCGAGACGAGTCGAGCAAGGACGCGCCGGTGCGCCTGGTGTTCGAGCCCAAGAGCAGTCGCATCGAGCAGCAGGAGCTCATCACGCAGCTGCTGGCGCACACCAGCCTGGAAACGTCCGCGCCGATCAACCTCACGGTCATCGGCATCGACGGCCGGCCGGTGCAGAAATCGCTGCGGCAGATGCTGGTGGAGTGGATCGAGTTCCGCCAGACCACCATCACGCGCCGCTCGCAGCACCGCCTGAACAAGGTGCTGGACCGCATCCACATCCTCGAAGGCCGGCAGCTGGTGCTGCTCAACATCGACGAGGTGATCCGCATCATTCGCCACAGCGACGAGCCCAAGGCCGCGCTGATCGAACGCTTCAAGCTCAGCGACCGCCAGGCCGAGGACATCCTCGAGATCCGCCTGCGCCAGCTCGCGCGGCTGGAGGCCATCAAGATCGAGCAGGAGTTGAAGGAGCTGCGCGAAGAGCAGGGCAAGCTGGAAGACGTCCTCGCCAACCCCGCGAGCTTGAAGCGCCTGATGGTCAAAGAGATCGAGGCCGACGCGAAGGTATTCGCGGACGAGCGCCGCACGCTGATCCAGGCCGAGAAGAAGGCCGTGGCCGAGATCAAGGTGGTGGACGAGCCGGTAACGGTGGTGGTGTCGAGCAAGGGCTGGGTGCGTGCGCGCAGCGGCCACGGGCATGAGGCGTCCGCGTTCGCGTTCAAAGCCGGCGACGGCCTGTACGGCACCTTCGAATGCCGCACGGTGGACACGCTGATCGTCATCGGCAGCAACGGGCGCGTGTACTCGGTGCCGGTCGCCAGCCTGCCCGGTGCGCGCGGCGATGGCCAGCCCGTCACCACGCTGATCGACCTGGAAAGCGGCACGCAGCCGTTGCATTACTTCGCGGGCCCAGCCAACGCGGCGCTGCTGCTCTCCAGCAGCGGTGGTTACGGCTTTATCGCCACGGTGGAGTCGATGATCTCGCGCCAGAAGGGCGGCAAGACCTTCATCAGCCTGGGCGAGGGCGAGCTGCCCTGCGCGCCCTCGCACGCGGCGTTCACCTCGGGCGCTCAGCCGCTGGCGCCGGCCACGCACGTGTGCTGCGCGTCGGCCGGCGGGCGCATCCTCACCTTCGAAATTGCCGAGCTCAAGCAGATGGACAAGGGCGGCCGCGGCCTGATGCTGATCGACCTCGAACCCAAGGACACGCTGGCCGGCGCCGCCGCCTACACCCGCAGCGTGAAGATCGAAGGCATCGGCCGGGGCGGCAAGGAGCGCGACGAGATGCTGGAGATCCGCAGCCTGAACAACGCGCGCGCCGCGCGCGGCCGCAAAGGGAAGGCGGCCGACCTGGGGTTCAAGCCGAACCGCGTGACGCGGGTGGAGTGACGCCGTGGTGGCTGCGCTCACGCTCGACGCGTTGCGCCGCCACGCGATCTCGCGCAGCCTGTTCAAGCCGCTGAGCCTGCCGGCCGCGGTGCGCCGGCTTGGATTCGTGCAGGCTGACCCGATGCGCGCGCCGGCGCGCGCGCAAGACCTGATCCTGCACCAGCGGGTGCGCGACTACCGCGCAGGCGACCTGGAACGCCGCTACGAGCGCCTGGGGCTGGAGGAAGACGCCTTCGTCAACTACGGCTTCGTGCCGCGCGAGATGCTGGCCCTGCTGCACCCGCGCACGCCGCGCCAGGCCTGGGACGCCGCCACCACCCGCCGCGCCCGCGAGCTGCTGGCCTTCGTGCGCGAGCGCGGCAGTGTGCACCCGCGCGAGGTGGGCGAGGTCTTTGCCCACCATGGCCGGGTGGCCGGTTACTGGGGCGGCGACCTCAACGCCAGCACGCGATTGCTCGACCACATGCACCACCGCGGTTGGCTGCGCGTGCGCCGGCGCGAAGGCGGTATGCGCGTCTATGAAGCCATGGACCACCCACCGCAGGACGACAGCCCCGTCGCGCGCCGAGCGCGCGCCGAGGCGCTGGTCGATGCCATCGTGCATCTGTACGCGCCGTTGCCCGCGCCCAGCCTGGGTTACCTCGTCACGCTGCTGCGCTACGGCGCACCGCACCTGGTGGCCGAAACCCGTGCGGTGGTGAAGGCGGCACGCACGCGCTACGGCCACGCGGTGGTCGACGGCACCGTGTGGTTCTGGCCGGCGGACGAGAACCCCGCGTCGCGCCGCCTCCGGCCCGATGACACCGTGCGCCTGCTTGCGCCCTTCGACCCCGTGGTGTGGGACCGGCGTCGCTTCGAGATCCTGTGGGGCTGGGCCTACCGCTTCGAGGCCTACGTGCCTGCGCCGCGTCGCACCATGGGCCACTACGCGCTGCCCCTGCTGTGGGGGGAGCAGATGCCCGGTTGGGCCAACCTGCGCCTGGAGCGCGGGCGCCTGGTGCACGCGTTGGGCTTTGTGTCGGGCCGCGCGCCGCGCGACCCCGCGTTCAAACGCGCGCTCGACGAGGCGCTGGCGCGCTTCGAGGACTTTCTGGCGGGATACGGGCGGGTAGCGCCCGGGGCTTAGCCCAGCTCGGCGATCAGCTCGATCTCGACGCACGCCCCCATGGGCAGCTGCGCCACGCCGAAAGCGCTGCGCGCGTGCTGGCCGGCGTCGCCGAACACCTCGCCCAGCAGCTCGCTGCAGCCGTTGGTGACCAGGTGCTGCTCGGTGTAGGTGGGCGTGCTGTTGACCAGGCTCAGCACCTTGACGATGCGCTTGACGTCGTCGAGCGTCTTGCCCGAGGCCTGGCAGGCGGCCTGCAGCGTGCCCATGAGGGCGATGGCGATGGAGCGGGCGGCGGCCTTGCCTTCCTCGGTGTCCATGGTCAGGCCGAGCTGGCCGACCCAGGCCTTGCCGTCCTTGCGGGCGATGTTGCCGCTGATGAAGATCAGGTTGCCCGTTTGCACGAAGGGCACATAGGCCGCAGCGGGGGTGGACACGGGGGGCAGGGTGATGCCCAGTTGCTTGAGCCTGGCAAGTGCACTCATCGGTTGCTCCGGTGTTGTCTTGAGGAGCGGGTCATTCTATCGACGGCGCCACCGTCACCGCGACCTCCAGCGTGTGCTGCGCGCCGCCCTGGATCACGCCTCGCATCGGTGAGACGTCGCTGAAGTCGCGGCCGATGGCCAGGGTCACGTAGTCCTCGCCGGGGCTGCCGCGGCCGCAGCGGTTGTTGGTGGGATCGAAGTCGAACCAGTCGCCTGGCACCGAGTCATTGCCCGGCGCATACACCGACACCCAGGCGTGCGAGGCGTCGGCACCGATCAGGCGCGGCTGACCCGGTGGCGGTTGGGTGAGCAGGTAGCCGCTCACGTAGCGTGCGGGCAGGCCGAGGCTGCGCAGGCAGCCGATCATGATGTGGGCGAAGTCCTGGCACACGCCCTTGCCCTGGGCGAGCGCTTCCAGAGCCGGCGTGCTGACCTCGGTGCTGGCGGTTTCGTACCGCAGTTCGGTGTGGATGCGCTCCATGAGCGCGCGCACCGCGTGCAGCACCGGCGTGCCGGGCGCGAAGGCGGGCCGTGCCCAGGTGCTGAAGGCCTCGTCGCGCGGCACCAGCGGCGAGGCGAACACGAATTCGGCGGCCGCCTCGTAGGGCGCGTTCACGCGGTAGCGGAAATGCTCGCGCACGCGCTCCCAGCCCATGGCCTTCCAGGGTGCGCCTTCGGGCAGCGGCTGTGGCGCGCGGGTGTGCACCGTGCTGTCGGCGATCACGCTCAAGGTGTCGTGCGGCGCTTGCTGGGCGAAGAAGGTGCGCAGGTTGCCGAAGGCGTCGCGGCTCTGGTGGGTACTGGCGGGGCCGGGTTCGATGGTGAGGCGGTGATCGCGCACCCGCTGCGTGGCGGTATCGCGTGGCGAGAGGTGCAGCATGTGCTGCGCCATGTCGACCGGGCTCTGGTAGCGGTAGGTGGTGCGGTGGTGCACGCGCAGGTCCATCGGCTGCTCCTCAGATCGACAGGCTCTGGCTGCGCCGGTCGGCGTGGCTGAAGTGAAGCCGGGCGATCGCCTCGGAAAGCTCGGCTGCAGCGGCCTCGCAGTCGGCCAGCACCGAGGCCAGTGCGCTCCAGCTGCGCCGGCCATCGCTGCCGCGCTGCCAGTTGCTCAGCTCCACCAGCGACCACTCGGCCGGGTCGGGCAGGTCGCGCGCGAGCTCGGCATCGCGCGGTGCCACGCTGCGGCCCAGGCGTGCCAACCGCGCGCTGAGCGTCTGCACCACCCAGGCCAGTGAGCGCGGGTTGTCGCGGTCGAGCACCAGCAGGTCGATCAAGGCGACCATGTCGCGGCGCTGTTGGTATTGCGCGTGGAACGTGATGGTGGAGTCAAACAGCGCCACCATGGCCTCGAAGCCCGCCGGTTCGTGCACGCTGCCGGTCTCCAGGCCCAGCGCGAGCGCACGCGAGAGCGCGATCAGCCGCTCGATGTGGCGGCCAATGGACAGCAGCCGCCAACCGTCGTCGCGCACCATGCGGTCGGTCTGTGAGCCGGTGATGGCGGCCAGCATGCCGCTCGCCTGCTGCAGCAGGGATTGCGCCTCGCCGGTGGCGAACTCGGCGTCGTCGGCCAGCCGTTCGGTGGCCTGCAGGAAGCCGCTGTGCGTGAGTTCGATCAGGTTCCAGTGTTCGCGCGAAAGCCGCTCGCGCACCTGCGCCGCCGCCCCTTTGAGCGCGCCCAGGTTGAACCCCACGCTGAACGATTCCGCGGCCTGCGGGTCGTGCGGGCGCGGCGCCAGGTTGGCCATCAGGCTGCGCGCGAACACACGCGAGGACTGCGTGGCCTCGGGGGTGTCGGGCAGCACCAGCGCGTTCTCGCGCGCCACCGCCGACAGCCAGGCCAGCAACGCCTGCGTGCCGGGCTCTTCGCCGTCGAGCTGGTCGAGGATGATCTGGGCCAGACGCGTGGTGTTCTCGGCGCGCTCGGTGTAGCGGCCAAGCCAGAACAGGTTCTCGGCCGCGCGGCTGGTGACGGGTTGCTTCTGCTGCGCGATGGCCAGTGAGCTGGGCTGGCTGGCCAGCAGGCTGGTGTGGTCCACCGGGCCGTCGGTGAGCACCCAGCAGTCGGCGCTGCTGCCGCCGCGCTGCATGGCCGCCACCAGCTGGCCGCGTGGCGCCAGGCGCACGAGGCCACCGGGCAGCACGCGCCACGATTGCGGGCCGTCGGCCAGCGCGAACACACGCAGCATGGTGGAGCGCGGCAGGATGCGCTCGCCATCCCAGGTGGGTGTCTGCGACAGCGGCAACCACGACTGCACCGTGTGCTCTTCGGGGTGGCGAGCCATGCGACCGGACCACTCGTCGAACTCGCGCGCGTTCAGGGCCTGGCCGATGGCGGTGTCCAGCCCCGAGTGCGGGTAGGTCGGCTTGATCACGCCGCCCTTGAGCAGCGGCAGCACGCTGCGCAGGGCGGCGTCTTCACCGCACCACCAGGTGGCCAGCGAGGGCAGGGCCAGCGCCTCGCCGAGCAGGTGTTCGCTGATGGCGGGCAGGAAGCCCAGCAACGCGCTCGATTCGAGCGGCGCCGAGCCCGGCGCATTGGCCAGCAGCAGATTGCCGGCCCGGATGGCCTGCAGCAGGCCGGGCACGCCCAGTGTCGAATCGGCGCGCAACTCCAGCGGGTCGAGCCATTCGTCGTCCAGGCGCTTGATGAGCGCGTGCACCGGCTCCAGGCCGGCCAGCGTCTTGAGGTAAACGCGTTGGTCGCGCACGGTGAGGTCGTTGCCCTCCACCAGCGTGAGGCCGAGGTAGCGCGCCAGATAGGCGTGCTCGAAGTAGGTCTCGTTGTAGGGGCCGGGCGTGAGCAGCGCGATGCGCGCGTTCGCACCCGCCGGCGACATGGCCTTGATGCCGTCCATGAGGGCACGGTAGCTGGCGGCCAGGCGCTGCACGCGCATGCCGGCAAAGGCCTTGGGAAACTGGCGCGAAACCGCGATGCGGTTCTCCAGCAGGTAGCCCAGGCCCGAAGGCGCCTGCGTGCGCTGGCCCACCACCCACCAGCGGCCGTCGGGGCCGTGCGCCAGATCGAAGCCCACGATGTGCAGCCAGGTGTCGCCCGGCGGGCGCATGCCCTGCATGGCGCGCAGGTAGCCGGGATGGCCCTGAACCAGCGCCGCGGGCAGCAGCGCGCGCTTGAGCAGTTGATGCTCGCCGTACAGGTCGGCCAGCATGGCGTTGAGCAGACGCGCGCGTTGCAGCACGCCGGCTTCGATCCGCGCCCAGTCGGACGGGCTCACCAGGGCGGGAAAGAGGTCCAGCGCCCAGGGACGTTGCAGGCCGTTGGCGTCGGCATAGACGTTGTAGGTGACGCCGTTGTCGCGGATCTGGCGCTGCAGGTTCTCGGCGCGGCGGTTCAGATCGGCCAGGCCGTCGGGGCCGATGTGGTCGAAGAAATCGGCCCAGGCCGGTGCCAGGCCGTGCGGCCCGTCGCCGCGCAGCTCATCGAGGTGGCCGGCATCGGCCGCCGCCGCAAGCGAATGCGCCCAGGCGCCGGGTTGCTCGGGGATGAGCGCGTCGAAGAGGGAGTCGCCGGGATCGGTGTTCACGGCGCCCAGTATGCCCGCGAGGCCTCGTGCGGCCTCAGCCCCTCAGGTCAAGCGTGCAGGGGAATTCACGGTTGACGGCCTCGGCTTGCACCCGCATGCGGCCCGGCGTATGCCCCATCTGGAAGAAGCGCGCCAGGCGCCGGCTTTCGGCCTCGAAGGCGTTGACGGGGAAGCTGTCGTAGTTGCGCCCACCCGGGTGCGACACGTGGTACTGGCAGCCACCCAGCGAACGCTCCATCCAGGTGTCGACGATGTCGAAGGTGAGCGGCGCGTGCACGCCAATGCCCGGGTGCAGTGCCGACGGCGGCGCCCAGGCCTTGTAGCGCACGCCCGCCACGTACTCTCCCGCCACGCCGGTGTTGTGCAGCGGCAGCACGCGGCCGTTGCAGGTGATGGCGTGGCGCCGGTCGGTCCAGCCGCGCACGTGCACTTCGAGCCGTTCCAGCGACGAGTCCACATAGCGCACCGTGCCACCGGCGCTGCCTTCCTCGCCCATCACATGCCAGGGTTCGAGTGCGCTGCGCAGCGTGAGCTCTATGCCGCGCGCGGCCACCTCGCCGATCAGCGGGAAGCGGAACTCGAAGTGCGGCGCGAACCAGGCCATGTCGAAGCCGTAGCCGAAGGCCTTGAGCTCCGCGATCACGTCCTCGAAATCCATGCGCAGGTAGGTGGGCAGCAGCCAGCGGTCGTGCAGCTCGGTGCCCCAGCGCGCCAGCGGCGCCTTGTAGGGCTGTTGCCAGAAGCGCGCCACCAGCGCGCGCAGCAGCAATTGCTGCGCAATGCTCATGCGCGCGTGCGGTGGCATCTCGAAGGCACGCAGCTCCAGCAGGCCCAGGCGGCCGGTGGGGCCATCGGGCGAGTAGAGCTTGTCGATGCAGAACTCGCTGCGGTGGGTGTTGCCCGTGACGTCGATCAGGATGTTGCGCAGCGTGCGGTCGATGAACCAGGGCGGCACGCTGTCGCCATAGACCTGTTTCGCACGCTCGATCTGCGCGAGCGCGATCTCCAGTTCGTAGAGCTGGTCGTTGCGCGCCTCGTCCACGCGCGGGGCCTGGCTGGTGGGGCCGATGAACAGGCCGCTGAACAGGTAGCTGAGCGAGGGGTGGTTGTGCCAGAAGCCGAGCAGGCTGCCGAGCAGGTCGGGACGGCGCAGAAAGGGCGAGTCGGCCGGCGTGGCGCCGCCGAGCACGAAGTGGTTGCCGCCGCCGGTGCCGGTGTGGCGGCCATCCGTCATGAACTTCTCGGCGCACAGGCGCGTCTGGTGGGCCGCTTCGTACAGGAACTCGGTGTGCTCCACCAGTTCGCCCCAATCGTGCGCGGGGTGGATGTTGACCTCGACCACGCCCGGGTCGGGCGTGACCTGCAGCATCTTCAGGCGCGCATCGCGCGGCGGCGGGTAGCCTTCGAGCACCACCTTCACGCCCAGGCGCTCGCAGGTGTCCTCCACCGAGGCGAGCAGGTCGAGGTAGTCCTCCAGCCGCGTGAGCGGCGGCATGAACACGTAGAGGTGCTGGCTCTTGCCGCCCTTGGCTTTTTCTGCCTTGGGGCCGTTTGCGCGCTGCGGGTCGCGCGCTTCCACGCACAGCGCGGTGCGCGAGAGCCAACCGGCCGACTCGCCGCGTTGGGGCAGGCGGTCTGACAGGGCCTGCGCGCGCGCCGGCCCATCGCCCGCGGCCGCGCGCTCGCCGATGTCGGCGAACCCGCCACCCTGCAGTGCCACCGTGCCGCCCTCGGCAAAGCCGCCGCCGATGGTGTGGGGCGCGATCTGCGCGCGCAGCCGCGCTTCGGGCAGTGCGGTGCGCGGCGCGAACGGGTCCTGTTCGATGTGCAGCGGCTGGTCGCCCGCGGCGGCCCAGGGCAGCGAATCGAGCGGCAGGCGGTAGCCCATGGGCGAGTCGCCGGGAATGAGGTACATGCGCTCATCGCGGAAGAACCACGGACCGGTGGACCAGACGGTGCCCGCGAGCGCGGGGTTGCCGGCGTTGGCCTGCAGCGGCAGCACGTAGCCGACGACGGCATCCAGTCCCTGGCCGAACACGCGGCGCAGGCGTGCGCGTTCCAGCTCGTCGTCCAGCCGGCTGTCGAACGGGTCCACGTTCACCGGCAGGCGGCGCTCGCGCCACAGGTAGTACCAGGTGTCCTCGTGGCCCGGGGTGATGTAGCGCGTGGCGATGCCCAATCGGCGCGCCAGCGCCTGTATGAAGCGGCGCGCGTCATCGCTCGTGTAGTGCGCATCGTCGCGCTCGTCGGCCAGCAAGGCGGGGTTGTGCCAGCAGCTTTGTCCGTCCGTGCGCCAGAACACCGACAGTGCCCAGCGCGGCAATTGCTCGCCCGGGTACCACTTGCCCTGGCCCATGTGCACGAAGCCGCCCGCGCCGTACTGCGCGCGCAGCCGGCCCAACAGCTCTGTGGCATAGCCGCGCTTGGTGGGGCCGAGCGCGTCGGTGTTCCATTCGGCCGCGTCCCGGTCGCCGGTGGCCACGAAGGTGGGTTCGCCACCTTGCGTGAGGCGCACGTCGTGCTGCATCAGGTCCGCGTCGACCTGCGCTCCCAGCGCCAGCACCGCGGCCCATTGCTCGTCGCTGTAGGGCTTGGTCACGCGCGGCGATTCGTGGATGCGTGTGACCTGCATGTGGTGCTCGAACTGCACCTCGGCCTCGTCCATCAGGCCCTCCACCGGCGCGGCGCTGCCCGGTTGGGGCGTGCAGGCCAGCGGGATGTGGCCCTCGCCCGCGAGCAGGCCGGAGGTCGGATCCAGCCCGATCCAGCCGGCGCCGGGCAGGAACACCTCGCACCAGGCATGCAGGTCGGTGAAGTCGGCCGTGGGGCCGCTGGGGCCGTCGATGGCTTTCACGTCGGGCGTGAGCTGGATCAGGTAGCCCGAGACGAAGCGCGCCGCCAGGCCCAGGTGGCGCAGCAGTTGAACCAGCAGCCAGCCGCTGTCGCGGCACGAGCCGCGCTTGAGCTTGAGGGTTTGCTCAGGCGTCTGCACGCCAGGCTCCATGCGGATGGTGTAGGCGATGTCGTGTTGCAACCGCTGGTTGAGGCCGACCAGAAAGTCGATCGTGCGTTGCGGCTTGCGGTCGATGCCGTCGAGGTAGGCCTGCACCAGTGGCGTAGCAGGTTCGGTCGCCAGATACGGTGCCAGTTCGGCGCGTTGCGCCTCGTCATACTGGAACGGCACCTGTTCGGCATGCGGTTCGAGGAAGAAGTCGAACGGGTTGTGCACCGCCATCTCGACCACGAGGTCGACGGTGATCTTGAACTCGGTGGTGGGCTCGGGAAACACCAGCCGCGCCTGGTGGTTGGCAAACGGGTCCTGCTGCCAGTTGATGAAGTGCGTGCCCGGCTCGATGCGCTGTGAGTAGGAGAGCACCTTGCTGCGCGCGTGCGGGGCCGGGCGCAGGCGCACCACCTGCGGGCCCAGGCGTACGAGGCGGTCGTAGCGGTAGTGGGTGATGTGGCTCAGGGCGACGTGGATGGCCATGCGGCAGGGCTTTCAGGGAGGACCAGGGAATGACCGGATCGGCGGACCGTGCGCCATGGGCGCGGCTGCGGGCCATGCTAGCAAGAGCTGCGCCACAGCACCATGACAAGCCGTTGCACGGCGTGAAGGCATCCGGCATGGCACCGCCCTGGCGCGCGGGCTGGGCACTGGCCGGTGTGGTCTTGGGCACGGCATTGCAGCTGCAGCAACCGTTGTTGTGGCCGCTCGCGGTGTACCTCGCGCTGGGTCTGCCGGCGGTGCTGGCCTGTTGGGTGTGGGTGGCGCTTGGGCGGGGCAGGCCGCTCACGTGGCCGTGGCTGCTGTGCTTGTTGGCGGGGGCTGTGCTGGCATTCGGCCTCACGGGCGTGCGCGCGGTGCTGTACCAGTCGCAGGGCCTGCTGCCCGCACTCGAGGGGCGCGACATCGCGTTGGTGGGCCGCGTCGCCTCGCTGCCGCAGACCGGGCCCACGGGAGGACGCTTCGAGTTCGTGGTGGAGCGCGCCACGCTCGGCGGCGAACCCGTACGCGTGCCGCATCGGCTGCTGCTCGGTTGGTACGCCGGCGATGCCGGCGCGCTGCGGCCCCTGGCGGGCGAGCGTTGGGCCTTCGAGGTTCGGCTCAAGCGCCCGCACGGCAGCCTCAACCCGCATGGCTTCGACCGCGAGCGTTGGTTGTGGGAGCAAGGCATCGGCGCCACCGGCCACGTGCGGATGGGCCTACGCGCGAGCGCGCCGCAGCGCCTGGGCATGACGCCGTGGCACCCGGTGGAGCGACTGCGCCAGGCGATCACCATGGCGATTGCGCAGCGCGTCGAGTCGCCGCGCGCGGCCGGGGTGCTGGCGGCGCTGGTGGTGGGCGAGCAGGCCGCCATCGAGCGCGCCGACTGGGCGTTGTTTCGCGACACCGGCGTGGCGCACCTGATGGCGATCAGCGGCCTGCATATCACGCTGTTCGCTTGGCTGGCCACCGCCACCATCGGCGCACTCTGGCGCGGCCTGGGGCGCTCGTGGCCCGCGCTGCCCATGCGCTGCCCCGCCAGCGTGGCCGCCGGGTGGGGCGGCGTGTTGCTGGCCACTGCGTATGCGTTGCTGGCGGGCTGGGGCGTGCCTGCACAACGCACCGTGCTCATGCTGGCGGTGGTGGTGGGCCTGCGCCTGTCGGTGCGGCGCTGGCCCTGGCCCGCGGTGTGGCTGCTGGCCATGGTGGCGGTGCTCGCGCTCGACCCCCTGGGCGCTGATGTCGCCCGGGTTCTGGCTGAGTTTTCTGGCGGTGGCGCTGCTGTTCGCGTCCGACCCCTCGCAACGCCCTGAGCACGGTCAGGGCCGCCCACGCTGGCGGCGCTGGGCGGCACGTGTCGGGGCACTGTTGCGCGAGCAGTGGCTCATGACGCTGGGGCTCGCGCCGCTGGGCCTGGTGCTTTTCGGTCAGGTGTCGCTGGTGGGGCTGCTGGCCAACCTGGGCGCGATTCCCTGGGTCACGCTGGTGGTCACGCCGCTGGCCTTGCTGGGCGTGCTGGCAGCCCCCTGCTGGGACGCCGCCGCCCTGGCGGTGCAAGGGCTGGTGGCGCTGCTGCAGTGGCTGGGCAGCTGGCCCTGGGCGGTGTGGCAGCGCCCCATGGCGCCGGTGCCGCTGGCGCTGGCCGCCGTGGTCGGCGGTGTGCTGGTGGCACTGCGTCTGCCGCCGCTGTTGCGCGTGGCCGGGTTGTTGCTCGCAGCGCCAGCGCTGCTGCACGAGCCACCGCGCCCGCCGGTGGGGGCGTTCGAGCTCACGGCGCTGGACGTGGGCCAGGGCAGCGCCGTGCTGGTGCGCACCGCCAACCACGCGCTGCTGTACGACGCCGGCCCGCGCTGGAGCCCCGATGCCGATGCCGGCGAGCGCATCGTGCTGCCCCTGCTGCGCGCATTGGGCGTGCGACCGGACATGGTGGCCATCAGCCACAGCGACAGCGACCACGCCGGCGGCGCCGACGCGGTGCGCGCCGCGTTTCCCGGCGCCGCCTGGCGCTCTTCCTACGACCCCGACCCCACGTGGCGCTGCCGCGCGGGCGATCGCTGGCGCTGGGACGGCGTGGACTTCGAGTGGGTGTACCCCGACGAGGTCGCCTACGCCACCCCCGGCTTGTCCACCAATGCGATGTCCTGTGTGCTGCGCATTGCCGCGGGCAGCCAGGTGGCCTGGCTCACGGGCGATATTCCGGCCGAGCAGGAGGTGCGGCTGGCGCTGGCGCGCCCGCACGAGCGCGTCACCTGGCTGCTGGCGCCCCACCACGGCAGCGTCACCTCGTCCAGCCCGGTGCTGCTCAACACGCTGCAGCCGCGCTGGGTGGTGGTGCAGTCGGGCTACCGCAACCGCTTCGGCCACCCGGCCGAGGTGGTGGTGGCGAGGTATGAGGCGCGCGGCATCGCCTGGGTGGATACCCCGCGCTGCGGCGCGGCCACCTGGCGCAGCGATGTGCCGGACGACATGCGCTGCGAGCGGGTGGTGGCGCGGCGTTATTGGCATCACCCCGGTCAGGCACCGTTCGACGCAGCTGGCCCGGAGCTTGCTATCCTGCCGGGCAGGAGAAATCAGCCATGAGCAGCCGCCCGATGTTCGACGAGATGCACGCCTCGCCCACCGAAGTGCGCGAGCACTACCGGCAATACGCACGCTGGCTGGCCGAGCAACCCGAGGAACTGATGGCCTCGCGCCGCGAAGAGGCCGAAATGATCTTCCGCCGCGTGGGCATCACCTTCGCGGTCTATGGCGCCAAGGACGAGGACGGCGCCGGCACCGAGCGGCTGATTCCGTTCGACCTGATCCCGCGCATCATCCCCGCGCACGAGTGGCGCAGCATGGAAGAGGGCCTGGTGCAGCGCGTGACCGCGCTCAACCGCTTCATCCACGACGTCTACCACGAGCAGGAGATCATCAAGGCTGGCGTGATCCCGGCCGACCAGATCTTCCAGAACGCGCAGTTCCGCCCCGAGATGATGGGCGTGGACGTGCCGCACAACATCTACTCGCACATCTCCGGCATCGACATCGTGCGCGCCCCGAACGCCGACGGCGTGGGCGAGTACTACGTGCTCGAAGACAACCTGCGCGTGCCCAGCGGCGTGAGCTACATGCTCGAAGACCGCAAGATGATGATGCGGCTGTTCCCCGAGCTGTTCGGCGAGAACCGCGTGGCGCCGGTGGCCCACTACCCCGACCTGCTGCTCGAGACCCTGCGTTCGGTCAGCCCGGCCACCACGGCCGAGCCCACGGTGGTGGTGCTCACGCCCGGCATGTACAACAGCGCCTACTTCGAACACGCCTTCCTGGCGCAGCAGATGGGTGTGGAGCTGGTCGAAGGGCAGGACCTGTTCGTCAAGGACAACTTTGTCTACATGCGCACCACGCGCGGCCCCAAGCGCGTTGACGTGATCTACCGCCGCGTAGACGACGATTTCCTCGACCCCCTGGTGTTCCGGCCCACGTCCACGTTGGGCTGCGCCGGTTTGCTGGAGGTCTACCGCAGCGGCAACGTGAGTATCTGCAACGGTATCGGCACCGGCGTTGCCGACGACAAATCGATCTATCCCTATGTGCCGAAGATGATCGAGTTCTACCTTGGCCAGAAACCCATCCTGAGCAACGTGCCCACCTACATGGGCCGCAACCCTGAAGACCTGAAGTACATGCTGGCCCACCTGCACGAGCTGGTGGTCAAGGAGGTGCACGGCGCGGGTGGCTACGGCATGTTGGTCGGCCCGGCGGCCACCAAGGCCGAGATCGAGGAGTTCCGCCAGGCCGTTGTCGCCGATCCGCAGGGCTACATCGCGCAGCCCACGCTGTCGCTCTCCACCTGTCCCACCTACGTCAAGAGTGGCGTGGCGCCGCGCCACATCGACCTGCGGCCCTTCGTGCTCTCGGGCAAGGAGGTGCAGATGGTGCCGGGCGGCCTCACGCGGGTGGCGCTCAAGGAGGGCTCTTTGGTGGTCAACTCGTCGCAGGGCGGTGGCACGAAAGACACCTGGATCCTCGAGGACTGAAGGGAGAACAACGATGCTGTCTCGCACCGCCGATCACCTCTTCTGGATGTCGCGCTACACCGAGCGCGCGGAGAACACCGCGCGCATGCTCGATGTGAACTACCAGACCTCGCTGCTCCCGCAGTCGGCCGCGGTGGCGGAGGTGGGCTGGGAAGGCCTGCTCACCATCAGCGAGCTCATGCCGGCGTTTCGGGCCAAGTACGGCGAGAACGCCATCACGCCGCGCAACGTGCTCGACTTCATGGTGCGCGACGAGAACAACCCGTCGAGCATCGTGTCCTGCCTGCGCGCGGCGCGAGAGAACGCGCGTGCCGTGCGCGGCGCGCTCACCACCGAGCTGTGGGAAATGCAGAACCAGACCTGGCTGGAGCTCAACCGCTCGCTACAGGGCAAGAGCTTCGAGCGCGACCCGGGTCAGTTTTTCGAGTGGGTGAAGTTCCGCTCCCATCTATCGCGCGGCGTGGCAATCGGCACCATGCTGCAGGACGAAGCCTTCCATTTCTACCGCATGGGCACCTTCCTCGAGCGGGCCGACAACACCGCGCGGCTGCTCGACGTGAAGTTCCACGCCGTGCACAGCGACTTTTATGGTGCCGCGAGCGAGCTCGACCAGGAGTACGACTTCTATCACTGGAGCGCGATCCTGCGCAGCGTGAGCGGCTTCGAGGTCTACCGCAAGGTCTACCGCGACGTGATCACGCCCGAGCGCGTGGCCGAGCTGCTGATCCTGCGCGCCGACATGCCGCGCAGCCTGGCCGCCAGCCTCAATGAGCTGGTGGCCAACCTGACGGTGGTGGCCAACGACCACAGCGCCGAAACCCTGCGCCGCGCCGGCAAGCTCAAGGCCGAGCTGCAGTACGCGCGCATCGACGAGATCCTTGCCACCGGCCTGCACGCCTACCTCACGCAGTTCCTCGATCGCGTCAACGAGCTGGGCTGGCGCATCAGCCAGGACTTCCTGGTGCCGGCGGGTTGACGCGGGCGTTTGGCTGATCTGCGAGTGCCGCGTGACGGCATGAAGGGCATAAGCGTGCCTCGGGTATGCCCCTCAACCATCGCTGCTGACCACGCTGCCGCAGAACAACTTTCCATGCGGGGAGGCGGGCAGCGCCACCATCGGCCTCGATGGTCACATACCGTCCCATTGGTACACCACCGGGCGCCTAACGGACGACGCGACGCGCCTGTATCGGCGCCGGGTGTGGATTCGTTGGGACCCCCCCAGCGTTGTCAGGCCCGCAGCATCACACCCATATTGGGCATGCCGATATCCAGCACCGGCGTTGACGGCAGTGTCTCGATATCGGAAAACCGTTCACGCCACGCCAGCGCGGCATCCATGAAGCGCTGCACGCGCGACTGGATGAGCTCACCCGTCCAGCCGTGGTTGCCGATGTCCATGCACAGCACGATTTCGCCGAACTCGCGGTCGATGGCCACCGTGGCCCCGCCGGTCTCGGCACAAAACAGGTTGGCGGTCAGCAGCCGTTCGTAAACCCGCTCCTTGTTGCCCGTTGGAATGGACCCAAGCGTGCAGTACACGTGCACCAGGTGTTCGCCACTGGCTTCGAAGTTGATGTCGATGGCGTCGTCCACCCGCAGGCGGGCACAGCCGCGGGCGTCCAGCTGCAATTCGGGGGTGCCCAGGGCAGTGGCCAGGGCTTGCATCACTTCCATGGTGTTCATACGGCCTCGTACTCGGGGTGCAACGTGCAATTGACGCTGGGTGGTGAAGCAACACTCACCGAGCCGTCGGTGGCAATCGTCAGCGATACCTTGTAGGTCGCGCTGCTCGTTTCCGGGTTCAGTCTGACAGTGTTGCCATCGTTGGGGTTTACGAGTTGGGAAGCGCGTTCCTGATGGAATACGACGGCCACCTCGATCGTGCCGTTGTCGAGCTTTTTCATGGTGTACCGCGAACTCTGGCTGTCTCCCACCAGCAGACCATATGCGTCACCCAGCTTGACGGGACTGTCTGGTCGCGTTTGCATGGTTGTGAATGCAGCCATCAAGTTCTGATTGACAACCTTTGACAAAGATTGCCATTGCGAATCTGTGCTTGTCATTCCGCGGAGCGTTTGCGCTTTGCCACTGATGAAATCCGCTCGCTGTCCCTCCTCGGCGGGGGGGAGGTTGTCTCGATCCAGCAGGAATCGGTTCTTTCCATCGTCGCTAGCAATCACATAGTCGGCTCGCACCAGATCTTTCCACATGGCCTCGTCGACATTGGCATCAGCAGGAGCTGGTTTGAACGGTTTCTCTGTCGTCAGTTGCAGTTCTCTTGAGAAGATCTCTTCTTGCGTCAGGGCCGCGGAGCGAACAGCGGCAAGTGCACTGCCCTGCAACGATGTTTGCGCGAACACGGGTGTATCGCCACCCGTCAATTTGTCGATTGCTTGGCGAAGGTAGTCGCGTTCATGTGGTTTCAACGCAAACACAACCTTTTCCAAGGTTGCGCGCATTGAATCTGGCTCGATGCCTGCGTCGCTTTCAAAGGAGATCAGTTGCGCGAGCTGCTTGGCCACGTGGTCACGTCGCGGTGTGTCTGATCTCACGGATACCAGGTGGTCGACCAGCGACTTGACCGCGTGAGTAAGGCGCCGATCAAACTCCTGCCCAATCGCTTGGGTGAGTGTTTCACCGACGACGCCCGCTTTATCGGAGCCGAGTACGAGGACCTTGGGTATCGCTTCTTGCATGGTTTGCAAGTCGGCGACTGTCACCGCCTTCAGGTGCACCTCCAGTCGCGTTTTGAACACTTCCAGGCCGTCTACTGCTTCGTTGTTGGCAAGTGTTGCTGCAACGTTGGCACTGCTGACGCAGCGATCGACGGCACTCTTCATGCTGATTGCAGTGTTCTGACCTGCCAACACACCCAGCAAATCTCCTGTCCGGTGACTGCAGTCGCGCACGGCTTCGCGGAATTTGGGTTCTGCGCGGCGCCCGCCGGGGGCAACGGCATTGAACAGACGCGCGGCCTGACGCGCGACGGATTTCACCAAGCGGGATGTGTTGGTGCGAGGTTCACCGCTTTTGGTGGTTTGAAACCGACGGCCTTGTGCCTTGCCGAGCGCTGCATCGCCGTAGGAGCGGTGAAGATCGGTAACGCGTTGCTGTGATAGCTGATTGATCGGCATGGATTTCCCCTGGGTGGTCGGGAATTCGTCACCCGCCATGGCGTTTGGTTCCACCGGCAGGTGGGCGCACAAGGGGTCGTGCCATGGCCGTACGCGGGTGCGTCCGCACTGGCCTCACACGCTGGAACGATGGCCAGCGGTTTGCCGCTTGACAGCCGGGTCAACTGCCTTTCCGCTCGGGATCGGCCAACCCGCGGTTGGTCGTGGTCATGCGGCGTCAGGGCTTGTCTATCGCGCCTCTGACCGCCTCGCCCAACTCGATCACCGCCATCGCGTAGTAGCTGCTCCAGTTGTAGCGCGTGACCACATAGAAGTTTTCGGTGCCGGCCACGTAAGTGGATGGTGCGTCGGCGTTCTCCAGCTCCACGAGCGCCAGCTTGCCACGGTGCTGCAAGGCCTCGCCCTCCAGCACCGCGCCCTTGGCGGTGAAGTTCTCCACGCTGAAGCTGGGCAGGATGTCGGGTGCGAGCAGCGTGTCCAGATCGAGCCGGCTCTGATCGAAGCGCACCGGGTAGTGCGTGGGCTGGCCGCTTTGCCAGCCGAAGGCCTTGAAGTAGTTGGCCACCGAGCCGATTGCGTCGGCCGGGCTGTTGAACAGATCGACCTTGCTGTCGCCGTCGAAATCGATGGCGTATTTCACCCAGCTGCTGGGCATGAACTGCGGCCAGCCCATGGCGCCTGCGAAGCTGCCGAGCAGCGCGTGCGGATCGGTGCCGGTGCGCTGTGCCAGGCTGAGCAGTTGCTCCAGTTCATCGCGAAAGAAGGCGCTGCGCGCGGCAGCGCGCGGGTGCGCAGCCGGGAAGTCGAAGGCCAGCGTGGTGAGTGCATCCATCACCTTGTGGGTGCCGGTGTGGCGGCCGTAGAGCGTTTCCACGCCGATGACGCCGACGATGATGCTGGCGGGCACACCGTACTCGGCCTCGGCGCGCGCCAGCACCTCGCGGTGCGTCTGCCAGAAGCGCTGACCGGCGGCCAGGCGCACCGGCTCGATGAAGCGCGATCGGTAGGCGGCCCAGTTCTTGGGCATGCCGACGGGTGGCGGCGTGACGCCGCGAATCGCGGCCTCCAGCCGGCGCGCACGGCCGATCTGCTCGCGCACCCAGGCCGGCTCGAGGCCACGGCGCTGCGCGAGGTCGTCAGCGAAGGCCATGGCGGCGGCGTGGTCGCGGTAGAAGGCGTCGGGCGTGGCGCGGGCAGGTCGGCGCTTGGCCGCAGAGCCCTGGGCGAAGGCCATCGAGGGCGACAGGGCAAACGACAACAAGGCGAGGGAAAGGGGGCGGCGTTTCATCGCCTCCGATTTCATCACGTCGTGCGACGTGTGGGCCAGGCCAGCTGGCGATAGTCGCGACGCAACTGTTTCAGGGTGATCGTGCTGTGTGGCGCGTAGCGCTGGGCTTCCAGCCGCAGCAACCAGTCGGCCAGGGCTGGCGCGGCGGAATCGCCAGAGAACCGCGCGCGCAGCAGTTGAGCCAGTTCACGCGGCGGCGTGCGCTCGTTGCTGGCCACACCCAGCGTGCGCAACCGCTTGCGCGCGCCCCGCAACAGGCGCAGCCAGGGGTCGTGGCGCTGGCGCTCCCACAGAGCCCAGGCAGCGCCCGCCAGGCTCACGACCACCACCACGCCAAGCAGCACCAGCGCCAGATCCTGCCAGCTTGGCGAGGCAACGCCCAGCGAGCGCAGCAGGTTGAACTGACTGTCCTGCGTGTAGTTGAGCACCCACTGGTTCCACACGTTGTTCAGCGCTTCCCAGTTGGCGCGCAACAGCGCCACCAGGTTGGGGCTGATGGCGGCCTGCAGCACGCCCGCCACCGCACCCACCGGCGCCTGCAGCCGCTGCACCGAGCCCACGCGGCCGGGGAACACGGCGCCGGTCGGGTCCACGCGCACCCAGCCTTCGCCCTGCAGCCAGACTTCGGTCCAGGCGTGCGCGTCGCGCTGGCGCACGGTCCAGTAACGGTCGACGGCGTTGACCTCACCGCCCTGATAGCCGGTGACGACGCGCGCCGGGATGTCCATCGCCCGCATGAGCACCACGAAGGCGCTGGCGATGTGTTCACAGAAGCCGCGCTTGCGGTCGAACCAGAACTCGTCGGCGGTGTGCTGGCCGTACACGCCCGGCTCCAGGGTGTAGGTGTAGCCACCGGTGCGCAGGCGCTCGAGTGTGGCGTCCACCAGCGCGCGCGCGTGTTCCGGCCCGGCACCGTGTGTGCGTCGCAGTTCCTGCGCCAGCGCCAGCGTGCGCGGGTTGAAGCCCGGCGGCAGTTGGAGGTGGTCCTGCAGGCCCAGGCTGGCCTGCAGCGGCCCGTGACCAAAGTCAAGATGGCTTTGCGCGCGGTAGCGCACCAGCGCGCCCACCGGCCGCTGTGTCACCCATTGCAGCTCGTCGGTCATGCGCACGGGGTTGCCGGGCAGCTCGGGCGCGGTGGTGGCGGCTTCCAGCACGAACAGCCAACGGCGCTGGTTCGGCTCCATCGTGACCTCGTAGCCCACCGGGTCGCCGCGCGGGCGCAGCTCACTGCGCAAGCGCATGGCGCTCGGAAAACCCGATTCGAGCGGTTGCCACTGCCGGCCGTCGAACTGGCTGAGCACCGGGCCGCGGAAGTACAGCAGGCCCGCCGGCGGCGGGCGGTCGTCGAAGCGCACGCGCAGCGCGATGCGGTCGTCCAGTGCGAGCTCGGCGATGTCGCCGACGCGCATCTCGTCGGACAGGCCGCTGGTGCCCATGCCGTCGTTGGGTACGCCCCACAGCGGCGCCATGCGCGGGAAGAGCAGGAACAGCGCCAGCATGATGGGCGCGCCCAGCAGGGCCATGCCGCCCGCAATGCGCGCCGCCTGCGCCAACGTGGGCCGGCCCACGGGCATGTGCGCGTTGACCACCGCGGTGAGCAGCCCGAGCAGCGCCACCAGGATGCCCGCCGCCGTGAGGAGCGACTGCGAATAGAAGAAGTGCGTGAGCAGCGCGAAGAAGCCGAGGAAGAACACCACGAAGGCGTCGCGCCGCGCGCGCAGCTCCAGCGTCTTGAGCGCCAGCAGCACCACCACCAGCGTGACGCCGGCATGCTGCCCGAGCAGCGTGCCATGGCTGAGCCACGTGCCCGCCAGTGCAATCACCAGCAGTCCCGCGCGCCAGGGCCAGCCCGGCAGCGGCCCCGCCTTCAGGGCGAGCCAGGCGCGCCAGCCCAGCACGGCGGCGGTGAGCGCACTGGTCCATGCCGGTATGTGCGCGGCCTGCAGCGCCACCACCCAGCCGATGACCGCGAGCAGGAACAGCGTGTCGCGTGTATCCCTGGGCAGCAGGGTTACGCCTCGCAGTGGGAGCGCGTTGGTCAGCACAGTGCCAGTGCCTCCAGGCATCGCGCGCGGTGCGCGGGCCCCTGATCGGGCGCGATCTCGCGGCCCGGCAGGCGCAGGCCATAGTCGACGTTCAGGCGGTCGGCCATCAGCACCCAGGCGGTGAGGCGCGAGACCCGGCCCTCGAAGCCGCTGCCGCCGCATTGCTGCAGGTCGAGCCAGAGCTGCTGGCGCTGGCTGGAGAGGGCATCGCGGCTCACGAGTTCGTTGCGCCCGGCCGCAAAGGCTTGTGCGGCTTTCTTCCACACCATGGCCTTCATGGGGTCGCCGCGACGGTAGGCGCGCACGCCATCGTATTCGCCGGTGCTGTGCACGCGCGCGCTGCCGGCGCCGCCGCCTTGCGGCTCACCCGGTGGCAGCGGCGGTGGGTGGGCCTCGGGCTCGGGGTAGACCAGCGCCGTGGCGGCGGGCCGCCAGAGCGCCCAGACCCGAAAGGTGCCGAGCGGGAACAGCGTCTGCGCCATCAGCGTGGGCAGTTCGTGCAGTCCGCGCGCGGGCGCGCGCCAAGCCACTTGCAGCAGCGACTGGCCTTGTGCGGGCACATCCGTCCAGGCCAAGGCGGGCGGGCTGCCATCGTCGTGCACCACACCCAGACCGATGCCGTGGCGCGGGCGGCGGCGATCGCTGGCAAAGCGCGCTTCCAGCACCACCGCCTGGTGGGCGTGAACCGGCTCGGGTGGGTGCAGGTGCAGCGTGAGGCCGCGCAGGTTGTTGTGGCACACGTGCATGCCCACCAGTGCACTGCCCGCGAGCAGGAAGGTGAGCAGGTAGCCCAGGTTGAGCTGGAAATTGATGCTGGCCACGAGCAGCACCAGCAGGGTGAGTGCCAACATCCAGCCGGCGCGGGTGGGCAGGATGTAGACGTTGCGCTGCGTGAGTGTGAGCGTGTCGGTGCGACGCAGGCGGTTGTGGAACCAGGCCTGGACGCGGCGGCGCACGGGCCTCAGTGGCGCACGCCAGTGCCAGCCGCCAGCGGTACCTTGCGAAGCGAGCGAGGCGCTCATGGGGTGGCCGCGGGAGTGGTCAGGGCAGCGGCACGGCGTCGAGCATCGCGCGCACCTGTTCGGTCGGGCCGCGGCCGGCATCGCGCACCGGGATCAGGCGGTGCGCGGTGGTTTGCGGCAGGATGGCGGCGATGTCGTCGGGCGCCACGTAGTCACGCCCCTGCAGAAACGCCTGGGCCTTGGCGGCACGCACCACCGCCAGCGCCGCACGCGGCGACAGGCCCTGCAGGAACCAGCGCCCGCTGCGCGTGGCGGCCACGAGATCCTGCAGGTATTCGAGCACCGGCTCGGCGGTGTGCACCTCGCTCACCGCCTGCTGAAGGCGCGCCAGATCCTCGGGTGTGAGCGCTGGCGGCAGCGATTCGATCAGCGCGCGCCTGTCGGCGCCGCGCAGCAGTTCGCGTTCGGCCGCGCGGTCGGGGTAGCCCAGCGACAGCCGCATGTGAAAACGGTCGAGTTGCGATTCGGGCAACGCGTAGGTGCCGAGCTGGTCGTGCGGGTTCTGGGTGGCGATCACGAAGAAGGGCTCGGGCAGAGCGCGCGTTTCGCCTTCCACCGTGACCTGCTTCTCCTCCATCGCCTCCAGCAGCGCGCTCTGTGTCTTGGGGCTGGCGCGGTTGATCTCGTCGGCCAGCAACACCTGCGCAAACACCGGGCCTGGGTGGAACACGAAGCCCTCGCGCGCGCGCTCGTAGATCGACACGCCAATAAGGTCGGTGGGCATCAGGTCGGCGGTGAACTGCACGCGGGCGAACTGCAGGCCGAAGGCGCGCGACAGCGCGTGGGCCAGCGTGGTCTTGCCCACGCCCGGCACGTCTTCGATGAGCAAATGCCCGCCCGCGAGCAGGCAGGCCACGCAGTCGTTCACTTGCTGTGATTTGCCCACGATCACCGTGTTAAGCTGACTGAGCAGGTTCTGGATCTTTGAATCTTGTTGCATCAGGGCTTGCATATTGGCCGCGATTCTCACCGCGTTTCAGAGATGGCCCACACCACCGGTTATTTCACCCACAAGGCATGCTGGCAGCACGAGATGGGTGCTGGCCACCCCGAATGCCCCGAGCGGCTCGATGCGATCGAGGACCGGTTGCTGATCACCGGCCTGGACGCCGCACTGGAGCGCCGCGAGGCCACGCCGGCCGCCCTGGCCGACATCGAACTCGCACACGACCGCCTGCACCTGGCGGCGCTGCGCGGCCTGGCCGAAACCCTGCGCGAGGACATCAAGGCCGGCGGCCCGTCGCATGCGCAGGTCGACCCCGACACGTCCATGAACCCGCACAGCTGGGACGCGATCCTGCTCGCCGCGGGCGCGGCCATCGACGCGGTGGACGCGGTGATGGCGGGCGAGCTGGCCAATGCCTTCTGCGCCGTGCGTCCTCCCGGGCACCACGCCACGCGCAAGCAGGCCATGGGTTTTTGCTTTGTCAACAACGTGGCGGTGGCCGCCAAGTACGCACTGGAGCGCCATGGTCTGCAACGCGTGGCCATCATCGATTTCGACGTGCATCACGGCAACGGTACCGAGGACATCGTCGCCGGTGACGAGCGCATCCTCATGTGCAGCTTCTATCAGCACCCGTTCTATCCCCCGTGCGAGCATTCCACCGCGGCCAACCTGGTCAACCTGCCGGTGCCCGCTTACACGCGTGGCATGGCGATCCGCGAGTTGGTCGAGACCTACTGGATGCCCCGCCTCGATGAACACCGCCCGCAAATGGTGTTCATCAGCGCCGGCTTCGATGCGCATCGCGAAGACGATATGGCCCAACTCGGCTTGGTCGAGGCCGACTACGCCTGGATGACCGAGCGCATCAAGGCGGTGGCCGAGCGCCATGCGCAGGGCCGCATCGTGAGCTGCCTCGAAGGCGGCTACGCGCTGGGCGCGCTCGCGCGCAGCGTGGAGGTGCATCTGCGCGTGCTCACCGGGATCTGACCCCGTTTTCTCTTTCTTCCCTTTTTTTGCGTACCGATGAAAGACGCTGCGTCCGCATCACCGCGCCCGGTTGACGACCTGGGCGCCTGGCTTCAAGGCTTGCTGCAACCGGCCTCGCTGGCCGAGTTGGCTGCACTGGCGCTGGCGATCCTGCTGGCCTGGGGCTTCAGTCGCGCCTTGCGCGGCGCGCTGTCGATGCAGGACAACACCAACTCCGTGATGTTCGGTCGACGCATCGTGGATGGCGCCTTGTTCCCGCTGGTGCTGTTGTCGCTGGTCTACGTGGCGCGCGGATTGCTGGCGCAGTACGTGCCGTCGGCGCTGTTTCGCGTGGCCATTCCGGTGCTGGTGGCGCTGGCGGTGATTCGCCTGGGCGCGAAGGTGCTGCAGGTGGCGTTCGACGACAAGCCCTGGGTGCGCGTGCTGGAACGCACCATCTCCTGGGTGGCCTGGGGCGCGATGGTGCTGTGGGTGAGCGGGCTGTTGCCCGTGGTGCTGGCCGAGATGGACCAGATCACCTGGAAGATCGGCAGCAGCACGATCAGCCTGCGCACCATGATCGAAGGTTTGATCACCGCGGGTGCGGTGCTGATCGTGGCGCTGTGGATCTCGTCCGCGATCGAGGCGCGTTTGCTTCGCAAGAGCGTGGGCAGCGACCTCTCCCTGCGCAAGGCGGTGAGCAACGCGACGCGGGCGCTGTTGCTGTTCATCGGCCTGATCGTGGGCCTGTCCGCGGTCGGCATCGACCTCACGGCGCTGTCGGTGCTGGGCGGCGCCATCGGCGTGGGTATCGGCTTCGGCCTGCAAAAGCTCGCGTCCAACTACGTGAGCGGCTTCGTCATCCTGGCCGAGCGCAGCGTGCGGATCGGCGACAACGTGCGGGTGGACAACTTCGAGGGCCGCATCACCGACATCAACGCGCGCTACACGCTGATCCGCAACCTCAGTGGGCGTGAGTCCATCGTGCCGAACGAACTGCTGATCATCAACCGCGTGGAGAATCTGTCGCTGGCCGACCCGAACGTATGGCAGTCCACCGTGGTGTCAGTCGCCTACGACAGCGATGTGGCGCTGGTGACGCGCCTCCTGCTGGAAGCGGCGGCCTCCCAGCCGCGCGTGCTCCAGAGCCCCGGGCCCTCGGTGGCCTTGTCCAACTTCGGTGCGGACGGCCTGGAGTTCACGCTGGGCTACTGGATTGCCGATCCCGAGAACGGTCAGCTCGCCCTGCGGTCAGCCATCAACATCGAGATCCTGAAAGCGCTGCGCGCCAACAGCGTCGAGATTCCCTACCCGCAACGGGTGGTGCACGTGTACGGGCAGGAAGGCGGGGCTGCCGCAGCCATCACCGGTTCATGAAGCCGGGCAGCCAGAGCGCAATCGCCGGAAACGCCACCAGGATTCCCAGACGCACCACGTCGGCGACCACAAACGGCCACACACCGCGGAAGATCTGATTGAGCGGCACCGCTGGCAACAGAGCGTTGATGACGAACAGGTTCATGCCCACGGGCGGAGAGATCATGCCGATCTCGATCACGGTCACGATCAGAACGCCAAACCACACCGGGTCGAAGCCCAGGCCCGTGATGATGGGGAAGAACACCGGTATGGTGAGCAGCACCATGGACAGCTCCTCCATCACCAGGCCCAGCAGCACGTAGATCACCATCATGGCCACCACGACCATGATGGGCTCGGGGCTGAACTGCAGGATGAAGTCACGCAGGTCACCCGGCATGCTGGTGAAGTTCACGAAGCTGGTGAATACCATCGCCGCGATCAGGATGGTGAACAGCATGGCCGTGGTGCGCGCGCTGTCCTGAAGGATTTCCATCAGCACGCGCGGGGTGAGGGTGCCGCGCAGCAGCGCGAACACGAAGGCGCCAGCTGCCCCCACACCCGCACCTTCGGTGGCCGTGAACACGCCACCGTAGATGCCGCCGATGACCAGAGCGAACAGCACGCCCACGCCCCAGACGTTGCGCAGCGCGCGCAGCCGGGCGGTCCAGTTCTGGCGCTCTGCCGCCGGGCCGGCTTGTGGATCGCGCCAGGTCACGACGACCACGGCCAGACACAGACAAACCAGGGCCACGATGCCCGGGAGGATGCCTGCGATGAAGAGCTTGCCGATATCGGTTTCGGTGACGATCCCGTAGATGACCATGATGGTCGACGGCGGAATCAGGATGCCCAGCGTGCCGCCGGAGGCGATGGCGCCTGTGGCCAGCGAGTCCCGGTACCCGTGGCGCTTCATTTCGGGGTAGGCCACGCGCGTCATGGTGGCCGCGGTCGCGATCGAGGAGCCGCATATTGAACCGAAGCCGCCCGAGGCGATGATGCTGGCCATCGCCAGACCACCCGGACGGTGCCCCACAAAGGCGTTGGCGGCCTGGAACAGTTCGCGTGCCATGCCCGCGCGCGCCACCAGATTGCCCATCAACACGAACAACGGAATCACCGACAGCACGTAGGCGAAGCCGGTCTCGAAGATCACCTGGCTGGTGCTGGCCAGCGCAGGTTGCCAGCCGCGAAGCAACGCCAGGCCGCCCATGCCCACCGTGACCATGGCCACCGCCAGTGGAATACGCAGCGCGGCCAGCAGGAAGACGGCCAGAAAGCCGATCGATGCCTCGATCATGTGCCGCTCCCCTCGCCCGCGGCGCCGTGGAAGCGTGGTTCTGGTGGACTCACGAAGACGAACACCAGGTGCACGAATGCGGTCACCAGCAGAAAGGCCGCCATCATCCAGGCCACAGGGGTGAGGGGCAGTTGCAGGTAGACGGTGATGTCACCGTACTCGGCAAAGCGGTCGGCACGCAGCAGCATCAGGTAGGCCATGAAGGCGAACACCCCCGCGCACACCAGATGCACCAGGCGTTGCTGCATGCGGTGCAGCCAGTCGGGAACGAACGGGTCGAGCGAGTCGAACACCACGTGTTCACCGCGCCAGCTCACCAGGGGCAAGGCACCGAAGATCACGACGACCATCAGCACTTCGGTGATCTCCAATCCGCCAGGCACCGAGTGGTTGAAGAACTTGCGGCCCGTCACGTCAATGAGCGTGAGCCACATGATGGTGAACAGGGCCATCGCGGCCATCAGGCCGGTCGACCAGCGCAGCGCGCGGTCAAGGAAGGTGAGCATGGCAGTGCAGGTGCAAAAAAGCCGGCGGGCAGTCGGGATGGCGACTGCCCGCCGGCGGCGGTGCTGTGGGGGCCGTGATTACTTGACTTTCTTGATCTCGGCGCGGAATTCGGCCAGCACCGCCTTCGGGTCTTTCAAGCCCTTGGCGGCGGCGGCCGCGGCCCACTTGTCTTCCAACTCGGCCTGCTTGGCGGCCACGGCCTTGATGAAGGACTCGTCGGCGGTTACGCGTTGCACGCCCTGCGTCTTTTGCAGCTCGCGGCTGGCCGCGTCCACCTTGTCCCAACCCTCGCCGAACAGGCGGGCGGCGTATTCACCCGAGAGCTTGTCCACCACGGCCTTGTCTTGCGGCGACAGGGCGCTGTACTTGGCGGGGTTCATCATGAACACGAAGCTGGTGTTGTACAGGCCACCGGGGAAGATGGTGGCGTGCTTGATCATGCTCAGCTTGAAGGAGGCGATCGACTCGTCGGGGAAGAAGGTGCCATCCATCACCCCGGTGGAGAGCAGCTCGAACGACTCGGGCGCGGGCTTGAGGGTGGTGTTGAAGCCCATGAGCTTGGAGAGCTCGTTGATGTTGCCGCCACCGATGCGGAACTTGAGTTTGGTGGCGTCGTCCACCGTCTTCACCGGCTGCTTGCTGTTGAAGATGATGCCCGGGCCGTGCGTGAACACGGCCAGCACCTTCACGCCGCGGTGCTCGCCCAGCGGCGCAAAGTGCTTGTCGTAGATGCGCTGGTAGGCCACCGACGTCGGCACGGCGCTGTCGCCCAGGAAGGGGAATTCGGCCACCTGCGTGTTGATGAAGCGTCCCGGCGTGTAGCCGTCCACCGTGAAGGAGATGTCGGCCAGGCCGTCGCGCACCGCGTCGAAGGTGCCGGGCGGCGCCGACACCGCTTTGGGCAGGATGTTGCACTTCATGCGGCCCGCGCTTTCCTTCTCCAACGTATCGCACCAGTTCTTCTGGGCCACGCTGAGGGTGTGAGCAGGGCCCACCCAGGAGGAGACCGAGAAAACGGTCTGGGCGCTGGCCGGTGCGGCAGCAAGCAGGGCGGCGGCGCTGGTGGCCAGAAGGAACGAGAACTTCATGCGCGGGCTCCGTGAACGGCGGTGGGGGTGGTGCACCGCTTGGTTACACAACATAAGCAAGTGGTGCTGAGTCACTATAGGTGAAGGGGTTTGCGCCCGGTCTCCAGACTTACCCGAGTTCGCCGACCTATCGGTCGGGAAATGTCGGTGCGGCGACATCCGACCGTTGGCGAGGGGTACACACCAGATACCCGAGGCAGCATCGATATAATCAAAAAAGCACGATCGTTCGTTTTCTGGATTCCGCTCGGACGCGGCACACCCGCCCCCTACAATGCCGAGTTGACGTGCACGTCAATTGCGCGACCGCATCAATCATCACAGGAGCAAGCCAGCATGAAGGTTCTCGTCCCCGTCAAACGCGTGGTCGACTACAACGTGAAAGTTCGCGTCAAGAGCGACGGCACGGGTGTGGACATCGCCAACGTGAAGATGTCCATGAACCCGTTCGATGAGATCGCGGTGGAAGAGGCCGTGCGCCTGAAGGAGAAGGGCGCGGCCACCGAGGTGATCGCCGTCTCCTGCGGTGTGGCGCAGTGCCAGGAAACGCTTCGCACGGCGATGGCCATCGGCGCCGACCGCGCCATCCTGGTCGAGACGAACGAAGAGCTGCAGCCGCTGGCCGTGGCCAAGCTGCTGAAGGCGCTGGTGGACAAGGAGCAACCGGGCCTCGTGATCCTGGGCAAGCAGGCCATCGATGACGACTGCAACCAGACCGGCCAGATGCTGGCCGCGCTGGCCGGCCTGCCGCAGGCCACCTTCGCCTCCAAGGTCGAGATCGACGGCGGCAACGCGAAAGTCACGCGCGAAGTCGACGGCGGCCTGGAAACCCTCTCGGTCGCCATGCCTGCGGTGATCACCACCGATCTGCGCCTGAACGAGCCGCGTTACGTGACGCTGCCCAACATCATGAAGGCCAAGAAGAAGCCGCTGGAGACGCTCAAGCCCGAAGACCTCGGTGTGGATGTCGCTCCGCGCATCAAGACCCTCAAGGTCAGCGAGCCGCCCAAGCGCGGCGCCGGCGTGAAGGTGGCCGACGTGGCCGCGCTGGTCGAGAAACTGAAAAACGAAGCCAAGGTGATCTGAACATGACCGCACTCGTCATCGCTGAACACGACAATGCGTCCATCAAGGGCGCGACCCTCAACACCGTGACCGCCGCCGCTGCCTGCGGGGGCGACGTGCACGTGCTGGTGGCTGGCCACAACGCCGCGGGCGCTGCGCAGGCGGCTGCGCAGATTGCCGGCGTGGCCAAAGTCATCCACGCCGATGCGGCCGGCCTCGACCACGGCCTGGCCGAGAACGTGGCCGCGCAGGTGGTCGCCCTGGCCGCCAGCTACAGCCACATCCTCTTCCCGGCCACGGCCGCGGGCAAGAACGTGGCCCCGCGCGTGGCCGCGCTGCTGGACGTGGCGCAGATCAGCGACGCCACCAAGGTCATCAGCGCCGACACCTTCGAGCGCCCGATCTACGCCGGCAACGCCATCGCCACCGTGCAGAGCAGCGACAAGATCAAGGTCATCACCGTGCGCACCACCGGCTTCGACCCGGCGGCGGCCATCGGCGGCAGCGCCGCCGTTGAATCCACGAGCGCCGTGGCCGATTCGGGCAAGAGCAGTTTCCTGGGCAGCGAGATCGCCAAGAGCGACCGACCCGAGCTGACGGCAGCCAAGATCATCGTCAGCGGCGGCCGCGCGCTGGGCAGCAGCGAGAAGTTCAACGAGGTCATCACGCCGCTGGCGGACAAGCTGGGCGCGGCCATCGGCGCCAGCCGCGCCGCGGTGGACGCGGGCTACGCGCCCAACGACCTGCAGGTCGGCCAGACCGGCAAGATCGTGGCACCCCAGCTCTACATTGCCGCCGGCATCTCGGGCGCCATCCAGCACCTGGCGGGCATGAAGGACTCCAAGGTGATCGTGGCGATCAACAAGGACCCGGAGGCGCCGATCTTCAGCGTGGCCGACTACGGACTGGAGGCCGATCTGTTCGAGGCCGTTCCTCAACTCGTCAAGGCGCTCTGAACCTGAGAGCACCCACAAGGGCATCGCTTGCGATGCCTTTTTTTCGGCTTTTGCGCATTCCCGGAGACAACCCGTCATGAGTTACACCGCCCCCCTGAAGGACATGCTGTTCAACATCGAGCACCTGGCGCGCATCGACCAGGTGGCCCGGATGCCCGGCTTTGAAGACGCCGGCCTGGAAACGGCGCAGGCCGTGCTCGAGGAATGCGCCAAGCTCAACGAGGGCGTGGTGGCGCCGCTCAACCGCGAAGGCGATCTCAAACCCTCGTTCGTGAAGGACGGTGTGGTCACCACCACGCCCGGCTTCAAGGACGCCTACCGCCAGTACGCCGAAGGCGGCTGGCAGGGCCTGCAACACCCGGTGGAGTTCGGGGGCCAGGGCCTGCCCAAGACCATCGGCGCGGCCTGCGGCGAAATGCTCAACAGCGCCAACTTAAGCTTCGCGCTGTGCCCGCTGCTCACCGACGGCGCCATCGAAGCCCTGCTGACCGCGGGCAGCGACGCGCAGAAGGACACCTACCTGCACAAGCTCATCAGCGGCGAATGGACCGGCACCATGAACCTCACCGAGCCGCAGGCCGGCTCGGACCTGGCCGCCGTGCGCACCCGCGCCGAGCCGCAGCCCGACGGCACCTACAAGATCTTCGGCACCAAGATCTACATCACCTACGGCGAGCACGACATGGCCGACAACATCGTGCACCTCGTGCTCGCCCGCGTGGTCGGTGCGCCCGAAGGTGTGAAGGGCATCAGCCTGTTCGTGGTGCCGAAGTACATGGTGAACAAGGACGGCTCGCTGGGTGCGCGCAACGACGTGCACTGCGTGAGCGTCGAGCACAAGCTGGGCATCAAGGCCAGCCCCACGGCGGTGCTGCAGTACGGCGATCACGGTGGTGCCATTGGCACCCTGGTCGGCCAGGAAAACCGCGGCCTGGAGTACATGTTCATCATGATGAACGCCGCGCGCTACGCGGTGGGCGTGCAGGGCATCGCCATCAGTGAGCGGGCCTACCAGCAGGCCGTGCAGTACGCGCGCGACCGCGTGCAGAGCCGCCCGGTGGACGGTTCCATGAACACCGCCGCGCCCATCATTCATCACCCCGACGTCAAGCGCATGCTGATGACCATGCGCGCCGCCACCGAAGGCTGCCGCGCCATGGCCAGCGTGGCCGCGGCTGCGTACGACGCCGCCCACCACCACCCCGACGCCGAGGTGCGCAAGCAGAACCAGGCCTTCTACGAATTCCTGGTGCCGCTGGTGAAGGGCTACAGCACCGAAATGAGCCTGGAAGTCACCAGCCTGGGCGTGCAAGTGCACGGCGGCATGGGCTTCATCGAGGAAACCGGCGCCGCCCAGCACTACCGCGACGCCAAGATCCTGACCATCTACGAAGGCACGACCGCGATCCAGGCGAACGATCTGGTGGGCCGCAAGACCGCGCGCGACGGCGGCACCGTGGCCAAGGCGATAGCCGCGCAGATCCGCACAACGGAGTCTGAGCTGTCCAAAGGTGGCGCCCATGCCAAGGCGGTGGCCAAGCGGCTCACGGCCGCCCGCGAGGCCTTCGAGCAGGCGGTGGACTTCATCGTGGCCAACACCAAAGCCAACCCCAACGCGGCCTTTGCGGGCAGCGTGCCCTACCTCATGCTGGCGGGCAACCTCATGGCGGGTTGGCAACTCGGGCGTGCGCTGCTGGTGGCCGAAGGCCTGTCGGCCAAGGGACAGGACAAGGCCTTCATGGACGCGAAGATCACCACCGCGCGTTTCTACGCCGACCACATCCTAAGTCGCGCCCCGGGCGTGGCGGCCTCCATCGTCGAAGGCGCCGAGGGCGTGACGGCGATGGCCCTCGAAGCGTTCTGATCATTCAACACGGAGACACCATGCCCGCACCCGAGCGCTACCTGCCGCCGGTTCTCAAGAACCTCAAGTTTCCGGTGATCGGCTCGCCGCTGTTCATCATCAGCAACCCCAAGCTCGTCATCGCGCAGTGCAAGGCCGGCGTGGTCGGCTCCATGCCGGCGCTCAACGCGCGCCCTGCCTCGCAGTTGGACGAGTGGCTGGCCGAGATCACCGAGGCGCTCGCGGCGCACGACAAGGCGAACCCGGACAACCCGGCCGCGCCGTTCGCCATCAACCAGATCGTGCACAAGAGCAACGACCGGCTCGAACACGACATGCAGCTGTGCGCCAAGTACAAGGTGCCCATCATCATCACCAGCCTGGGCGCGCGTGAGGACGTGAACCAGGCCGTGCACGGCTGGGGCGGCGTCGTGATGCACGATGTCATCAACAACGTGTTTGCGCACAAGGCGATCGAGAAGGGCGCCGATGGCCTGATCCCGGTGGCCGCGGGTGCGGGCGGCCACGCCAGCACCAAGAGCCCGTTCGCCATGATCCAGGAGATCCGCGAGTGGTTCGGTGGCCCTGTGGCGTTGTCGGGCTCCATCGCCTCGGGCGGTGCCATCCTGGCCGCGCAGGCCATGGGGGCCGATCTGGCCTACATCGGCTCGGCCTTCATCGCCACACACGAGGCGCGCGCGGTGGACGGCTACAAACAGATGATCGTCGAGAGCAACTCCGACGAGATCGTCTACAGCAACTTCTACACCGGCATCCACGGCAACTACCTCAAGGGCTCCATCCGCAACGCCGGCATGGACCCGGAGAACCTGCCCGAGAGCGACCCGAGCAAGATGAACTTCTCCACCGGGGAAGGCGCCAACGCCGCCAAGGCCTGGCGCGACATCTGGGGCTGCGGCCAGGGCATCGGCGCGATTCGCGAGATCGTGGGCGCTGGCGAACTCGTGGCGCGCTTCAAGCGCGAGTACGCCGAGGCCAAGGCGCGGATCTGCGCCTCCTGAGGTTGCCTCTTTGGCTTCGAAGCCGGCCTCTGGCCGGCTTTTTCTCTTTTGCGGTTTCGATCGATTTCATTTCCTCGTGATACCTGGTGTGGAACGCTGAGCAGGCGATGCCGACTCAGCTCGTGGTGGTGCATCACGCGCCATCTGTCACCGCACCCATCAAGGAGGAAATCAATGAACCGATCGAGTCTGAAGTCCACGCCGTCCTATGTCGGCCAGTGGCCCGCTGCTACCCAGAAGAACGAGACCGCCCGTGCCGGCGAAGTCGTCAATACATCGTCATCGCGCTCGCCATCGCACGTGCAGATCGGATCCGTCACGTCGCTCAACGTGAACGAGATCATCAAATCGCTTGAGCGTGATCGTCCCGATCTGCGCAGTGTGGGCTTCACGCTGAGTGCGGAGCTGTCGCCCGCCGACCTGGAGCGGTTCCTGCAGGTCCTGGCGGGCCACCGGGAAATCGAACACCTCGTGATCAACGAGCGGCTGACCTTGAGCGGCCCGGGGTTGCGGCTCTGGCCCCAAGACGAGCCCGGCACAGCCGCTGGCACTGCGCCGCAGCATGAGCATGTGGCGCAGTTCATCGGGCTGCTGGCCCAAGCGGCCTTCGAGGCCCAAGACCATAAGACCTTGAAACTGGTCTCCGCCATTCAGCCAGATCATGTCCTGCCGCTGGAGGTCCGGCCAACCATCGATCAAGCCCGCATGCTGTCGACTTGCGGGGTGGGTTATTCGTTGAAGGTGCCCGCCGGGATTGATGAGCTGTCGAAACTCATGGTGCTGATGGATGACGCGTCAACCTGTCCGTCCCAGGTTTGTTTTGTCGTTCCCCAGGGGGCGTCCCATTTGATCAGCGCACAGCTGTATTACGTCATGTCGCTGGACTGCGCCGTGACCGATTTTGTGATCGAGGGGGCAAACCGATTGCCCAAGGTGTCTTCGCCGCTGAGTCGCGATCGACTCAGCGCACGAGATCGGCTCGATAGCTTGACCCTGGTGTTCGATCCGGACATCAAGGGTAGCGGGGCAAGCGCCGATCTTGTTGGCCACTTGGCACCCACAGCGCTGACGGTGGCGCGGTGCATGGGGGCCCAGTTTGGCGAATTCGTCAAAGCGCTTGAAGTGAATCCGAACGTGTCTGCCATCAAGCGCATCGCGGTGGTGGCTTACGACCAGGATCCCTCGGCGGGCTCGTATTCCGCCGTGGTCGAGACCCTGCTGCAATCGCCCTATGCCATCGAACAGCTCTCACTGTTCACACCTTCGATGCCCATGTCCGTTGAAGAAATGTCGCTGCTGCGCGAGCGCATGAAGCGCATGGCGCTGGACGATGGTGTGCTTGAGCAGGTGTCGCTCGATGGGCGCTGGAAGCTCCAGAACGCACTCCGGGATGCCTGGCCACTTTTCCATTTCGATGCGCAATCGCCCCTGTTGCTGAGCGATCGGGTGGAGCAGATTCGCCTGCGGCGCGAGGCCTGGGAGGCGATGACACCTTACGAGCAGATGGTTGAACTGGTGGCGAGCACGCGACGGGGGCGTTTGCACTGAGCACGCAGGCCGTGCGCGGTTCATGACCGCGCGCGGTTCGTGCCTCATTCGCCCGGGGGCTTGCTGCCCATGCCCGGGCGAAACCAGTCGCCCAAGGCATCGAACACCCTGCCAATGCCAGCGCCCAGGCGGCTCTGGTATTGCGTGCCGGCGGCATCCGACAAGGCCGAAACCGCTCCTCCATCGCGCCACTCGCTGTAGAGCCAGGCATCACCGCTGCGCTCCAGGCCTGCGGGCGCGGGGCTCGGTGTGGCGATCGGTCTGCCCTTGAGCGCTGTGCGCATGTAGTCGATCCAGATGGGGAGTGCCACCCGACCACCCGACTCGCTATCGCCGAGGCTGCGCGGTTGGTCGTGCCCGACCCACACGGCTGCGACGAGCGTGGGCTGGTAGCCCACGAACCAGGCGTCCACCGCGTCATCGGTGGTGCCCGTTTTGCCGTAGATATCGGGACGCTTGAGTGAAGCCTGCGCGCGCGCCGCCGTGCCGCTGCGCGTGACTTCGTTGAGCATGCTGTTCATCACGTAGGCATTGCGCGCGGGAATGGCGCGGTTGTCGTCGGTGAGCGTCGGTGCCGATGCCGCCTCGAACAGCACCTTGCCCTGGGCGTCGGTGATCTTTTCGATCACCACCGGCGGGACATTCCAGCCACCGTTGGCCAACGTGGCGTAGGCCTGCGCCATTTGCATCGGCGTGACACTGCCCGTGCCCAGGGCGAGTGTCAGGTCGTCGGGTTGTCGCGCCGGGTCCAGCCCGAATCGCGCCAGCCAGCTGCGTGTGGCACCAGGGCCGGTGTGTTGAAGGACGCGCACGCTCACCAGATTGCTTGAACGGGCGAGTGCTTCGTGCACCGTGATCGGGCCGAGGGCTTGACCGTCGCTGTTGCGCGGGCTCCAGCCGTTGGCCGCAGTGAAGGGCAGGTCGTCCACCACGGTGGCCGGCATCACGCGGGCCTCCAGTGCGGCGGAGTACAGCAGCGGCTTGAGTGCCGAGCCCGGTTGGCGCCAGCCCTGCGTCACGTGGTTGAAGGGCTGGCGTGCGAAGTCGAAGCCACCCACCAGCGCGCGCACGCGTCCGCTTTGCGGATCCAGGGCCACCAGCGCGGCCTCCACATCCGGCCACTGCGAGATGGCCCATGCATCGCGTTTCTTGTCCGTGGTCTTGCCGGTGCTGACCACGCGCACCACCGCGCCGCGTGCCAGTTTCAGGGTGGCCTTGGCCTTGGGGTCGAGTCCGCGTTGCGCCCAACGCAGGCCTTCACCCTGCACGGTGATGCGCTCGCCCGCGGCCAGCTGTACCTGCAGGGCCTTCGGGTTCGCGTCGAGCACGATGCCCACGCGCAGGGTCTCGTCGTCGCGGTGGTTCTTCAGCGCTTCGGCCGCAGCGCGCTCCAGCTCGGGGCCATTGCCCGCGGGCAGCGATTCGTTGTCCTCCGGCCCGCGCCACGCGCCGCGGCGCTCGAAGGCGAGCACGCCGCGTTGCACCGCGGCGTGCGCGGCGCGCTGGTCGGCGGCCACCAGCGACGTGGTCACGCGCAGGCCCTTGGAGTAGGCCTCTTCGCCAAACCTCTCCACCACCGCCTGGCGGGCCATCTCGGCCACGTGTGCCGCGTGCACGCTGCGCAGGCCGGGCGTGCGGATCGTCAGCTTCTCGGCGCGCGCCGCAGCCAGCTGCTTGTCGTTGATGACGCCGGTGGCGTGCATGCGCTCCAGCACCACGCGCTGGCGTTGCGTGGCGCGCTGGAAGTTGGCCACCGGGTTGGCGTAGTAGGGGTTCTGCGGCAGGCCCGCGAGCATGGCGTTTTCGGCCAGCGAAAGCTGCTCCAGCGGCTTGCCGAAGTAGGTCTTGGCGGCGGCGGCAAAGCCGTAGGCGCGCTGGCCCAGGAAGATCTCGTTCAGGTAGATCTCCAGGATGCGGTCCTTGGAGAGCTGGTCTTCCAGCTTGAGCGCGAGCCAGATTTCCTTGGCTTTGCGTTCGGCCGAGAACTCGCGCGTGAGCAGCATGGTGCGCACGAGCTGCTGCGTGATGGTGGACGCACCTTGCCGGCGCCCACCGGTGACGGCCGCCACCAGCGCGCGCGCCATGCCCTTGGGGTCCACGCCGGAATGCTCGCGAAATCGCGCGTCTTCCACCGCCAGAACGGCCTGCTGCAATTGCAATGGAATGCGCGAGAGCGGCAGGTACTCGCGCCGCTCGGCCCCGAACTGCGCGATCTCCACGCCGTCGGCGGTAAGCACCTGCAAAGGCAGCTTCGGCTGGTAGTTGACGATGCGCTCGAGCGAGGGCAGCTCGAAGGCGTTGGCAGCGCCGGGCGCGGCGGCGCCCAGCATCAGCACAAGGGCCAGGGTGAACGTGGTTCGGTGCAGGGGGCGCGCAGACATGGGGCGGTATTGTCCGCCGCGGCTGTGAAGCGCGGGTGTGGTCGAAGGTCGCTCGGGTTGCGACTTGTAACCAGCGGCCTCAGCTGCTGCCGCGCACGACGAGTTCAAATCCCAGATCGACGCTGTCGTTCGCCAGCGCCTCACCACGCAGCAACGACAGCAGCATGCGCGCGCCTTCTTCGCCGATGGCGCGGCGTGGCGTGCGCACGGTGGTCAGCGGGGGCAGCATCTGGTCGCTGCCCGAGAGGTCGTTGAAGCCGGCCACCGCGATGCGCTGCGGCACCGCCACGCCCAGGCGCAGGGCCGCCAGCAGGCCGCCTTGCGCGAGGTCATCGTTGCAAAAGAAGACGGCGTCCACGTCGGGGCGGGTGCGCAGCAGGTCTTCGAACAGTTCACCGCCCAGGCGCATGGACGACGGCTGAGGGCTCAGCAGCTCCAGCCGCGCGTCGTACAGCCCGGCCGCGCGCAGGCAGCGGCGGTAGCCTTCGGCGCGTTGCAACACGCGCGGGTCAAGCTGCGCCGCGATGAAAGCGATGCGCCGGTGCCCGCGATCGAGCAGGTGTTGCGTGATGGCGTGCCCGGCATCCTGCTGCGAGAAGCCCACGCAGTGCACGCCGGGCGCGTCGGTGAGCTCCATCAGGTAAACGCAGGGCATGCCGCTGGCGGCCACCAGCTGGCGCGCTGCCTCGGTGCGGTCGAAGCCGGTGAGCAGCACGCCCGCGGGGCGCTGCGCCAGGTAGGCGCGCAGCAGTTGCTCTTCCTCCATCGGGTCGTAGTGCGTCACGCCGATGAGGGGTTGGTAGCCGTGCGGCAGCAGCACGCGGTGCACGGCCTCGATCACGTCCACGAACAGCGCGTTGGACAGCAATGGCACCAGCACCGGCACTTGCGTGCCGCGCTGCGAAGCCAGGGCGCGCGCCGCTGGATCCGGCACGTAGCCCAGCTGCTGCGCGGCGGCCTTCACGCGCGCCACCAGGTCCGCCGCCACGCCGCGTTCGCCGCGCAGCGCGCGGGAGGCGGTGATCGGGCTGACCTCGGCCGCGCGGGCCACGTCCTGCAGGGTGATGCGCCCGCTGGGGCGCCGACGGCGTTCGGTGGGTGGCGGAAAAGGGGGCAAGGGTTTTCCCTGTCGATGGATGGCTCGGGAGAGCCGTAGGATAGCGCTACCATAACGGGCTTCGCATCCGGATTCGCCCTGATCCCCCCACAGAGGAGGGCAGAGTACCGAGCGGATTCCGGTATCACGAACGGTCCATTCACCCGGACCGTTTCTTTCGGATTCTTTGGATAGCGCTACCCAATGACCACCAACCCCGTTTCCACCCGCCTCGTCGTCATGGGCGTGGCCGGTTGCGGCAAATCCAGCCTCGGCCAGCAAGGTGCCGCGGCCCTGGGCCTGCCGCTGCTCGAGGGTGACGACTTCCACCCGGAAGCGAACGTCGCCAAGATGCGCGCCGGCGTGCCCCTGAGCGACGAGGACCGAGCCGCCTGGCTCGACACGCTGGCAGCCCAACTGGCCAACCGCCCCGATGGCGTGGTGCTCACCTGTTCGTCGCTCAAACGCCGCTACCGCGAGCGCCTGCGCGCAGCCGCGCCAGGCCTGCGCTTCGTGTTCCTGCAATTGAGTCGTGAGGAGGCACGCGAGCGCGTGGCCGCGCGCCCCGGTCACGTGTTTCCGGTGAGCCTGGTCGACAGCCAGTTCGAGGCGCTGGAGGACCCGAGCGGCGAGCCCGGCGTGCTGGCGCTGGACGCCATGCGCCCGTTGCCTGAACTGGTGGCCGCTGTCGTGCAGTGGACGCGCACCGTGCCCGCACCCGGTGAGGAGGTGCGCGCATGAAGGCCTTGAACCTGGTCAAGCATGCCGCCGAGGCGTTGTTGGCCCTGTGCCTGTTGGGCATGGTGATCGCCGTGTTCGGCAACGTGGTGCTGCGCTACGTGTGGGGCACCGGCTGGGTGGTGTCCGAGGAGTTGTCGCGCTTGCTGTTTGTGTGGCTGGTGTCGGTGGCCGCCACGCTCACCTTCGCCGAGGGCAAGCACCTGGGCTTCGACCTGGTGACCGCGCGCCTGACCGGCAAGCCCGCTGCAGCGATGCGTTGGCTCACGCGCGGCTTGATTGCGCTGGCGTTGTATTACCTGATCACCGGTGCCTGGGCGCAGGTGGTGGTGGGCATGGGCAGCCGCAGCCCGGTGATGAACTACCCGCTCGCGCTGGGTGCTGGCGCCATCTTCGTGATGGGTGTGTGCATGGCGGTGCTGCTGGCGCTGCAGGCCGTGGCCGAGCTGCGCCGTGACAGCCGGGGCGACAACCAGGGAGAGGCTGCATGACGATCGCGCTCTTCCTGCTGGTGCTCTTTGCCGCCATGACGGTGGGCGTGCCGATCGCTTTTGCGCTCATGCTCACCGCGCTTGCGCTGATGGTGCAGCTCGACTTCTTCGATGCCCAGTTGCTGGCGCAGAACGTGCAGGCCGGCTTCGACAGCTTCCCGTTGCTGGCCGTGCCCTTCTTCATCCTGGCGGGTGAACTGATGAACGCCGGCGGCCTGAGCCGGCGCATCATCGACCTGGCGCGCGCTTTCGTGGGCCACATCCCCGGCGGTCTGGGCTATGTCGCGATTGCGGCGTCCGTGATGCTCGCGTCCATGAGCGGCTCGGCGATCGCCGACACCGCGGCCCTGGCCACGCTGCTGCTGCCCATGATGCGCCAGCAGCGCTACCCCGAAGGCCCGAGCGCAGGCCTCATCGCCTCCGGCGGCATCATCGCGCCCATCATCCCGCCGTCGATGCCGATGGTGATCTACGGGGTGACCACCAACACCTCCATCAGCAAGCTGTTCCTCGCGGGCATCGTGCCCGGCCTGCTGATGGCCGTGAGCCTGGTGCTGGTGTGGCGCCGCATTGCCGGCAAGGAGCAACTGCCGGTGGCCGAGAAGACCGACTGGCCGCACCGTCGCCGCGTGCTGGCGTCCAGCATCTGGGCGCTGTTCATGCCGGTCATCATCATCGGCGGCCTGCGGCTGGGCATCTTCACGCCCACCGAGGCTGCGGTGGTGGCCGCGGTGTACGCACTCGTCGTGGCGATGTTCGTGTACCGCGAGCTCAGCCTGGCCGGCCTGTACCGCGTGTTCGTGGATGCGGGCCGCACCACCGGGGTGGTGATGTTCCTGTGCGGCGCCGCCACGGCGGCCAGTTACATGATCACCCTGGCCGATCTGCCCAACCAGCTGGCCGACGTGATGGGCCCGCTGCTGCAGAACCCGATGCTGTTCATGGCGGTGGTGGCGGTGTTCCTGCTGGCCGTGGGCATGGTGATGGACCTCACGCCGACCATCCTGATTCTGGCGCCGGTGCTTGCGCCGCTGGCGGCCAAGGCCGGCATTGACCCGGTGTACTTCGGGTTCGTCTTCATCTTCATCGGCTGCCTGGGCTTGCTGACGCCGCCGGTGGGCACGGTGCTCAACGTGGTGGCCGGTGTGGGCGGGCTGCGCATGGAAAGCGTGATCAAGGGCGTCACGCCTTTCCTGCTCGTGTACTTCGCCATGCTGGCGCTGCTCATCGCGTTCCCGGCCATCGTGTTGCAGCCGCTCAAGTGGATGTTCTGAAGCCCCTTCCGTTTTCACCCGGCGGCGCCCGCTGCCAACAACCCAGGAGATGACCATGAAACTCAAGCAACTTGCCATCACGCTGTCGGTGGCCCTGGCCACCGTGGCCGGCGGCATCGCCCACGCGCAGGACATCAAGCCGCGCATGATCCGCTTCGGCTACGGCCTCAACGAAGACTCCAACCAGGGACGCGCGGTCAAGCTGTTTGCCCAAGAGGTCGAGAAAGCCTCGGGCGGCAAGATGCGCGTGCGCGCCATCGGCGCCGCCGCGCTGGGCTCTGACGTGCAGATGCAGCAGGCCCTTATTGGTGGTGCGCAGGAAATGATGGTGGGCTCCACCGCCACCCTGGTGGGCATCACCAAAGAGATGGCGATCTGGGACACGCCCTTCCTGTTCAACAACGCGCAGGAAGCCGACCAGGTGCTCGACGGCCCGGTGGGCCAGAAGGTGATGGACAAGCTGCAGGACAAAGGCCTCGTGGGCCTGGTGTACTGGGAGAACGGCTTTCGCAACCTCACCAACAACAAGCGCGCCGTGGCCAAGCTGGAGGATTTCGACGGCATCAAGCTGCGCGTGATGCAGAACAACGTGTTCATCGACAGTTTCAAGACCCTGGGCGCCAACGCCGTACCGCTGCCGTTCTCCGAGCTGTTCACGGCGCTGGAAACCAAGACGGTGGACGGCCAGGAGAACCCGTACAACACCATCCTCTCGAGCAAGTTCTACGAGGTGCAGAAATACCTCACCGTGACCAACCACGTCTACAGCCCGTGGATCGTGACCGTGAGCAAGAAGTGGTGGGACCAGCTCAGCAAGGACGAGCAGAAGGTGCTGATGGACGCCGCCGTGAAGAGCCGCGACTTCGAGCGCAAGGACACGCGCGCCGAGGCCGACAAGGCGCTCGCCGAACTCAAGGGCAAGGGCATGACGATCAACCAGTTGAGCCCCGCCGAGGCGAACCGCATGCGCGAGAAGCTCACGGCCGTGAACGCCAGCATTGCCGCCAACGTGGGCGAAGACCTGTGGAAGGAAACCCAGGCCGCGGTGGCCAAGGCGCGCGGCGGCAAGTAAGGCGCAAGGCACACAGAGAAGGCCGGCATCGCAAGATGTCGGCTTTTTTTGCGTTTCGAAGCGTCGTTCGTGAACTGTGCACTCCTGCCTATGCAGTAGGCGTGTCGGTTCGTGTGCATCCCGATGGCCGTCAATCGTGCGGCTCTGCGAACGCCTGGTCCCGCACGCCACAGTGCCCGCTGCACAACACGCGTGAGGATCGAGAGATGAGTTCAGCCAGCCTGCCAGCCATCCAGGGCGCCGACACCGCCTGGATGCTGGTGTCCACCGTCCTGGTGTTCCTGATGACCATGCCGGGCATCATGCTGTTCTACAGCGGCATGCTGCGCAAGCGAAACGCGCTGTCCATCATGGCGCAGACCATTGCGGCCATCGGTGTCGTCACTTTCATGTGGGCAGCACTGGGCTACACGCTGGCCTTCGATGCCGGCAACGGCTGGCTTGGCGGGCTGAGCAAGGCGTGGGCCGATGGCATGGTCGGATCGAAGGCCAGCGTGCATGTGCTCGCACCCACGGTGCCCGAATCGGTGTTTTTCCTGTTCCAGTTGGCGTTTGCGATCATCGCCTTTGCCATCGTGTTGGGCGCCACAGCCGAGCGCATGCGCATTGGCGTGACCATGGTTTTCGCCGCCCTGTGGCTGGTTGTCGTGTACGCACCCATTGCCCACTGGATCTGGCACCCCACGGGATGGCTGGCCGCCATGGGCCACATGGACTTCGCGGGCGGCACGGTGGTTCACGTCGTGGCGGGCGCCAGCGGGTTGGCGGCCGCTCTGGCCTGCGGCGCACGGCGCGGCTTTGGCAAAGAACCCATGGTTCCGCACAGCCTCACGCTCACCGTGATGGGCGCAGGCCTGCTCTGGGCGGGCTGGTTCGGCTTCAATGCGGGCTCTGCCTTCCAGGCCGGCCCGCGTGCCGCCGGCGCGCTGCTCGTGACGCAGGTGGCTGCGGGCTCCGGCGCGCTGGTCTGGGGCATGGTCGAGCTGATGCGCCGACAGCAGATGAGCGTGCTGGGCATGGCCACCGGCGCCATTGCCGGTCTCATCGCCGTGACGCCAGCCTCGGGCTTCACCGGTGTGTTCGGCGGCCTTTGCATCGGTGCGGCCGGCAGCCTGTGTTGCGTGGTGGCCGTGACCTATTTCAAGGTCCTCACGGGCATCGACGATTCGCTCGACGTGTTCGCCCTGCATGGTGTGGGCGGCCTGGTGGGCACCGTGCTCACGCCGGTTTTCGCACTGCCCGAAATTGCCCGTGTGTCGGCCACGGTCTGGGTCAACCTCACCGGTTCCCTGGTGGTGATGCTGTATGCCGGTGTGGCGAGCTTCGTGTTGCTCAAGTTCATCCAGTTCACCGTCGGCCTTCGGGTGACGCCCAAGCAGGAGGCCGTTGGCCTGGATCTCGTGCAGCATGGTGAGAGCGCCGCGTGAGTGGCTGACTGCTTGAACGCAGGACCAAATGACCACCTTTCAGCAATCGGACTTCATCGCACGCGCCCTCAGGATCGTCGTGCCCATGCGGCGCGAGTTCGGCCGCAGCGTGAACGTGCAAAGCCTGCTGGACGACCCCGGTTATGCCAGTGAAGTGCTCGAGATGGCGCTGTCAAGCAACAACGAGCGCTTGCGTGCCGAGGCGCTGTACCTGCAGCGCATGCTGGGCAGCCCTCGACAGGTATCGGCAGCACCGGCTCCCGCCATGGCCGCCGTGGCCGAGCCGGACGACGCGGTGGATAGCGAGCGGGAACGGCTTCAAGCCCTCCAGGCGGCCAAGTACCGCCTGGGCGTGCGCTAAGGCGCCAGGCCACTCACCTCGCAGGCCGCACGCGCGACAGCAGCTCGGCGTCCAGAACGCCAGCGCCCTGCGGGTGCGAGGCGGGCCGCTCGACGTGGCGTTTGATCGTCGCCAGCCCCTCGGCCGGCGCGGTCCAGCGCGTTTCGGCCTCGCCGAGGTTGTCGGTCCACTGCAGCTTCCAGGCCTTGAAGGTGCCGGCGGGCACCGTCACGTCTTCCTGTGAGACCACCTTCTACTGGATCGTGACCTTCTGCTTTGTTCCGTTGACGAAGTTCGTCACCTTATGGCTGGAGGTCCAGGCCTTGCCCACCTCCAGCGGCCAGCGGTAACCCACGGGTGGTTCGAACGCCGAAAACGGCGAGCCGTCGGGCCGCAGATAAGCCACCACATCGAAGGTGGCAGGGTCGTGCAGCGCGACGCCGGCCTGTGGCGCGCCGAAGGCAATCACCGGCTTGCCTTGCCAGGTGGCGGGCGCGTGCGTCCACACCACCTTGCCGTCGAAGTTGCCCAGGCTGCCCGAGCTCTTGCGGTGGTAGGTCGTGACGGTGCCCATTGGGTCGGGCACCATCCTCTCCGCCATCGGTGGCGCGCTTGCGCAGCCGGTGGTGAGCAGGACGGTGGCCGCGGCGGCGGCGGTCAGCAGCGAAAGGTTGGTGGTGCGTCGGGTGAGCATGGGGAGTCTTCCGTGAGTGAGTGGAGGCAGGCGGCCAAGCCTGCCGTTACTCACTCTAGGCGCCAAGACATTGCGCTTGATGATGTGCATCAAGGTGGATGAGGCGTTACGCACGCGGCCGTGCGGCTTGCACACCCGGCTTGATCTGCGTCAAGTTGACCCCCCTGCCGCGGCCTCTTCAGCGCTGTGCCGCGGCCAGCGCCGTCATGTTGAGCACGCGGCGCACCGTGGCCGCGGGCGTGAGGATGTGCACCGTGCCCGCCACGCCGGTGAGCACAGGGCCCACGGTGACGCCGCCGCTGGCGGTGGTCTTCATTACGTTGTAGAGGATGTTGGCGGCATCGAGGTTGGGGCAAACCAGCAGGTTGGCCGAGCCGCTGAGCGTGCCCTCGGCCAGGTAGGCCTCGCGGATCTCGGGCTGCAGTGCGGCGTCGCCATGCAGTTCGCCGTCGCACTCGATCTGCGGGTGCGCGGTCACGAACAGGTCGCGTGCGTGGGCCATCTTGCGGGCCGAGGCGCGCTTGCTGGAGCCGTAGCTGGAATGCGAGAGGAACGCCACCTTGGCCGGGTGGCCGAAGCGTTGCACCTCCTGCGCCGCCATCCAGGCGATCTCGGCCAGCTCCTCGGCGCTCGGGTCCTCGTTCACATAGGTGTCGGCGATGAACACCGGACCGCGGTCGGTCATGAGCGCGTTCACCGCGGCATACAGGTTGGCGCCCTCGCGGCGGCCCAGGATGCTGTCGATGCGCTCGAGGTGTGTCATGTAGCTGCCCACCAGGCCGCAGATGAGGGCGTCGGCATCGCCGAGCGCGATCATGAGCGAGCCGATGATGGTGTTGGAGCGGCGCACCGCGGCCTTGGCCACCTCGGGCGTGGCGCCCTGGCGGCCCATGAGGCGGTGGTAGTGCTCCCAGTACCGGCGAAAGCGCGGGTCGTCCTCGGGGTTGACGTTCTCCACGTCCGTACCGAGCTTCATGCGCAGGCCAGCCTTGGCGATGCGCGCTTCGATCACCGCGGGGCGACCGATGAGGATCGGGTGCGCCAGGCCGTCGTCAATGGCCATCTGCGCGGCGCGCAGCGCGCGCTCGTCCTCGCCGTCGGCGTAGGCCACGCGGCACTTCTTCGCGGCCGCGCGCGCGGCGTTGAAGATCGGCTGCATGAGGATGCCGGTCTGGTACACGAAGCGCCCGAGCTGCTGGCGGTAGGCGTCCATGTCGGTGATGGGCCGCGTGGCCACGCCCGAGTCGGCCGCGGCCTGTGCCACCGCGGGTGCGATGCGCAGGATCAGTCGCGAGTCGAACGGCTTGGGGATCAGGTAGTCGGGGCCGAAGCGCAGTTCCTGGCCGGCGTAGGCGTTGGCCACTTCCTCGCTGGTCTCGCTCTTCACCAGGTCGGCGATCTGGCGCACGCAGGCCAGCTTCATGGCCTCGGTGATGCGCGTGGCGCCGCAGTCGAGCGCGCCGCGGAAGATGTACGGGAAGCAGAGGACGTTGTTGACCTGGTTCGGGTAGTCGCTGCGGCCGGTGGCGATGATGCAGTCGGGCCGCACGGCCTTGGCGAGCTCGGGCCGGATCTCGGGCTCGGGGTTGGCCAGCGCCAGGATGATGGGCTGCTTCGCCATGGTCTTCACCATCTCGGCCGTCATCACGCCCGGGGCCGAGCAGCCCAGGAACACGTCGGCGCCGTTCACGGCGTCGGCCAGCGTGCGTTTGTCGGTCGCCTGGGCGTAGCGCTGCTTCGATTCGTCCATACCGCCCGGGCGGCCCTGGTAGATGACGCCCTTGGAGTCGCACACGAAGATGCGGTCGCGCGAAACGCCCAGGCCCACCATCACATCCAGGCAGGCGATGGCCGCCGCACCAGCGCCCGACACGGCCACGGTGACCTCACCGATGGCCTTGCCGACCAACTCCAGCCCGTTGAGCAGCGCCGCCGCGCTGATGATGGCGGTGCCGTGCTGGTCGTCGTGGAAGACGGGAATGTTCAGGCGCTCACGCAACTGCTTCTCGATGTAGAAGCACTCGGGGGCCTTGATGTCCTCGAGGTTGATGCCGCCCAGCGTGGGTTCGAGCGCGGCGATGATCTCGACCAGCTTGTCCGGGTCCTTCTCGGCGAGTTCGATGTCGAACACATCGATGCCAGCGAACTTCTTGAACAGGCAGCCCTTGCCCTCCATCACCGGTTTGCCCGCGAGCGGTCCGATGTCGCCCAGGCCGAGCACGGCGGTGCCGTTGGTGATGACGCCCACCAGATTGCCGCGGCTGGTGTACTCGGCGGCCTTGTTCGGGTCGGCCTGGATTTCCAGGCAGGGGTAGGCCACACCCGGTGAGTACGCCAGCGACAGGTCGCGCTGGTTGGACAGGGGCTTGGTCGGCGTGACGGCGATCTTGCCGCGGCGCGGCGTGCGGTGGTATTCGAGCGCGGCGTCGCGCAGCGCCTGTTCGGCGGGGGTCATGGCGGTCTCCTGTGTTGTGCGGTGCCCGGCCGATTTTGGCACCGCCATCGCGCGCGCCGGCGCGCGCGCGCCAAACCCGATCAGGGCGCTGGCGTCAGCGCGGCTGCAGCAGGTCGAACAGCGTGCGCGCGATCACCTTCGTGGCGCGGCGCAGATCCTCAAGGCGCACATGTTCATCGGCACGCTTGGCGTTCGACTCGCGCACCGTGCGCGGCCCGGCGCCATAGATCACACCGGGAATGCCGCGCTCCACATAGAGGCGGACGTCGGTGTAGAGCGGTGTGCCGACAGCGGGAACGGGCTCGCCGAACACCTGCTCTGCGTGCGTCTGCAGTGCCTTCACCAGTGGGGCGTTGCCGGCCAGCGGTTGCATGGCGCGCGCCAGCAGCATGCGTTTGGTATCGACCCGCAACGCTTTTCCGCCGCGCGGCGGGTTGAAGCTGGCCGCGGCCATGGCGATGGTGTCGCGCAATGCGGCCTCCACCTGCGCCGGGTCTTCCTCGGGGATCATGCGGCGGTCGAGCTTGAGCACCACCTTGCCGGGGATGACGTTGGTGTTGGTGCCGCCCTGGATGAGCCCCACGTTCAGGTAGGGGTGGCTGATGCCCTCGACGTTCGAGGTCACCTTCAGGTAGTCGCGATTGAGTGCGTACAGCGCGTTGAGGATGTGCGTGGCGCCTTGCAGCGCGTCGGTGCCGCTGTCGGGAATGGCGGCGTGCGCCATCTCGCCCTGCACCGTCACTTCGAGCTGCAGGCAACCGTTGTGCGCCACCACCACCTGGTAGCTGAAGCCCGCCGCCACCATCAGGTCGGGTTTCGTCAGGCCCTTGGCGAGCAGCCAGCCGGGCCCGAGTTCGCCGCCGAATTCCTCGTCGTAGGTGAAATGCAGTTCCACACCGCCCGTGAGCGGGGTGTTCAACGATTCGAGCGCGCGCAGCGCGAACGTGAAGGTGGAGAAGTCGCTTTTGCTCACCGCGGTGGCCCGGCCGTACATCGCACCGTCGGCGATCTCGCCGCCATAGGGGTCGTGCGTCCAGCCTTCGCCCGGGGGCACCACGTCACCGTGGGCATTGAGTGCAATCACCGGGCCGTTGTCGGCGAAGCGGCGGCGCACGATGAGGTTGGTGATGCTTTGCAGGCCGGCGGCCTTCACATCGACGTCGGGTACCGCGTGCTTCTCGGCCGCATAACCGAAGGCCTGCAGCAATTCGGCCGTGCGCTCGGCGTGCGGCGTGTTGTTGCCGGGTGGCGTGTCGGTGGGCACACGCACCAGCTGTTGCAGGAACGCAAGCTGCTCATCGAAGTGCGCGTCGATCCAGGCGTCGAGTTGTTCGTGGGGGGTCATGATCAGGCGGTCTCTTCGGCCAGCTGGCCGAGCAAATGGTCGAAGGCGAGCACGCACAGCTCGATGTCGTGGCTGGTGCTGCTCTCCAGCGGGTTGTGGCTGATGCCGCTGTTCTCGCCGCGCACGAACAACATGGCCTGGGGCATCACCTCGTGCAGCTTCATGGCGTCGTGCCCGGCGCCGCTGGGCATCAGATGCACCGGCAGGCCGAGCGCGGCCACGGCGCGTTCCCAGCGTTGCTGCCAGGCGGGAGCGCTTGGTGCGGCGCTGGCGTCCATGGTTTTTTCCAGCCGGTGGGCCACGCCGCGGCGTTCGCAAATCGCGCGCAGTTCGGCGAGCACGTCGCGCTCCAGCGCATCGCGCTGTGCGTTGCTGGGCGCCCGCAAATCGAGAGAGAACGCACAGCGCCCCGGCACCACGTTGATGGAGCCGCCCGGCACGTTGAGCAGGCCGATGGTGGCGACAGAGTCGCCGTCCTGCGCGGCCCGGCGCTCGCAGTACAGTGCGAGCTCGGCGACCGCGCAAGCGGCGTCGCGGCGCCGGTCCATGGGGGTGGTGCCCGCGTGGCTGGCCATGCCGATCACTTCGCCCACGTGGCGCACACTGGCGTTGATGGACGTGACCACACCGAGTGGCAGGCCCATCTCGTTGAGCACCGGACCCTGTTCGATGTGCACCTCGACGAAGCCGAGGTAACGCGCCGGGTCGCGCCGTATACCTTGGATGGCGTCCATCGTGCCGGGCAGTCCGGCAGCGCGCATGGCGTCCTGCATGCGCACGCCGTCGGCATCGCGCTGGTCCAGCCAGGCGGGGTTGAAGTGGCCGGTGAGCGCGCCCGAGCCCAGGAAGGTGGCCTTGTAGCGCTGGCCTTCTTCTTCCGCAAAGCCCACCACCTCGATGCCGAACGGCAGGCGCTGCCCCGCGCGGTGCAGTCGCTGCACGCAAGCCATGGGCACGAAGATGCCCAGACGCCCGTCGTACTTGCCGCCGTTGCGTACGGTGTCGAAATGGCTGCCGGTGAGCAGGCGCGGCGCACCGGGCTTGGCACCCTCGTACACGCCCACCACATTGCCCACAGCGTCGATCGACACGCTGTCGAAGCCGCACTCGCGCATGCGTTCCATCAACTCGCTCTGGCAGGCTCGGTGGGCATCGGTGAGGTAGGTCACCGTGAGTTGGCCGTGCTCCTTGAAGCCCGGGTCGCTGTGTTGCGCCAGGCTTTCGTGCCAGTCCCACACGCGGTGGCCGATCAAAGGTTCGGCGCCGAACTTGTCGGCCAGGCGGATCTCGGCGATGCGGTGGATGTTGCGTAGCGCCTCATCGCGCTCAAAGCCGACCGGGTTGTGCAGCCGGCGCTCGAACGCGGCGATGATTTGTTGGCGCGTGAGCCCGCTCCCACGAGGGCCGCGCACCGCCAGGATGAACGGGAAGCCAAAGCGCGCGTTGTAGTCGGCGTTGAGCTGTTGAAGTTTCGCGAACTCCTCGGGTCTGCAGTGGGTCAGGCCGGCGCGGCTTTGCTCGTCGGTGCTTTCGACGGTGAGGGACTTGGCCACCATCGCCCTGCCCGCGAGTTCGGGGTGGGCGCGGATCAGCGCAAGTTTTTCGTCGTGCGTGGCATTGGCCAGCGACTGCACCAGCGCCCACTTCAGCGCAGCCAGGCTCTTGAAGGGGCGCTGCGGCAGAGCCCGCTCCACCACCCAGGGCGAGTGTTCGTACAGGCCGTCGAGCAGGCGTATGGCCTCGGCGGGCGTGGCCGCGTTGAGTTGGTCGAGCGTGAGGGCCATGGTGGTCAGACCGGCTGGGGAAAGAGGGCTTTCCAGTGACGCGCGATGTCGAGCCGGCGCGCGACCCACACGCCATCGTGCGACTGGATGTGATCGAGGAAGCGTTGCAGCGCCGTGATGCGACCCGGGCGCCCGAGCAAGCGGCTGTGCATGCCGATGCTCATCATCTTCGGGCGGTCGAGTCCGGCCGGGTCGCCCTCGGCGTAGAGCGCATCGAAGCTGTCCTTCAGGTACTGGAAGAACGGGTCGGCGTGCGAATAGCCTTGCGGCAATGCAAAGCGCATGTCGTTGCAGTCGAGTGTGTAAGGAACGATCAGTTGGTGCGCCACGCTGCCGTCGCTCTTGCGCAGCTTCATCCAGAAGGGCAGGTCATCGCCGTAGTAGTCGCTGTCGTATTCGAAGCCGCCGAAGTCGGCCACCAGGCGATGCGTGTTGGGGCTGTCGCGCCCGGTGTACCAGCCGAGCGGGCGCTGGCCGGTGAGGTCGCTGATGAGCGCCATGGCCTGTTCCATGTGGCGGCGTTCGGTGGCTTCGTCCACATTCTGGTAATGGATCCACTTGAGGCCGTGGCAGGCGATCTCGTGGCCCAGTTCCACGAAGGCGGCGGTGATCTCGGGGCAGCGCTGCAGCGCGGTGGCCACGCCGAACACGGTGAGCGGCAAGCCGCGGCGTTCGAACTCGCGCAGGATGCGCCAGACGCCCGCGCGCGAGCCGTACTCGTAGATGCCCTCCATGCTCATGTGCCGCGCCGGGTAGGCCGCGGGGTTGAACATCTCGGAGAGGAACTGCTCGGAGGCCTCGTCGCCGTGCAGCACGCTGTTCTCGCCGCCTTCTTCGTGGTTGAGCACGAACTGCACAGCGATGCGCGCACCGCCGGGCCAGCGCGCGTGCGGTGGGTGGCGGCCGTGGCCGCGCAGGTCGCGCGGGTAAGGGGCGGTGGCGTCGTAGGTCATCGGGCGAGTGCCAGTGAGAGGTCGTTGGCGGGCGTTTTTCGGTCGAAGGCCAGGCCGGCTTCGACATTGAGCAAGTGCTGTTCCATGAGCCGCACGGCCAGTGTCTCGTCGCGCGCGGCCAGGGCCTTGACGATGGACGCGTGCTCGTCGCTCGAATCGGCAGCGGCCTCGTTGCTCTGGTACATGAGGGTGATCAGCGCGCAGCGCGAGATCAGATCGCGCAGCAGGTTGGCGAGCACCTGGTTGCCCATGAGTTCGGCCATGTGCACATGAAAGTCGCCGAGCAGCTCGGTGCGGCCCGGCACGTCTTGCTGGTCTACTGCGGCGCGTTCTTGCGCCACGTGTTCGCGCAGGGAGCGCAACATGGCGGGGCTCACCTGGCGCACGAAGGCGCGCGTCATTTCCACCTCGAGCATGCGGCGCACGGCAAAGACCTGGCGGGCCTCGTCGGCCGATGGCGTGGCCACGAAGGCGCCGCGTGCGGGTTCCAGCCGGATCAGGCGGTTCTGTGAAAGCTGGAACAACGCCTGGCGCACCAGGGTGCGCGAGACGCCGAAGTGGTCCGCCAGTTTCTGTTCTGCCAGCTTGGTGCCCGGGCGCAGCCGGTGCTCGACGATGGCCTTGGTGAGGGCTTCGACGATCTGGGCCGTGCTGGAGGTTTCCATGCGCGGCATGATAGCCAGAATCCGGCCAAACTGTATACACTTTCAGTCGACCGAATCACGACAAGGACACGGCCATGGGCCTGAGTACCCACGTTCTGGACACGATGCACGGCTGCCCTGCCGCCGGCATGCGGGTGGCGCTCTACCGCACCGGTGGTGACGCCCCCGAACTGATCAAACGCTTCGACTTGAATGCCGACGGCCGCAACCCCGATGGCCCCTTGCTGGACAACGCGAGCATCCGCGTGGGCACCTACCGACTGGTGTTCGACGTCAAGGGCTACTTCGACGCGCGCGGCGTGCCACTGCCCGAGCCGCGCTTCCTGGACCAGGTCACGCTGGATTTCGGTGTCGCGAACACCGACCAGCACTACCACGTGCCGCTGTTGGTGAGCCCGTGGAGCCACTCGACATACCGGGGCAGTTGAGCCCGAAGCGGCAAAAGAAAGGCCCGCCGAAGCGGGCCCAAGCATTCAACCCCTTGGAGATCACTTGTTGCGCTGGCCTTCGGTCAGCGTGTCGAGCTGGAAGTTGCCGCTCTTGTCCCAGAGCCAGACGTCGGTGTACGTGACACGGCCCATGCGCACGGGTGCCGGGAAGGGGGCAGCAGCTCGCACGGTGCGCTCGATCTCGCGCATCACATCCGGCGCGTGGCTGGGGGCGCGCATCCAGCTGACCTGCTTCACCTGGCCCATGTTGTCCACTTCGACCTGCAGCACGCCCACCGCGTGCAGCAGCGGCGGCAACTGGCCCTTGTAGATGCGGTGGCTGTTGTGCTGGTAGAGGTGGCGCGCGCCGTCCTTGCGGTAGTCCTGCGGCGTGGCCGCTTGCGACACGTGTGTGGGTTCGGGCGCCTTGCTCACCGGAGGGGGTGGCGGGGGAGCGGGCATGGGCGGCGGCGGTGGTGGCGGGGGCGGCGGCGGGGGCAGGGGTGCTGCGCAGGCGGCCAGCAAGGCTGCGACGGTCAGGCCCGTCCAGCGCCAGACAGCGGCGCGCGACGCAAGGCCTGCGGGGCGCGGAGCGGGGGCAATGTCTCGATGGTTCATGCTCATCTTCTCGAACGGGCCCCGTGGGGGTGTCGGTCACCCGAAGGCCAAGCGGAGTGTATGTGCGAAATCGCACGCTTTCACCGGGTCTTCGGCCGATACTCACGGCGCTGAAATCCTCTTACAGATGCATACAGCTTTCATGTCCCCGGCGCCACACACCACGGTTGACCTGCACACTTTCTTATGCCGTTTGCGTGAGGCACCGGCTGTGCTGGTGTCGGTGCACGAAGCGCGCGGCTCGGTGCCCCGTGGGGTGGGCGCCTGGATGGCGGTGTTCGACCGAGAGGTCGTCGGCACCATCGGCGGCGGACACCTTGAATGGGACGCCATGCGTCGGGCGCGTGAGCTGCTGGCGCGACATGCGGTCGAAGCGGTTGTGCAATCGGTCACGCTCGGGCCCTCGCTGGGCCAGTGCTGCGGGGGGGCGGTGACATTGGGTTACGAGCCTGTCGATGCGCGGCATGCCGACGCGCTTGAGCGGCGTTTGGGTTCACACCACGTGCCGGTGGCGTTGTTTGGTGGTGGTCATGTGGGCCGCGCCCTCGTGCAGGCGCTCGCGCCGTTGCCCTTTGCGCTGACCTGGATCGACAGCCGCGACGAGGTGTTTCCCGACCCGTTGCCCTTTGGTGTGCGGGCCGAGCATTCGGCGCCGGTTCAGGCTGCGGTGGCGGGCCTGGCCGCGGGCTCGCATGTGCTGGTGATGAGCTTCTCACATGCGGAGGACCTGGACATCGTCGCGGCTTGTCTGGACCGGGTGCGCTCGCACGCCGACCTGGGCTTCATCGGGCTCATCGGCAGCCGCACCAAGTGGGCCACCTTTCGGCACCGGCTGGCCGAGCGGGGTTTCGAGGACGCTTTGCTTGCACGCATCACCTGTCCGATCGGCCTGCCTGGCATCGTGGGCAAGGAGCCGGCCGTGATCGCCGCCGCGGTGGCGGCACAACTGTTGCTGGTGACATCGACCGGGTCGACGGGGTCGTCGACGGGCGCGTGAACCGATACACTGCGGCCCGTCTGTGGTCGCAGCGGAGCCGGTGCCAACCCGTCAGGGAAGCGCACTGTGTATCGCGGCCCTCGGTCGGCTCAGAGCGCCCGCGGTGGTGAGTCGAAAAGCGGGACCCTGCCGTCCCTTGAACGAGGTGCCATGGAAACCTACTTGCTCGATTGGGCCAACCTGCTGTTGCGCTGGCTGCACGTCATCGTCGCCATCGCCTGGATTGGCTCTTCTTTCTACTTCGTCTTTCTCGACAGCAGCCTCACGCCGCCCGAGGACGAGGCGCTGCGCCGCGATGGCGCCACCGGCGAGTTGTGGGCGGTGCATGGCGGCGGCTTCTACCACCCGGTGAAGTACGCTGTTTCGCCACCCCAGTTGCCGGGGCACCTGCACTGGTTCTACTGGGAGAGCTACTCCACCTGGCTGTCGGGCTTTGCGTTGTTCCTGGTGTCTTACCTCTGGAGCCCGAAGGTCTACCTGATCGACCCGCAGGTCTTTGCGTGGTCGCCGCCCGCGGCCATCGCGACCGCGCTGGCCTTTCTGGTGGTGTTCTGGCTGGCCTACGACGCGATCTGCCGCACCCTGGGTCAGTCGAAAAACGGCGATACCAAGGTCGGTGCGGCGGTGGCGCTGCTGGTGATCGCGGCCTCGCTGCTGGCGACCGAGCTGTTCGCTGGCCGCGCCGCCTTCCTTCTGGTGGGCGCAATGATCGCCACCGCCATGAGCGCCAACGTGTTCTTCTGGATCATCCCCGGCCAGCGCAAGGTGGTGGCTGCATTGAAAGCGGGCCATCCGGTCGATCCGGTACACGGACAACGTGGCAAGCAGCGCAGCGTGCACAACACCTACTTCACGCTGCCGGTGCTGTTTGCCATGCTCAGCAACCACTACAGCTTCACTTACGCGCATCCGCACAATGGCTGGGTGCTGATCGGCATGATGGCTGCGGGCGCGGCGATCCGGCAGTTCTTCGTGCTGCGCCACGGTTTCAAGCTCGGCCGAAATCCGCACCCCTGGCCGTATGCAGCGGCGGGGGTGGTGTTGCTCGTCGGGCTCATCGTGTGGCTGCGGCCCACGCCGGCGGCACCGGTGGCCGCGCCCGCGCAGGTGGGCATGGCCCAGGTGCAGGCGGTGATGACCCAACGGTGCGTGATGTGCCACGGCGAGGCGTTGCAGTCCAAAGGTGTGCGCCTGGACTCCCCGGCCGAATTGCAGCGTCATGCCCAGGCCGTGTACCAGCAGGTGGTGGTGACCCGGCTCATGCCGATGAACAACGCCACGGGCATCACCGAGGCCGAGCGCGCGCTGATCGGTCAGTGGTTTCTGGCGGGTGCGAAAGCCGACTGAGCCCGTGCCCCGTACCATCCGCGCATGGCCCGCCACTTCGACCTCATCGCCTTTGACTGGGACGGCACCCTCTACGACTCCACCGCCGTCATCGCCCGCTGCATTCAGCTGGCGGTGGCCGACGTGGGGGGAACGCCGCCCACGCGCGAGCAGGCCAGCTACGTCATCGGCATGGGCCTCATGCAGGCGCTGGCCCACGCTGCACCGGACGTACCGCCCGACCTCTACCCCCGTCTGGGTGAGCGTTATCGCCGCCATTACGTCGCGCACCAGAACGACCTGACCTTGTTCGACGGCGTGCTGCCCATGCTCACCGAACTCAAACGGCGCCAGCACTGGCTCACGGTGGCCACCGGCAAGAGCCGCCGCGGCCTGGACGAAGCCTTGCGCGCCGTGGAGCTCAATGGCGTGTTCGACGATTCGCGCACCGCCGACGAGACCGCCAGCAAGCCCAACCCCGCGATGCTGCACCAACTGATGCAGGCGTTCGGTGTGAAGCCGGAACGCACTCTGATGATCGGCGACACCACACACGATCTGCAGATGGCGGCCTACGCCGGCTGTGCCAGCGTGGGGGTGAGCTACGGGGCGCACGAACCCGACGGCTTCCACGCGCTCAATCCCCGGCACGTGGCGCACTCGGTGCGCGATCTGCACGACTGGCTCCGCGACAACGCGTGACACCCATGAACGCTGCGAGCGACGATCTGAATCCGCTGTGCAACAGCCGCGATCTGGTCGACGGCGGGCGGGCGGTGTCGTTCGACGTGAATTACGCCGGGCAAACCTGTCGGGCGTTCGCGATCCGCTACCAGGGGCAGGTGCACGCTTATCTCAACCGGTGCTCCCACGTGGCGATGGAGCTGGACTGGCAGCCCGATCGCTTCTTTGATGACAGCGCGCGCTGGCTGCTGTGCGCCACGCACGGCGCCGTGTACGAACCCGACACCGGGGAATGCCGCGGCGGACCGTGTCGCGGTGGCCTGTTCAAGATCGAGCTGCTGGAGCACGACGGGGTCGTGCACTGGCGATCACAATACCATCTCAAGCCTGTCGAATTCTGATCATCGAGACCGCCATGAACGACGATTTCAACGCCACCGGTGCGCCTCGGCCAGCCGGTGTTCCCTGGGAGCGTGAAGCCATCGAGAAGCTGCTGTTTGCACAGCTCAATGAGCAGCGTGCCGCGCGCCGCTGGAAGCTGTTCTTTCGCTTCATGTGGCTGTTGGTGATCGGCGCCATCGTGTGGCTCGCGGTCAAGGCCGAGGGCATGGCGTCGTCGCAGGTGTCCACCCCGCACACCGCGGTGATCGCGGTGGAGGGCACCATCGCCGCAGGCGCCGAAGCGAGTGCCGAGAACGTGCTGCCCGCGCTCAAGCAGGCCTTCGAGGACGAGGGTGCGCAGGCCATCGTGCTGCTGATCAACTCGCCCGGCGGCAGCCCGGTGCAGGCCGGCATCATCAACGACGAGATCCACCGCCTCAAGGCGCTGCACAACAAGAAGGTGTACGCGGTGGTCGAGGAGACCTGCGCGTCGGCGGCCTACTACATCGCCGCCGCCGCCGACGACATCTACGTCGACAAGGCGAGCCTGGTGGGCAGCATCGGCGTGCTGATGGACGGCTTCGGCTTCACCGGCCTGATGGACAAACTCGGCGTGGAGCGCCGCCTCATGGTGGCCGGTCAGAACAAGGCGCTGCTCGATCCGTTCAGCCCGCTCGACGAATCGCAGAAGGCCTATCTCCAGAGCATGCTCAACGAGATCCACCAGCAGTTCATTGCCGTGGTCAAGAAAGGCCGTGGCCAGCGGTTGAAGGAGAACGGCGACACCTTCAGCGGACTGGTCTGGAGCGGCCAGCAGGCCGTCAATCTTGGCCTGGCCGACGGGCTGGGCAACCTTGATCATGTCGCCCGCGAAGTGGTCAAGGCCGAGGAGATCGTGGACTACACCCAGCGCGAAAACCTGGGCCTGCGGCTGGCGCGGCGCTTCGGCGCGAGCATCGGCGAAGGCGTGTTCAAGGCCGCGCAGTCGGCCGGCTTTCAGCTGCGGTAACCGCGCGGGTTCTTTTCCTGCCAGCGCCAGGCGTCGGCACACATCTCGTCAAGCGTGTGACGGGCCTGCCAGCCCAGCAGACGTGCCGACAGCGAGACATCGGCCCAGTATTGCGCCACATCACCGGCCCGGCGCGGCGCAATGCGGTAGGGCACGGCCCTGCCGCTGGCACGCTCGAAAGCGGCGACCACCTGCAACACGCTGTGACCGTGGCCAGTGCCCAGGTTCACGGTGAAGCTCTCGCCCTTGCCCAGCAAGGCTTGCAGCGCGGCCACGTGCCCTCGTGCAAGGTCCATCACGTGGATGTAGTCGCGCACGCCGGTGCCATCGGGCGTGGGGTAATCACCACCGAACACATTGAGGTGCTCGCGCACCCCCACGGCCACTTGTGTCACGTAGGGCATGAGGTTGTTCGGGACGCCCGCCGGATCTTCGCCGATGAGGCCGCTTTCGTGCGCCCCCACCGGGTTGAAATAGCGCAGCGTGCCGATGCGCCATTGCGGCTGGGCGGTACGCAGCGCAACCAGCATGTCCTCGATCACCAGCTTGGTGTGACCGTAGGGGTTGGTGTGCCTGCGCGGGCAGTCTTCGGTGATCGGCACGCGCTCCGGGTCGCCGTACACGGTGGCGCTGCTCGAGAACACCAGCGTCGGGGCCACGCCGTGCTCCGTGCTGGCGCTTGCCATGGCCTGCAGCAGGCTCGTGGCCCCACCCACGTTGTTGCGGTAGTACTTGAGCGGGTCGGCCACGCTCTCGCCCACCGCCTTGTCGCCCGCGAAATGCACCACACCGGCGGGGCGGTGGCGTCGCAGCACATCAAGCAGCCAGGGCGTATCAAGCACATCGCCGCGCTCCAGCACGGGCGCGCGGCCGGTGATGCGGTGCAGGCGCTCCAGCACCGCCGGGTGGCTGTTGGCGAAGTTGTCCAGGAGCACCGGTTCGAACCCGGCCTCCAGCAAGGCGATGGCGGTGTGGCTGCCGATGTAGCCAGCGCCGCCCGTGAGCAAGATGGTGCTGCCGGCGCTCATGCGGATTTCGGTTCGCGGCCGTAGCGGTCTTCCAGACGAACGATGTCGTCCTCGCCCAGGTAGGCGCCGGACTGCACCTCGATCATCTCCAGCTCCATCTTGCCGGGGTTGTGCAGCCGGTGCACCTCGCCGATCGGGATGTAGGTGGACTGGTTTTCGGACAGCAGGAACACCTCTTGTCCGCGTGTGACCTCGGCCGTGCCCTTGACCACGATCCAGTGTTCTGCGCGGTGATGGTGCTTCTGCAGGCTGAGAGAGGCACCCGACTTGACACCGATGCGCTTGACCTGGAAGCGCTCGCCGGTGTCGATGCTGTCGTACCAGCCCCAGGGCCTGGCCACGCGCCGGTGCGTGGCTGCCTGCGGAACGGCATGGCCTGCCAGGTGGGCCACCACGTCCTTCACCTGCTCGGCGTGGTCGCGCTGCGCAACCAGCAACGCATCGGGCGTGTCGACGATCAGCAGATCCTGCGTACCGAGCGCCACCACTGGGCGGTGCGGTGCATGAATGAAGGTGTTGCGCGCCTGCAGCGCGTGGCCCTGGCCTCGCACGCGGTTGCCGGCAGCGTCGGCCGCAGCGAGATCGGCCACCGCGTTCCAGCTGCCGACATCGCTCCACTGCCCCTGGAAGGGAACGACGGCCACGTCGTCGTGCGGCTCCATCACGGCGTAGTCGATGCTCTGCGAGCGACAGGCGAGGAACGCCTCGGCCTGCGGACGCACGAAGCGGACCCGCCCCAGGGTTTCGGACGTTGCGCCTGCCATGGCGGCTTCACAGGCGCCCAGGATGTCTGGCGCATGGCGCTGTAATGCAGCCCTCAGCGTGCTGGCCTTGGTGAGGAAGATGCCGGCGTTCCAGAGCACGCCGCCCTTGAGGAGCAGGTCGGCTGCGGCCGCGGGTTGCGGCTTTTCGATGAAGCGGGCCACGCGGCGGCTGCCGTCGGCGCGCGATTCGCCCTGTTCGATATAGCCATAGGCGCTGCTCGGGAAGGTGGGCACCACGCCAAAGGTCACGATGGCGCCCGCCTCGGCGGCAGGCACGCCCTGGCGCACGGTCTGCGCGAAGGCCACCGGGTCGGGAATGTGGTGGTCGGCGGGGCAGAACAGCATCAGGGCATCGCCCTCAGCCTGCGCGTGCAGCACCGCGAGCGCCATGGCCGCTGCGGTGTTGCGAGCAGCCGGCTCCAGCACCACAGCCCCGCGCTGGCCGGCGCGTTCAATCTCGTCGACCACGAGGAAGCGATGGTCCTCCGACGCAACGCACACCGCTGGCTCGCCGCACCAGGCCAGACGCTCCAGTGTGAGGCGCAGCAGAGACTTGTCGCCCACCAGCGGCACGAACTGTTTGGGCAGGCTCTGGCGCGACAGGGGCCACAGGCGGGTACCCGAGCCACCGCACAGCACGATCGGTGTGATGTTCATGTGAAGAGTCTTGTTGCAGCATCCCCGTGCGGCAGGGTATGGCCATTGCGGCGTTTCAAGTACCGGCCTTAGGCCATCGGTATTATGGGCGGCCTGATCGACTCCGAAAACCGAAATACTCCACGCCATGACGATCCGCAAAGCCGTGTTCCCCGTGGGTGGCCTGGGCACCCGATTCCTGCCCGCCACCAAGGCCATCCCCAAGGAAATGCTGCCGGTGGTGGACAAGCCGCTCATGCAGTACGCGGTGGAAGAGGCCTACGCCGCGGGCATTCGCCAGATGATTTTCGTGACCGGGCGCAACAAGCGCGCGATCGAGGACCACTTTGACGTGGCCTACGAGCTCGAGGCCGAGCTGCAGGCGGCGGGCAAAGGCGCTTTGCTCGAACTCGTCAATTCCATCAAGCCCGACGACATGGGCTGCGCCTACGTGCGCCAGCCGCGCGCGCTGGGCCTCGGCCACGCGGTCCTGTGTGCCGAGCGGCTGGTGGGCAACGAACCGTTCGCCGTGCTGCTCGCCGACGACCTCATGATCGGGCGCGAGCAGATGCAAGGCGGGCCGACAGTGCTGGCCCAGATGGTCAGGGCGTATGAGCAGAGCCCAGGCACGGTGCTCGCGGTGCAGGACGTTCCGCGTGCCGAGACGCGGCGCTACGGCGTGGTGGACGTGCACGGGGTAGACGCCCCGATGGCCGAGGTGTTCGCCATGGTGGAGAAGCCCGCACCCGAGAAGGCCCCCTCGACACTGGCCGTGGCCGGACGCTACATCCTGACGCCCGCGGTTTTCGACAGCATTCGCCAGCAGCCGCGCGGCGCGGGCGGCGAGATTCAGCTCACCGACGGCATCGCTGCGCTGATCGGCAAGGAGCGTGTGCAAGCCTTCCGCTACGACGGCCGTCGTTACGACTGTGGCAGCAAGGAAGGCTTTCTGGAGGCCACCATCGACCTCGCCCTGGCCAATCCCGAACTCAGTGCTTCGGTGCGCGCGCACCTGCAGCGCGTGATGGGCTGAGCCGAGGCGCGTTCAGGGCCCGAACAGGAACACCGCCGGCATCGACAGCGGCAGCGCCTCGCACCATGCCGCATGCTGGCGCCATTGCGCCACCGTGGCGCTGCGCACCGCTTGCTGCGGCAGCCCCAGTGCGCAGGCCACGGCGAGCCGCGTCGCTGGTTGCAGCTGCTCCAGCAGGGCCAGCAGCAGCGTGCCATTGCGATAGGGCGTCTCGATCAGCAGCTGCGTCTGGCCGCTGCGCGCGGCGTGCGCCTCCAGCTCTCGCAGCCGTTTGCTGCGCGCCGCCGCTTCCTGCGGTACGTAGCCCACAAAGGCAAAATTCTGGCCGTTGAGGCCGCTTGCCGCCAGCGCCATCATGAGCGAGACCGGGCCGGCCAGTGGCACCACCACCAACCCCAGGGCGTGTGCGGCACGCACCACGCTGCTGCCAGGGTCCGCCACGGCCGGCATGCCGGCCTCGCTCAGCAGGCCGACATCGTGGCCTTGCGCGGTGGGGGCAAGCAGTTCACGCGCCGCCGCGTCCAGCGCGCCCGCGGTGTGATCGCCATGTTTGTGCGCCTGGCGCGGCAGCTCGGTGATGTGCTGTGACTGCAATGGCACGGCCAGCGGCGCGAGGGCGTCCACGCGTTTGAGGAAGGCTCTCGCGCTCTTGGCGTTTTCGGCGATCCAGTGCGTCAACCTCGCCGCCGCCGCAATGGTCTCCCCCGGAAGCGCCAGCGGCAACGGCTGAGGATCGGCGCCAAAGTCAAGGGGCGTCGGCACGAGGAACAGGCGGCCCGCTGTCATGGCAGGCGCACACCCGCCGCCCGCAGCAGACGGCAGGTGCGAATGAGCGGCAGGCCGACCAAAGCGGTCGGGTCGTCGCTGTCGATGCGCTCCAGCAGGGCGATGCCCAGGCCCTCGCTCTTGGCGCTGCCGGCACAGTCGTACGGTTGCTCGGCGCGCAGGTAGCGTTCGATCTCGCCGTCGTCGAGGTCTCGAAATCGCACCCGCACCGGCGCCAGGTCTGCGGCCTCGAAGCCGCTGTCCAGGCACACCACAGCCAGTGCGGTCTGAAACACGACGGTCTTGCCACGCATTTGCCGCAGCTGTGCCACGGCCCGCTCGTGCGTGCCCGGTTTGCCCAGCGGCTCGCCATCCAGGTCAGCCACCTGGTCGCTGCCGATCACGACGGCCCCGGGCCGCTGGCGGGCCACGGCGCGCGCCTTCGCCAAGGCCAGGCGCTGCGCCAGCGCTGCGGGGGTTTCGCCCGGTACGGGTGTTTCGTCCACGCCAGGGGCCAACACCTCGAAGGGCAGGCGCAGGCGTTGCATCAGTTCGCGGCGGTAGGGTGAGGTGGAGCCAAGCACCACCGAGCGGGTGGAAGTGGGGAGGGCAGACATGGGCGTATTGTGAAGACCTCTCCCTACAATCGCCCGATGGCCTCCGCTCAGAAGCCCTCGACGGGCCCTTTCAACTTCCGCCGCCTCGATGCCCTCAGGTTCGCACAGGCGGGCGAAACGCTGGCGGGTGAGTTGCCCCTGACCGATCTGACCCGTCTGGTCGAGGACCTGCACGGACCGATCGATCCGCAGGCCCGCGTGCGCTGGTCGGCGCACGGCGAGTGGCGCGCCGGTCCGGCGGGCGCAGCCCCCGCGGCCTGGCTGCACCTGCAGGCGCGAGGTGAGGTGCCGCTCACCTGCCAGCGCTGCCTGGGTGCGGTTTCCACCGATCTGACCGTGGACCGCTGGTTCCGCTTCGTGGCCGACGAAGCGGCGGCCGAGGCCCAGGACGATGATTGCGAAGAGGATCTGCTGGCGCTGGAACCCCGGCCCGACCTGCAGTCCGTGCTCGAGGACGAACTCATCATGGAACTGCCGCTGGTACCGATGCACGACAGCTGTCCCGACGCGCCGTCGGCATTGCGGCCCGCAACCGACATGCCACTGGACGAGGCGCCGTCCAGGCCGAACCCGTTCGCTGCATTGCAAAAGCTCAAGGGCCGGCCATGAAGCACGTCTTGGACGTGCTGGGGCGATCGGGCTATAATGCTTGGCTTTGCGCCAGGGCGGGCCATTTCCGTCCCAACCCAACTTTCCCAGGAGCCCATCATGGCCGTCCAGCAGAACAAGAAGTCGCCCTCCAAGCGTGGCATGCACCGCTCGCACAATGCGCTGGGCACCCCCGGCATCGCCGTCGAGCCCACCACCGGCGAAACCCACCTGCGCCACCACATCAGCCCCAACGGCTTCTACCGCGGCCGTCAGGTGCTCAAGAACAAGTCCGAAGCCTGATCCAGGGGCTGGCCGCCGCGCGCCTCATCGCGCACGCGGATGCACGGAAGAACGGGCCCGCATGCGGGCCTTTTTCATTGCCACCAGGACACGTCACGTGCCCGTTCGGGATGCCGAGATGATCACCGTCGCAGTGGATTGCATGGGAGGCGACGTGGGGCCGGCCGCCACCCTGCCGGCTTGCACAGCTTTTCTGGCCTCGCACAGCGACGCCCGGCTTCTGCTCGTGGGGCGCCCTGATGCCCTGCGCGGCTGGCAGCAGGTGCTCGACCACCCGCGCTGTGCGGTGGTGCCGGCCAGCGAGGTGGTGGCCATGGACGACCCGATCGAGATCGCCCTGCGTCGCAAGAAGGACTCGTCCATGCGCGTGGCGATCCAGCAGGTCAAGGACGGTCACGCCCAGGCGGCGGTGTCTGCCGGCAACACCGGTGCGCTCATGGCCATCGCACGCTACCTGCTCAAAACGCTCGACGGCATCGAGCGCCCGGCCATCGCCACCCAGATGCCGAACGCCGCGGGCGGGGCGACCACCGTGCTCGACCTGGGCGCCAACGTCGATTGCAGCGCCGAGCATTTGTTGCAGTTCGCGGTCATGGGTTCGGCCCTGGTGTCTGCCATGACGGGGCGCGATGCGCCCTCGGTCGGCCTGCTCAACGTGGGCGAGGAGGTCATCAAGGGCAGCGACGTGATCAAACAGGCCGGGCAGCTGCTGCGCAACGCGGCATCGGCCGGCGATCTCAACTTCCACGGCAACGTGGAGGGCAACGACATCTTCAAGGGCACCACCGACATCGTCGTCTGCGATGGCTTTGTTGGCAATGTGGCGCTCAAGGCCAGCGAAGGCCTGGCCTCGATGATTGCCGGTTTCATCCGCGAGGAATTCACGCGCAGCCCCTGGCGCAAGCTCACCGCGCTGGTGGCCATGCCGGTGCTCAATGCGTTCCGCGACCGTGTCGACCACCGCCGATACAACGGGGCCGCGTTGCTTGGCCTGCAGGGCCTGGTGTTCAAGAGCCACGGATCGGCCGACGCTTTCGCTTTCGAACACGCCCTGGCCCGCGCTTATGATGCGGCCTCTCGCGGCCTGCTCGACAACGTGCGGCAGCGCATCGCACACGCCAGGCCGTTGCTCTCACCCGATACGGTGAGTGAACTTGGCCATATCCCGACCATCTGAGTCCGACCCTCTGAGCGACCGCGCGCCAGACATGATCCGTTTTTCCCGCATCACCGGCACAGGCAGCCATCTGCCGCCGCGCCGCCTCACCAACGACGACATGGTGGCCATGCTCGCGCCGCGAGGCGTCGAGACCAGCGATCAGTGGATCATCGAACGCACCGGCATCCGGGCGCGTCACTTCGCCGATGACGGCGTATTCGCAAGCGATCTCGGCGTGCACGCGGCCCGTGCGGCCCTTCAGGCCGCGGGCCGCAAAGCCGACGATGTCGACCTGATCGTCGTCGCGACGTCCACGCCGGACATGGTGTTCCCCTCCACCGCGGCCATCATTCAGCACAAGCTCGGTATTGCCGGTTGCCCCGCTTTTGATGTTCAGGCTGTGTGCAGCGGCTTTGTGTACGCGCTGACCGTGGCCGACGCCATGATCCGCACCGGCAGCGCGAACTGCGCGCTGGTCATCGGTACCGAGATCTTTTCGCGCCTGCTCGACTTTGATGACCGCACCACCTGCGTGCTGTTCGGCGACGGTGCCGGTGCCGTGGTGCTCGAGGCTTCCGACAAGCCGGGCATCCTCGCCAGCGACCTCCATGCCGACGGCAAACACGTGGGCATCCTGTGTGTGCCGGGTCATGTGTCAGGCGGTCAGATTGCGGGCGATCCATTGCTCAAGATGGACGGTCAGGCGGTGTTCAAGCTCGCCATCGGTGTGCTCGAGCAGGCGGCGCGCGCTGTGCTCGACAAGGCGGGTCGCAGCGAAACCGACATCGACTGGCTGATTCCGCACCAGGCCAACATCCGCATCATGCAGGGCACGGCGAAGAAGTTGAAGCTGCCGCTGGACAAGCTGGTGGTGACGGTCGACGAGCACGGCAACACGTCGGCAGCATCCATCCCGCTGGCGCTCGACCACGCGGTGCGCGAAGGCAAGGTCAAGCCCGGTGATACCGTGATGCTGGAGGGCGTGGGCGGCGGTTTCACCTGGGGTGCGGTGCTGCTCGATTTCTGAGCCCGCGGCCCTGCCACAACAACCACAGAGACATCCGAACCATGAAGCCCTTTGCATTCGTATTTCCCGGGCAAGGATCTCAAGCCGTGGGCATGCTTGACGCCTGGGCCGACCATCCTGCGGTGGCCGATACCCTGCGAGAAGCATCCGATGCGCTCGGCGAGGACGTCGCCCGGCTCATTCATGAAGGGCCCAAGGAGGCGCTGGCGCTGACCACCAACACGCAGCCCGTGATGCTGGTGGCCGGTGTGGCCGCCTGGCGCGTGTGGCGCGCCGAAGGTGGGGCGCTGCCAGCTGCAGTGGCCGGGCATTCGCTGGGCGAGTACAGCGCGCTGGTGGCCGCGGGCTCGCTCACCCTGTCACAGGCGGCGCCGTTGGTGCGCTTTCGCGCCGCGGCCATGCAGGAGGCGGTACCGGTGGGTACAGGCGCCATGGCCGCCATCCTCGGCATGGATGCCGCGCTGGTGAAAGCCGGTTGCGCTGAAGCGCAGGCCATGTTCGCCGCGGGCAGCGGCGAGGTGGTGGAGGCCGTCAACTTCAACGACCCGGCGCAGACCGTCATTGCAGGCAGCAAGGCCGCGGTGGAAAAGGCCTGCGGGGTCCTCAAGGCCAGCGGTGCCAAGCGCGCCTTGCCGTTACCGGTTTCGGCGCCGTTCCACTCCAGCCTCATGAAGCCGGCCGCCGAGCGCCTGCGCGAAAGACTTTCGCAGACCACGCTGCTCGCACCGCAGATTCCGCTGATCAACAACATCGACGTGACGGTCGAGAGCGATCCCGGGCGCATTCGGGATGCCCTCTACCGGCAGGCTTTCGGCCCGGTGCGCTGGGTGGAGTGCGTGCAGGCCATTCGCGCGCGAGGCATCGATACCCTGATCGAATGCGGCCCGGGCAAGGTGCTCGCGGGCATGACCAAGCGCATCGATCCCGCCCTGCAGGGCGCGGCGTTGTACGACCCGGCCACGCTGGGTGAAACCAAGGCCCTGCTGGCCTGAGCCCGGAGGCACACATGTCAGAAGTGAAGTTTGCGGGCCAGGTTGCCCTGGTCACAGGCGCATCGCGCGGTATCGGTGCGGCAATCGCGCACGAACTGGCGCAGCGAGGCCTGATCGTCGTCGGCACCGCCACCAGCCCCGAGGGTGCCGCCAAGCTGGACGCTGCGCTCAAGGCCGTGCCGGGCGCGGGCGTGGGCAGCCGTGGCGCGGTACTTGACGTCAACGACGTCGCGGCCTGCGACGCCCTGGTGGACGAGATCGTCAAAGCGCACGGCGCCCTGCATGTGCTCGTGAACAACGCGGGCATCACCCGCGATACCTTGGCCATGCGCCTGAAGGACGCCGACTGGGACGCCGTGCTCGACACCAACCTCAAGGCGGTGTTCCGGTTGAGTCGCGCCGTCATGCGACCCATGATGAAGCAGCGCTACGGTCGCATCGTCAGCATCACCAGCGTGGTCGGCGCATCGGGCAATCCCGGCCAGGCCAACTACGCCGCCGCCAAGGCCGGTGTCGCCGGCATGACGCGCGCGCTGGCCCGCGAACTCGGAAGCCGCAACATCACCGTCAACTGCGTGGCACCCGGCTTCATCGAGACCGACATGACCGCCTCGCTGCCAGAAGAGCAACAGAAAGCGCTGCTCGGACAGATCCCGTTGGGGCACCTGGGCAAGCCAGCCGACATCGCCCACGCCGTGGCCTACCTGGCCAGCCCGCAGGCGGGCTACATCACCGGGCAGGAACTTCACGTCAACGGCGGCATGTTCATGTCCTGAGCCGGGCGTTTGTCGCCCGGACGCCCCATCACGTCCGCCCGGCTAAAATGCCGGGCTTGCATTCCAACCACCCTTTGAGGGACCTATGAGCGATATCGAAGCACGCGTCAAGAAGATCATTGCCGAACAACTCGGCGTTGAAGAAGGCCAGGTCACCAACGAGAAAGCCTTCGTCGCCGACCTCGGTGCCGACTCGCTGGACACCGTCGAACTCGTGATGGCCCTCGAAGACGAGTTCGGCATCGAGATTCCCGACGAAGAGGCGGAGAAGATCACCACGGTGCAGAACGCCATCGACTACGCCGTCAAGCACCAGAAAGCCTGATTTGCCCATGAGCCGCCGTCGCGTCGTCGTGACCGGCCTGGGTTGTATCAGCCCCGTGGGCAACACGGTGTCTGACGCCTGGGCCAACCTTGTTGCCGGGCGTTCCGGCATCACCGCGATCACCAAGTTCGATGCGTCGAACATGGCTTGCCGTATCGCGGGTGAGGTCAAGGGTTTCGAACTGGAGTCCTACATGAGCGCCAAGGAGGCGCGCACGATGGACACCTTCATTCATTACGGTATCGCCGCCGCCCATCAAGCAGTGATGGATTCGGGCCTGCCCACCGGCGAGGCACTGGATGAAGAAACCGCGACGCGCATCGGTTGCATCATCGGCTCGGGCATCGGCGGCCTGCCGCTGATCGAGGAGACGCACTCGGAACTCGTGAACCGCGGGCCGCGGCGCATTTCCCCGTTCTTCGTGCCGGCCTCGATCATCAACATGATCTCGGGCCACGTGTCGATGCGCTACGGCTTCAAGGGGCCGAACCTAGCGGTCGTCACCGCTTGCACCACGGGCCTGCATGCCATCGGTGAGGGTGCGCGCAAGATCGAATACGGCGATGCCGATGTCATCGTGGCCGGTGGCGCCGAAGCCACGGTGTCACCGCTGGGCATTGGTGGTTTTGCCGCCATGCGCGCGCTCTCCACCCGCAACGACGATCCCGCCACCGCGTCCCGTCCCTGGGACAAGGACCGTGACGGTTTCGTGCTGGGCGAGGGCGCCGGTGTGATGGTGCTCGAGGAGTACGAACGCGCCAAGGCGCGCGGCGCAAAGATCTATGCCGAGCTCTCGGGCTATGGCATGAGCGCCGACGCCGGCCACATGACGGCGCCCAACATGGACGGCCCGCGCCGCGCGATGGTGAATGCGCTGCGCAACGCGGGCGTGAATGCCGACGAGGTCGACTACCTGAACGCACACGGCACGTCGACGCCGCTGGGCGACGTGAACGAGTCGAACGCGGTCAAGGCCGCGTTGGGTGATCACGCGAAAAGAATGGTCGTCAGTTCCACGAAGTCCATGACCGGCCATTTGCTGGGCGGCGCCGGCGGTATCGAAAGCGTTTTCACCGTGCTCGCCGTCCATCACCAGCAGATTCCGCCGACGATCAACATCTTCAACCAGGACCCGGAGTGCGACCTGGACTATTGCGCCAACACCGCGCGTGACCGCACGGTGAACGTCGCGCTGAAGAACAACTTCGGCTTCGGTGGCACCAACGGTACGCTGGTGTTCAAGCGCATCTGAGCGACAGGCCCTTCAACCATGCGGCACGCCCCGTCGGTGATCTACCCGGTGGGGCGTTGTGCTTTCTGGGGACAGTTGCTCGCACTGTGCGGCCTGTTGCTGGTCGCCGTGCTCGTGATCGGCTGGAGCGGTCTGACGCGCTGGCAGGCGACTGGCCTTGCGCTGGCGCTTCTGGCCTGGTTCCTGTCCGCCGCGTGGGCTGTGTGGTGTCAGCCCGAGGGCTGGCTGCGCTTCAGCGTCTCCCCTGCGCCGCTGCCTGGCGATACCGCGTGGTCCTGGCTGGTCAAGCCGGGGGGCGATGCCTTGCCCCTGAACACGCCACGCATCGTGCTGGACCTTCAGCAGCGCCTGTTGCTGCAAGCTGGCGGCTCTGCCGCAGTCCCGCGCTGGATCTGGCTGGAGGCAAGGCTCGCGCCGGCCGACTGGCTTGCCCTGCGCCGCGCCCTGCGGGTGAATACCGGGCGCTGAGCCGGCGGGTTCAAGCCCTTCGGGTATAGTGCCGCGCGCATGAGCATGAGTCCGGACGACCACACCGCGCCGCCCCCTCCCGACAGCGACGCCATGCTGGTGCAGCGGACCCTGGCCGGCGAGCAGCGAGCCTACGACTTGCTCGTGATCAAGTACCAGCGGCGGGTGGAGCGCCTGATCGGGCGCATGGTGCGCGACGTCGATCTGGTGCAGGACATCGCCCAGGAGACCTTCATCCGCGCCTACCGCGCCCTGGCGCAGTTCCGGGGCGATGCCCAGTTCTACACCTGGCTGTACCGGATCGCGGTGAACACCGCCAAGAAGCAACTGCTGGAGCTCAAACGCGACCCGTTGGTCTACCAATCCCAGCTCAAATCCGCGGACGAGGATGAAACTTCCTCGCCGGAGCGCGAACTAAACGCCAACGTTGCCGACACCGAGACGCCTGAGGCGGTGCTGGCAAGCAAGGAAATTGCCAACGCGGTCAATGCCGCCATGGACGCCTTGCCCGAAGAACTGCGCATGGCCATCACCTTGCGCGAAATCGAAGGCCTGAGTTACGAAGAGATCGCCCAAGCACTTGAATGTCCGATCGGCACGGTGCGCTCACGCATCTTCCGGGCGCGTGAAGCCATCTCCGCCCGCATCAAGCCGCTGCTCGAGCGTCAGTCGGGCAAACGCTGGTGAGCCCCGCATCCACAGAGGTAGTCACGATGAATCCGCTGCACGAACCCGACCGCAATGCCCAAGGGGCTGAACTGGTCTCCGCCCTCTGTGACGGCAGCCTGGACGTCCCGGAGCTCGATGCGCTGCTTGAGCGCTGCCATGCGGACGACGAGGTGCAGGCCCGCTGGCACAGCTACCAGTTGATCGGCGAGGTGCTGCGCGGACAGGCTGGTGTGCTGCCCGCTCGCGCGCCGAGCGAATTCCTGCAGCGTGTGAATGCCGGCCTGGCGGCGCAAGTGCCCCTGGCTGCGATGTCGCCACAGCCCCTGGTGCAGCCGTTGTCGCACGGGCGCAGCGAAGCGGCAAACGACGGTCTGTTCCGTTGGAAGCTGGCGTCCGGATTCGCCAGTGTCGTCGCCGTCGTCGCGATCGGCTGGAATGTTTTGTCGGGGGCCAACCCCGTCGACGCGGGCGGTGCACAACTGGTGCAGGCCCCGCCGGCCGTGACGCCGGCGGCCTCTACCGGACCATCCGCCGTGGCCGCTGCGCCGGCACCCGAGGTGCGCCCGGTGGTGGTGGCCACGCCGCAAGGCCGGATCATCCGGGACGCAGCCCTTGAGCGCCTGCTGGCCGAGCACCGTCAGCACGGTGGCATGTCGGCCTTCCAGACATCCACCGGATTCATCCGGAATGCCACCTATGACGCCGATGCCCGCTGACACCGCCGTCGCCCGGCGTGCGATGGCTCCGCGTCGCCTCGCGGTGCGCCGTTGGGGCGTCGCGCTCATCGTCACTGCCTGTACCGGTTTGACCTTCAGCGGTGCGCTGGCCCAGGAGGTCGGTGCGACCTCGGCCGCATCGCGCAGTGTCAATGAATGGCTCACGCGCATGCACGAGGCATCGCGCCTGCGGGCATACACCGGTACGCTGGTGGTCACCGCCGGGTCGGCCATGTCGGCCTCGAAGATCTGGCATGTGTGTGACGGCAGTCAGCAGATGGAGCGTGTTGACACGCTCACCGGCACACCGCGCACCACCATCCGCCGCAACAGCGAGGTCATCACCTTCGAACCTGAGGCCCGCAAGGCGGTGATCGAGAAGCGAGAGGCGCTGGGCATGTTCCCGGACTTGCTGCGCGCGCCGAAGAACCTGATTCCGCAGTACTACGGCTCGCGCGAGGTGGGCGCGCAGCGGGTGGCGGGTCATCTGTCGGACATGGTCGAGATTCTCCCGCGCGACGACCTGCGCTTCGGTTACCGGATCTGGTCCGAGCAGAAAACCGGCCTGGTGGTCAAGCTTCAGACACTGGATGGGCGTGGCCGGGTGCTCGAACAGGTGGCGTTCTCCGAACTCCAGCTCGATGCGCCGGTCAGCATGGACAAACTTGCGCGCCTGATGAAAGACACGCGCGGGTACGAGGTGAGCAAAACCAGCTTGCGCAAGACGACGCCGCAAGCAGAAGGCTGGCGTCTTCGGGACGATGTCCCGGGCTTCACCGCCATGAGCTGCCACACGCGTGACGCGAATGGCGCCGCCGCGCCCGGTCAAGCACCCATGCAATGGGTGTTCTCGGACGGGTTGGCCTCGGTGTCGCTGTTTGTCGAACCTTTCGATGCCCAGCGCCACGATCAGGAAGGCCAGGCCGCCCAGGGTGCCACACATTCCGTGAGCCGACGCGTGGGTGAGCATTGGGTGACCGCCGTGGGCGAAGTGCCCGTGGCCACGCTGCAGCGCTTCGCCCAGGCGCTCGAGCGCATCCGTTGAGTGATCGGGTGTGGCAAATCGGCGTGCGCGATCGTGGCACGCCGATACGCCGCTCCCGCCCTGTGTTGTTTGAAGGAAATTTGCGATGACGCTGCCGTTCTCCCGTTCCCTCCTTTCTCTGGGCCTGGCGGCCGCTCTGGGTGCCGCCGGATCGATGGCGCTGCTGGCGCACCAGCCTTCCGTGGCCCAGCCGGTCGCGACGAACGCGCGTGGCCTGCCCGATTTCACCGATCTCGTGGATCTCGTTGGGCCCTCGGTGGTCAACATCCGCACGCTGGAGCGCAGTCCGGCGCGCGGCGCCCAGGGTGGTGCGCCCGATGAGGAAATGCTGGAGTTCTTCCGCCGCTTCGGCATTCCCATCCCGCCCGGTGCGGTGCCTCGCGGTCCGCGTCAGCAGGAACCCGGCGGCGGCGAGCCGCGTCCCCGTGGGGTGGGCTCGGGCTTCGTGCTCAGTGCGGACGGCTTCATCATGACCAATGCGCACGTGGTCGAAGGTGCCGACGAACTCGTTGTCACCCTGCCGGACAAGCGCGAGTACAAGGCGCGTGTTGTGGGCGCCGACAAGCGAACCGATGTCGCGGTCGTGAAAATCGAGGCGACCGGTCTCAAGCCGGTCAAGGTGGGCGACGTGAACCGGCTGCGCGTGGGCGAGTGGGTGATGGCGATCGGTTCCCCGTTCGGGCTGGAGAACACGGTCACTGCGGGCATCGTGAGCGCCAAGCAGCGCGACACCGGTGACTACCTGCCCTTCATTCAGACCGACGTGGCCATCAACCCGGGCAACTCGGGTGGCCCGCTGATCAACATGCGTGGCGAGGTGGTGGGCATCAACAGCCAGATCTACTCGCGCTCCGGTGGTTTCCAGGGCATCTCGTTTGCCATCCCGATCGACGAGGCGGTGCGCGTTTCCGACGAACTGCGCACCAGCGGCCGCATCACGCGCGGCCGCATCGGCGTGCGCATCGACCAGGTCAGCAAGGAAGTCGCCGAGTCGCTGGGCATGGGTCAGCCCAAGGGCGCTCTGGTGCGTGGTGTGGAGCCTGACTCGCCCGCCGCCAAGGCCGGTGTCGAGCCGGGTGACATCATCCTCAAGTTCGACGGCAAGGAAATCGACAAGTCGGTCGATCTGCCGCGGCTGGTGGGCAATACGCGTCCGGGAACACGCAGCGCGATCACGGTGCTGCGCCGCGGTGCGCAGCGTGATCTCAATGTGGTGGTGGCCGAACTCGAACCCGAGCAACCCTCCGCCCGCGCAGCGACCACCCCCGACGCCCCACCCGCGCCCGTTGGAGGGGCCGTGCAGAACATGGGTCTGCTGTTGGCCGAGCTGAGCGACGCGGATGCCAAGAGCCTCAATGTGCGCGGGGGTGTGCGTGTGGCTGGCGCCAGCGGAGCCGCCGCGCGTGCCGGTGTACGGGAGGGCGACGTGATCGTTGCGGTTGCCAACACCGAGGTGACCTCGGTGAAAGAGGTCGAATCCGTGTTGTCGAAGATCGACAAGAGCCGCCCGGTGACGCTCCTGTTGCGACGGGGCGAGTGGGCCCAGTACGCGGTGGTCCGCCCGCCCCGCTGAGGTCGTCCGCCGGGCCGCTCAAGCAATGCCCCCTGGCAAGCCCGGGTCATCCGCTCCGTCCGTCGTCGGGTGGTCGATACGCCACAGCACAACAGTCGCCTTCCGATGTGGTCGGGAGGTCATCAAGTTTGCGCGCGCTGACTTTTCGTCTGTCAGTCTTGACCGTATTCGATAAAATCCCGCTCCTACGACGACGATTGATGCACGTCAGGCGCCCTCGGGTTCATGATGCGGAAGCCAGACGGGGGGTCATCGTTTCATCCACAAGTGGTTCACAGCATGTTCAGAAAAAATGTGAATAACTTGTTGATAAGTGACCTTGTTGCGGCCCGGCGACAAGGGCTTCAAGGTGTTTGGCGGCTGTGCGGGGGGGGCTTTTTGCCTACAATGAAACCCCAACTATCGCAGTTGCCATTGATTGTTGGTTACGGGCGCGTCAGCAGCTGACGCGCCCTTTTTTATGGTCTCGCGTGGCAGTGATTGGCCCGGCGGACCACGAGTAAGAGCCTGGTTTTTCGATGAATCACATCCGCAACTTTTCCATCATCGCGCACATCGACCACGGCAAGTCCACGCTGGCAGATCGCATCATCTCTCGCTGCGGGGGCTTGTCCGATCGCGAGATGAGCGAGCAAGTGCTCGACTCGATGGACATCGAGAAAGAGCGCGGCATCACCATCAAGGCCCAGACGGCAGCGTTGCAGTACCTGGCGCGCGACGGCAAGACCTACAACCTCAACCTCATCGACACGCCGGGCCACGTCGACTTCAGCTACGAGGTGTCTCGCTCGCTGTCGGCTTGCGAGGGCGCGCTGCTGGTGGTGGATGCGAGCCAGGGTGTCGAGGCCCAGACCGTGGCGAACTGCTATACCGCGCTTGATCTCGGCGTGGAGGTGCTGCCGGTCCTGAACAAGATGGACCTGCCGAATGCCGATCCGGACAACGCCAAGCGAGAGATCGAAGACGTGATCGGCATCGACGCCAGCCACGCCATCCCGTGCTCGGCCAAGACCGGCATGGGCGTCGAAGACATCCTGGAGGCCGTCGTCGCCAAGGTGCCGGCGCCGCGGGGCAACCCCGAGGCGCCGCTGCGCGCCATGATCATCGACAGCTGGTACGACGCCTACGTGGGCGTGGTGATGCTGGTGCGGGTGGTCGACGGCCGACTGCCCAAGGGCGAGCGCATCAAGCTGATGGCCACCAACGCCGTCTACAACGCCGACAACCTGGGCGTGTTCACACCCGCCAACCAGCCGCGCGATTCGCTCGAGGCGGGCGAGGTCGGCTACATCATTGCCGGCATCAAGGAGCTCCAGGCCGCCAAGGTCGGCGACACGGTGACGCTGGAGAAGAAGCTGCCCAACAACGCCGGGCCGGCCAGCGAGCCGTTGCCGGGTTTCAAGGAAGTGCAGCCCCAGGTTTTCGCCGGCCTTTACCCGACGGAGGCCAACCAGTACGACGCGCTGCGCGATGCGCTGGAGAAGCTCAAGCTCAACGACGCCTCGCTGCACTACGAGCCCGAGGTGTCGCAAGCGCTGGGCTTCGGTTTCCGATGCGGCTTCCTGGGTTTGCTGCACATGGAGATCGTGCAGGAACGTCTGGAGCGCGAGTTCGATCAGGACCTGATCACGACCGCGCCGAGCGTGGTCTACCAGGTGGTGCGTGGGGACGGCGAGGTGCTCATGGTGGAGAACCCGTCCAAGATGCCCGACGCCGGCCGGATCGAGGAAATCCGCGAGCCCATCGTGACGGTGCACCTCTACATGCCACAGGAATACGTGGGCCCGGTCATGACGCTGGCCAACCAGAAGCGCGGCGTTCAGATGAACATGGCCTATCACGGCAAGCAGGTCATGCTGACGTACGACCTGCCACTGGGCGAGATCGTGCTGGACTTCTTCGACAAGCTCAAGTCGGTCAGCCGTGGCTACGCATCCATGGACTACGAGTTCAAGGAATACCGCAAGTCCGACGTGGTCAAGGTCGACATCTTGCTCAACGGCGAGAAGGTCGACGCGCTGTCCATCATCGTGCACCGCACCCAGGCCCAGTACCGGGGCCGTGCGGTGGCCGCCAAGATGCGCGAGATCATCAGCCGCCAGCAGTTCGACGTCGCCATCCAGGCGGCCATCGGCGGCAACGTCATCGCACGCGAAACCATCAAGGCCTTGCGCAAGAACGTGCTGGCAAAATGCTACGGTGGCGACATCACCCGCAAACGCAAACTTCTCGAGAAGCAGAAAGCAGGCAAGAAACGCATGAAACAGATCGGCTCCGTCGAAGTGCCGCAGGAGGCATTCCTGGCCATTCTTCAGGTGCAGGACTGATGCACGCAACGATGGGATCGATCACCGCGGTGGTGCTGGCCGCCTTTCTGGCATACGGCGCGGGCTGGTACTCCGGCGCCATCGAGGGCAATTTCTCCCTTCTGCTGTTCCTGGCCACTGTCGTCACCGGTGTGTACTGGGTGGGCGAGCGGCTGGTCTTCCTGCCACAGCGCCGCCGTGCCGCGCAACGGCTGACTGAGGAGTACAACCAGCGCAAAGCGGCGCTCGAGAAGCAGGGCTTCAGCCAGATCGAGGGCGACATCGAGTCGGCGCGCCACAAGGTGCTGGCCCAGCCGTGGTGGCTCGATTGGACGGCAGGGCTGTTCCCGGTCATTCTGGCGGTGTTCCTGTTGCGCTCCTTCCTGTTCGAGCCGTTCAAGATCCCTTCCGGCTCGATGATCCCGACGCTGCGCGTGGGCGACCTGATCCTGGTCAACAAGTACCACTACGGCATCCGCCTGCCCGTGCTCAACACCAAGGTCTGGAGCAACAAGGCACCGCAGCGCGGTGATGTCATCGTGTTCCGCTACCCCCCGCAACCCAGCCTGGACTACATCAAGCGCGTGGTCGGCCTGCCGGGTGATGAGGTTGCCTACCTGAACAAGCAACTCAGCGTGAACGGCAAGCCGGTGCCGCGGGTGGCGCAGCCCGACTTCTTCGACAAGGATTCGATGCGCTATGCCAAGCAATGGCAGGAGTCCCTGGACAACAAGACCTACAACACCCTCAACGATGCCGATCGCCCGGCCTTCGTGCCCGGCGCCACCGAGTTCCCGTTTGCCGATGGCTGCCGCTACAGCGTCGAGGGCGTGGTCTGCAAGGTGCCCGAGGGCCACTACTTCATGATGGGCGACAATCGCGACAATTCGCTCGACTCGCGGTATTGGGGCTTTGTGCCCGAGGCGAATATCGTTGGCAAGGCCTTTTTTGTGTGGATGAACTTCGGCGACCTGGGTCGCATCGGTTCCTTCGAATGAGCTCGAACGCCTCAGGAGAAAGCGTATGAAGTTGAAGCGGCAACAACGTGGACTGACGTTTCTGAGTCTGGTGGTCGTGGGCACGGTGCTGGCACTGGCTGGCCTCGTGGCGGCCCAGGTCTTTCCCACCTATCTTGAATTCATGGCGGTGCAAAAGGCAGTGAAGCAAGCCTCGGCCGGCTCCACCGTGGCCGAGGTGCGGAGCATCTTCGACAAGGCCGCGGCCATCGACGACATCCGCACCATCTCGGGTAAAGACCTCACGGTGGGCAAAGCCGGCGATCGGGTCGTCGTGTCCTTCGACTACGTCCGCGAGATCCACCTGGCCGGGCCCGCATGGCTCACCATGAAGTACCAGGGCAGCTCCCAATGAGCATGGCCCGCCGGATGGTTTGAGCCCCGAACTGACCGCGCTGCAGGCCAGGCTGCAGCACCGCTTTGCCAACCCCCGCCTGCTCGAGCGGGCGCTGACCCACCGCAGCTTCGGCGCCGACCACAACGAACGCCTGGAGTTCCTGGGCGACTCGGTGCTCAATCTGGCCATCTCCGGCTTGCTGTTCGAGAAACTGGGGGGGCTGCCCGAGGGAGATCTGTCGCGCGTGCGCGCCAACCTCGTCAAGCAGGACACCCTGTTCGAACTCGCCCAGGCGCTGGGCCTGTCCGCCGGCTTGCGACTGGGCGACGGCGAAAAGCGCTCGGGCGGTCACAAGCGCCCCTCCATCCTGGCCGACGCACTGGAGGCGGTGATCGGTGCGGTCTTTCTCGACGGCGGCTTCGAGCCGGCTTCGGCACTGGTGCAACGCCTGTACGCGGGCGTGGAGCTCAACACCCGGATGAGCGCGCTCGGCAAAGACCCGAAGACCGAGTTGCAGGAGTGGCTGCAAGGGCGCAAGATGAAGCTGCCCGTCTACCGCGTGGTGGCCACCCTGGGCGAGGCGCACAAACAGACTTTCGACGTGGAGTGCAGCGTGCAGGAAACCGGTCATAGCGAACGTGGCATCGGCGCCTCGCGCCGCGCGGGCGAACAGGCCGCCGCGGCCGCCATGCTGCAACACCTGCAGCGCAACGGCGTCTGATCACCCCATGCCCAAACCGACTTCTCCTGCCCCTGCGCCCGCCCCGGTGTCCCCCGAGCTCGAATCCATGCTGGCGCGCGCGCTCGGCAAGGAGAGCACCGAGGCCGCCGCGGAACCGCCGCCGGCCATTGACCCCGCCACGCAACGTTGTGGCTATGTGGCCATCGTGGGCAAGCCCAACGTGGGCAAATCCACGCTGCTCAACGCGCTGGTGGGGCAGAAGGTCAGCATCACCTCGCGCAAGGCGCAGACCACGCGCCACCGCATCACGGGTATCCGCACGGTGGGGGCGTCTCAGTTCATCTTTGTCGACACCCCCGGTTTCCAGACGCGTCATGGCAATGCGCTGAACCGCTCGCTGAACAAGACGGTGCTCGGCGCCGTGGCCGATGTCGACCTGATTCTGTTCGTGGTCGAGGCAGGGCATTTCAACCTGGCCGACGCCAAGGTGCTGTCGCTGCTGCCGGCAAATGTGCCGGTCATCTTGCTGGCCAACAAGCTTGATCAGGTGCACCGCCGTGGCGAGTTGGCGCCCTGGCTGCGCTCGATGCAGGAGCGCCACGCGTTCGCCGAGTACGTGCCCATGTCGGCCAAGGCGGCCAAGGACATCGAGCGCCTGTTCGGCATCTGCGAGAAGTACCTGCCCCAGCAGCCCTGGATTCACGACGCAGAGGACCTCACCGACCGCAGCGAACGCTTCATGGCGGCCGAGATGGTGCGCGAGAAGCTGTTCCGCCTCACGGGGGACGAACTGCCCTACACCTCCACCGTCGTCATCGACCGGTTCGAGGAGGAGGGCAATTTGCGGCGTATCGCTGCCACCATCGTCGTCGAGCGCGATGGCCACAAGGGCATGGTCATCGGTGACAAGGGCGAGAAGCTCAAACGCATCGGCACCGAGGCGCGCGTCGAACTCGAAAAGCTCTGGGGCGGCAAGGTGTTCCTCGAGCTCTGGGTCAAGGTCCGCTCGGGCTGGGCCGACGACGACGCCCGGGTCCGCTCTTTCGGCTACGAGTGAGCACACGTCGCTTCGCCGACGAGCCGGCCTTCGTGCTGCACCGCTACGACTGGAGCGAGTCCAGTCTGGTGCTGGAGGTGTTTACCCGGCACCACGGCCGCGTGGCGCTGGTGGCCAAGGGCGTGAAGCGGCCCACCTCTCAATACCGCCCCGTTCTGTTGCCGCTGCAGCCGCTTCAGATCACCTGGACCGGCGACGCCGAGGTACGCACGCTCAAGGCCGCACAGTGGAGCGGTGGCCATGTGATGCCCACGGGGGAAGCGCTGATCGCGGGCGGCTACCTGAACGAACTGCTGATGCGATTGCTGGCGCGCGACGATCCGCACCCCCGCCTGTTCGATCACTTCACCACGGCGGTTCAATTGCTGGCCGAGCGCCCCGAGACCCAGGCGGTGGTGGTGCGGGCCTTCGAGCTGTTGCTGCTGCGCGATACCGGTCTGCTGCCCGATCTGGCGAGCGAGGGCCAGACCTTCGCGCCTTTGGATGTGGCCACGCCCTATGTGCTGCAGCCCGAGTCCGGCCTGCGCGCGGCCCACGATGACGACCACCACCCCTTGCCCGGTGCACGTTGGCTCGCACTGCAGGCCGCGCTGGACGAGCCAGCGCCCTTCGTGCCCGTGATGAAGGCCTGTGCCGAGGTGGCCGCCACCCTGCGGATCCCGCTGCGCAACCTGCTGCACTACCATGGCGGCGTGCGGGTGTTCCGCACGCGTCAGTTGCTGCTCGATGTGCAGGCCATCAGCCGCCACCGCGGCATTGCCCCAACCCCTCCGAACGAGCCCTGAGCACATGGCCCACCCCCGTACCGCGCTGTCGGTCAACCTCAACAAGGTCGCGCTGGTGCGCAACACGCGCCACCTGGGTATTCCTTCGGTTACACGGGCGGCGACGCTGTGTCTGCAGGCCGGTGCTGCCGGTATCACCGTGCACCCGCGGCCCGACGAGCGACACATACGCGCCCACGATGTGTACGACCTGGCCGCGCTGCTCAAGGCCTGGCCCGAGCGCGAATACAACATCGAGGGCAACCCCTTTCACAACCTGATGGACTTCGTGCGGGCGGTGCGTCCACATCAGGCCACTTTCGTGCCGGACGCCGAAGGCCAGTTCACCAGCGACCACGGCTGGCGTTTCCCCGACGATGCCGAGCGCCTGCGCCCGCTGATTGCCGAATGCCGCGCGCTGGGCGTGCGCGTGAGCCTCTTCATGGACGCAGAGCCCGACCAGATGGCCGCTGCCCGTGCCGTGGGGGCCGACCGCATCGAGCTCTACACCGAGCCCTACGCTGCCGCCCACGCCACTTCGCAGCGCCACGCGCAGCTGCAACGCTTCGCTGCGGCGGCACAGGCCGCGCTCGATGCCGGGCTGGCTGTCAACGCGGGGCATGACCTCAACCGCGACAACCTGACCGATTTCCTGCGTGCGGTGCCCGGCGTGCGCGAGGTGTCCATTGGCCATGCGCTGATCGCTGACGCGCTGGAACTCGGCTACGAGCAGACCATCCGCGCCTACAACGCCTGCATCGACGCCGCGTTCGCATGATCTACGGCATCGGCACCGACATCTGCGACGTGCGCCGCATCGAGGCCACCGTCGCGCGCCAGGGCGACCGCTTCGCGCGCAGGGTGCTTGGCGACACGGAGTTTGCCGTCTGGGAACGCCGTCGCGCGCGCTGGCCCGGTCGAGGTATGCGCTACCTGGCCACGCGCTTCTCGGCCAAGGAGGCGTTCTCCAAGGCCATCGGTCTGGGCATGCGCATGCCCATGACCTGGCGCCGCTGCGAGATCATCAACCTGCCCAGTGGGCAACCGGTGATCGTGCTGCACGGCGAATTGAAGGATTGGTTCGACGCCCGCGGCTTGCGCGCGCACGTGACCGTCACCGACGAAACCGACTACGCCGCGAGCTTTGTCGTGGTCGAGAAGGACCCCCCATGACCCTGCACGCCCCGCTCATCATCGACGTCGCCGGCCTGGCCCTGACGGACACCGATCGCCAGCGCCTGGCGCATCCGCTGGTCGGTGGTGTGATCCTCTTCGGCCGCAACTGGGGCGAGCGCGAGCAACTCGTTGCGCTGTGCGACGAGATCAAGGCGGTGCGTGAGGACCTCCTGATCGCGGTGGACCACGAGGGCGGTCGCGTACAGCGTTTTCGCAGCGACGGATTCACGCACCTGCCCTCCATGGCGGCGCTCGGCTCAATGTGGTTGGCGGGTGATGCAGACGGTGATGGCGCCATGCGCGCCATGGACGCCGCCACCGCCGCGGGCTACGTGCTCGGTGCCGAACTGCGCGCCTGCGGGGTGGATCTGAGCTTCACGCCCGTGCTCGACCTCGACCACGGCGGCAGCTCCGTCATCGGCGACCGCGCCTTTGGCCGCGACCCGCGCGTCGTGGCCGCGCTGGCGCAGGCGTTGATGCATGGGCTGCGCCAGAGCGGCATGGCCAACTGCGGCAAGCACTTCCCCGGGCACGGTTTCGTCAAGGGCGACACGCACCACGAGATCCCGCGCGATCCGCGTTCGCTCAAGGCCATCCTGGCCGACGATGCGCGGCCCTATGCCTGGCTGTCGGCCAGCCTGAGTGCGGTGATGCCGGCTCATGTGATCTATCCGCGCGTGGACAAGCGTCCCGCCGGTTTCTCGGCGCGCTGGTTGCAAGACGTGCTGCGGGGTCGGCTGGGTTTCACCGGGGCTGTCTTCAGCGACGATCTCGGCATGGCCGCGGCGCGGCAGATCGATGGCCGACCGGTGAGCTTCAGCGATGCCGCGTTGGCTGCGCTGCGCGCCGGCTGCGACATGGTGCTGCTGTGCAACCAGAGCGTGGTGGAGGAGGGCGCCCCGATCGACGAAGCCATCGAGGCCTTGTCGCGCGCCGCGGTGCAGGGCGACTGGCAACCCTCGCCCGCGAGCGACGAGCGCCGTCGGGCACTGTTGCCCGAATCGCGGGCGATGGCTTGGGACGATTTGATGGTGAACGCGCGCTACATGCACGCGCTCTCGCTGTTGCCGTGATCAGCGGTCCAGCCCGAGTTTGTCGAGCAGGTCGGCGACCAATTCCAGCCGCAGCAGCGGGTTGTCCAGCGCCATCAGTCGCTGCTTGAGCTCCACCGGCGCCGGCAGCAACTCGGCCCAGCGGTTGGCCACCCAGCCCGCGTCGTCCCAGTGATAGGGCGGCTGGATCGGCAGCTGGTCGATCGCGTCCGCGTGCCGTTCCTTGAGGTTGGTCAGCACGCGCTGAAGACTGATCGCCACCGACCGCAACTCTTCGGGCGGGGCCACGGGCAGGTCTGCGGGCATCAGTTCCACATCAGCCACCCACAGGCCATGCGGCAACTGGCTGCGGCGGTTGACCTGAAAGCGTTGCATGCCGCGGCAGCGGATCATGAAAAGGCCAGGCTGCGGTTTCTCGAGCGACTCGATCTGGGCGAGCACACCCACGGGATGAAAGACTTCTTTGGCGAAAGCTTCACCCGTGGCCGGCGCGCCCGGTGTCTGCGCTGCGGGGCGGCGCACCTCGGTGCCTTCGCTGAGGCAGACCACGCCAAAGGGCGCGCCCGCCTTGTGGCAGCGCCCGATCATGTCGAGGTAGCGCACCTCAAAGATGCGCAAGGGCAACCAACCGCCCGGGAACAGGACGGTCTGCAGCGGGAAGAGGGGCAGCTGCGTGAGCTTGAGTGCTTCAGCGGCCGAATGGCCGCCGCTCAATCGTTCACCACCGCGTCGGCGCTCTGGCGCTGCAGCATTGCCAGCAAGTTCGCCACGGTGCCCGCCAGTTCCCGGCGATCGCAGATGAAGTCGACCGCGCCTTTGGTCTGCAGGAATTCGGCGCGCTGAAAGCCCTCGGGCAGCTTCACGCGCACGGTGTTCTCGATCACGCGCGGGCCGGCAAAACCGATCAGCGCCTTGGGCTCGGCGATCACCACGTCGCCCACGAAGGCGAAGCCCGCGCTCACGCCGCCCATGGTGGGATCGGTCAGCACGCTGATGTAGGGCAGGCCCTTCTTGGCCAGGCGCGTGAGGGAGGCATTGGTCTTGGCCATCTGCATGAGAGACAGCAGGCCTTCCTGCATGCGCGCGCCGCCGGTGGCGGTGAAGCACACGAAGGGCACCTTCTGCGCAATCGCTTCCTCGACACCGCGCACGAAACGTTCGCCGACCACCGAGCCCATGGAGCCGCCCATGAAGTCGAACTCGAAGCACGCGGCCACCAGGCTGATGCCCTTGACCGCGCCGCCCATGACGATGAGCGCGTCGGTTTCGCTCGTGCTCTCCAGCGCCTCCTTCAGGCGTTCGGGGTACTTGCGGCTGTCCTTGAACTTCAGCGCATCGACCGGCAGCACCTCCTGGCCGATCTCGTAGCGCCCCTCGGCGTCGAGAAAGGCGTTCAGGCGTGCACGCGCACCGATGCGGTGGTGGTGTGCACAGTGGGGGCACACGTTCTGGTTCTTCTCAAGGTCGTTCTTGTAGAGGACGGCCTCGCAGCTCGGGCACTTCACCCAAAGGCCTTCGGGCACGCTGCGCCGCTCGGTGGGGTCGGTGGGGGTGATCTTGGGGGGGAGCAGCTTTTCGAGCCAGGACATGCGGTTCTCCAGGGGGGAGGATGGGCGGCGAGGCGGGATTATGCGTCCAGCGCTTTCCGGATGGTGCGCAGGAACTGCACCGCCACCGGCACCACTTTTTCGTGCGGTTCGTCTTCTACGAGCTGGATCAGCTTGCTGCCGATCACCACCGCGTCGGCGGTGCGGCCGATGGCGCGAGCGGTGTCCGCATCCCGTATGCCGAAACCCACGCCGACGGGGATGCTCACATGGGCGCGGATGCGCGGCAACATGGCTTCGACCTGCGAGACATCAAGCGTGCCGGCCCCGGTGACGCCCTTGAGCGAAACGTAGTAGACGTAGCCGCTGGCCACGCGCGCCACCAGCGCCATGCGCTCATCGGTGGACGTGGGCGCGAGCAGGAAAATCAGGTCCATGTCGCGTGCGCGCAAGGCACGGGCGAAATCCTCGCACTCCTCAGGCGGGTAGTCGACGATCAGCACACCGTCCACACCGGCCTCGGCCGCGTCTTTCACGAAGGCGCCGGCGCCGTGCTTCTGGTCGTACCTTTCCACCGGGTTGGCGTAGCCCATCAGCACCACGGGCGTGCTGGTGTTGCGCTCGCGAAAGCGCCGCACCATGGCCAGCACCTGAGAGAGGCCGATGCCCGCGGCCAGGGCGCGCTCGCCTGCCCGTTGGATCACCGGCCCGTCGGCCGATGGGTCGGAGAACGGCACGCCCAGTTCGATGACATCGGCACCGGCTTCGGCCATGCCGTGCATCAGCTCGGGCGTGATGTCGGCGTATGGGAAGCCGGCGGTGACGAAGGGAATCAGCGCCTTGCGGTTCTGCGCTTTCAGCGCGGCCAGCGTGGTGTCGATGCGGCTCATCGCTTCACCTCCACCGTGGCTTCACCGCCCTTGACGGACTGGCCCCGGCAGCTGGGGCGGCAATAGAAGTCGGCCTTGGAGAGGTCGGCGACGGTGCCGATGTCTTTGTCACCGCGGCCCGAGAGGTTGACGAGGATGGACTGCGTCGGCTTCATGGTCTTAGCAAGCTTCATGGCGTAGGCCACCGCGTGGCTCGATTCGAGGGCGGGGATGATGCCCTCGGTGCGGCACAGGTAATGAAAGGCGTCGAGCGCCTCGGCATCGGTGACGCCCACGTACTCGGCGCGACCGATGTCCTTGAGGAAGGCGTGTTCGGGGCCGACGCCGGGGTAGTCCAGGCCTGCGCTCACGCTGTGTGTCTCGGTCACCTGACCGTCGTCGTCCTGCAGCACATAGGTGCGGTTGCCGTGCAGCACGCCCGGGCTGCCCCGTTGCAGCGAGGCCGAGTGCTTACCGCTGTCCAGGCCCTCGCCCGCGGCCTCCACCCCGATCAGGCGCGTGCCTCGGTGGTTGATGTACGGGTAGAAAATGCCCATGGCGTTGCTGCCGCCACCCACGCAAGCGATCACCGCATCGGGTTGCTCGCCCACGCAATGCGCTTCGCGCAGCATCTCGGGCATCTGCTTGATGCACTCTTCGCCGATCACGCTCTGGAAGTCGCGCACCATCATCGGATACGGGTGCGGGCCGGCCACGGTGCCGATGATGTAAAAGGTGTTGTCCACGTTGGCGACCCAGTCGCGCATGGCTTCGTTGAGCGCGTCCTTGAGCGTCTTGCTGCCGCTTTCCACCGGCACCACGGTGGCGCCGAGCAGCTTCATGCGGTAGACGTTGGGGCTCTGGCGTTTGACGTCCTCGCTGCCCATGTACACCACGCATTCCAGGCCGTAGCGCGCGCAGATGGTGGCGGTGGCCACGCCGTGCTGTCCGGCGCCGGTCTCGGCAATGATGCGCTGCTTGCCCATGCGGCGCGCCAGCATGGCCTGGCCGATGGTGTTGTTCACCTTGTGCGCTCCGGTGTGGTTGAGGTCTTCGCGTTTGAGGAAGATCTGCGCGCCACCCATCTCGCGGCTCATGCGCGCGGCGTGGTACACGGGGCTGGGCCGGCCCACGAAGTGCGCAAGCTCGCTCTTGAACTCGGCCAGGAACTCGGGGTCGTGCTGGTACTTTGCGTAGGCCGCCTTCAGTTCGTTGATGGCGTGCGTGAGCGTCTCGCTCACGAAGCTGCCGCCATAGATGCCGAAATGGCCGCGGGCGTCGGGTTGCTGGTAGGGGGTCTGCATGATGGGAATCCTGTTCGGTGGATGGCCCGCGCGACCCGGGTTGGGGTCAGGATCGCTGCGGGGGCGGTGGCGTCGCGTCGGCGGCGCGCACGGCGGCCACGAAGGCCTGCATCTTGTCGGCGCTCTTGATGCCCTTGGACACCTCGATGCCGGAGCTCACGTCAACGGCCCAGGGCCGCACGAGCCTGATGCCATCGGTCACGTTTGCAGGCGTGAGTCCACCAGACAAAACGAGGCGAGAGCTGGCGTTTAGTCGAGGGTGTGACCAAGGAAATGCCGTCCAGTCGAAGGATTGGCCGCCGCCCCCGAAGCCGTCGACGTGGGCATCGAGCAGGATGGCCTGGGCAGAGGCAAAGCGATCGGCGAATTGTAGGAGATCGAAGCCCCGACCGGCTTCGCCCAGGGGGATTCGGGCTGCTCGCAGGAACGGGCGCTGTGCGGCCATGCAGTCTTCGGCCGTTTCGTCGCCGTGAAACTGCAGCACGGCCTGCGGCACGGCCTGTGCAGCGCGGGCGATCCATTCCGGGCTGGCGTTGACGAACAGCAGCACCGGCGTCACGAAGGCGGGCAGGCGGCGTGCCAATGCACTGGCGCGCTCGGGCGCCACGAAGCGCGGGCTGGGCTCGTACAGCACGAACCCCACCGCGTCTGCGCCGGCTTGTACCGCAGCGTCCACATCGGCCTCGCGCGTGAGGCCGCAGAACTTGATGCGGGTGCGGTGGTGGTGTTGGGGTGTGGTCATGGCAACCAGTCGAAAGCCGGGGTTCGCTCGGGCAGACCCCACTCCGCATCGTAGACCGGACCCAGGAAGTAAAGGCCATCGGGGGCGAAGGTGGGGGCGGCGGCATCCCGGCTGCGCGCGGCCAGCACCTCGGCCATCCAGCCGGGCGGCCGGTTGCCGCTGCCGATGGCGATGAGGCAGCCCATGATGTTGCGGATCATGTGGTGCAGGAAGGCGTTGGCCTCGAACTCGAAGCGCCAGTAGGCACCGCGACGCGCGATGTCGATGCGGCGCAGTGTCTTCACCGGGGTGTGGGCCTGGCACTGCGAGGCGCGAAAGGAGGTGAAGTCGTGTTCGCCCAGCAGCAGGTTTGCCGCGGCCTGCATGGCCTCGAGCGACAACGGACGGAATACCCAGCCCACCTGGCCGCTGTCCACGCTGGGGCGCACGGGCGATTCAAGCAGCACATAGGCGTAGCGCCGCGCGATGGCGCTCGCGCGCGCGTGAAACGACGCAGGCACCGGTTGTGCCCATTGCACCGCGATATCCGGCGGCAGAAAGCTGTTGGTGCCGCGCACCCAGGCGTGGGCGTCGCGTCGCAGCGGCGTGTCGAAGTGCACCACCTGCATGAGGCCGTGCACGCCGGCATCGGTGCGGCCTGCACAGAGCGTGTTCACCTGGGGCAGGACACAGAAGCGGCCCAACGCCGATTCGAGGTGGTCTTGCACGGTGTTGCCGCTGGGCTGGCTCTGCCAGCCGTCATAAGGGCGCCCGCTAAAGCTCACGCCCAGCGCGATGCGCTGCATCGGGCTGGGCGTGGCGGGGGAGGTGTCGTCTGAAACGGTCAAGCGATGGCGTCAGGCCAGGTCGGCCAGGAAGGTGCTTGCCTTGGTCTTGAGCGGACCCGAGGCCTCGGCCAGCACCTCTTCGGCCAGCGAGCGTGCGCCCTCGAAGTCGCCGATGGCCCGGAACTCCTCGGCCAAGGACAGCTTGGTCTCGAGGGGATTCTCCTCGCTGAGTTCGGCGGGTGTTGGCGCGGCCGTGACCTCTTCCTTGGGCTTGTTGTCGCTGAGGTCGAGGTTGAGGTCGCCCAGGTTGAAGTCCATCATGCCCGACACGGGAGCAGGCGCACCGGTGGCTGGGGCGGCGGGAGCGGGAGTGCCCAGGTCGAGATCGAAGCTGGGCGCGGCGACCAGCTCGGGGGTGCCGAGATCCAGACTGGGGACTTCCAGCGTGACCGGCGCGGTTTCGGCGCGTTCGTGGGCGCCGGGGCCACCGTCATCGGGCAAGTCGAGATCAAAGTCCATCGTTGCCGGCGCGCTGACCGGGGGAGCGGTCAGTGCCTCGGTGGAGGCGAGGTCGTCGAGGTTCGACACCGGCGATGCGGGCCGCGAAGGGGCGGCATCGTCGAGCGCGAAATCGAGGTCGAGATCGAGTGCGCCAGCGCCGGTGGTCGGGCCTCCGAGATTGACCGTGCTCGGGCCGAAGGGCATGGTCTGCAAGCCGCCCGGGGCCGTGGGGGCGCCAGGCTTGGGTGCAGGGTGCCCGCCGGGCTGATAGAGCGGGTTGGCGGGATCAAGCTCGCGACCCAGTTCGCAGGCACGCTCCCATTCGGCGCCGATGCCCTGCGTGAGACCGAAGGCCTCGCTCGCAACGACCTCGAACGCACGAGCGTCACGGCGCTTGGCATAGATCTCCAGAAGCTTGGTGTGGATGGCGACACGCGTGGGCGTGCTGCGCATGGCCTCCTTGAGGATTTCCTCGGCCTGCAGATCGCGGCCGTAAGCCAGATAAACGTCGGCCTCGGCCACCGGGTCCACATCGCCAGCAGCGTCGAGCTGGCTTGGCGAATAGACCATGGACGATCCCGACGCCATCGCTTCAGCGGTGTCGATGCGTTGACCGCCACTGGAGCCGAAAAAGGAGTCGGGCTGCAGACGGCTCTCAAGGAAGGAGCTGTCCACGTTGGAGGCGGCCTTGCGCTGGCGCATGCGCCACAGGCCGAAGCCCGCCAGCAGCGCCAGCAGCCCGCCGGCAGCGGGCAGCACCAGCGGGTTTTCGCTCAAGCTGTCGATCAGGCCGGGCTCTTCGGTGACGGGGGCTGGCACGGCCGGCGGACGCGGGGCGGTCACTGTCGGGGCCGGCGCGGGCGCCGGGGCAGGCGCGGCTGCGGTCGCGGGCTCGGCGGCGGGGGGCGTGGGCGCGGGCGCGGGTGTTGCTGCGGCAGGCTCTGCCGCAGGCGCTGTCGGTGCGGTCGCGGCCGCAGGTGCCGGCGCCGGTGCACCCGCGGGTGCGGCCGCAGGTGCAGCAGGTGCGGTGGCTTGCTGGCCGAGCTTGGCCAGCTCTTCGATGTTGCGCGAGAGTTCGGCCGAACGTTGCGTGGCGTCCTGCGCCTGGCGCTGCTGGGCAATCTGTGCTTCGGGGGCAGCGCCGCCGGCCCCCGCCTGCGCTGGCTGGCTCAGGGTCAGGCGGTCGGCGGAGGGGGCCGGCGCCGCGCGATCCTGAACTTCTGTCTGGACGCGCCCAGTGGCGGCGCGATCAGGGGCCTCGACCTGGGCAGCAGGCACTGCGCCGGCGAGGCGGCGCCGGAACTCGTCGAAATCACGGCTCTGCGCGGCAATCGTCTGGCGGGCCTCCGATGCGTTCACCGCGCCAGCAGCATCGCGGCTGGGCAGGTCGATCACGGCGCCCGCACGGATACGGTTGACGTTGCCACCAATGAAGGCGTTCGGATTGGCTTGCAGCATCGCAACCAGCATCTGGTCGAGCGATACGTCGGCAGGTTTGTTGGCCGCGGCGATGGCGCCCGCGGTGTCACCGCGCTGCACCGTGACCTGGCGTGGGGTGTCGGCGGCCGGGGCCGGTGCGGGCGCCGGTGCGGGTGCACTTGCTGCGGCGGGAGCCGGTGCAGGTGCGGGTGCGGGTGCGGGTGCGGGTGCGGGCGATGGCGCAGCGGCGGCGGGTGCCGGCGCAGGGGCAGTGACGCGGGGCGCGGGCGCTGCCGGTGCGATCGGCGTGGGTGCCGTGGCGCGCAGGTTCGGCGGGTCAAACAGCAAGGTGTAGTCGCGGACCAGGCGGCCAGTGGCCCAGTTGGCCTCGACGATCAGATCGAGGAACGGTTCGGAGACCGGGTTGGGGCTGCGCAGCCGCAGGTAGGCACGCCCATTGGCACGCCGCTGCAGGGTGATTTCGAGCTGGTTGAGCGTCGGGCTCACGTCAACGCCCGCCGCGCGATAGGTGTCTCCGCTGGCGAGGCCGATGCGCAGGCTGGCCGCTTCCGCCGCGCTGATCTCGGGGACGTCGATCTCGGCCCGCAGAGGCTCACCGAGGGCCGATTGCACCGTGACGCGGCCCAGGGCAAGCGCCAGCGCATCACCGGGTTGCAGCAGCAGGGTGGAGACCAGGGCCGCCGCCGCAATGGCATGAAGGCTCGCAAGGCCCCTTCGACCCGTGCTCTTGGACACAGAAGCGCTCAGGGGCGATGGGGTGTGGCGGGGGTGGGCTGGCACTGGTACCTCGACGTCAAAAACCGAGAATTGACCTTAACATCAACGGATTACGGTTACAAGCTGAGAATCCGCTTGAGTTTCAGAGGCTACCGCTCGTCACTGAACGCGAGGCTTGTCACGTTGCTGGCCTGCAACGTGACCCCGGCGTCCACCCTGCCCGGTAGGGCTGTCAGCCCTGCAGCAGGATGCGCAGCATGCGGCGCAGCGGTTCGGCTGCACCCCACAAGAGCTGGTCGCCGATGGTGAAGGCGCCCAGGTATTCCGGACCCATCGCCATTTTGCGCAACCGGCCCACGGGGATGGTCATGGTGCCGGTCACGGCCACGGGGGTGAGATCGCGGATCGTCGCTTCCCGGGTGTTGGGCACCACCTTCACCCAGGCGTTGTCGGCCGCGATCATGGCCTCGATGTCGGCCAGCGGCACGTCCTTCTTCAGCTTGAAGGTGAGGGCTTGCGAGTGGCAGCGCATGGCGCCCACGCGCACGCAGAAACCGTCCACCGGCACGGCGGGGCTGCCAAAGCCCTCGCCCTGGCCGAGGATCTTGTTCGTCTCTGCCATGCCCTTCCACTCTTCCTTGGACATGCCATTGCCCAGATCCTTGTCGATCCAGGGAATGAGCGATCCGCCCAGGGGCACGCCGAAGTTGGCGGTCTCGGCGCCAGAGAGCTGGCGCTGCTTCGCGATGACCTTGCGATCGATCTCGAGGATGGCGCTCTTCGGGTCGTCGAGCAGGGCCTTGACCTCGGCATTGAGCGTGCCGTACTGCGTGAGCAACTCGCGCATGTGTTGGGCGCCACCGCCGCTGGCGGCTTGGTAGGTCTGCGTGCTCATCCACTCGACGAGTCCGGCCTTGTAGAGCGCGCCCACCCCCATGAGCATGCAACTCACCGTGCAGTTGCCGCCGATCCAGTTGCGCCCGCCTTTGGCCAGCGCGTTCTCGATCACAGGCAGGTTGACCGGGTCGAGGATGATGACCGCGTCGTCCTTCATGCGCAGCGAGGAAGCGGCGTCGATCCAGTGGCCGTTCCAGCCGGCAGCACGCAGCTGGGGGAACACCTCGTTGGTGTAGTCACCGCCCTGGGCCGTGATGATGATGTCGCAACGCTTGAGCGCGGCGATGTCGTGCGCGTCCTGCAGCTTGCTTTCGTTCTTCGCCATCGCCGGGGCCGCGCCGCCGGCGTTGGAGGTGGAGAAGAACAGGGGTTCGATGAGGTCGAAGTCTTTTTCTTCGACCATGCGGTCCATCAGCACGGAGCCGACCATGCCGCGCCAGCCCACGAGTCCCACGAGTTTCGTCATGACATTGCCCTTTTCAGTTGAAAAACCGTTTGGCCCCGGCTCGTCGTGCCGGGGGTGGGCGTGACGAACCGGAGCTGAGATCAGCCCTTGGTAATGGTTTTGGTGATGGCGGCCACGACGGCGTCACCCATTTCGCGGGTGCCGACCTTGGTGGTGCCTTGCGACCAGATGTCGGCCGTGCGCAAGCCAGACGCGAGCACGGCAGCCACCGCCGATTCAATGCGGCTGGCAGCCTCGGGCTGGTTGAGTGAGAAGCGGAGCATCATGGCAGCGGACAGGATTGTAGCCAGCGGATTGGCGATCCCCTGGCCGGCGATGTCGGGAGCGCTGCCGTGGCTGGGTTCGTACAGCCCCTGGTTCTTGGTGTTCAGCGAGGCCGAAGGCAGCATGCCGATGGAGCCGGTGAGCATGGACGCTTCGTCGGAGAGGATGTCGCCGAACATGTTGCCGGTGACGACCACGTCGAATTTCTTGGGCGCGCGCACCAATTGCATGGCGGCGTTGTCGACGTACATGTGCTCCAGTTCCACGTCGGGGTACTGTGCATGTACCTCGGTCACGACGTCCTTCCAGAACTGGAAGGTTTCGAGCACGTTGGCCTTGTCCACGCTCGTGACCTTCTTGTTGCGCTTGCGCGCGGCCTGGAAGGCGACGTGCGCGATGCGCTCGATCTCGGGCTTGCTGTAGCGCATGGTGTCGAAGGCTTCCTCGGCACCGGGAAAGTGGCCGTCAACGGCGGTGCGGCGGCCGCGCGGCTGCCCGAAGTAGATGTCGCCGGTGAGCTCGCGGATGATGAGGATGTCCAGCCCGGCGATGATCTCTGGCTTGAGGCTGGAAGCGCCCACCAGCTCGGGGTAGCAGATGGCGGGGCGGAAGTTGGCGAACAGGCCCATGTGCTTGCGCAGGCCCAGGATGGCCTGCTCCGGGCGCAGCGGGCGCTCGAGCTTGTCGTACTTCCAGTCGCCGACGGCGCCGAACAGCACCGCGTCGGCCGCCATCGCCAGCTTGAGGGTGGATTCGGGCAACGGGTGGCCATGGGCCTCATAGGCAGCGCCGCCGACGAGGGCGGTTTCCATCTCGAACTTCAGGTCCAGTGCCTCAAGGACCTTGACCGCTTCGGCCACGATTTCGGTGCCGATGCCGTCACCGGGAAGAACTGCAATTTTCATGAATCGGGGGCGTGGGTCAGCCGTTGAGGGTGTGGGCCAACCAGGGCTTGGTGGCGAGGCGTTGCGCTTCGTACTGGGCGATCTTGTCCTTGTGACGCAGCGTCAGGCCGATGTCGTCGAGCCCGTTGAGCAGGCAGTATTTTCGAAACGGCTGCACGTCGAAGGCGATTTCGTTGCCCTGGGGCTCCACGATGACCTGGCGCTGCAGGTCGATGGTCAGGCTGTAGCCCGGGAAGGCCGCCACTTCGTCAAACAGGCGCGAGACTGTGGCCTCGGGGAGCACGATGGGCAGCAGGCCGTTCTTGAAGCAGTTGTTGAAGAAGATGTCGGCAAAGCTGGGCGCGATCAGGGCACGGAACCCGTACTGGTCGATGGCCCAGGGCGCGTGCTCGCGGCTGGAGCCGCAACCGAAGTTCTTGCGTGCCAGCAGCACCGAGGCGCCGGCGTAGCGTGGCAGATTGAGCACGAAATGGGGGTTCGGCTTTCTGGCGGTCGGGTCTTGACCGGGCTCACCCTTGTCCAGATAGCGCCACTCGTCGAACAGGTTGGGGCCGAAGCCCGTCTTGCGAATCGACTTGAGGAACTGCTTGGGGATGATGGCGTCGGTGTCGACGTTCTCGCGGTCTATCGGGGCCACGAGGCCCTTGTGCACGGTGAAGGGCTTCATTTACTTCTTCTTCGCGGCGTCCTCGATCACCTGGCCACCCTTCTGGATGTCCTGACCGATGCCCTGGAAGGTGTTGCAGCCAGCGGCCAGCAGGGCCAGACCGATGGCAATCAGGGAAGCGAACTTCTTCATGGTGGTTCCTTTCGGTGCGGGTTCAGGCGAATTGACGGACGTCGACAAAGTGCCCGTGCACGGCCGCTGCGGCCGCCATGGCGGGGGAAACCAGGTGCGTGCGGCCGCCAGCGCCCTGGCGGCCTTCGAAATTGCGGTTGCTGGTGGAGGCGCAGCGCTCGCCGGGCTCCAGGCGGTCGGCGTTCATGGCCAGGCACATGCTGCAGCCTGGCTCTCGCCACTCGAAGCCAGCGGCCTTGAAGATCTCGTGCAGGCCTTCGCGTTCGGCCTGCGCCTTCACCAGGCCGGAGCCGGGCACCACCATGGCGAGCTTGACGTTCTTCGCCACCTTCTGGCCGAGTCGCTTGACCATGGCGGCGGCCTCGCGCATGTCTTCAATGCGGCTGTTGGTGCACGAGCCGATGAAGACCTTGTCGACGAAGATGTCGTCGAGCGGCTTGCCGGGTTGCAGCGCCATGTATTGCAGCGCACGTTCGATCGCGCCACGCTTGCTGGCGTCCTTCTCTTTGTCGGGGTCGGGCACGCGGCCGTCGATGCCAAGCACCATCTCGGGTGAGGTTCCCCAGGTGACCTGCGGGACGATCTTCGTGGCATCGAGCTCGACCACCGCATCGAACACCGCATCGGCGTCGGAATGCAGCGTGCGCCAGTAAGCCACGGCCTGTTCCCACTCGACACCACTGGGGGCCAGGGGTCGGCCCTTGATGTACTCGATGGTCTTGTCGTCCACCGCCACCAGGCCGGCGCGTGCACCGGCCTCGATGGCCATGTTGCACACCGTCATGCGCCCTTCCATGCTCAGCGCGCGGATGGCGCTGCCGGCGAATTCGATGGTGTAGCCCGTGCCACCGGCGGTGCCGATGCGCCCGATGATGGCAAGCACGATGTCCTTGGCCGTGACGCCTTTGGCCAGCTGGCCTTCGACCTTGATCAGCAGGTTCTTCGCCTTTTTGGCCAGCAGCGTCTGCGTGGCCAGCACGTGCTCGACCTCGCTGGTGCCGATGCCGTGGGCGAGGGCGCCGAACGCGCCATGCGTGCTGGTATGTGAATCGCCGCAGACGACGGTCATGCCCGGCAGCGTGGCGCCGCTCTCGGGCCCGATCACGTGCACGATGCCCTGGCGCTGCGACAGGAAGGGGAAGAACGCCGCGGCACCGAACTCGGCAATGTTCGCGTCCAGCGTGGTGATCTGTTCCTTGCTGATCGGGTCGGCGATGCCGTCGTAGCCGAGCTCCCAGCCGGTGGTGGGGGTGTTGTGGTCGGCCGTGGCCACCACCGAACTCACGCGCCAGACCTTGCGACCGGTCTGCCGCAGGCCCTCGAAAGCCTGCGGGCTGGTGACTTCGTGCACCAGGTGGCGGTCGATGTAGAGAACGGCGGTGCCGTCTTCCTCGGTGTGGACGACGTGCTCGTCCCAGATCTTGTCGTAGAGCGTGCGGGGCATGGCTTGTCTCGGCTCGGCCACTGGTGGGTCGGCCGACGATTTTACGTTCTGGTGAAAGACAACGCCCGCCGTGGCATCGGGCCAGGGCGGGCGCTGCGGGGTCAGGCGTGCAAGGCGATCACTTCTTCAGCGCCGCCGGCACGTCACGGCGGGGCGACCCGGTGAACAGCTGACGGGGGCGGCCGATCTTGTACTCGGGGTCGCCGATCATCTCGTTGAGCTGGGCGATCCAGCCCACGGTGCGGGCCAGCGCGAAGATGCCGGTGAACAGGTTGACCGGGATGCCGATGGCGCGCTGCACGATGCCGGAGTAGAAGTCGACGTTCGGGTAGAGCTTGCGCTGCACGAAGTAGTCGTCTTCGAGGGCGATCTTCTCGAGCTCTTTGGCGAGCTTGAACAGCGGGTCGTTGCCCAGGCCCAGCTCCTCGAGCACCTCGTTGCAGGTTTCCTGCATGAGCTTGGCGCGCGGGTCGTAGTTCTTGTACACGCGGTGGCCGAAGCCCATGAGCTTGACGCCGGAGTTCTTGTCCTTGACCTTCTCCATGAACTCGCCGACCTTGGCCACGCCGCCGTTGCGCTGGATGTCTTCCAGCATGTTCAGGCAGGCCTCGTTGGCGCCGCCGTGGGCCGGGCCCCACAGGCAGGCCACGCCGGCCGCGATGGCCGCGAACGGGTTGGTGCCCGACGAGCCGCACAGGCGCACGGTGGAGGTGGACGCGTTCTGCTCGTGGTCGGCGTGCAGGATGAAGATGCGATCCAGGGCGCGTTCGAGCACCGGGTTGACCTGGTAGTCCTCGCACGGAACGCCGAACATCATGCGCAGGAAGTTACCCGCGTAAGACAGTTCGTTGCGGGGGTACATGTAGGGCTGGCCAATGCCGTACTTGTAGGCCAGCGACACCAGCGTGGGCATCTTCGCGATCAGGCGGATGGCCGCGATTTCACGGTGCGTCGGATTGTTGATGTCGGTGCTGTCGTGATAGAAGGCCGAGAGGCCGCCCACCAGGCCGGTGAGCACCGCCATCGGGTGTGCATCGCGACGGAAGCCGCGCAGGAAGAACTGCATCTGCTCGTTGACCATGGTGTGGTTGGTCACGAGCTTGTGGAAGTCGGTGCGCTGCGTCTCGTCGGGCAGTTCGCCCTTGAGCAGCAGGTAGCACACGTCGAGGTAGTCGCAGTGCGTGGCGAGTTGCTCGATGGGGTAGCCGCGGTAGAGCAGTTCGCCTTTGTCGCCGTCGATATAGGTGATGGCCGACTGGCACGAGGCTGTGGAGAGGAAGCCCGGGTCGTAGGTGAACATGCCCGTCTGCGCGTACAACTTGCGGATGTCGATGACATCAGGTCCGATGTTGCCGGCGTACACCGGCAGTTCCACGCTCGGACTGCCGTTGGAGAACGTCAGGGTGGCTTTGTTGTCGACGAGTTTCATGCGGGTTCCTCGGTTCTTGGGGTTGGGCTGACGCCGCGCAGCAGTGCAAGCACTTGCGTCACGTCGTCGCGTGCGAGATCGCCCTCCAGGGGCTTTCGGCCGAGCAGCAGATCGAGCAGGTCGTTGTCCGACAGGTCCATCAACAGGCCCAGGGCATCGGCCTGGCGCACCGTCAGGCTTTGGGCGTGACGGGCGAAGAAGCGCTCGATGAACAGGTCGTTCTCGAGCAGTCCACGGCGGCACCGCCAGCGCAGCTTGCTGAAGCTGCGCTCGTCGAGCAGGGCGTCATCGGTGCCGTTCATGGAGGTCCGGATGTGTCTCGCTCAGACCGAGCGCAGCACCATCATTTCCTTGATCTTGCCGATGGCCTTGGTGGGGTTGAGACCCTTGGGGCAAACATCGACGCAGTTCATGATGGTGTGGCAGCGGAACAGGCGGTACGGGTCCTCGAGGTTGTCGAGGCGCTCGCCGGTGGCCTGGTCGCGGCTGTCGGCGATGAAGCGGTAGGCCTGCAGCAGGCCGGCCGGGCCGACGAACTTGTCCGGGTTCCACCAGAAGCTCGGGCAGCTCGTGGAGCAGCTCGCGCACAGGATGCACTCGTACAGGCCGTTGAGTTCCTCTCGCTCCTCGGGCGACTGCAGACGCTCCTTCTCGGGCGCGATGCTGTCGTTGATGAGGTAAGGCTTGATGCTGTGGTACTGCTTGAAGAACAGCGTCATGTCGACGATCAGGTCGCGCACCACCGGCAGGCCGGGCAGGGGCTTCAACACGATGTCGCCCTTGAGCGTGTTCATGTTGGTCAGGCAGGCCAGGCCGTTCTTGCCGTTGATGTTCATCGCGTCCGAACCGCAGACGCCTTCGCGGCAGGAGCGGCGGAACGAGATGGACGGGTCCACGGCCTTGAGCTTCATCAGCGCGTCGAGCAGCATGCGCTCGTGGCCGTCGAGCTCGACCTGGACGGTCTGCATGTAAGGCTTGGCGTCCTTCTCGGGGTCGTAGCGGTAGATCTTGAAAGTGCGAAGCATGTGAGGGTCTCCGTGAGAAGGCTCAGAACGTGCGGACCTTGGGCGGCACGGACTCGACGGTGAGTGGCTTGAGGTTCACCGGCTTGTAGGTCAGCGAGTTGTCTGCGCTGTGCCACAGGGTGTGCTTCATCCACTCGGCGTCGTTGCGGCCCAGCGGGAACTGGGCGTCGTCGGCCGGGCGCTCGTAGTCGTACACGGTGTGGGCACCGCGGCATTCGCGGCGTGCGGCGGCCGAGGTCATGGTGGCCTGGGCGCACTCGATCAGGTTTTCGACCTCGAGCGCCTCGATGCGCGCGGTGTTGAACACCTTGGACTTGTCCTTGAGCTCGATCTTGCCGACGCGATCGCGCAGGGCGTTGATCTTCTTCACGCCCTCGTCCATGCCGGCCTGGGTGCGGAACACGCCCGCGTGCTGCTGCATGGCAGAGCGGATGTCGTTGGCCACGTTCTGCGCGTATTCGCCGCTGGCGGTGCCGTCCAGGCGCGCCAGACGGGCCAGGGTGAGATCGGCGCCGTCCTTGGGCACGGGCTTGTGGGTCTTGTTCTTGTCGTTGTACTGGACGATGTGGTTGCCGGCCGCGCGGCCGAACACCAGCAGGTCGAGCAGCGAGTTGGTGCCCAGGCGGTTGGCGCCGTGCACGCTCACGCAGGAACACTCGCCCACCGCGTACAGGCCATTGACCACCTTCTGGCCACCGGCGCCGTCGGGCACGACGACCTGGCCGTTGATGTTCGTCGGGATGCCGCCCATCTGGTAGTGGATGGTGGGCACCACGGGGATGGGTTCGCGCGTGATGTCGACGTTGGCGAAGTTCACGCCGATCTCGTACACCGAGGGCAGGCGCTTGTGGATGGTGTCGGCGCTGAGGTAGCTGAAGTTGAGCATCACGTAGTCCTTGTTGGGACCACAGCCTCGGCCTTCCTTGATTTCCTGGTCCATGCAGCGCGAGACGAAGTCGCGCGGCGCCAGGTCCTTCAGGGTGGGGGCGTAGCGCTCCATGAAGCGCTCGCCCTCGCTGTTGACGAGGAAGGCGCCCTCACCGCGGCAGCCCTCGGTGAGGAGCACGCCCGCGCCGGCCACGCCGGTGGGGTGGAACTGCCAGAACTCCATGTCCTGCAGCGGGATGCCCGCGCGCGCGGCCATGCCCAGGCCGTCGCCGGTGTTGATGAAGGCGTTGGTGGAGGCCGCGAAGATGCGGCCGGCACCACCGGTGGCCAGCAGCGTGGTCTTGGCCTCGAGCAGGTAGACCTCGCCGGTCTCCATCTCGAGCGCGGTCACGCCGACCACGTCGCCCTCGGCATCGCGCACCAGGTCAAGCGCCATCCACTCGACGAAGAAGGTGGTGCGCGCGGCCACGTTCTGCTGGTACAGCGTGTGCAGCATCGCATGGCCGGTGCGGTCGGCCGCGGCGCAGGCGCGCGGCACGGCCTTTTCACCGTAGTTGGCGGTGTGGCCGCCGAAGGGGCGCTGGTAGATCGTGCCATCGGGGTTGCGGTCGAACGGCATGCCCATGTGCTCGAGCTCGTACACCACCTTGGGGGCTTCGCGGCACATGAACTCGATGGCGTCCTGGTCGCCGAGCCAGTCGGAGCCCTTGATGGTGTCGTAGAAGTGGTAGTGCCAGTTGTCCTCGCTCATGTTGCCCAGCGAGGCACCGATACCGCCTTGCGCGGCCACGGTGTGCGAGCGGGTAGGGAAGACTTTGGACAGCACCGCGACCTTGAGGCCGGCGCGCGCCAGTTGCAGCGACGCGCGCATGCCGGAGCCACCGGCGCCGACGATGACGACGTCGAACTGACGCTTGGGAAGGGATGCGTTGGCGGACATGGCGTCAGACTCTCCAGAGAACTTGGACCGCCCAGCCCAGACAGGCGAGCAGCCAGACGATGGTGAACACGTGCAGCACGAGGCGCAGCGCGGCGGGCTTGACGTAATCCATCCAGATGTCGCGCACGCCAACCCACACGTGGTAGGTCAGGGCGAGGAACATCGCGAAGGTGAGCGCCTTCATCCACTGCGGGGCGAAGATGGCGGCCCAGTTGTCGTAGCCGATGGGGCCGCTGCTGAACAGCACCTGCGCCAGCAGGATCAGGGTGAACAGCGCCATCAGGGCGGCGGTGATGCGTTGCGCGAGCCAGTCGCGCATGCCGTAGCCGGCGCCGGTGACGACGCGCTTGGAACCGTAGTTGACGGACATGTTGAATGACCTCGCGAATCAGTACAGGCCGAACAGCTTGGCGCCCAGCACCACGGTCAGGCCGATGCTCAGCACCAGCGTGACGACGGCCGAGGACTTGCCGAATGCCTTGGTGACGGCGTGGGTGGCGTCCATCCAGAGGTGGCGCACACCGGCGATCAGGTGGTGCAGATAGGCCCAGATGAGCGCCAGCACCACGAGTTTGAGCAACCAGGCCGGCACGAAGCCCAGGCCGCCGGCAAAGGCCGCGACGAAGCGCTCATAGGAGATCTCGGAGGACACCGAGGTGTCGAACAGCCACACGATGAGGGGCAGCAGCAGGAACATCAACAGGCCGCTCACGCGGTGCAGGATCGACACCCAGCCCGCGGCGGGCAAGCGGTAGGTGGTGAGGTCCTTGAACGCGTTGATGTTGCGGAACTCGGGCCGCTTGGTGGTCAACTCGGGCATGGGAAGGGCTTTCGTGGGAAAGGCGCTCGGGCGGGGGAAGGGTTTGGTAACTCGCTGGTAACTCGTGCCAGGAGCGGGCAAATTCTATTGCAACGCAGCACGCCATCGTGTTGTGCCCGGGGTCTTGTCCGAGCAATCCGTTGCAGTGCCCTGTGTTCGTCGTCGCTTTGGTCAGCTCAATTCGTTGCGGTAGTGGCGGGCATCGGTACGGTAGAGGCCGCGACGCAGCTCCATCGGGGTGTCGTTGTAGGTGTAGGCCAGTCGTTCCACGCTGAGCAGCGGGTGCCCCGGCGGCACCGCGAGGCGTTCGGCCGCCTCGTCGTCGGCGCTCACGGCCTTGATCTTCTCCACCGCTCGCACCATACGCACGCCGAACTGCGATTCGAACAGGGCGTACATCGGGCCTTTGTCGCTGGCCAGGGTGTCGAGCGTGAGGCCCTTGAACGGACCGCCGGGCAGCCAGATTTCCTCGAGGATGGCCGGCGTGCCGCCAAACGCCAGCACGCGGCGCACCAGCAGCACGCCGTCGCCGGTGCGCAGGCCGAGCTGGCGCGCGACCTCGGCACTGGCGCGCAGTCGGCGCACTTCGATGATCTGGCGTTCGGCCAGGCCCTGTTCTTCCAGCGTGCCCTGGTCGGGCAGCAGGCGCAGGAAGCGGAACTGGATGTGCTGCTCGGCGTGGGTGGCCACGAACGTGCCTTTGCCCTGGCGGCGCACCACGAGGTTGTCGGTGGCGAGTTCGTCGATCGCCTTGCGCACCGTGCCCTGGCTCACGCGGAAGCGTGCGGCGAGCTCGAGCTCGCTGGGGATCATGTCGCCCGGCTTCCACTCGCCGGCTTGCAGGCTGCGCAGGATCAGGCCCTTGATCTGCTGGTACAGCGGGCTGAATGCGGGCGCGCCGGTATCGGCGGCAAAGCCGCTTTCGCCCGCCAACGGGGCCTCGGAAGATGAAGGTGGTGTGGCCATGGAAGTGCGGTCTCGGCTTGGCCGTGCCGCCCAATCATATCTTATATAAGACATAAGACAAATTGACCGGCTAGGGTTTACGCGGGTACACTCACGACCCGACTCGACCCCTGACCGCCGCCGCCTCACAGGCTTTGCGAGCCGGTCGCGAGGCCCCGGTCTCTGCACATTCCAATACCCATTCCCTGGAGCTCCCAACATGACCAAGAAGCCCGTTCGCGTCGCCGTCACCGGCGCCGCCGGCCAGATCGGCTACGCCCTGCTGTTTCGCATTGCCTCCGGCGAGATGCTCGGCAAGGACCAGCCGGTGATCCTGCAACTGCTGGAAGTGCCGGCCGAGGGCCCCCAGAAGGCGCTCAAGGGCGTGATGATGGAACTTGAAGACTGCGCCTTCCCGCTGCTCGTGGGCATGGAAGCGCACAGCGACCCGATGACGGCGTTCAAGGACACCGACTACGCCCTGCTGGTGGGCTCGATGCCCCGCAAGGCCGGCATGGAGCGTGCCGAGCTGCTGAGCATCAACGGTCAGATCTTCATCGGCCAGGGCAAGGCGCTCAACGCCGTGGCCAGCCGCGACGTGAAGGTGCTGGTGGTGGGTAACCCGGCCAACACCAACGCGTGGATCGCGATGAAGAGCGCGCCCGACCTCAAGCGCGAGAACTTCACCGCCATGCTGCGCCTGGACCACAACCGCGCGCTGAGCCAGCTCGCTGCCAAGACCGGCAAGCCGGTGGCCTCCATCAAGAAGCTCGGCGTGTGGGGCAATCACAGCCCCACCATGTACGCCGACTACCGCTTCGCCACCATCGACGGCGCAAGCGTGAAGGACATGATCAACGACCACGCCTGGAACAAGGACGTGTTCCTGCCCACCGTGGGCAAGCGCGGCGCCGCCATCATTGAAGCGCGTGGTCTTTCCAGCGCTGCATCGGCCGCCAACGCCGCCATCGACCACATGCGCGACTGGGCCCTGGGCACGAATGGCGGCTGGGTCACCATGGGCATCCCGTCCAACGGCGAATACGGCATCCCCAAGGACGTGATGTTTGGCTACCCCGTCACCTGCGAAGGCGGCCAGTACAAGATCGTCGAGGGCCTGCCGATCGACGCTTTCTCGCAAGAATGCATCGACAAGACCCTGGCCGAGCTGATCGCCGAGCAAGACGGCGTCAAGCACCTGCTCTGACCACCGGACGCTCCCGCGCGTGAACCACCCTCGAACCCTGCTCCTCGGGCCCCAGGCCGGCGCCATCGTGCTGCCGGTCTGTGACCACTACAGCGGGGTCGAGGCGCGCATGCGCAAGAGCCTTGCTCTGCAGGCCGAGCTCACCGCCGAGTTCGGTGCCTGCGTGTTCGACGTCACGCTCGATTGCGAGGACGGTGCACCGGTGGGCGGCGAGTCCGAGCACGCCGCACTGGTGGCCGAACTCGCCTTGGCGGCCCCGGCTGGCGCGCGGGTCGCGGTGCGCGTGCACGCAGGCGACCACCCGGCTTTCGAGTCCGACATCGCGCACATCGTGGGCCGCGCTGGCGCGCGGCTTTGTCATGTGATGCTGCCCAAGGTGGAGTCGGTGTCTGACGTCGAGCGTGCCGCCGCGTTGCTGGACGCCGCCGGCGCACCGGGCCTGCCGCTGCACGCGCTGATCGAATCGCCCGCTGCCGTGCACCGCGCGTTCGACATCGCCGCCCACCCGCGCATCCAGAGCCTGAGTTTCGGCCTGATGGACTTTGTGTCGGCCCACGGCGGCGCCATTCCGTCCGCCGGCATGACCTCGCAAGGCCAGTTCAGCCACCCGCTGGTGCTGCGCGCCAAACTCGAGATCGCCAGCGCCTGTCACGCGCACGGCAAGGTGCCCGCGCACGGCGTGGTCACCGAGTTCAAGGACGTGGCCGCGCTGCAGGCCGCCGCGCGCCGCGCCGCGCACGAACTCGGCTTCACCCGCATGTGGAGCATCCACCCCGACCAGATCCGCCCCATCGTCGCGGCCTTCGCGCCCGCGGCCGACGAGGTGGACGAGGCGGCCACCGTCATCGAGCGCGCCGCCGCCGCGGCCTGGGCGCCGGTGCAGGTGGCCCACCGTTTGCACGACCGCGCGAGCTACCGCTACTACTGGCAAGTGCTCGAGCGCGCACACCGCACCGGGCGTGTGTTGCCCGCCGCGGTGCAGAGCCTGCTTGTTTCCCCCTGAATCCGAATCACCCACGCTGTCTGGAGAAGACCATGTCCACCTTCCTCGCCGATTACCGCGCCCACGCCGCCGAACGCGCCGCCCTGGGCATTCCGCCGCTGCCGCTCGACGCGAAGCAGGTCGCCGCCCTGATCGAGCTGATCAAGGCCCCGCCCGCCGGTGAAGACGCCTTCCTGCTGGACCTGCTCACCCATCGCGTGCCGCCCGGCGTGGACGACGCCGCCAAGGTCAAGGCCAGCTTCCTGGCGGCCGTGGCGCACGGTGACGTGAAGGTCGGCCTCATCAGCAAGGCCAAAGCCACCGAGCTGCTGGGCACCATGGTGGGCGGCTACAACGTGCACCCGCTGATCGAGCTGCTCGACGACCCGGGCGTGGCCGCCGTGGCGGCCGAGGGCCTGAAGAAGACCCTGCTGATGTTCGACTACTTCAACGACGTGGCGGCCAAGGCCAAGGCCGGCAACGCCAAGGCGCAGGAAGTGATGAAGAGCTGGGCCGATGCCGAGTGGTTCACCTCGCGCCCCGAAGTGCCCAAGAGCATCACCGTCACCGTGTTCAAGGTGCCCGGCGAGACCAACACCGACGACCTCTCGCCCGCGCCCGATGCGTGGAGCCGCCCGGACATCCCGCTGCACTACCTCGCCATGCTCAAGAACACCCGTGCCGACGCGGCGTTCAAGCCCGAGGAAGACGGCAAGCGCGGCCCGATGCAGTTCATCGAGGACCTGAAGAAAAAGGGCCACCTGGTGGCCTATGTGGGCGACGTGGTGGGGACCGGCTCCTCGCGCAAGTCGGCCACCAACTCGGTGATCTGGGCCACCGGCCAGGACATCCCCTTCGTGCCCAACAAGCGCTTCGGCGGCGTCACGCTCGGCGGCAAGATCGCGCCCATCTTCTTCAACACGCAGGAAGACTCGGGTTCGCTGCCGATCGAAGTGGACGTGAGCAAGCTCGAGATGGGCGACGTGATCGAGGTGTTGCCCTACGACGGCAAGATCACCAAGGGCGGCGCCACCGTGGCCGAGTTCAAGCTCAAGAGCGACGTGCTGCTCGACGAAGTGCGCGCCGGCGGCCGCATCAACCTCATCATCGGCCGCAGCCTCACCGGCAAGGCGCGTGAATTCCTGGGCCTGCCCGCTTCCAGCGTGTTCCGTCTGCCGCAGGCGCCCGCCGCCAGCAAGGCCGGCTTCACGCTGGCGCAGAAGATGGTGGGCCGCGCTGTCGGCCTGCCCGAAGGCCAGGGCGTGCGCCCCGGCACCTACTGCGAACCCAAGATGACGACGGTGGGCAGCCAGGACACCACCGGCCCCATGACGCGCGACGAGCTGAAAGACCTGGCCTGCCTGGGCTTCAGCGCCGACCTGGTGATGCAGTCCTTCTGCCACACCGCCGCCTACCCGAAACCGGTGGACGTGAAGACCCACCGCGAGCTGCCGGCCTTCATCAGCAACCGCGGCGGCGTGGCCCTGCGCCCGGGCGACGGCGTGATCCACAGCTGGCTCAACCGCCTGCTGCTGCCCGACACCGTGGGCACCGGTGGCGACAGCCACACCCGCTTCCCCATCGGCATCAGCTTCCCCGCGGGCTCGGGCCTGGTGGCCTTCGGTGCCGCCACCGGCGTTATGCCGCTGGACATGCCCGAGAGCGTGCTGGTTCGCTTCAAGGGCCAGATGCAGCCCGGTGTGACGCTGCGCGACCTGGTGCACGCCATTCCCTACGCCGCCATCAAGGCCGGCTTGCTCACCGTGGCCAAGGCCGGCAAGAAGAACATCTTCTCGGGCCGCATCCTCGAGATCGAAGGCCTGCCCGACCTGAAGGTGGAGCAAGCCTTCGAGCTGAGCGACGCCAGCGCCGAGCGCTCGGCCGCGGGCTGCACCATCAAGCTCAACAAGGAACCCGTCATCGAGTACCTCAAGAGCAACGTCGTGCTGATGAAGAACATGATCGCCGATGGTTACGCCGACGCCAAGACGCTGGCGCGCCGCATCGAGAAGGTCGAGGCCTGGCTCGCCAACCCGCAATTGCTCGAAGCCGACAAGGACGCCGAGTACGCCGCCGTCATCGAGATCGACCTCAACGACCTGAAAGAGCCCGTGCTCTGCTGCCCCAACGACCCGGACGACGCCAAGCTGTTGTCCGAGGTGGCCGGCACCAAGATCGACGAAGCCTTCATCGGCTCGTGCATGACCAACATCGGCCACTTCCGCGCCGCGGCCAAGCTGCTGGGCGGCCAGCGCGACATTCCGGTCAAGCTCTGGGTGGCCCCGCCCACCAAGATGGACCAGAACGAGCTCATCAAAGAGGGCCATTACGCCGCATTCGGCACCGCCGGTGCCCGCACCGAAATGCCCGGCTGCAGCCTGTGCATGGGCAACCAGGCCCAAGTGCGCGAAGGCGCCACCGTGGTCAGCACCAGCACCCGCAACTTCCCCAACCGCCTGGGCAAGAACACCAACGTGTTCCTGGCCTCGGCCGAACTGGCGGCCATCGCGTCCAAGCTGGGCCGCATCCCGACCGTGGCCGAGTACCACGCCGAGATGGGCATCATCAACAAGGACGCAGCGAGCGTGTACCGCTACATGAACTTCGACCAGATCGAGGAGTACGCGGAGGCGGCGAAGGGCGTGACGGTGTAAACGACGCGTCAGCTCTCTTTGGCTGCCGATGAAAAAGGAAGGGCGTCACTTAGGGGTGACGCCCTTCTTCTTTGAGCCCTCGGCTCGAGCTTCTGAATTGCGCCCTCTTTATTTTCTTGGCACGTTTTCCTCTGGGGGCATCCCGAAGTTGCGTCTGAGCTGCTCCCTTGCGGGTTCTCCAGCAAGTCTGGTGCTTTCCAGTTCGGCCTGCGCATTCGCCAACCTGGCCCGCATTTCTGCGGGGCCTTGCGAAAGATCTTTGGGCTGTTCGTGGGGGACCAATGCAGGATCGGCCTTGTAGGCAGCTGCCACAAGCTCTCCATACTTCATTTCGCTCGGCGGTTTGGACGCGGCAGGCAAGGTGGGCCAATTGTTCAGAGTAGGTAGCGATTCATCCTGCAGGGATTCGCTCATGCTCTGGAGAACGTTATCAGCCAGCTTGCTGGCTTCGTCCATTCGCTTGGACGCTGCTTGCATATCGATCTCGATTTGAAGTTCATCCAACGCAGCGTCGAGCTCGTCGTCGTAGGGTGCCGAGGGCCCGCCCGCGATGACCGAGTCGGTCAGGCCAGAGGCTTTCTCCAGAACCGCCACTTCGTCCTTGCTCAACAGTTGCTCGATCTTGGGATCCAATGGTTCCCACACCTTGGCAGGGATGTGATCCACTTTCTGCAGCTTGTTTGGCACAGGCACTTTGCCGCTCGCTTGGGGCGTCGCTTGCCCGGCTGCGAGCCGGGACAGGTTCGCAAGTTCATCCTGGTGCTTCGCCAGTTGTTCGTTTGCCGTAATAAGCTTTTGCTGACTGACCTCGGCGCGCTCTGTGCAGACCGCTGCTGCATTGGCGAACATCGCTTTCAGCGACGCCATGGCGCTGGAGGGCAGGTTGTATTTGGCCTCAAGGCTTGCGATGAACTTTTGCATCGAGTGCATGAAGGCCACAAGACGAAGCGCCTGCTTGGTGGCCTTGGTCTCCGTTTTCACAGTGGCCTTGTCCAGGGCCACGGCGACTTTGGCCACCTTCAAATCCTCGGCGGAGGGCGGTGTTGTGGTTGTGCCCTCGGGATTCCATGAGACGACATCGTTGGTGTCGGCTCGGGGGGCATTGGCTTCCTTCGAGTTCGCGCGCCCGACGACGGGGACATCGGCCGACATCTGGAAGGCTTCGCTCTTTGGTTCGGTCAGCGTGATGGGGGATCTATCAGCGGCGAGGTTCTCGGCATCCGGCTTCGTGGCCTGGGGCTCACCATCCTGGGGCAGTGAGTCGATTCCTTCCGGTTTGTAGGCGGCGGGATGGGCAGGCGTTGTCTTAAGCGTGACCGGCTTGGCCGTGATCGTTGCCAGTTGCCTGATGGAAGTTGTGCGTTGCATGGCAGTGAATGGGTTGATGGTGCTGGGCTACTCGGCGGCGTGTCAGGCGCGCAGCGAAGCGTGTTGGAGAAAGTCGTTGGGGGAGAGCGGGGCGGGCTCGGCCTTGCCGCCGCTTTTCAGCAGTTCGCTGCGCCACTGGCGCACCTGGAAGGCGGTGTCTTTCAGCAGGCGGGCCAGCCAGGCCTCGGGCGTGGGGTCGTCGCGGGGCGGGGTGGCAGAGAGGCAGAGCAGGGTGGTCTTGCGGTCGGGGTGAAAACCGAAGCGCAGGTTGGGGTGGTCGGGCGTGCTGAGCTGCAGGGCCAGCAGGTGTTCGTGCACCGTTGCACGTGTTTCTTCGGGGAAGCGCGCAATTTCGGCCAGCAGCAGCAAGCCGGGCGCCGACAGGCGGTTCTGTGCTTCCAGGTGCACTTCGTCAAGCGTGACGGTGTGGCCCTTGCCCAGGGCGTAGGGGTCGGCCAGGCTCAGCGACAGGGAAGCGCGGTGGCACAGCGTTTCGAAAGTTTGTGGGGACATGTCGGGCCGGCGGGTAAGCGGTGGAGGTCCTGCCTTGTGTAACCCCCTGCAGGGCGTGGTTCCCGCCCGTCGATCCCGACGCTGGCCGCCTCAGCCGCTGCCGGCCAGCGCCCTCAGCCGTTCGGCGGTGTCCTCATCGGCTGGAAAAAAGGTTTCCAGCGCGAGTTCCTGCAGGGTGATGTCCACCGCGGTGCCGAACACGGTGGTGGTGCTGATCAGGTTGAGCACGCCCAGCGGCGTGTCGAAGCGGAAAGGCATGAGCACCCCCAGGTGTTCGCCTGGCAGCGCGTGGGCCGCCCGGGGAGACGGGGAACCGGGCAACGTGCGCAGTTCGTCGGCCAGCGCGGCCAGCGAGTGGTCGCCGGTGGTGGCGATCTGCTGGCGCAGGCGTTCCAGCAGGTGTTCGCGCCATTGGGGCAGGTTGTGAATGCGCGGCGCCAGGCCCTGTGGGTGCAGGCTCAGGCGCAGCACGTTCACCGGCGGCTGCAGCAGTTCGGGCGCCACGCCTTGCAGCAGCAGCGGCACCAGGCGGTTGTGCATCACCAGGTTCCAGTGCCGGTCCATCGCCAGGGCGGGCCAGGGCTCGTGCGCGTTCAGGATGCGCTGCACCGCGGTTCGGGCGGCCGCCATGGCTGGGTCGTCCAGCGTGCGCTCGCGGTACATGGGCGCATAGCCCGCGGCCACCAGCAGGGCATTGCGCTCTCGTGGCGGCACCTGCAGCCGCTCGGCCAGGCGCAGCACCATCTCGCGGCTGGGGCTGGCGCGGCCAGTTTCCACGCAGCTCAGGTGGCGGGTGGACACCTCGGCCTGCAAGGCCAGTTCCAACTGGCTCAGGCGGCGGCGCTGGCGCCAGTGGCGCAGGTGTTCGCCGAAGGGGGCCGGGGCGCTGTGGCGCGGGGACTGCTGGGTCTGTGGAGCGTGCATGGGGGCATGGTAGGCCGCCAGGGCGGTGGCGCCATGACCCGACAGGTCATGAATCCTCTGGCGCATGCCCGCACCGCACCGGGTGGTTTGATTCCACGTCGGGGGCAACGGGGGCATCGGGGGCGCAACGGGCGCATGGCCCTGTGGCGTTTGCGGTGGCACCGGAAGGTCGCAGAATGGACCCATTCCGCACCGACCTTCAGGAGCCGCCCCATGGACGCCCCCACGCACTTTGCCCACCCATTCGCCCACACCGTCAAGACCTTCACGCCCACAGCCGGCAAGAGCGGCCGCTTCCATTCGCTGCCGGAACTGGCGCGCGAATTCCCCAACGTCAAACGGCTGCCGCATTCCATTCGCATCGTGCTGGAGAGCGTGCTGCGCCATTGCGACGGCGAGCGCGTGACGCGCGAGCACGTCAAGCAGCTCGCCAACTGGAAGCCCAAGGCTGCGCGCAGCGACGAAATCCCGTTCACCGTGGCGCGTGTGGTGCTGCAGGATTTCACGGGCGTGCCGCTGCTGGCCGACCTGGCTGCCATGCGCAGCACCGCGCAGCGCCTGGGCCTCGACCCGAAGAAGATCGAACCCCTGGTGCCAGTGGACCTGGTGGTCGACCACTCGGTCATGGTCGACCACTACGGCACCAAGGACGCGCTGGACCTGAACATGAAGCTGGAGTTCAAGCGCAACCTGGAGCGCTACGGCTTCATGAAGTGGGGCATGCAGGCCTTTGACACCTTCGGCGTGGTGCCGCCGGGCTTTGGCATCGTGCACCAGGTGAACCTGGAGTACCTGGCGCGCGGCGTGCACATGAGAGGTGGCCTGTACTACCCCGACACCCTGGTGGGCACCGACAGCCACACCACCATGATCAACGGCATCGGCGTGGTGGGCTGGGGTGTGGGCGGCATCGAGGCCGAGGCCGCCATGCTCGGCCAGCCGGTGTACTTCCTCACGCCCGACGTGGTGGGTTTCGAGCTCACCGGCCGCCTGCGCGGCGGCGTGACCGCCACCGACCTGGTGCTCACCGTCACCGAGATCCTGCGCCAGCACAAGGTGGTGGGCAAGTTCGTGGAGTTCTTTGGCGAAGGCACGGCCTCGCTCGCGCTGCCCGATCGCGCCACCATCGCCAACATGGCGCCCGAGTACGGCGCCACCATGGGCTTCTTTCCGGTGGACGGCAAGACGCTCGATTACTTCAAGGGCACCGGCCGCAGCAAGGCCGAGATCGACGCCTTCGAGGCGTACTTCAAGGCGCAAGGCCTGTTCGGCGTGCCCCAGCGCGGCGAGATCGACTACTCGCAGGTCATCACGCTCGACCTCGGTACTGTGGCGCCCAGCCTCGCCGGCCCCAAGCGCCCGCAGGACCGCATTGAACTCGGCCACGTGGCGCGCCGTTTCACCGAGCTGTTCAGCGCGCCAATGGAGGCGGGTGGCTTCAAGCAGCCACCCGAAAAACTCGCGCCCCCGGTCAAGACCGCCAGCGGCATCGAGGTGCGCAACGGCGACGTGCTGATCGCGGCCATCACCAGCTGCACCAACACCAGCAACCCCGGCGTGTTGCTGGCCGCCGGCCTGCTGGCGAAGAAGGCGGTGGAGAGGGGCCTCACGGTCAAGCCGCACATCAAGACCTCGCTCGCGCCGGGCTCGCGCATCGTGACCGAGTACCTCACGAACACCGGCCTGCTGCCGTACCTGGAAAAGCTCGGCTTCGCGCTCGCGGGCTATGGCTGCACCACCTGCATCGGCAACGCGGGCGACCTCACCGCCGAGCTCAACGCCGCCATCACCGGCAACGACCTGGTGTGCGCGGCCGTGCTTTCGGGCAACCGCAACTTCGAGGCACGCATCCACCCCAACCTGAAAGCCAACTTCCTGGCCAGCCCACCGCTGGTGGTGGCCTATGCCATTGCCGGCAACGTCACGGTGGACCTCATGACCCAGCCGGTTGGCACGGGCAAGGGCGGCCAGCCGGTGTACCTGGGCGACATCTGGCCCAGCGGCGACGAGATTCACGCGCTCATGAAGAGCGCCATGAACGGCAAGGCCTACCGGGAAAACTACGCCCGCGTGAAAAGCGAGCCCGGCGCGCTGTGGGAGCGCATCCCGGGCTCCAGTGGCACCACCTACGACTGGCCGGCCAGCAGCTACATCGCCGAGCCGCCATTCTTCGAGGGTTTCGCGCTGGAGCAGAAGGACGCGCACCGCCCCGTGTCGGTGCACGGCGCGCGGATCATGGCGCTGTTCGGCGATTCGATCACCACCGATCACATCTCGCCCGCCGGCAACATCAAGGCCAGCTCGCCGGCCGGCCAGTGGCTGCAGGCGCGCCAGGTGCTGCCAGCCGACTTCAACAGCTACGGCGCGCGCCGCGGCCACCACGAGGTGATGATGCGCGGCACCTTTGCCAACGTGCGGATCAAGAACCTGATGATCCCGCCCAAAGCCGACGGCACGCGCGAGGAGGGCGGGCTCACGCTGCACCAGCCGTCGGGCGAGAAGCTGCCGATCTTTGATGCCGCGATGCGCTACGTGGCCGCGGGCGTGCCCACGGTCATCTTCGCGGGCGAGGAGTACGGCACCGGCTCCAGCCGCGACTGGGCCGCCAAGGGCACGCAACTGCTGGGCATCAAGGCGGTGGTGGCGCGCAGCTTCGAGCGCATCCACCGCAGCAACCTGGTGGGCATGGGCGTGTTGCCGTTGCAGTTCAAGCCCGGTGATTCCTGGGAGTCGCTGGGCCTGCGCGGCGACGAGACGATCGACGTCATTCCGCATCCCGAACTCAAACCGCAAAGCGACGCCACGCTCACGGTCGTCGGCCCGGACGGCCTGCGGCGCGAGATCACCGTCACGCTGCGCATCGACACCCCGGTCGAAGTGGACTACTACCGTTCGGGGGGAATCCTGCCTTACGTGCTGCGGCAATTGTTGACTGCTTGAGCCGGTCGCCGGATCGCTGCATCATGTGACCCACGGGTGAGTTCTCACCTCGGTTCTTCGGGGGTCGCCATGCGCCAGTCAGCGAAGTACAGCCCGTCGCGACGCCCGACGCCTGCGGTGATCGGGTCGCCCGCGACGGACGCCGGCAGCGAGCCGGCCGCGGCAGCGCGCCCACCGCGGCGCTGGCGCGCTGCCGTTGCGCGCCAACTCACCCAGCAACGGCTGCTGTGGCTGGCGGTGGCTCTGCTGTCGGTGGCGCTCATCGCCATGATGTGGCAGCAACGCCAGGGCGGGGCGGCTGCGCTCACGCAGAAGGACATCGACGCCGCCGTGCTGCGCACCCTCACCACGCAGGTAGTGCCCTCGCCCGCAGCGCGCGCGGCCGAAAAAATCCGCCCCGCGGTGGTGCGCGTGCTGTCCTACGGCAAGGACAAGGATGGCAAGGAAGAAGAGCAGGGCGTGGGAACCGGGGTGGTGATCGTCGACAAGGGCATCATCCTCACCAACCTGCACGTGGTGCAGGGCGCAGAGCGGCTCAAGATCACCTTCGCCGACGGCAGCGAGTCGGGCGCCAGCGTCACCGGCGCACAGCCCGAGAACGATCTGGCGGTGCTGCAGGCGCACACCATCCCGGACGACCTGGCGGCGGCCACCCTGCGTTCCACGAACGACCTTGTGGCAGGCGACCAGGTGGTGGCGGTGGGGTTCCCCTTCGGTATCGGCCCGTCGGTGTCGGCCGGTGTCATCTCCGGTTTCGATCGCGAGTTCAAGTCACCCGAAGGCAAGCAGGTCATTGGCAACCTGATCCAGTTCGACGCGGCGGCCAACCCGGGCAACTCCGGCGGGCCGCTGGTCACCATGGATGGCGAGGTCGTCGGCATCGTCACCGGCATCCTCAACCCCACCAGCGCCCGCACCTTCGTCGGCATCGGTTTTGCAGTGCCCATCGAAAGCGCCGCGTCCGCCGCCGGGCTCCCCCCGTTCTGACCACCGACTTCACCACACGGAGACCTTCATGAGCGACCACAACGCCCCTGAAACCGCACAGCTCATGGAGCAGATCCTCTACGAGGTCAAGCGCGTCGTCGTGGGCCAGGACCGTTTTCTCGAACGCGTGATGGTGGCCATGCTCGCGCAAGGGCACCTGCTGGTCGAAGGCGTGCCCGGGCTGGCCAAGACGCTCACCGTCAAGACGCTGGCCGACGTGGTGCGCGGGCGCTTCAAGCGCATCCAGTTCACGCCCGACCTCGTGCCCGCCGACCTGGTGGGCACGCGCATCTACAACCAGAAGACGGGCGACTTCAGCACCTCGCTGGGGCCGGTGTTTGCCAACCTGCTGCTGGCCGACGAGATCAACCGGGCACCGGCCAAGGTGCAGAGCGCGCTGCTGGAGGTGATGCAGGAGCGGCAGGTGACGATCGCCGGCGAGACGCACAAGGTGCCCAAGCCCTTTCTGGTGATGGCAACGCAGAACCCGATCGAGACCGAAGGCACCTACCCGCTGCCGGAAGCCCAGGTGGACCGCTTCATGATGAAGGTGGTGGTCGACTACCCGAGCGACGAGGAGGAATACGTCATTGTCGAGCGCGTTACCGGGCCGGCAATCCAGGTCAATGCGGTGGCCACCACCGAGCAACTGGCGGCCTTGCAGGCGCAGTGCCGCGAGGTCTATGTCGACCCGTCGCTGGTGCAGTACGCGGTGAAACTGGTGTCGGCCACGCGCACGCCCGACAAGCACGGCTTGAAGGACATGGCGCGCCTGATCACCTTCGGCGCCAGCCCGCGTGCCACCATCGGCCTGGTCGAAGGCGCGCGCGCGCTGGCCATGCTGCGCGGGCGAAGCTACGCGCTGCCGGAGGACATGGTCGATCTGGTGCCCGACGTGCTGCGCCACCGGGTGGTGCTGTCCTACGAAGGCCTGTCAGAGGGTCTTACGAGCGAGGCGCTGATCGCGCGCATCATGAAACAGATCCCGCCGCCGGCCAGGCCGCTGGAAGCCGAGAAGCGCGCAGCCTGAGGAGCCCGGCATGTTCGCGCGCCTCTTCGGCAAACGCAGCGATGGCCCGCCCGCCGTGGCCGCACCGGCCGTGCAACGGGCCGAAGCCTTGTTGCGCCGCCTTGAGTGGACCGTGCTGCGCCGCCTGGACGGGCTGTTGCAGGGCGACTACCGCACGCTGATGCGCGGCAGTGGCCTCGACCTGGCCGACCTGCGCGAGTACCAGTTGCACGACGACGTGCGCCACATTGACTGGAACGTCACTGCGCGGCTGCAGCACCCGCACGTGCGCGTGTTCACCGAAGACCGCGAGATGGCGGCGTGGTTCCTGCTCGATCTCAGCCCGTCGGTGAACTTCGGCTCCGGCGAGCAGCGCAAGAGCGAGGTGCTGTTGCAGTTCACCGCGGTGCTGGCGCGCCTGATCTCGCGCCATGGCAACCGCGTGGGTGCACTGGTCTATGGCCAGCGCGGGCTGCCGCGCATCGACGCCGTGCTGCCCGCGCGAGGCGGCCGCAGCCACGTGCTGCGCCTGATGCAGGTGCTGATGCAGCCGCCCGCCCCCGAGGCCCGCGGCAAGCAGGGCGAGGGCGCCACGCGGCTGGGTGACTTGCTGCGCGGGGCCACGCTGAGCGTGCGCCAGCGCAGCACCGTGTTCGTGGTGTCCGATTTCATCAGCCAACCCGGCTGGGAACAGCCACTGGGCGAACTCGCGCGCCGCCACGACGTGGTGGCCGTGCGGCTGGTGGACCCGCTGGAGCTGGAACTGCCCGACCTGGGCCTGATCCCGATCCGCGACGCCGAGACCGGCGAGCAGTTGATGGTGGACACACACGACAAGGGCTTTCGCCAGCGCTTTGCGCGCATCGCCGCACAACGTGAAGCACAGCTGCGCGACAGCCTGGCGCGTGCCGGTGTGGACACGCTGGAGCTGGCCACCGATGACGACCTGGCCGATGCCGTGCTGCGCTTCGTCGATTTGCGCAAACAGCGCGTGCGGCAGAACCCGGGGGCGAGGCCCGTGCCCACGCAACTGCCGCGCCGCCAACGAGAAGGAACCCGCGCATGAACAACCTCCTCGCCACCCTGCCGCCCGTGACCTTTCTGTGGCCACAGTTCCTGTGGTTGTTGCTGGCGCTGCCGATGCTCGTGCTGCTGTACTGGTGGCTGCTGCGCCGCAAGAAGCGCACCGCACTGCGCTACGCCAACCTCGCTATCGTGCGCGAGGCCATGGGCCGCGGGCCGGGCTGGCGGCGCCACGTGCCGCCGGTGCTCATGCTGCTCGCCTTTGCAGCCATGTTGCTCGCGTCGGCGCGGCCCATGGCCTCCATCGCCCTGCCGTCCACGCAGCAGACCATCATCCTGGCGATGGACGTCTCGGGCAGCATGCGCGCCGAGGACGTGCAGCCCAACCGCCTGGTGGCTTCGCAGAACGCGGCCAAAGCCTTTCTGGCCGATCTCCCGCGGCACGTGAAGGTGGGCATCGTGGCGTTTGCGGGTGCGGCGCAGGTGGTCCAGCCTGTGACGCTCAGCCGCGAGGACCTCAACACCGCCATCGACAAGTTCCAGTTGCAGCGCGCCACCGCCATCGGCAGCGCCATCGTGGTGTCGCTCTCCGAGCTGTTCCCGGACCAGCGCATCAGCCTCACCGACATGACCTACAGCCGCAACGCCGACCCGTTCGCGCCGCGCGGTCGCGCGATCGATCAGCCGCGGGGCGAAGAGAAGCCCTTCCAGCCGGTGGAACCAGGCTCCTACGGCTCGGCGGCCATCATCCTGCTCACCGACGGCCAACGCACCACCGGTGTGGACACCGCCGAGGCCGCGAAGATGGCGGCCGAGCGCGGCGTGCGCGTCTACACCGTGGGTGTGGGCACGGTCGAGGGCGAGATCATCGGCTTTGAAGGCTGGTCCATGCGGGTGCGGCTCGACGAAGAAACCCTCAAGGATGTGGCGCGCACCACCAAGGGCGAGTACTACTACGCCGGCACGGCAGAGAACCTCAAACAGGTCTACCAGTCGCTGAGCACCAAGCTCACAGTCGAGAAGAAGGAAACCGAGGTCGCCGGCCTGCTGGCGCTGGTCGCCTCCGTCCTGGCACTCACGGCGGCCACCCTGTCGCTGCTGTGGTTCAACCGCATCCTTTGACGCGGGCCACACCACCGCGCGCCGATACCATCGGCGCATGACTTCTTCCGTATTGATGGCCGGTGGCGGTATCGGCGGCCTCGCTGCGGCCTTCGCACTCGCACGCCACGGTGTGCCGCTCACCGTGGTCGAACAGGCTCAGGCCTTCGGCGAGGTCGGCGCCGGCCTGCAACTGGGCCCCAACGCGGTGCGTGTGCTGGCCGACTGGGGCCTGCGCGACGCGCTCGATGCCGTGGCCGCGTGGCCCGAGAGCCTTTGCGTGCGTGATGCAGCGCAAGGTCGCGAGCTCGGTCGCTTGCGCCTTGGTGCCGACGTTGCCCTTCGCCATGGCCAGCCCTACGCCTGCCTGCACCGCGCCGACCTGCATGCGCTGTTGTTGCAGGCTGCGCGCGTCCAGCCAGGCGTGGATTGGCGGCTGGCCACGCGGGTGGCCGGGGTGACCGAGCGCAGCGACACGGTCAAGCTCACGCTGGACAACGGCGATGCCCTGGTGGGTTGCGCCCTGGTGGGTTGCGATGGGCTGTGGAGCCGTGTGCGCCACGCGGTGGTCGACACCCTGCCACCGGTGCCCACCGGGCACGTGGCCTACCGCGGCCTGGTGGCCGCATCGCAGCTGCCTGCCGCTTTGCGGGCTGCGCGCGTGCAGGTCTGGCTGGGGCCGCGCTTGCACGTGGTGCATTACCCCGTGCGCCGCGGCGAGGCCTTCAACCTGGTGGCGGTGGTGCACGCGCGGGGCGGTGCGCCGCGCGACGCGCAGAGCTGGTCCGAGCCGGCCACGCGCGCGGACCTGCAGGCGGCGCTCGGCCCGGTGCACGCAGAACTTGCGGGCTGGCTGGATGCCGTGCCGACCTGGACGCGTTGGACGCTGCACGAGCGCGAGCCCCTGAGCGGGCCGCACGGCATGGCCGGTGGCCGCATCGCGCTGCTGGGCGACGCCGCCCACCCCATGCGCCCTTACCTCGCGCAAGGCGCGGCCATGGCGCTGGAGGACGCCTGGACGCTCGGGCGCCTGATGACCGATGCCTCGCTCACCGATTGGCCGCAGCGCTTCGAACGCTATGCCGCTCTGCGCTGGGCGCGCAATGCGCAGGTGCAGCGGCGATCGCGCCGCAACGGCACGGTGTTTCACGCCCGTGGCCCGCTGCGCTGGGCGCGCAATGCGGCCATGGCCCTGCTGGGCGAGCGCCTGTTGGACAATGCCTGGCTGTACCGCGGGCCAGGTGACGCCACGCGCGCCGCCTGAGCCCATCACATGTTTCAGCCCTGGAGACACACATGACCCTGCCCCCGATGAACCGACGCCATGCCCTGGCCACCGGCGCCGCGCTGGCGGCCGCCTCCGTCGCAGCCCCCGCGATGGCGCAAGCCGCCTGGCCCAGTCGCCCGCTCAAGATCGTGGTGGGCTTCCCCGGCGGATCGTCGCCCGACCTGATGGCCCGCACCATCGCCGAGCCGCTTCAGCAGGCACTGGGGCAACCGGTGGTGATCGAAAACCGCCCGGGCGCCGGCGGCAACGTGGCCGCCGCGCAGGTGGCGCGCGCCGACGACGATCACACCATCGGATTGATGATCAACGGCAACATGACGATCGCGAAGATCCTCAACCCCGCCACCACCTACGACCCGCTGACCGACCTGGCCCCGGTCTCGCTGCTGGCGGTGGCGCCGCTGGTGCTGACGGCGGCCATGGACACGCCCGCCGACCCGCGCGCCTTCTTCGAGGCGGCGCGCGCCAGCGGCGACAAATGGAACTACGGTACGCCCGGCATCGGCACCGTGGCGCACCTCGGCATGGAATTGCTCAAGGGCCGCGCTGGGTTGGGCGCGGTGCACGTGCCGTACCCCGGCAACCCGCAGGTCATTGCCGCCATGATCGCGGGCCAGATCCAGATGTCATTGCTGCCGCCGGGCCTGGCCATGGCCCAGGTGCGCGGCGGCAAGCTGCGCGCGGTGGGTGTCACGTCCGCTGGCCGCAGCGGCGTGGTGCCCGAGGTGCCCAGCCTGGTCGAGGCGGGCATCAGGGATTTCCAGCTCGAGATCTGGAACGCGGTGGCCGCGCCCAACAGCCTGCCCAAAGCGCATGTGAACCGCCTCTCGGCGCTGCTCACCGACATCGTGCGCCGCCCCGACGTGCGCGAAAAGATCCTCAACCAGGGCTGGACGGTGGCGGGCACATCGCCCGAGGGGCTGGCGCGGCGCGTGAAGACCGACACCGAGGCCATGGCCGAGGTGATCCGGCGCAACAACATCCGCCCGAGCTGAGCGCCGACCGCGCCCGCCCAACCCGACCCGGCCGCGTGCCGGGTTTTTTGCGGGCATGGCCAGGCGGACATCCCCCAGCTGTGTGATGGTCGGGCGGGCGCTGTCCGTCAAATGGACCTAACTTTGTGGCGTTGGCACCCTGGCGGTGCTGGCAAACCACCATGTCCGGCCCCGACGACACCATCCCTCCGCCGATCGTTCACCGGGGCGACGTTGCCCCCGAGCAGCCCAACGACGTGGCGCGAACGCTGCTGGCGCAGGCCAGGCAGGCGCTGGACGCGCACGACCCCGAGGCCGCCGTACAGGGATTCTTGCGCGCCGCGGGCCTGCTCTCCGCGCAAGGCCTGCTGGCCGATGCCCAGGCGGCGCGGTTGCTGGCCGCGGGTGCCCTGGTCGGGCATGACCCGGATCGCGCGGAGGACCTGTGGAGCACGTTGTGTGGCCCGGTGCAGCTGGGGGGTGCGGCCGAGGTGCAATGCGGCCTGGTGGGTGCGCGCATCGCGCAGGCGCTCGGGCGCAGTGCCGATGTGCTGACGCGCCTGGCGCGGGCCCGGGCAGGCGCGCTGGCGGTGCGCGACCCGATCGCCTACCTGACGGCGGCAAGCCAGGCGGCCGCGGTGCACCTGCAGCGGGGCGAGGCGGTGGCGGCCTACGGGCAGCTGGCCTCGGCCTGGGTCACGCTGGCCGACCTCGTGGGCCGCGAAACCGCTGCGCGCTGGCTGCGCCCGCTGATGCTGGAGTTGCGTGCGGGCCTGGGCGAGGATGCCTTCGACCTGGTGCGCAGGAACCACGAGGCCGAGCGACAGGCATCGCCGCCACCGGCGCCTTGAGCGTCAGAGCACCGTACGCAACCGCCAGATCTCGGGGAAGAGCACCACGTCGAGCATCTTGCGCAGGTAGCTCACGCCGCCCGTGCCACCCGTGCCGCGCTTGAAGCCGATCACGCGCTCCACCGTGGTGACGTGGCGGAAGCGCCAGAGACGAAAGCTGTCTTCGAGATCGGTGAGTTCTTCGCCCAGCTGGTACAGGTCCCAATGGGCCTTGGGGTCGCGGTAGACCTGCAGCCAGGCTTGCTCCACCGCGTCGCTGGCTTCGTAGGGTTGTGTCCAGTCGCGCTGGGTGTGGCTGGCGGGCACGGGCAGGCCGCGGCGCGCCAGCAGGCGCAGGGCCTCGTCGTACAGCGAGGGCGCCTCATACGCCGCGCGCACGATCGCCGCGCGCTCGGGGTGGTGGGCATGCGGCTGCAGCATGGCGGCGTTCTTGTTGCCCATGGCGAACTCGATGCAGCGGTACTGGTGGCTCTGGAAGCCGCTGGACTGCGCGAGGTAGGGCCGCAGCGCGCTGTACTCGGGCGGCGTCATGGTGGCCAGCACGTCCCAGGCGTGCACCAGCTGTTCCATGATGCGGCTCACGCGCGCGAGCATCTTGAAGGCCGGCGCCAAGTCATCGCGCGCGATGTGTGCGATGGCGGCGTGCAACTCGTGCAGCATGAGCTTCATCCAGAGTTCGCTGGTCTGGTGCTGCACGATGAACAGCATCTCGTCGTGCGCGGGCGAGAGCGGTTTCTGCGCGTGCAGGATGGCATCGAGCTGCAGGTAGTCGCCGTAACTCATGTCGCGGCTGAAGTCGAGCTGGGCGCGTTCGTCGCGCACCACGTCCTCGGGGCGTTGGGTTTCGCTCATGTCAGGTCACCGCGTGCTGTCGGTTGAACTCGGGGCGCTGCCACTCGCCGTTCTGGAGCACCGTGCGCAGGTGTTCCACCGCGTGCCACACGTCCTCGAAACCCATGTACAGCGGGGTGAAGCCAAAGCGCAGGATGTCCGGATGGCCCGTGCCATCGCCCGCGCGGTAGTCGCCGATCACGCCGCGCGCGATCAGTGCCTGAACGATGGCGTAAGCACCTTGCGCCCGAGACAGGCACACCTGCGAGCCGCGTTGCGCGTGCTCGCGCGGCGTGACCAGCTGCAGGCCGTGGCCTGCGCAGCGTTCCTCCACCAGCGTGATGAACAGGTCGGTGAGTGCCAGCGACTTGCGGCGCAGCGCGGCCATGCCACCGAAGGGCTCGGCTGCCAGCACCGTCTGCACACCGCATTCGAGCGCGGCCAGGCTGATCATCGGTTGCGTGCCGCACTGGTAGCGCACGATGCCAGCGGCGGGCTGGTAGTCGGGCGTGAAGGCGAAGGGCTTGTCGTGCCCCCACCAGCCCGCGAGTGGCTGCCAGCAGCGATCGGCATGGCGCGGGTTCACCCACACGAAAGCCGGCGCGCCCGGGCCGCCGTTGAGGTACTTGTAGCCGCATCCGACGGCGAAGTCGGCATCGGCCTCGCTGAGGTTCACCGGCACCGCGCCCGCGCTGTGCGCCAGGTCCCACACCACCATCACGCCGGCATCGTGCGCGGCCTTCGTGACAGCGGCCATGTCGTGCATGGCGCCGGTGCGGTAATTCACGTGCGTGAGCATCAGGATCGCGAGCTTCTCGTCCTGCAGCGCCTCGGCGATCTCGTGAGGCTCCACCAGCACCAGCTCCCAGCCTTTGTCCTTGCACAGCGCCTCGGCGATGTAGAGGTCGGTGGGGAAGTTGCTGCGCTCGCTCACGATGCGCCAGCG